>Ga0207708_10003628_pt1 | contig 11378 bp, 9 predicted proteins | sample KBSK5101metaG_FD_184340 | JGI IMG/M metagenome (GOLD analysis project Ga0207708, IMG submission 184340) | Corn, switchgrass and miscanthus rhizosphere microbial communities from Kellogg Biological Station, Michigan, USA - KBS K5-10-1 metaG... | ecosystem: Host-associated > Plants > Roots >...
CACCTTCTCGAAGGTGCGTCCGCCATCGGTGGAGCGGAAGACACCGCGCTCGGGGTTGGGGCCGTACGGGTGACCCAGGACGGCGACGAAGAGCCGATCGGCGTTGCCCGGATCCACGGCGATGGCCGCGATCATCTGACTGTCGCGCAGGCCGAGATGTTGCCAGCTACGCCCGGCGTCGACGGACTTGTACTTCAGGAAAAGTTCGGCGTCGAGCAGGGCAGCGTCGGTGTCGCTCACGTGGTCAGTTTTGGAGTCGGATAATGCCATTGTTCGGGAGGGGCAAGCGGACTTCATCGCAGTTTACCACAGCGATTCGGGCAGGAAAGTGTCTCCATTTGGAGTCAGACAGTGACCATATCGTGTGTCGGAAAACCTTTGCACTCGCCGTTTTCGCCCGTGTTTTGCGGGCATTTTCGCCCATGCTGGTCCCGGCAAGTTTGCCCCAGCTACCAGAATTCCTTCCAAACATGGCCCTTTTTGCGGTTTCGCTACGCGTTACAAAACAGGGAAACAATTGAACTGATCGGCGGCAGGCGACGTTTAGATTACTGAAAACCGCTGGCACAGAAGCTGCGACTCAGAGGGACATGGCGGTACGGAACTCACGCCAACCCGAGGCCCGGCGCCGTCATCGAAGTGAAACTGATTGGAAGGTACAGGGCAATGAACCGCTGGATGAAAAGAAGAATCGAACGCTCACGAGAACGCTGCGAAAAAGCTGAAAATGAACTCCGCGAAGCGAAGAGCCAAAACGGAAACCGGAAAGAGACCGAGGCGCATCACGCGCTCAAGATCGCAATCCTCTCTGCTGTTCGCGCTGCTTAACTCTCGTTAACGCTCACCTCTCGAACTCTCGTTAGGTCTGAACACTCCCCTTCTAGAAGTCTAGACGTAACCCGACACGGATTTGACGCGGGCGCATCGTTCGGGTGGCGACCAGAAACGAATCTACAAACTTCTGTCTTTGATCGACTGTTGCAGTTGGTGACAGCGCGTCGAAGTTGATGAACTCAGATCCGAAGCTGAACACAGTCTTGTTCAGTACGTTATCAAACTCAATAGACGGTCTTAGTCGCACTCGTTCGCTGATTCTGAACTCACGAGCAACATTCAAATCGAAAACGAACACGCCTGGGCCATGTCCGGCGTTCCGAGGAAGATTGCCCGTTTGACCGATCGCGGGCATCGAGAACTGTTCGAGTAAACGACTGTCGATGAAATCGCCAGGGCCGCGCCAACGAAGCGAGCGCAGATCGCCACTGAAATTCGGCCGATCATTTCCGACATCATCGAGGTTCCTGTCTGTTCCTCCCAAAGAAATATTAAATGGCGCGCCAGATGCGATTCTTATGATGGGCGCTAATTCAACTCGACCTAGAAACCGTGGCGAGTTGAACGTCCCTGACACCGCAAATCGGTGTCGCCGGTCCTGGAGGCTGCGTGCTCGTTCACCGCGGAAGTCTCCCACGCGCAGAGCATCGGAAGTGTTGACGACACCATCGTCGATAAGGTTCGACAGCGTGTACCCGGCGCGAAACGCAATCGAGACTCGCTCGCCAGCAACGAACCGCTTTCTCAATTCGACTGTAAGGCCACGGTAGAAGCTATTACCAACTGAAATCAATTGCTCCACTTCAGCGCGTGATGGATCTGGACGCAGATCATTCAAAGCGGCGAGCGCCACCTCCAGCGCAGTCGTTGAGTTATTACTGCGCAGATTTATCACTGACACCGGAAGACCCAACTCAACGGCTCTCGCAACCGATGGTGTGTTGGCGTTCCCATTGACGAATCGCACGAGCTCGCCTGCGGTGGTTACATCGTGCAAGGGCCGATTGCCATTTGCGTTACGAAAGTTTGGGAAGTCGCGCGAGGCCAGGTACGACGAGAAATCCCGATACAGTTCAGGCATGACTGCCGCATTGATGTTCAGTTCGCGCCACAAATGAATGCCACGATTGAACGTAACGTTTGCTTCGACGGAATAGCCGCGACCGAGGTCAAACTCCGCCCCAACATTCGCTTGATAACTTGCAGGAACCACCAGCGCTGGATCGAGTTGCCGGGAGAAGTCTGTGTTCAGCGTTCCGAACTCTTTGACTAAAGGAGAGTCGGCTGCGAGTGTTGTCGGAAAGCTAATGTGAGAGCCGATGAAATCACGTCGTTGCGACGCCGTCATTAACCGTCCGGTTGCTGGATCGATAAGCGCGTTAGTGTCGAAGAAGAGTTGCTGAGTACCGAGCGTAAAGTCGTCGACAGTTCTGAGCAGCGCACGGTTGTAAAAGATTCCCCCGCCCGCACGGATCACCAAGCGTCCTGACTCAAGCGGGTTGTAGGCGAAAGCGAATCGCGGCCCAAAGTTATTTCGATCGTGAATGATTGTTTCGCGTTCGTAACGAAGTCCGTAGCTGAGCAGAAGTTGAGGCAACACCTGCCAGTCGTCCTGCACAAAAAAGCCTGCGTAGGTATTCCGCTGAGTTGAGGCAGCGTGAAAGTTTTGTCTGAACCTGTTCGGTAAGGCCGCCAGGAAATCACCGGCACTGGCAAAACTGAACGTGCCTGAAAGATCTGAAAGATCGATGAAGGTGGAACGGACGCGATGAATGTCAGCACCGGTCTTTAGGGAGTGCATTCCTGCAACCAGCGAAACGATCTCCTGAATTTGAAATCTATCTTCGCGTCGCTCAGTCCCACTCGCTGTTGAGGAGCCGGCGACGAGAGTGCCCGAGCGTCTCGCAGGGTCGAGTGCATCGAGTGAATCGTTAAGAGTGATAAGGACCACCGGGCTTTGAATACCTACGCGGGAATCGAATGAAGGTGCCAGCGTTGAGAATTGAAATCGGAGTTGATTCACGATGTTGGGCGACACGACGTAATTATCTGAATACGAAAGCGCGTGAGAATCGCGACGTTTAGCCTGCAACGCATCTACCAATCGATTAGCGCCAACACTTTGGCGAAGATTGAACAACCACCCGCCAAGATAGACGGCAGAACCGTTGTGCATTTCGCTGAATTGATAATCAACGCGAGCTGTTAAGGTTGTGTTCTTGAGTGGCGTGCTCACATGCGAGACAAAAGGCGCAACCTCAGCTGCCAGGGCAGGCGCACGTGCGTTTTCAAGCCGACGAAGTGCGGGCGCGGTTGGTGCAGGTAAAAGAAACTTGTCGCTGGAAGCAGTCGGCAGGAGCGTGTCAATTAATGTGCTGTCGAGGTTCTGACTGTTTTCGAATGCGAAAAAGAACAGCGCGGAATCAAACACTCTGGTTGGTCCACTAAAAGTGAAACCGCTTACGTGTTCCTGCAACGGCGAACGGTTCAAACCGAGTGTGTTGTTTCGGAAGCTGTTTGCATTCAGCGCTTCGTCTCTGAAGAAATAGAACGCACGGCCGTGCAGATCCCTTGAGCCGCTGCGCGTGCGTAGATTGATTCTCCCGCCAGACGCGCGACCGTATTCCGCCGAGAATTGGTTCGCAATCATCTGGATCTCTTCAACCGCTTCCAACGATGGCTGAATGCGTTCGCGTGCCGCACGGTCGTCGTTGTTATCGAGCCCGTCTATCGTCAGATTGTTTGAGTAGGCGGGTGCGCCGGAGAGTGAAACGGTTCCTGCTTCCTCGGGAGTTTGCGCGTGAGCAATATTTCTGTCTTCCGCTAGATCTCTGGTAGAGAGCGGTTCTTCAGCCACGCCCGGTAAAGTGAAGATCAGATCGAGCACCGACCGACTTGATATGGGAAGGGATTCGGTGTCGCGATTCGTAAGGGTGGTGCCGACAACGGTTCTCTTTACGTCGACTAATGCACGGTCAGCCGTTGTCACGACAACGAGTTCAGATACAACGGCGGCGAGCTTCAGCGTCACATCGATCTTCAAGTTCTGAGCAGCGATGGTCTGGATGTTTTTGCGTTCGTAAGTGGCGAGCCCGCCCCAGGAAATCGTGAGCGAGTAAGAACCCGGTTCCAGTTGAATCAAGCGATAACTACCGGAATCATCCGTCAGTGTTCGGCGAGTGGCTCCGGTTTTGACAAACGTTGCGACAACTTCGGCGCCGACAATCACCGCGCTTTGTTCGTCGGTGACGACACCAGCGATAGAGACCGTGTCGAGGTCCTGTGCAGAGATGCGCGCTGGTTCGAAAGTTAGGAGAAGAATTGAAATAGTGAAGAGAAACGTGGCGTATCGTGAGGTATTCATTGTGAGACTCCTGCGGCTGAACTTGTGAGGTCACCGCTGAATGAGGTTGTTGTTGACCTTCGCTATTGCAAACGAAAGTGAGTCACGAGGTGCGGCACTCTAGCACCTTCGCTCCGATCAAACAACAACTAAGTTGAGGTGGATGTAGCTGAACGTTCGAGGTACCAAAGACGGACGCTCAAGCTACCTTGGAATAACTCAAGCTCTGATAATGCAAGTACGGAAGGGCGGCTTGCCCCCGCTCAATGTCCCTTCCATTCAACGTTGAGAGTAGGCAGATTGAGCGGGGGCAAGCCACCCTTCCCTACCTGCGATCTGCTGACTTGAGTGAACTCGATGAAGATTGAGTGCTGATCTTTCGTGCGTTGCACTCTGCGATGAGGCTTGGGTCTGACGGATCTCAAGAGGGCAGGCGCCCTTCCCAGCTGCGTTTATCTGAGCTTTGTGCCAGTGACAATTGAGAGCTGATAGCGATGTACGTTGAACGGCGAAATGGACCGTGAGTCCTAATTTCCTCTTGCTCGGCGGCGAAGAGCGGCGGCACGATTGAGAGGAACGAGTGCGTCGGTGCCTTCAGGTGCAGCTTCGAAGTTGGTGAGTTCTTCGGCGTGCGTTTGCAGGTAATTGAAGAAGCGCTCGAACTCGTGCTGCATAGCATCCATCTTCTCGCGCATGTTCAGGATGATCTCTACACCAGCAAGGTTGACGCCAAGGTCTCGCGTTAACGAAAGGATCAATTCAAGCCGTTCGAGGTCGGGATCGGTGTAGAGACGCGTGTTACCTTCCGAGCGCGACGGCTTCAACAGTCCCTCTCGTTCATACAAACGCAGCGTCTGCGGATGAATGCCGTATTGGTCCGCAACAGCGCTGATTGTGTACGTCTTGGGTTTGCGTGTCATGACTGTTAGTGGTCTTTGGACTTTGGCCTTTGTTCGCGTCTAAGACCAAAGACCTAAGACCAAAGGCCAAAGAGCAGATTACTCCAATCCCATCTCAACCCTTGGATTCGTCGTATTCAACTTCGAATACTCGCGCAACAGTTCCTTCGTCTCTTCCGAAATCACTTTCGGCAAAGTTACCTGCACTTCCACAAACTGATGACCCTTCGCACCGGGATTTCGTAACGACGGTGCGCCGCGATCCCGCAAGCGAAACTTCTGTCCCGACTGTGTTCCAGGCGGCACGCGCAGTTGCGTTTTTCCATCAACAGTTGGCACTTCGATCTTCGCACCCAACGCTGCTTCAGGAACTGTGATCGGTACGGTCACGTAGATGTTGTCGCCTTTGCGCGTGAAGAACTTGTGCGGGCCCACGTTTGTGATGATGTGCAGATCACCAGACGGCGCCCCCAGGCGTCCGCCTTCACCCTTGCCCGCAATCTTCACGCGCGATCCGGTGTCGACTCCCGCGGGAATGCGGACCTTAACAGTCTCAGTCTTGGGCACCGTTCCTTTGCCACGACATAATGAACATGGCGGGCGCCTGCGACCTGAACCGCCGCAGTCCGGACACTCCTGGGCAAAGCGCAACCGGCCCCCCGCACGCTGCACTTGCCCCGAGCCTTTGCAAGTGGAACAAACCATCAGCGGACCACCGATATCGCCGGCGCCATTGCAACGCGAACACTGTTCTGATCGAGTGACCGTCAGGTTTGTCGTCAGTCCCTTGATTGCTTCTTCAAAGGAGAGCGACAGGGGCATTTCGATGTCGGCGCCACGCTGCGGTTGCGGCCGTGGTGGCTCCTTTTCCTTCGCACTGCCACCACCAAACAGATCTGCAAAGATGTCGCGAAAACTGCTGCTGCCACTGCTGCCGCTCGTTGAGCCACCGCCCCAGTCGAAACCAGTGAAATCGAAACCCGGAGCGGTTCTTCCCGTCGAAGGCCCAGCACCGCGAGCGGCGGCATCAGCAAGATTGTCGGAATACTGGCCGAAGCGATCGTACACGCTTCGTTTCTTTGGATCGGAAAGCACATCGTGCGCTTCCGAAGTTAGCTTGAAACGCTCCTCGGCAGCTTTATCACCCGGATTGACGTCTGGATGGTATTTGCGTGCAAGACGACGATAAGCCTTCTTGATCTCTTCAGGCTTCGCGTCGCGCTTAACGCCAAGGATTTCGTAATAGTCCTGCTTAGCCACCGTTTGATCTCAAATCTCGGATTTCAAATCTCAGATCTCAAATCTCTGAGATCTCCAATTGCCGATTGCCGATTGATCAGGCCGTCTCTTGCGAAAAATCAAGCTCGATTCGGGGCTGACCAATCGGCAATCTAAAATCGGCAATCGGCAATGTTTTATTTGTTTTCGTCGACGTCGACGTACTCGGCGTCGATCACGTTATCGTCTCCACCTGTACTGCCTGACGAGGAAGCACCAGCGGCGGACGCCTGGTCAGCACCGCCTTGCTCACCACCCGCAGTGCCCGTCTGTTGATACAGAGCCTCAGCAAGTTTGTGAGATGCCGTTTGCAGCTGATTGAAAGCGTTGTTGAGATTCTCAACGCCGCCCTCTGCCAGCGCCTTCTTCGCTTCGGCGATTGCAGATTCGACGTCGCCCGCGACTGCGCCAACCTTCTCGCGATTGTCGTTCAGCGTCTTCTCCATTTGGTAGACAAGACCATCCAGACGATTGCGAGCTTCGATTTCTTCGCGCTTGCGAGCGTCATCGGCCGAGTGCGACTCCGCATCGCGCATCATCCGGTCGATCTCTTCCTTTGCCAGTCCAGACGAAGCTGTGATCGTGATCTTCTGTTCGCGACCAGTGCCCATGTCTTTGGCTGACACGTTGACGATACCGTTGGCGTCGATGTCGAACGTAACCTCCACCTGTGGCATGCCTCGCGGTGCCGGTGGAATACCTACGAGATGAAACTTCCCGAGCGTCCGGTTATCACCCGCCATCGGACGTTCACCCTGTAATACGTGAACTTCGACTGACGTCTGGTTGTCGGAAGCCGTCGAGAAAATCTCCGACTTTCGCGTTGGGATTGTCGTGTTTCGCTCGATCAGTTTTGTGAAGACGCCGCCGAGTGTCTCGATTCCGAGGCTGAGTGGCGTAACGTCGAGAAGGAGAATGTCAGTCTTCTCGCCGGAGAGAACACCCGCTTGCACGGCTGCGCCCACGGCGACTACTTCGTCAGGGTTAACGCTCTTGTTTGGCTCTTTACCGAAGACGCCCTTAACGATCTCCTGCACCTTCGGGATACGCGTGGAACCACCGACGAGCACTACTTCGTCAATCTTCTTCGCGTCAACTCCAGCATCCTTCAATGCCTGTTCGACGGGACCCTTTAACCGTTGCAGAATCGGATCGACGAGCTGTTCAAAGCGAGAGCGCGTCAATTTCATCGCCAGGTGTTTTGGTCCTGACTGATCCGCAGTGACGAATGGAAGATTGATTTCAGTCTCCATCGTGCTCGACAGCTCAATCTTCGCTTTCTCAGCCGCTTCCTTAAGTCGTTGGAGAGCCATCTTGTCGGCGGAAAGATCGATGCCCTGGTCCTTCTTGAACTCATCGATAATCCATTCGATCAAACGCTCGTCGATATCGTCGCCGCCGAGGTGTGTATCACCGTTCGTCGATTTAACTTCGACGACGCCCTCGCCAACTTCCAGTATCGAAATATCGAATGTGCCGCCGCCGAAGTCGAACACGGCGATGGTTTCGTCTTTTTTCTTATCGAGTCCGTAGGCGAGTGCTGCAGCTGTTGGCTCGTTGACGATACGCATCACTTCGAGTCCGGCGATTTTGCCCGCGTCTTTGGTCGCCTGGCGCTGCGAATCGTTGAAGTAGGCCGGCACAGTGATTACGGCTTTGTCGACTTTTTGACCGAGATAGTCTTCAGCCGATTGCTTCATCTTTTGCAGGATGATTGCCGAGATCTCTGGCGGACTCCACTCTTTGCCCCCCGCCGCGATTCGCACGTCGCCACTGCCGCCTTGAACCTTGTATGGAACCTGTTTGATTTCTTCCGTAACTTCGTTATAGCGGCGTCCCATGAATCGCTTAATTGAATAGACAGTGTTCTCGGGATTGGTGACTGCCTGCCGCTTTGCAACCTGCCCGACTAGTCGACTGCCGTCTTTGGTAAAGGCTACGACCGAAGGTGTGGTTCGTCCGCCTTCAGAGTTGGTGATAACGGTTGGTTCGCCACCTTCCATAACGGCCACAACCGAGTTTGTCGTACCTAAGTCAATTCCAATAATCTTACTCATTTTGTTTTAGTCTCCAGAATTCTCAGCCGTTCTATGCTCGATAAACTTGAGTCTGCCGTCGCCCCGACAACACGCTGAAGTCAATCGGGATACCCATGGTTGAACGAGCACTCAATATAATACCTGAGTGTGTCACTGTCAACTTTTGGTTGCCCGTGGGGCTCAACCTTTAATTGTGGCTAGGGTTCAGCAGTTTAGCGTCGGTCTTCGTTGAGGAGGCGGGAGACAAAAAAGACGTAATGGGCGCCCGAAAGCACGGCAAAGGCGAAAACTGTTACGTAGAGCGTGGGCAGGTAATAACCGGTTCCGTAGGGTATGCTGGCCGCCAACATGATGATGCCGATGGCCACGATTTGAACGGTAGTGTTGACTTTTCCCAGCAACGACGGCCGAAAACCACGAAACCCGGTGACGATGTTGATGGCAGCAGCCCCGACGATGATGAAAACATCCCGGCTGATGACTGCGACGGTGACCCAGAACGGAACCGGCAAGTGACTGGGGATGGGGGGAGGGAAAACGCTTCGCATCGATAAAACGATGAAAGCCGTCACCAGCATCAACTTATCGGCGATGGGGTCGAGAATAGTGCCGAGTTGCGATTTTTGATTGAAGCGACGGGCTAATAGACCATCAAGACCATCAGTTAGGCCAGCCGTAACGAACACACATAAGGCGAGCAGAAAACGTTGGTAGAAGAGTAGGGAAACGAATACTGGAATCAACACCATCCGGAAGACGGTGAGCACATTTGGGACGGTAAATATCCGCGAGGACATCAAGGTTGCTTTGGAGTGCGGCGACCTGTCGCCGCTTTTGCTGGCTCACTCAAACGCTAACCAAAGCGGCGACAGGTCGCCGCACTCCAAAGAGGTTGCGTTAGGTGCAACGCAATTCGAGCAGAGAAACTTCCGGTGGGCAACCGTATCTAATTGGCAGGATCACAGTTCCCAAACCTCTGGTGACATAAATCTGTGTGTTGCCCTGGCGACCGAGCCCTTTTAAAAGTCGGCGACGTGGCCTGCCTGATGCGCCTCGCTCTGAACGCAAAGCGACCTGGCCTCCATGCGTGTGACCACTGAGCACCAAATCCACTCCTGCTCGTGCGGCCCGGCGCAAAACAATCGGGTTGTGCGCGAGTAGCAACTTCATTTCGTCCTGGCGCGCACCCGCCATTGCCAGCGAAATGTCTTCCAGTCCCACCATGGTGTCGTCGACACCAGCCAACCAAAAAGACGCGCCTTTATGTTCGAAGTGCATCCCTTGGTTGACCAGTACGGTTATGCCTTCTGATCTAAAAAGATCTGTAATCAGCTTTGCGTCGGTCCAGTGGTCGTGATTCCCAAGCACCGCGTAAACACCGTGACGTGCTCGCAGTTTGCCTAACATCTCGGCACACGCCGGTGCGTAGTGGCGTTCCTTCGAGATGTAATCGCCGGTTAGTGCAATCAGATCTGGCTTCAGGCGATTTGCTGTATCGACTGCGCGCTCGATCTGTTCCTTGCTTGAGAAGGGGCCATGATGAACGTCGGAAAGTTGGACAATGCGAAAACCATCAAACTTCTTAGGCAATCTACCCAAGTAGATAGGCTGGTGTTCGATTGTGAGCATGTAAGGCTCGGTGAGAGCGGCTCGAGCGGCGTGGGTAAGATTCAGTGCTAAGGAGCGCAAAGGGGTCGCTGGGCGGTTCGAACTGCCATAGGGCGCCACACGACCGCGCTGATTCCATCTGATTGGGGCTGCCATCCGTCTTTTTCGCGTTTTTGAGCGCTTGCCTGCCGGGGAAGCGCTCACAAGGTGGGCGGAATTATAGAGACCGCGTTCAGACCATGCAACCAGCGTAAGCAAAAAACAACATGATTGGGGATTTATTGTGGAGATAAACGCCTAAATTTGCTGTGAACAAGGGAGGCAAAGATGCGCACTAGAAAAGACCAGCACACAGTCGGAACGCCCGTACGACCGCGTGGGCAGCAGACCGGGTTTGCCGGGCAGAACGATCAAAACAGACAGGAAAAGGACGAGACGCCCGCCGTCCGCGGGAGGCGAAGCGGCAACAAGATGTTCGCCGACGCTTCATCTCAACATGTGGGCTCTGATTCAACAAAACCGAGCACAAACTCGCCTTCTGTTCCAGCAATGAACGTAAAGGCAAAGGGTGCTTCAGGTGGAGAGACTCAATTCAAAAAGCGGCTCGCGCGAAAACGAGCGAAAGATTCAGCCGCAGGTCTGCGATAGGGAAGAGGGAAAGGGGAAAAAGGAAAAAGGGTTTTCATCCCTCTTTCCCTCTTCCCCTCTTTCCCTCTTAACCCGTTTTCAGTTCACCGCGGGCTTCGCTGGTTTACTAAACGCGGTGTCAGGAATGTCCACGTCAAACTTTAGCTCTTTAACCAGGACTACTATATCGCCGTTTGCAATGTTGCTGGATACAGACTTGAATGGAACCATCACGCCATCCACGTTGCGATAGTCGCTGAACGTCTCGCTTGTCGGAATGTCGACGCCAGTCGTGTCGCTGTGAATAACGCTCTCCCGTTTCAAAAGGAGAAACGTTTTTACTGAAATGTAATCGGTAACAGGCGTGCCTTTTTCACTTCGCTTTTCGACAACGTAAGCCTCTTCGTCGCCGACCTTGGCAATCCGTTTCACAGTGATTGCCGCATAGTTCTTTTTCCAATCCAGCACATCGTAAAAATCGGCGCCGACTTTGATGTCTTCCAGGCGTTTGCCGGAGTAGATTTCTTCAGGTCCGAAGGTCATCATCTCGCCGCCCGCATTGCCATCAAAGTAGCTCACGACAGCGCCGATCTTTTTGTCGAGCGCCGTGATCGTCATTTCACTTGCTACCTGGTTAGGAGCCTTGGCCTTCATTACACCGTAGCCCGTCAAACCCTGGCTTTCCATGTCGATCTCAATCCTTGAGACTGACGATTTATGCTTGCGGAGATTGGCCTCTCCACCATAGGC
>Ga0207708_10003630_pt1 | contig 11374 bp, 9 predicted proteins | sample KBSK5101metaG_FD_184340 | JGI IMG/M metagenome (GOLD analysis project Ga0207708, IMG submission 184340) | Corn, switchgrass and miscanthus rhizosphere microbial communities from Kellogg Biological Station, Michigan, USA - KBS K5-10-1 metaG... | ecosystem: Host-associated > Plants > Roots >...
CGGCCTTCCTCTGCGCCTCGGCCATCTTCTTCGCGGCCTTGGCGTCACCCTTCGGCGCCGCCGGCTCGCTGGTCGCCGCACTCTGTTCGACCGGGCGCGCGGGGGCCGCGGGCGCGAGCGCCATGCCCTTGTCCTGGGCCGTCGTCAGCGGCTTCGCGGGAGCCGGCTGCACCGGGTCCTGCATCGGCATCGACTCGACCTGCGGCGCCGGCGTGGTGCCACCCGCGGGACGCGCGTTCGGCGCGGCCGGATAGACCGGCGAGCCCACGTACGGGGCCGGCTGCGGCAGACGCTGGGGCGGCGCGCCGAGATACGGCTCGACCGCCGTCGGCAGCCCCTGCGACACGCCCGTCGAACCCTTGCGGATGATCTGCGGCGTGATCATGACGACCAGCTCGGTCTGGTTCTTCTGATACGCGCGGCTCTTGAACAGGTAGCCCAGCACCGGGATGTCGCCGATGCCCGGGATCTTCTGCATCGTGCTGTTCACGGTGTTGTTCATCAGGCCGGCGATGGCGAACGTCTGGCCGTCCTGCAGCTCCACTTCCGTCTCGGTGCGGCGCGTCGAGAGCGCCGGCACGCGGAAGCCGTCGAGCGTGACCGCGTTCGAGAAGTCGAGCGAGCTCACTTCCGGCTTCACCTTCAGGTTGATCAGGTCGCCGCCGAGCACGGTCGGCGTGAAGTGCAGGCGGATGCCGAACTCCTTGAACTGGATCGTCACCGAGCTGCCGCCGCCGCTGCCGGGCTGCACCACCGGATAGGGATACTCGCCGCCGGCCAGGAAGCTGGCTTCCTTGCCGTTCAGCGCGATCAGGTTCGGCTCGGCCAGGCTCTGGAAGAGGCCCTTGGACGACAACGCCTTCACCACCGCGCCGAAGCCTTCCTTCGTGTTGAACACGAACAGGTTCAGGAAGTCGCTGAAGGTCAGGCCGCCCGGCTTGCTGGAGTCGAAGTTCGGCGCCGAGAACTGCCCGGTGGTCGCCCGCGCGTCCCACATGTCGCTCTTGAACTGGTTGAGGATGAAGGAGGCGCCGAGCTCCTGCATCGCGCTGCGGCTCACTTCCGCGAAACGCACGCGCAGCATGATCTGGTTCGAGGCCACGCCTTCCTGCTGCTTGAGCAGGTTGACGACGTTGTCCTTCTTCTCGACGTAGCCGGCGGCGACGTCGGCCGCCTTGTCGATGACGTACTTGCTCGAGACCGTGCCGGAGACGACGACGTCCTTGCCGCTGCCGACGACGGTGATCGGCTCACCGGGGAAGAGGTTGCGCATCTGCTCGATGAGCTGGGTCAGGTCGCGGCGCACGTTGACCTCGTAGGTCTTGATGCCGCCGGCGCGGTCCCACACGAACATCGAGATGACCCCCGGCGTCTTGCCGTGAATCAGGAGCTGCTGCGGCGCCGTGACCATCGCGTCGGCGACGTCGGGCACCGTCAGCGAGACGCGGGCGATCGTCGAGCCCACGTTGAGGATCGTCGAGCGGCCGACCAGGAGGTCGATGCTCGTCGCGTCGGGCGGCACCGCGGCCGGGCCGCTGGTGATCGCGTTGGGCGAGCCGCTGAACGACGTGGGCTGCTGCGCCTGCGGCGTCGCGACGAGAATGACGATGATGTAAAGGCACAGCGCCGCTATCTTTGACGCCGACCGTCGAGCCGCTCCCATGGTTCCTCCTGAACTTCGCAGACCTTCAGCGACCGGGTTGCTCACCGGTCAGGCGATTTCCTGGCGGGTCTGAGGACCCGCCTACTTGATGACTTCGGCCGAGCGCTTGTCGCCGCGGATCATTTCCACGGTCGGCGCCGGCGCAACGATCACTTCCTGTGTGACGGGGCCCGGGGTCTTGCGACCCGCCTTCGCGCTCGTCGACTCGGCCTTCACCGGCTTGCTCGGACGCGACATGCCGAGCAGCGCCGCCGGCTTGATGCCCGGCGTCTCGGGCGCTCCCTGATCCAGCGGGTTGCGCAGGGCGAGCTGGATCTTCGCTTCGCTGCTGGCCAGCGCCAGGCGCTCCGACTGCTCCGGGTAGACCAGCAGCGTGACGACGGTCACCTGCATCGGCTTGCCCTTCTCCTGGTCCTGCTCCATGCGCGTGCCGGCGGTGAGCACCTGCACGTTGGAGAGGATCAGCTTCGCGGTCGTGTCCTGCTGCTGGCTGGTCGGGCTCGCGGTGGCGAGCACGTCGACGCGCGTGCCCGGCAGGACGTAGCCGGCGACGCCGATCACTTCGTTGACCCGCACCGAGACGGCGCGCATCCCCTCGGGGATGACCGGCGGCAGGCCGGCGCCGGCTTCCTTCGACGCCAGCTTGGCGGCGAGCACCGGCTCGTTCTTGACCATCGACACGATCAGGCCGCGGCCGATGATCTCGGCGGGGCTCTTGAACCCGCCCTCCGGCGCGGCGCCGACCGGGAAGTTGACCACCGTGAGGTCTTCCTTCTTCAGCTCGGTGCCGAGCGCGAGATCGGCGGCGGCGACCACGACGGGCTGCGTCGGCGCATTCACGGTCTTGACCGGCTGCGCGTTGATCGCGTTGAAGGTGGCGTAAGCCAGGCCGCCGCCGGCAATGACGGCGAGGGCGAGTACGGCAAAGATTCGGTTGCGCATGTCAGGTCCCCTACATCTCGTTCCGCATGAGGGCGTTCGATTGCATCGTGATCGGCGCGCCCGTGGTCGACGTCGGTGCGATCAGCCGTACGACCGGATTGAGCACCATGAACTGAAACGGGTAATTGATGGTGATCTGGGTCCCGCTGTCGGTCGTCCCGGTGAGCGTCACTCCGCGCGTCACCGTCACCATCGTGGCGGCGCCGTCGCTCAGCGCCCCGTTCTGCATGTAGGCGACCACGCGCGCCTTGACTTCGTCGTCGGTGGTGCCGGAAATGACCGCCACGCGCGCCCCTTCGCGCGCCGCGTTGGTCAGCACCTGCCAGGTCTGGTAGGCGCGGCCGAACTCGAAGATGCCGACCGAGATCAGCAGGATCATCGGCACGGTGATCGCGGCCTCGAGCAGCGCCGCTCCCTTTTCACTGCGGATACGCTTCATGAGTGCACCACCAGCGAGAAGAACGTCCCGACGGCTATCGCCGGGCCGTAGGCAAAACGGTTCGCACGATCCGACGCCTCGATCGCCCGCTTGGCGTGCACGGGCTGCGTCACCAGGTTGGTCGTCGCCTTGAGCGTCGTGCCGAGGCGGCCGCGCCTGACCGCCACCACGACCGCCAGCACGCCGCCGGCGACGGCGGAATAGAGGAAGGCGCGGAAGATCACGTCCGGCCCGACCACGGCGCCGACCGCGGCCATCAGCTTCACGTCGCCGGCGCCGGTGGCGCCGATGATGTGGCCGGGCAGCATCAGCGCCAGGCCGACGACGAGACCGAGCAGCGCGCGCAGCGGCGTCACCGGACCGCCGCCGAACGCCAGACCGAAGGCCGCGCCGGCGATGGCGCCGGTCAGCCAGTTCGGAATGCGCCGGGTCCGCACGTCGGTGAAGACGGCGGCGCCGAGTCCGAGCGCGAGCACTGCGATCTGCGCCATGGTTAGAACGCGACCTCGATGGTCTTCCAGAAAACGGAGTAGATGGTCTGGCCGACGGTGGCCACGGCGCCAAGAGCAAAGATCGCAATCAGCGCGGCGAGCAGCCCGTACTCCAGCAGGTCCTGGCCTTCCTCGGCCGTCGGGAACCTGCGGTTGGCAAGGCGCATCAGCGTGTCGTGTGCGATGGGCGATTGCATCGGCGTGACCTCTGCTTCGAAAAATCGTTGGGTAATCCACAAAGCGGGGCCGGGAGCATGAGCACCCGGCCCCGGTCGTTCCCGTCCGCCGTGTTACGAGGCCGCGCCGTTCAGCTTGCCGGCGATCGTCTGGAAGATCGTGCTGACGCTGCCACCCGCCGCCGCCACCGCCGCGATCGCCACGAGCGCGATCAGCGCGACGAGCAGGGCGTACTCGAGCAGGTCCTGGCCTTCTTCATTGCGAACGAATGACTTCAGAGTGTTCACGAGCTGCATGACATCCCCCTTCGGGATAAGCACCGCCCGCAGTGCGGTGCGTTGTTGCGGCGTTGCCGCGTTGTCCTGACGAACGCGCGGCTTGCCGCCGCGTCGCACCTGAGCTAAAGGCAACCGACGTGCCACGCATGTCCGGCGTGGTGGCGAAACACCGCGCAAGTGACGCACCGTATCGGCACTTGCGGCGATCGCCGGCGCGCGGATCGCGGCGGTGTGCGGGGCCGGCGCGCAGCCCGCGACTCGCCAGATTCGTATCCGCCGACGCGATTTTCGTGACTCTCCGGGCGTGTGCGGATTCGTGTGCGTACAGATCGCGCGGTTTTCGCGGGGAATGCCGCGCCTTGCCGATCGGCATGCCTGTTGCGATAAGGAAGACCCGCGCCCTGCAAGACCAACCTGGGAGTGAAACGGGTACGCCTATGACTGCAAGACTCGGCATCCGCGAAGGCGCCCTCTCGGCGACGGTGTTCGCCGCGGTGGTCTTCGCCCTGATTTCGGTCGACCCACGCGTACGTGAGCGGATGTCCGACTTGTTCGCCAGCGGCAGCGTCACCCCCTGGGGGGATCGCGCCGGCGATCTGGTCGGCGCCGTCGTCGCCGCCGCGCGGTATCAGAGCTTCGACAACGCTCCGGTGCTGCTGTTTGTCGCCGTCGGCATCGTGCTGATGGTGTTTCTGTTCAGGAGCTAGCCCTGGGACTCGTCCTCGCCATCGAACCGGACCTCCGCCAGGCGGCGATCGTCAAGCGCATCGTCCGCGAGAAAGTGCTGGCCGACGTCGTCGTCGTGGATTCGCGCGACGCGGCGCTCGACGCGATCCGCAGCAGCATCCCCGACGTGCTGCTGCTGAGCGCGCTGCTCTCGCCGCGCGACGAGGACGAGTTGATCGGCCACCTGCGCACGCTCAACGCGCACCACCTGCAGACGCACACTATTCCGCAGCTCGCCTCGGCGCTGGCGCCCGGCGAGAAGCGGAGCGGGGGCGGATTGTTCTCGTCGTTCCGCAAGAAGAAGGATCCGGAGCCGGTCGTCGTCGGCGGCTGCGATCCGGATCTGTTCGCGGAAGAGATTCGCACCTACCTGCAGCGCGCGGAAACGAAGAAGCGCGAGCTGCAGGATTCCAACGGCATGGCGCCCGACATGCGCCTCGGCCCGATGTCCGAGCGCTCCGCGATGCCGCAGGTCGCCGAAGCGGAGCCTGAACCGGCCGGCGCCTCGTCGTCGTGGGACGATCCCTTCGCGTGGAAGCCGTCGGGGATCTCGACGCGCACCGCCGCACCCGCGGCGCCGGCGGCGGAGCCGGCGGTCCCGGCGTTCGACTCGATCTTCAAGCCGGAGCCGGAGTCGGAGCCGCTCGCCGACCTGTCGTTCGAGCCGGCGGCTGCCGCCAAGGATGAACCGCTGATCTTCCCGCCGGCTGCGGAGCCGCCGGTCTCGCGCGACGAACCGCTGGTGAAGCGCACGGTCGAGGAACCGATTGGCGAGCCGATCACCGCGTTCGTGGACGGCCAGCCGGTGGTGATGGTCCAGGGGGAGCCGTCGCTGCTCATCTCGCAGCCGTACTCGGTGATGAAGCCGGTCGCGGACATCGCCGACGCGGCGGTCGAGGCGTCGCCGGCGCCGGAGGCGGAGGCAGAACCGCTGCTCGCCGCACCGCAGCGCCGTCACGAGCTCATCGACACCAGCGACGCCGACAGTCTTCCCGATTTCACGCTGGTCGAGGATCCGGTCGAGACCGCCGAACCGCTCGTCGCGGCGCCCTACGCGTCGTCGGCGACGCCGGCCGACACCGCCGCGGAAACACTCATCAACCTCGACGCCGAGCCGTATGAGGCGTCGATCGAGGAGTCGTACAGCCATGGTCGATCCGAAGACGTGCCGGATGATTCGGGATTCGGCGAATGGAGGCTGGCGCTCGACGAGTCGCCGTCGATCGTCGACGGCGCCGCGGGGATCAACCGTTTGGGCCCGCTAGCGACGTGGGCGCGGATGGAGCCGCGCCGCACGGAATCGCCGTCCAGCGGCGACGACCTTCGCATGCTGCTCGGCGGCCTCGCCGTGCCGGCGGCGGTGGCGGGCGTGCGCTATCCGCGCGGCGTCCGTATCCGCAGGGTCCGCGTGCCGGCGGCCAGGTCGAACGAGACCGGTGACTCGGTAGGCCCGGTCATCCTCTCCCGCAAGACGCTCGCCGAGCGCAGGGAGTCAGCCGCGTCCTGACGGAAGCGGCTGCGATCAATTCCCAAGGACGCAATTCCCAGCGCCCAATCAACTCACAAGACGCAACTCCCAAAACCGCCACGCAGAGAATTGGAAGTTGGGCCTTGGGAATTAGTTGGGTGTTGGGCGTTGCGGCGTTGCGGTGTTGACATGCTTTACTCCCGCCGCGAGCCACATCGACGCGATCGCCACGATCGTCATCGGCGGCAGCGGCAGGTACGTGCGAACCGGCTGGAGCCACGAGAGCAGCCACAGCGAGACAATCACCGCGAACGTCGAGCGGTCCAGCGATCCGGCCGCAATCAACGCGAGCGCCGCCAGGCCGCCGTCGTAGTACAGCGAGTGCGGCGCGATCAGGACGGCCGTCAGCGTGGCCACGGCGATCGCCGACACGGGATGGATGTCCGAGCGCCGCATTGTCCAGAGCGCGAAGCCGCCCGTCGCCGAGGCCGCGACCCAGCCCAACGGCCTCCACCCGTACTCGCCGGCGATCTCCGCCAGCGAGATCCCGTTGCCGCGATCGACCGCATAGTCAGCGACCGTGAACTCCCTCGCGTGGTGCAGCCACCAGAGCGGCCAGTCCCATCCGGCCAGGATCCACCCGACGGCGTAGTAGCCGAGCGCGACCGCCGCGAACCCGACGAGGAAACGCCGCCGATCGATGCGCCCGACGAGCAGCATCGCCGCGACGGCCACGGCGTATTGCGGCTTGAACAGCCACGCCCCGGCGCACACGCCCGCGAGCCCGTCGCGCCGGCGAGCCAGCGCGGCCGCCGCTCCCGCGGCGCACAGCAGGCTGAGCGGCGTGTTCTGTCCGCCGAGCACGGCGCGGAAGATCGGATAGAACAAGAGGCTGGCGGCGAAGAGTGGCACGAGCTCGGCGCGGACAGCGGGCAGCACCGGGCGGAGCAGCGCCAGCGCCGCCAGCAGGCAGAGCGCCATGACCAGCGCGTGCACCGCATAGGCGGTCTTGAAGGGCAGCCAGGTGAGCGGCACGTAGGCGAGCGCCACGTAGGGGGGATACGCGAACGCCACGCGGCCGCTGATGCCGGGCAGCAGATCCCGTTGCGCAGCCTCCTGCATCTCCGCGTCGTAGAGCCGCGGCGTCTCTCCGCCGCGAACGATCCGCCCCGCGCCGTAGAACGCCGGCAGGTCGCCGCCGATGCGTCCGCCGCGAATCGTCCGCAGCCCCTGGCTCGTGGCCAGGAGCACGACGAAGCCGATGGCGATGCCGGCGAGCGAGGCGACGAGAAGGCGGCGCAGGCGGCCTGTCCAGGCGGAGCCTGCGCCGTCAGTGCGTGAATACGACCCAGTCGGCATCGCGATACGTCACCGTCCATCCCGCCTGCTCGAGCTGCGGCACCGTCGGCGATACCGTCGGCAGATACGCGCAGCGGATGTGGAAGCGGGAAAACACCTCGTAGGCGCCGCCGCCGTTCTCGAGGCGAATCTGCTCGAGAATCAGCGGCGGTGGATACGGATCCTGCCGTCCGTCAAGGTAGACCTTCCGCTCGGGCACGAACCACAGCAGGTAGCCTCCCTGATCGTAGCGGTTGTACAGGTTATCGGGGCACTGTCGCAGCGCCGTGATAGCCCCCTCCGGGATGGGATCCCACCGCAGCTTCGCAATGCGGTTCGCGTAGGCCCAGGCGAGCGTCATGGCAACGCCCGCAGTGGCAATCGCGACGATCGCGGCATTGACGAGCGGCCGCTCCTGCCGCGGCGCGCGCGCCGACGCCGGGCGCAACGGCAACAGCGTCGTCATCGCCGGCGCGGCGACCATCAGGAAGGGGCCCACGTTCCTGATCGCGGAGATCGCCAGCGGCAGCATCGCCAGCCCGCAGGCGTAGAGCGTCGCCTCGTCGGGGGTCAGGCGCTGCAGCCGGCGAAGCTGCCGGAACAGTCCGTAGCAGAACGCGGCCGCGATCAGCCAGAAGGGCAGCAGCGCCGGCGCGGTCAGGGTCGGGCGCCGCCATTCGTCGAACGGATACAGGCGGATGCGCGCGAGAGACTTCGGGATCTCCACCCAGAACGACAGCCCCAACGGGGTCATCGTCGTCGCCACGAGACAGGCGAGGACGATCGCGATCGAGGTGCGAAGCTTCTGCGGCGCGAGCAGCGTCTGCGCGCCGAGCCCCGCGCCGAGGAACACGAACCCGAGAAGCACGCCGCCGTGGCAGTTCGCCCAGGCGAGGAACACCAGCGGCAGCCACCACACGCGCCACTTCACGATGAGCGTCACGGTGGTGACGATGAACAGGAGCGAGAACGCGTGCGGCCGCGGCTGCCACCAGAAGCTGGACGAGATCACCGACAGGCCGATCCAGATCGCGCGTTCGCCGACCGAGCCCCTTCCGAGACGCCACGACAGGGCCCAGGCGCCGACGATCAGGCTCGTGGCCAGCAGCGTCACCAGCGGCAGGCCGCCGATCCTGAACATCGCGTAGTAGGCGGCTTCGGCGAGCCACTCGTGGTTCAGCCAGGGCGCGCCGTAGGCGGTATGCGAGTAGAGATCGGTGAGCAGGACGCGGTGCGCCTGCCACATGTCGCGTCCAGCGCGCAGCTGCCACCAGCTGTCGGTGTGCATCGGCGTCAGCCCGCACGCCAGCGCAATCGTCAGGAAGACGAGGGCGACGACCAACCGATCGAACGTGAACGACCCAAAGCGACCCGCAGGTGACGCCACAGATAGACACAGATAAACACGGATAGGGGCCGGGCGAAAACGAAAACCTTGTTTTGATCCGTGTTCATCCGTGTTCTTCCGTGTTTATCCGTGGCCTTCATCAGTGTTTATCAGTGTTTATCCGTGGCCTTATCCGTGGCCTTTATCCGTGGCGTTCATCCGTGGCCCGGCACGTGAGTTGCCACTGCCACCGCGGCACAGATCCTGCGCCCACGAAAATGCCGGGAAAGTCGATCGACGATCGCGAGACCTGCAACGAGAGCCTCGCTGCGGCAGTGCAGCCGCTGCCACCCGGCGTCTCGATCGGCGCGCGCGTGCACGTGCGCGGCCGCGCGTGGCGCCTCGACATGGTCGTGCCGTATGACGACTGCCGCGAGCTGCACCTCTTCGATCTTCGCGACGAGCGGCGCCGGGTGCTGATCTGGCCGCACGATCGTCCCGTCGCCCTCGACGATCGGCCGCGGTTCGAGGCGGTGCGGCTGGCGCGATGGTGCCGTGGACTGAATGCGTGGCTCGCGCACGCGGTCGGGCCCTGCGCACCCCGCGCGCGTCTCGCCGACGGACGCGTGCTGCCCTATCAGCTCCTGCCGGCCATGGCCGTCGCGCGAGGCGCGTCACGCATCGTGCTGGCCGACGAGGTGGGGCTGGGCAAGACGATCCAGGCGGGATGGATCGTGGCCGACCTGGCGGCGCGCGAACCGGATGCGCGCGTGCTCATCGCCGTGCCGGCCGGGCTGCGGCGGCAATGGACCGCGGAGCTCGAGCGGCGCTTCGGGATCGCCTGCCTGGCGGTGGACGCGGCGTGGCTGCGCGCGCGCGTCGCGGATTTGCCGGCCGACGTGCTTCCCTGGATGGCGCCGGGCGTGTATCTCGGATCGCTCGACTTCCTGAAGCGCGGCGACGTCTCGCGTTCGCTGCAGGCGGTGGTGTGGGACCTCCTCGTCGTCGACGAGGCGCACACCGTCACGTCGCCGACGGAGCGCCATACCGCGTTCTCGGCCGTCGCGTCGCACGCGCGGCGGGTCGTGCTCATCACCGCCACGCCGTACTCGGGCGATCCGGGCAGCTTCGACTCGATGATCGCGATGGGCGTGACACCCGGCGAGACGCCGCCGCTCATGTTCCGGCGCTCGCGCGCCGACGCCGGCGACGACCGCCGGCGGCGCCACCGTTTTGCGCGCGTCATGATCTCGCGGACGGAGGCACGGCTGCAGCGCCTGCTCGAGCGCTACACGCGCGACGTCTGGGACGAGACGCCCGACGGCACGCAGGGGGCGCGGCTGGCGATGACCATCCTCAGGAAGCGCGCGCTCTCGTCGCCGACGGCCCTCGCCTGCTCGCTGAGACGGCGCCTCGCGCTGCTCGAAGGGGCCGCCGAACTGCCGCGCCAGCTCGGTCTCTTCGAGGACGACGAGGTTGACGACGAGGTGCCGGATGCCGCGCTGGCCGCGCCGGGGTTCGCCGACTGCGCGCGGGAGCGCGAGCGGCTGGCCGCGCTGATCGACCTCGCCGGGACCGCCGTGGCGTCCGACTCGAAGCTCCGGTACCTCCAGCGGCTGCTCCGCCGCACGAAACAGTCGGCGGTCATCTTCACCGAGTACCGCGACTCCCTGCTGCGCCTGGCGGCGGTGCTGCCCTCCGCGCTGCAGCTCCACGGCGGGCTCGACGCGGCGGAGCGCTCCAGCGTCCAGGCCCGCTTCAATGCGGAAGGCGGTCTGCTCCTCGCCACCGACGCGGCCGCCGAGGGGCTGAACCTGCACGAACGCTGTCACGTGGTGATCAACTACGAGCTGCCGTGGAACCCGGCCCGTCTCGAGCAGCGGATCGGCCGCGTCGATCGCATCGGGCAGCGCCGGGCCGTGCACGCCATCACGCTCGTAGCGCGCGATACGGCCGAAGATCTCGTCATCGCCAACCTGGCGCGCCGGCTCGCGCTCGTCGTCTCCACGCTGGGCGAGCGCGATCGCCTCGGCGCGTTTCTCAGCGACGTGCAGATCGCGCGCCGCGTCATCGCGGGTGAGTCGGACGAAGCGCCGCTGGCGCCCGCGAGAACGCCGATTCCGATCCGCACGCCTGATCCTGACGAGCGTGTCGCGGCGGCCGACACGGCGAATCACTTCGAGAGAGCGCGCGCGGCCGGCAGTCCTCCCTCACGCGTCCTCGTCAGCTCCGTTCGTTCGTCAGGCTGCTTGCCGCCCGGGGTGATGGTCTGCGTTCGTCACGCGTTGTCCACCGGCGATGGCGATATCGCGGCGTCACGCCTGCAGCTGATTCACGTCGCGGGCAGTCCGGGCAAACCAGGCGCGTCGCTCGCGCGTGGTCTTGCGGCCCGCGCCGCCGCCGTCGTGAAGGACCTGCCGATCGCGCCGGACATCCGTGCGTGGATCGCCTCCGTCACCGCGATGCACGAGACGCGCGTGGCACGCCTCCTCGCCCGTGAGCGATCGATCGCGAGCCGCACTGAG
>Ga0207708_10003631_pt1 | contig 11374 bp, 9 predicted proteins | sample KBSK5101metaG_FD_184340 | JGI IMG/M metagenome (GOLD analysis project Ga0207708, IMG submission 184340) | Corn, switchgrass and miscanthus rhizosphere microbial communities from Kellogg Biological Station, Michigan, USA - KBS K5-10-1 metaG... | ecosystem: Host-associated > Plants > Roots >...
GCATCCTGTTCGCGGGGTGGTTGCGCAGGTTGCACACCAGCTCGTACCGGCCGGCGCGCAAGGTAGCCGTGGTCCAGCCGGCGGTGATGCCCTCCCCGAAGTCCGGGCGGCACGTCCGGGATGCCTCCCGGAGGAGGCCCCGCATCGCTGACGACTTTCAACTCCTAACGGCTCGACCGCAAGCAGGACTGCTCAGAGCAGCCCGCGTCTCACCGCGACCCGACGCCCGTAAGCGGGGCAGGCCGGGGTGCGCCGCTCGAACGCGGCCGCTCACGCCGGTGGGTTCGACGTCGACTGAGGTGGGCCGGGCCAAGTCCGAGGAGGATGGCGACGGCGAGGCTGGCGAGGCCAAGCAGGAACGCGCGCCAGGACCGGTGCGCGGGGCCGAGGGTGAGCTCGGTGGTGCGGTAACCGATCATTTTCGCGGTCGTGCGGGTCGTGCTGGCGTCGGTGTGGTCGGCGAGGTTCTGCAGTGCGGCAGTGAACCCGCCGCCGCCAGGTCCGTCCGGACCGGGTCGGCCCGTGAGTGACTCGACGGCGAGGTGCTGGTGGTCGGCCCAGGCGCGCACTCGGGGGTCGACAGCCTCGGATGAACCTGCACCGGGCACGACGACCCGGGACAGGTCGGGCGCCTGGGTGAGGGGGGTCGTGAGCAGGACGAGGCCATGCCGGGTGCGGACCGTGTCGCCGGTTGCCATGGCGATCGCGTGGGCGGCCGCCGACTGGCCGTACACCTCGAACGCGGCAGTCGCGTCCAGTTCGCCCACACCGTCGTGCAGGGCGATGCCGATGGTGGGCCGGAACCACGGCTCAAGGTAGTTGAGGCCGATGGGCCAGTCGCGGACCGCGAAGTGGTCCTTGCCGATGGTGGTTGGTTCGTTCGGGGTCCAGCCAAGCTCGGGGTGTTGGTCTGCGACCCGTTGCGCCTCGGCTGGTCCGGCGAGCTGTGCGACGAGGTGCAGGGCGCCCTGGACTCCGGAGGTGACAGCGGCGGTGGTGGTGACCGTCCCGTCCTCGACATAGCGACGCCCGCGGAGCCAGTGCACGGCCGGGTGTTGATTCTGCAGGGCGTTGATGCGGGACCAGTGGCTGGTCGCGTCGAGGCCGTCGAGCATGCCGGTCGCGGCGAGGACGAGCGCACCGGCGCACACGCCGAGGACACGCGCTCCGGCGTCGTGTTGGCGGCTGACCCATCTGCGAAGCGGTGCTTCGGACTCACCGGTCGGCTTGCTCAGCGCCGGGACCACGATCAGGTCGGGTGTCAGCGCAGGGTCGGCGTCCACGTCGGCGAACGTGTGCGTGGGGACCACGGCGGGCCCGCCCTCCAGGGGAGCCGGGCCGGCGCCTGCTGCGACCACGTAGGTGGTGAACGCCGGTGAGCTGGCGAAGATGTCGTAGGGCGCGAGGAGGTCGCTGGCAACGGTGCCGGACTGACCCGCGACGAACGCGACGACCAGTCGCCGGCCCTGCTTGGTCACGTGGCCCGCGGAGCCGACCGGTTCGGCGTACCCGAGTGAGGCGAGGGCAGGGTTCGACGCCCCGGTGCGGACGGTCTGGTGGGTGCTACGGCTGGTTGCGACGACTCCTGCGACGGCGATGCCGGCCAGTGTCGCGGTCGTCAACATCAGCGTCAGGGTCGTGTACAGGACACGACGAAGCCAGGTGTTCATGATTCTCCTCGTAGAGCAGTAAGTGGGCGGGTGAGACAGGCGGGTGAGACAGGCGGGGTGAGGCATGGGATAGAGGTGTGTCGGTGATGCGGGAGGCCAGCGACGATGGCGAGAGTCACGACACGGTGGATCGCGGCAACGTCGGAACGGGGTACGGGCGCTCCTCAGACCGGGGGGTGGGGGTCGTACTGGATGGCTCGGCGGACCTCCCGGGCCCGGTCGACACCGGCGAACCGAGCGACCAGGTGCAGCGCCATATCGATGCCGGCGCTGACCCCGGCGCTGGTGATGACGTTGCCGTCGTCGACATAGCGGGCCTCGGAGTTCACCTCGATGCTTGGGTCGAGTTCGTGGAGCAGGTCCAGGGACTCCCAGTGGGTGGTCGCGGGCCGGCCCGCGAGCAGGCCCGCGGCTGCATACACGAGGGCTCCGGTGCACACGCTGGTCATCAGCGGGACGGTGGCGGCTTGGGTTTGGACCCAGGCGAGGTGTTCGGGGTCCCGCATCAGCGGTCGGGTGCCCTGGCCGCCGGGATGGATGAGAACCTCGAGCGGCGGCATCCCGCTCATCGAGTGGTGCGCTGCCAGCGTCAGTCCTTTGGCGGCGACCACCGGTGCTCCGTCGCGGGACACGCACGAGATGGACCAGCCGTCCTCTGGGTGGTGGAGGGTCCAGTAGGAGAGGACCTCCCACGGGCCGACCGCGTCGAGCTCTTCGACGTCGTCGAACAGCAGGAGACCGATGTGGCGGGTCGATGTTCGTGCATTACTCATGGCGGAAAGTCCTTCTTCTTGTTTGGGCTGAGGTCGGCTGCCGATGTCGGTAGGGCCGGCCGGGAGGATCGCTGGTCCCGTCTCGGGACGAACGCCTCAGGGGTGACGCGGTGACGAGATCCGCGCAGATCCGGCGGCGCGGGCCAGCAGGTGACGGCGGGCCCGGTGCAGCTGCGGCATCAGACCGTAGGCGACGATCGGCACCGCGATCGTGACGAGGACGAACGTGCGCACGACCGGCGGGAGCGTCCCGAGCCAGCCACCGAGCAGCAGGTTCAGAGCGGTCAGGGTCGGGAAGACAGCCAGCCAGATCATCAGCGCGAGCTGGTGCTTGGTCGGGGGTCCGGCGGCGGTGTTCATGAAGTCTCCTTCGTGGGGACGAATCCAGGGATGGAACTCGAGGACCGCGCGTCGTACGTCATCCTCGACTGGGTCGGCGTTGATGGCGATCGCGGCGTATCGGGGTGGGTTCACTCTGGCCGGGACGTCACCGGCTCAACCCGGTCAAAGTGCCGGGATAGCTGGCAGCGAGTCGGCGGCGGCGGCCGCAACGGCCCAGCGAGCGGTACGGTCGCGACGTGCTGCATGGGCGAGGCGTCGAGCTGGCGCGCTTGTCCGCACTCATCGAGGACGCCCGCGGCGGGACGGCCGGCAGCGTCGTGGTGCACGGGGAACCAGGCATGGGGAAGTCGGCTCTCCTGGCCGAGGTCTTGTCCACGGCGAGTGACGTGCGGGTGCTGCGCACCCAGGGGCTGGAGTCGGAGTCCCCGCTGGCGTTCGCCGCGCTGCACCGGTTGCTCCGACCGGTCCTCGGTCTGCTCGAGCGGCTACCCGAACCCCAGGCCCACGCGCTCGGGGTGGCGTTCGGGCATGAGGTCGGGAGGGTCGACCCGTTCCTGGTGGCGGTGGCGACCTTGTCCATGCTCACCGAGGCGGCCGAGGAGCAGCCGGTGGTGTGCGTCATCGACGACGCTCACTGGCTCGACTCCGCCTCGACCGACGCGCTGCTGTTCGCGACCAGACGCCTGGAGGCGGACCGGGTCGCGATGGTGTTCGCGGCCCGCGACACCGACAACCGCACCTTCGCCCCCGACGGGGTGGCGACGCTGCGGCTGGAGGGCTTGGACGCAGCCTCGGTGCGGGCGTTGCTCGCCGACAACGCTGCTGTCGAGGTCGCCGCCGAGGTCACCGACCGGCTGCTCGCCGAGACCAGCGGGAACCCGCTCGCGCTGGTCGAGCTTCCGACGGGACTCAGTGACGCGCAGCTCGACGGGACCGCTCCGTTGCCCTCGCAGCTGATGCTCACCGCCGGGGTCGAGCGGGTCTTCCTCGACCGGTCCCGCCGTCTGTCCGCGGCGGCGCAGGCGTTGATGCTGGTCGCGGTCGCCGACGACACCGGCCAGCTCGCGACCATCCATCGGGCCGCCGCAGCCTTGGGCGTCCCCCAGGACGCGTTCGCGGAGGCTGAACGGTCGGGTCTGCTCACCATCAGCGGTGACACCGTGGCCGTCCGGCATCCACTCGTCCGGTCCGCGGTCTACCAGGCCGCCGCGGACCTCGAACGCCGCCGGGCGCACCATGCCCTGGCCGATGCCCTGGACGGGCTGGAGGACTCCGACCGGGCGACCTGGCACCGTGCCGCGGCCACCGGCGGTCCGGATGAGGGTCTGGCCGCCGCCCTCGACCAGGTCGGCGCGCGGGCCGAGCGACGTGGCGGCTACCGGGCCGCTGCGGACGCGTACGAACGAGCCGCCGACCTGACCGCCGACCCGCTCGCCAAGGCCGCTCGCCAGCTCGCCGCCGCCCGCAACGCGTGGGCCACGGGCCAGACCGCCCGGTCGTCCGCGCTGTTGTCGGCGGCCCGTGAACGCGCAGAAGACCCGCTCCTGCTCGCAGACATCGACCGGCTCCGCGGCCGGATCGCGGTCAACGTCGGCTCGGCGGCCGACGCGCACCGGATCCTCACCCAGGCCGCCGAGCAGGTGGCGGTACACGAACCGGTCCGGGCACTGGAGATGGCCGTGGCGGCCGCGGTCGCCCGCAGCCACGGAATCGACAGCGGTGCAAGCCTGCCTGACGATGTCATCGACGTCGAGGTCTCGCCGCAGGACACGCCACGCACCCGATGCCTCAAGCAGCTCCTGGTCAGCACCCGGCACGACATCGCCGGAGACCGCGCCTCCGCACTGAGCGCACTCCACGTTGCGCAAGCGACCGCGCTCGGGGCGGCCGACACCCTCGCCGACCTCGACCTGCTCGGGAACCTCGCGAACGCTGCCCTGCACCTGGGCGACGACGACGCGCACCGCCACTTCTACGCCCTGATGCTGTCCACCGCCCGGGAGAACGGGAACGGCATGGCCGTCCTGTATGCCCTCCAGCGCGTCCCGTTCAGCCAGTTCGTCGGCGGCCAGTGGACTGCGCTGCGGAACTCATCGGAGGAGGCCGTCACGCTCGGTCTCAGCGTCGGGCAGGTCGCAGCGACGGCGGCCCCGCGGGCGTGGCTGACACTGCTCGCTGCACTCGAGGGTCGCCCCGACTACGACGACCGCCTCTCGTCCCTGGAGGCGCTGGTGGCCGTGCACCCACCCGTGGGCATCCTGGCCCAGCCGGTCGAAGACCTCACCCGGTGGGCCAAGGGCGTCCGGGCACTGCTGGGGGGTGACGCAAACGGCGCCCTGCACCAGTTCCGCCAGATGACAGCGGCCTCGTCGCCGATCCAGTTGCCCGCCCTGATGCTGATGTCCGCCCACGACCGCATCGACGCCGCCGTCCGCGGCGACGACCGCGCCCAGGCCCTCGCCTGGGTGGAGGACCTTGACGCGTTCGCGGCCGGCACCGCACTGCCCTGGGCGCAGGCCGCGGCCGCGTTCGGTCGGGCGATGTCCGCTGAGCACGACGATGCCGGTGCCAGCCGGGTCACCGAACTGTTCGACCTGTCGCTCGCCCACCACGGCCACGCCAACCGCCCCTACGACCGGGCTCGGGTGCAGCTCGCGTACGGCGAGTTCCTGCGCCGCAACCTGCAGCGGGTGGACGCCCGCAGTCAGCTTCGGGCAGCACTGGAGACGTTCGAGGACCTGCACGCCGGCCCGCTCGCTGAACGGGCCAGCCAGGAACTACGAGCTTCCGGGGAGACGGCCCGCAAACGGGACCCGTCCACCGCGCTGAACCTGACCCCCATGGAGCTGAAGGTTGCGGACCTGGTCAGCCAAGGCATGTCGAACAAGGACGTGGCCGCTCAGTGCTGGGTCTCACCCCGCACGGTCGCGTTTCACCTACGCAACGTGTTCACTAAGACCGGGATCACCTCGCGTGGTGAGCTCGCGCATCTCGAGCTCGGCTAGGTGCCGGCGGTCGGTGCTGGCCGCGACCTCCACTGGAGACGTCACCACGTGAATGACAACCTTGGTCAATCCGCCCAGTTCCCGACGTGGCGTCTCCGGGCCATCAGACGCTGACTGCCCCTGGCTGGTCTCGTCGGCTGGGTAGGCGGGCATCGGGAGACCAGACCACGCTCCCCCGCACCGATGATGGCCTGCAGCGTGAGGGCCTTTGCGCGACCGCCGCAACCTGGTCTACGCGGGACAGACGGGGGCGACGGATTCGCTCTTGCGCAAGCTGTCCAGCAGGCGGTTTCAGCGAACGTTTGCCCCCGCGGCTAACGCGACGGCGAGGATTGCGGCGACGACAAAGTCCACCGCTGCGCAGAACGGCGGCCACCATCGGGTGCCGGTGACAAACTGTGTGCGGTGTTGCCAAAAGTCCTTGAGCCCATGGCCCGCGAGTCCGGCGACCAGGAGCCAGGCCGGTCCGGTGACGGCGGTGGCGGCGACAACGACGAAGACCGTGGCGACAGCGACCTCGGCTGCGATCACATTCGAGCGTCCGTCGGCCACGCTGAACCCGATGTAGACGGCAGCGATGAAGACCAGTCCGAGGGCGTAGACCGTGGCCGGGGCTAGCCACCAGAAGGCGATCGGCGTGGCAGCCTGAGCCACACCGACAACCGCCCCAGCGACCAGCGGCACACGTAGGTCCGGGGGGCGTGTGTCCGCATTCAGTGCGCGTGCGGACGCATGGCGAGCAGGCACGTCACCCTCGGTCGACACGAGGCCACAGTAGCGGCGACAGGGGTCGCGAAGGCTCTGGCCAAGGTGCAAACGGGGCTTTGGGATTCGGTCGGCAGGGGCTAGGGGTCGACGCTGAAGCTGAACATCATTCCGCTCTCGTGGTGTTCGGCGATGTGGCAGTGCGCCATCCAGAGACCGGGGTTGGTCACGTCGAGGAGGATGTCGATGGTTTCGCCTGTGCGCACGAGAACGGTGTCTTTCCAGACGAGATTGGGCTCGACGGTCTCGTCGCGGCTCATGACAAGGAAGCGGCCCGCGCCGTGGATGTGGAAGGGGTGGTGCATTGGATGGTCGGAGTCCATTTCGTTGACCAGCCGAATCTTCACCTGATCGCCGACCTTGAAGTGCCAGTCGATCGCATGGTTCTCCCCACCTGTGCTGCGGTCGACGAGCTTCCAGCGCATGTTGGCCGGTGTAGTGATCTTGTTGACGTCGACCATGTCGTCTTCCCACTCGATGCCACCAGTGGCCTCATGGTTGTGACCGCCGGCGTGGCCGAGCTGCTGGTCGGTCGCCTGGTGCTGGGCCTGGGTGGGCTCGTCGCCGTGGCGCTCTTGGGCCTGGTTGACGAGTTGTGACGGCATGAGCTTCATCCCACATTGGGGGCAGCGGTCGGGTGAGTCGCTGACCACGTCGAGATGCATCGGGCAGGTGTAGGTGGCGGCCAGGGCAACCAGCTTCATGCCGCAGTGCGGGCATCGGCCCTCGTCGGCTGTGATGACTTCGGAGTGCATCGGGCAGGTGTAGGTGAGGGCGACGGGGGTGGCCAGCAGCTTCATCCCGCAGTCGGGGCAGGCTCCCTCATCGGCGCTGACCACCTCGGGGTGCATCGGACAGGAGTACACGACTGGGCCGTCGGGCACACCCATGTCCATCTCGGCGACAAACGCGAGCGTCTTGTCCGGAGCCACATCGCGGTACCGGACCAGCCGATCCCGTTCGGCTGTCATGTCGGCGTTGGTACGAAGCACCTCGAACTGCTTGCTCAACTCCGGTTCCGCCGGAGCCTCGCCAACAGTGACTGACGCCAAGGGATAGGTGCGCTCTGGATGCCGGTGCTCGAGGGCGACGAGCCCAGGCTGGTCGAACAGGACATCGACGACGATCCGCTCCGACGGTGCGAGCATCACCTCACTCATAAAGGCTTCCTGCTCGACCCGGCCGCTGTCACCACCCACAAGCTTCATCCGGGCTTTGTCGAAGCCCACGTTGAAGACCCGCGTGTTGGCGGTGTTGGTGAAGTAGAAGCGCACCACCTCCCCGAGGTCGGCCGACAGTTCAGTGGTGACGTCACCGCCGATGAGCATGGTGTTGCCGAACCGGCCCATCGCCACGTAGTTCGTCTCGGTGCGGCTGAACGAGGCGATCTGACCGTTCTCGAGCAACACGTCATCGAGGGTGAGCAGCTCCTCGCGGTTCACCGGGGGCCAGTAGTCCGGGTCCGAAGGGACGACGACGATGTTGCCGTACAGGCCCATCTCCTGGCCGTAGTCCTCGCGGATGTGCGGGTGGTACCAGTACAGGCCGGGATCGTGGAACTGCAGTCGATAGCTGAAGCTCTGACCCACCTGCATCGGTGTCTGGGTCTCGTGGGTCCCGTCGTAGGCGTTCTCGAGCCGCAGCCCGTGCCAGTGCACGGTGGCCTCGGTGTCGGCCTCGTTGGTCACGTTGATGACCACTTCCGATCCCTGCTGGACCTGCATGGTGGGCCCGGGCACCGACCCGTTGTAGGCAAGCATGCGCACGGTCGCGTCGCCGAGCTGTTTGACCATGGGAGCGATGCCTAGATCGAACTCCTCCCCGTCTGCAAGAGCGACGACCTCGGATGGTTGAGACTCTGGAAGGTCACGTGTGTCGGTGGGGAAGTTTCCGCGATTCTCGATCTCGGGGTGGTCACTGTGGTTCGGCATGATCGGACTCCTCCTGACTAGTCCCCGCATCGGGGTGCTCACGACTGGATCCCGTTGGCTGCAGTTTCCGGCTGTCGGCCAGGATCTGGACCTGTGTGGCGATGTACTCGGCGTCGTCTTTCACCCAACCGAGCAACGCTGAGCCGCGGGTGTGTTGCCAGTACAGGCCGAGAAAGTAGAGTCCCGGATTTTGGATCACCCCCCTGTGGTGGCGGACGCGTCCTTCAGCATCCAGTACCGGTGCGTCGATCCAGGAGTAGTCGGGCTGGTATCCGGTGGCCCATACGACTGCGTCAACGCGGAGTTGGGTGCCGTCAGTGAAGCTCACGGTGTTGTGCGACGCCTTGACCGCTCTCGGATGCAGTTCGGCACCGAGACGCCTGAGCTGCCTCGGGCTGGAGCCGATGAGTGTCTCCCGTTTGCTCAGCCGACGCCCGAGACGCGAATCGACGCTCATGTTGAGCACCCCGGTCTTGGTGAGCCACCAGAACAAGTCGCGCTGCCACACCTTCTGGGGCAGCGGCGTTTGCCGTGAGCCGACCGAGAGGTGGACGGCGTGCGTGTTGGTGAGCTCCGCTGCAATCTGGAAACCGGTGTTGCCCCCACCCACAACCAGCACAGTCCCTGCCGGGATGTCCTGCGGTTGGCGGTACCCGGTGCTGTGCATCTGGAAGACGTCAGGTGCGAGCTGATCGGCGAGCGTCGGCGTTAACGGCAGCTGGAACGGACCGGTTGCCACGACGACCTGGGCCGCCGTCAGTGTCCTGTCGCTGCACTCGAGCCGAAACCCATCGTCGATCTGGGTCAGCGACCGGACGGCACTGTTCAATACCAGCGGGAGCTTGAAGGTCTCTGCATACCCCATCAGGTATGAGACCACCTCGTCACGAGTCGGGTAACCATCGGGATCCCCTGGAAAGCTGAGCCCGGGCAGCGCGTCATAGCGGCGCGGCGTAAACAGGGCAAGCGAGTCCCACCGGTCTTTCCACGCCGCCCCCACGCAATCGGCGGCCTCGAGAATCAGGAACCGACGGCCTTGACGTGCCAGAAAGAACCCGATCGCCAGCCCAGCCTGACCCCCGCCAACCACGACGACGTCGACGTGGTCACCATCGGGACCCTTTCGCGGCGGAGCGCCAGTTGCCCGAGCAGACGGTTTGGGCGACTCAGGGTCATCTCCGCGGTTCATGCTGCACCTCCCTCGATGCTCATTTGCCTACACCTCGCCACCTGGTCAGCAACAGCCTGCACCTCGTTATCCACGGAGCGGATCAATCCCTGATCGATCGCATCGGCGTTGGGCTCGTCGCCATCGTGGACCGGAAAGGAAACGTGGGAGGTCCCAATCTTGGTGTCGTCGGTGGCAACCTGGTGGTTGCGCATGACGTCTTCCTTGTCAGATGGTGGCTGGGGGTCGTACTGGATGCCGCGCCGGACTTGCCAGGCCCGTTCGGGGCCGGCGAGGCGAGCGACCAGGTGCAGTGCCATGTCGATACCGGCGCTGACGCCGGCAGAGGTGATGAGGTCGCCGTCGTCGACCCAGCGGTCGGCTGGGCGGACCTGCACGGTGGGGTCAAGCCCGCGCAGCTCGTCCATCGCAGCCCAGTAGGTCGTCGCCGGCCGCTCGCGGAGCAGCCCGGCAGCAGCGTAGACCAGAGCGCCAGTGCAGACACTGGTCATCAATGGGACGGTCGCGCGTTGGGCGCGGACCCACTCGAGGTGTTTGGGGTCGCGCAGAAGCCGCCGGGTGCCGTCGCCGCCTGGGTAGATGAGCACCTGCAGGGGTGGTGCGTCCGCGATGGCGTGGTGTGCGCCGAGAACCAGGCCCTTGGATGCGGTCACCGGCAGACCGTCCTGGGACATGCAGGATACGGCCCAACCGTCGTCTGGGTGATTGCCGGTCCAGTGGGCCATTACTTCCCACGGGCCGACGGCGTCGAGCTCTTCGACGCCGTCGAAGAGGAGAATGGCGATCTGGTGGGGGGACGTGCTGGGCTCCCTGGTCACGTTCTCAGAGGGCCTTGGGAGGAGTGTGGTCGGGGTCTTCCGGTGTGAGGAGCCCTCGCCGACTGGAGAGTTCATGCTCTGGTGGCGTGAAGGAGCGCCGAGGGCGCTAGGCGGCCGACGACCGCAGGGGCCTCGCGGACGAGCTCGTCGTTCTCGAGGGCCTCCACCATGAACAGGGCGAAGTCCACTCGACGCGTGAGGTTGCTTGCCAGGATTGGATCGCCGACGTGCTCGCTCCACACGGGCAGGCCCTGGCTTTCGCCCTCCTCGAGGTCGCTGCCGCGCACGACTGTCCACCGAGTGTCGCTGGCAAACACCCGCCGGGCGGCCTCGACCTGGTCGTCGAGGTCGACCTTTCGAGCGAGTCGCGCGAGCCGGCCGAAGACGTTGACCATTACCTTGAGCTTCCACGAGTAGAGGTCCTGGCCGTCGCGGGTGATGTGCCACCCGCACGAGAACACGAGGCGTGCGCTCGGAGGTGCGTAGTCGAGCACCGCCTGCGTCGTTCCCGTCGAGTACCCGTTGACGCCAACCGGGGTCATCACGACGAGCACCCCGTCGCACCCGTCGACCGCGCGCTTGATGACCTCGGGGTCGTCCGTTGCTCCCGGGATCACGGTGATACGCCCCTTGAACCGGTCGAGTTTCCCTACGCTTTCCTGCCGGCACACGCCGACCACCTCATAGCCCCGATCCAACGCGTGCTGCACCATGTACTGCCCGAGTTTGCCGGACGCTCCGACGATGCAGACCCTCATCGTGTGCCTCCCGTAGCCGTCTGGACATCGGCGGAGCCGTACGTGTCCTGCGCGGGATTGTCGATGTCACCGAGTTCGAGAACATCCGCTCTTCCGTAGGCGTCTTGGACGATCGCTTTCATG
>Ga0207708_10003635_pt1 | contig 11371 bp, 11 predicted proteins | sample KBSK5101metaG_FD_184340 | JGI IMG/M metagenome (GOLD analysis project Ga0207708, IMG submission 184340) | Corn, switchgrass and miscanthus rhizosphere microbial communities from Kellogg Biological Station, Michigan, USA - KBS K5-10-1 metaG... | ecosystem: Host-associated > Plants > Roots >...
CAGGCCACGGTCGATCTCACGCATCGCGATCGACAGCGGCTTCTCCTGCGGACGCGTCTCCACGAGAGGGCCGACGTACTCGAGCAGGCCCTCGTTGAGCTGCGAGTAGTAGGCGTTGATCTGCCGCGCACGCTTGGCCGAGTAGAGCACCAGGGCGTACTTGGAGTCCGCGCGCTCGAGGAGCTGGTCGATGGGCGGGTCGGTGATGCCCGTGGGGGCTGCGACGGTTCCGGACACGGTGAGCCACGGCCGGCCGTCGGGGTCGGCCACCACCTCGCAGTCGTGCCAGTGCAGGCCGCCCGGCGCGCCGAGCGCCTTCGCCACCGCCTCCTTCGCCGCGAACCGGGCCGCGAGCGACTCCGGCGAGCGGGGATTGCCCGACGACGTGTTGCGCTCGGCCGGCGTGAACAGTCGCTCGACGAGCAGCGGAGTGCGCTCGATCGCCCGGGCGAAGCGCGCCACGAGGACGACGTCGATGCCGACAGCGACGATCACGATGTCCACCCTAGTGGCGGGCCACCGCGCAACGCCGTGCGTAGGCTCGGTTCATGGGTGATCAGAGAACGTATCCGAACGGTGTGCCGAGTTGGGTCGAGGCGGCGCAACCGGATCCCGAGGCGGCGCAACGCTTCTACGGCGAGGTGCTCGGCTGGACGTTCGAGACCGTGCCGTCCGGCGAGTACATCATCGCCCGGCTGGACGGGCGGGACGTGGCGGGCCTGTCCACCGGACCGGCCGCCTGGCACACCTACATCGCCGTCGACGACGTCCGCGCGACCACGGAGGCGGTGGCCGCCGCCGGCGGACATGTGCTGGATCCGCCGGTGGCTGCGGGCCCGGCCGGCATCGCCGCCACGTGTACGGACCCGGCGGGCGCGGAGTTCCGGCTGTGGCAGGCCGGCCGGCGGCTCGGCGCGCAGGCGGTCAACGAGCCGGGCGCGTGGAACTTCAGCAACCTCCACACGCCGGATCCCGCCGCCGCGACGGCGTTCTACTCGACGGTGTTCGGCTGGGCCGTCGACGACGCGGGATTCGGTCTGCTGGTACGGGTCCCGGGCTACGGCGACCACCTGGCGTCCACAGTGGACCCCGGTATTCACGAACGGCAGAAGAGCGTGGGGGCGCCGCCCGGGTTCGCCGACGGCGTCGGGTGGTTCGTGCCCACCGACGACGGCGCGCCGGCCCGGTGGTCCGTGACCTTCACCGTCGCCGACCGCGACGCGACGGTCGACACCGTGCGGCGGCTCGGCGGCGAGGTTCTCTCGACCGAGGACACGCGGTGGAGCCGCCTGGCGGACGTGCGCGACCCGCGGGGTGCGAGGTTCACGGCGAGCCAGTTCACCCCACCGTCGCAGGATAGCTGACCCGAGTCAGCTATCTGCGGTAGCATCGCCCGATGGATCAGGTCGAGCTGGTGCGCGACTTCAACCGCTACTACACCCGTCGGCTCGGCATCCTCACCGACCGCTACCTCGGCCAGGGCCGCACGCTCAGCGAGGCCCGTCTGCTCTTCGAGATCGGCGCCGGGGCGAACGTCGGCGACCTGCGCGCCCGGTTGGGCCTGGACTCCGGCTACCTGAGCCGCCTGCTGCGCGCCCTGGAGCGGCAGGGCCTCGTCCGGGTGCGGGCGCACCCGTCCGACGGCCGGGCCCGCGTCGCGGAGCTCACGGAGGCGGGGGCGCGCGAACGCGCCGACCTCGACGCCCGCTCACGCGCGGGCATCAGCGCGCTGCTCGATCCGCTGACGGCCGAGCAGCGCTCGCGGTTGGTCGCTGCCCAGGGCGAGGTCCGCCGATTGCTGCGGCTCGCCGCGGTGACGGTCGAAGCGGTCGACGACGGCTCCGACGTTGCCCGGCAGTGCCTGCGGGCGTACGCCGACGAGTTGGCGGTGCGCTTCCCGGAGGGCTACGACGACGCGGTGCTGGTGCGGCCCGGTGAGCTCGACGGGCTGGGCAGTGACGCCGGGGCACTGCTGGTGGCCTACGAGGAGGGGCAGCCGGTCGGCTGCGGAGTGTGGCAGCGGCTCGGCCCCGACGTGGCCGAGATCCGTCACCTGTGGGTGGGCGCCGGGGCACGCGGGCTCGGGCTCGGGCGTCGGCTGTTGGGCGCGTTGGAGGCCGACGCCGCCGCGCACGGGATCACCGTGGTGCGGCTCGGCACGCACCGGGTGCTGACCGAGGCGATCGCGCTGTACCGGTCGAGCGGGTACCACGAGATCGCGCCGTACGACGCGTCGCCGTACAACCAGTTGGCGTTCGAGAAGCCGCTGTAGCGCGTGCCGCTCCATGATCGCAAGACCTGTGGACAACTTCGCGATCTTGGAACGTCCGGTTGTCCACAGGGGTGGCCGGTGACGCCGGGCCGCGCCTAGCTTCTGCGGTCATGGATTTCGAGGTGTCCCCGGTCGCGCTGCGGCGGGCCGCGGCAGATCTGGGCGAGCTGGCCGACCGGGTGCGGGCCGAGCTCACCGGCGCCTACCACGCGGTCGCACCCGACCGGTTCGCCAACGCCGGCTGGGCCGCCACGGCGGCGAACGACCACGCGGTCGCATCCGCCGATGCCGCCCTGGCCGCACTCGCCGGGCGGTGCCGCACCCTCGCCGAGGCGCTGCGGGCGGCGGCGCTCGCCTACGAGCGCTCCGACGAGGCAGCCGCGGAGCGCTTCCCCGTCTCCGGGCGGGCCGTATGAGCGAGCAGAGCGAGCGAATCAGCAGCAGAGCGCCGCGCGAATGCATCGCCGAGCGGAGCGAGGCGATTGCATGAGCGTGGTGAGCGTGGCGCAGCTCGTCGAGGCGCGCCCGGCCGCGTGGCGCGACGCGGCGGGCGGCTGGCGGGCGCTCGCGGCCGCGCTCGTCGCGCGGGCCGACGCCGTCGAAGCCCTGCGGGCCCGGCTCGCCGCCGACTGGCGCGGTCCGGCGGCGACGGCCGCGCTGGCGGCGTTGGCCGCGCTCGCGGTGGCGCTGCGGGCCCTGCGCGGACCCGCCTTCGGTGCCGACCAGACACTCTGCGAACTGGCCACCGGGATAGCCGCGGTCCGGGCGGAACTGGGCGCCCCACCGTCGACGCAGGGGTCGGCCACAGCGTTCGAGGCGCCGGCCGTGCGGGCCGCCCTCGCCGAGGCGACCGCGGCCGACGAGCGGGCCGCGGCCCGGCTGGCGGCCGGCACGTCGGCTTTCGCGGTCGACGCCGGACTGAGCGAGGCACTCCCAGCGGCGCCCGTGCTTCCATCGCCCGGTTCCGAGCCCGCGGCGGTCCGGCGCTGGTGGGAGGGTCTGTCGCCGGCTGCGCAGCAGGTCGTCCTGGCGAGCGACCCGTGCGGCCTCGGCTCCCTCGACGGCGTCCCCGTCGCGGTCCGCGACGCCGCCAACCGACGGATCCTCGACGAGACGCTCGCCCGCACGCCGCCGGGCCCGCGGCACACGGTTCTCGCGGCGCTCGTCGCCCGCCTGGAGCGCGCCGAACCGGCGCGGGCGTACCTGATCGGGTTCGACCCGTCCGGCGACGGCAAGGCCATCGTCGCGATCGGCGACCCGGACCGGGCCCGGCACGTCGTGACCAACGTGCCCGGCGCCGGAGCCGACCTGGACGACCTGCGCGGCCTGCTCGCGCGCACCGACCGGATCCGCGCGGCGGCCGGCCCGGGCGTCTCCTCGGTGCTGTGGCTCGGGTACGACGCTCCCGAGTGGCTCTCGGCCGCCGGCACGACGGCGGCCGAGAACGGCGCCGACGACCTCGACCGGTTCCAGGAGGGTCTGCGGGCGACGGCCGCCGGCCTCCCGGCTCACCACACGGTGGTCGGACACAGCTACGGCTCGCTCGTCGTGGGCACGGCCGCGCGCGAGTACGGCCTACCCGTCGACGACGTGGTGTTCGTCGGCAGTCCGGGAGTGGGCGCCGACCGCGCGAGCGACCTCGGCCTGCCGGTCGGCCACGTCTGGGCCAGCACCGCGCGGTGGGACGTCATCAACGCGGCGGCGCTGGCCGACCGCGTGCCCGAGTGGCCGGACCGCGACGTGACCGAGGACCGGTGGCACGGCACCAACCCCGGCCACGCCGCGTTCGGCGGCCGCACGTTCACGAGCGACGACGGCAGTTGGCGTCACCCGATCGGCGCGCACAACGCGTACTTCGACGAGGGCAACGCGGCGCTGGCCGCCATCGGCGCGATCGCGCGGGGTGACTATGGCGCTGTGCGCTGAGCGGTCACTCGACGGTCACCGACTTGGCCAGGTTGCGCGGCTGGTCGACGTCGTGCCCGCGGGCACTGGCGATCTCGCCGGCCATCACCTGCAGTGGAACGGTGGTCACCAGCGGGGCGAGCAGCGTCGGCGTGCGCGGCACGTAGATCAGGTGATCGGCGTACGGCGCGACGGCGTCGTCACCCTCCTCGGCGATCACGATCGTGCGGGCACCGCGGGCGCGCACCTCCTGGATGTTCGACACGATCTTGTCGTTCAGCACGCTCCGCCCGCGGGCCGACGGGACCACGCACACCACCGGAGTCCCCTGGTCGATCAGCGCGATCGGCCCGTGCTTCAGCTCGCCGGCCGCGAAGCCCTCGGCGTGCATGTAGGCGAGCTCCTTGAGCTTGAGCGCGCCCTCCAGCGCCACCGGATAGCCGACGTGGCGGCCGATGAACAGCACGCTCTTGGCGTCGGCGAGGTCGCGGGCCAGTTCGCGCACCGCCTCCATGCCGTCCAGCACGGTCTGGATCTTCGCCGGCATCTCCGCGAGCTGGGCGAGCACCGCGCCCACCTCGTCGGCGTACATGACGCCGCGCACCTGCGCGAGGTGCAGCCCAACGAGGTAGCACGCGACGAGCTGGGTCAGGAACGCCTTCGTCGACGCGACGGCGATCTCCGGGCCGCAGTGCGTGTAGAGGACGGCGTCGGACTCGCGCGGGATCGTGGATCCGTTGGTGTTGCAGATCGCGAGCACGCGGGCCTTCTGGTCCTTGGCGTGCCGCACCGCCATCAGCGTGTCCATGGTCTCGCCGGACTGCGAGATCGCCACCACCAGCGTCGAGCGGTCGAGCACCGGGTCGCGGTAGCGGAACTCGCTGGCCAGTTCCACCTCGCACGGGATGCGGGTCCAGTGCTCGATGGCGTACTTGGCCACCATGCCCGCGTGGTACGCGGTGCCGCAGGCCACGATGAAGATCTTGTCGACGTCGCGGAGATCCTGATCGGTGAGGCGCACCTCGTCGAGGGTCAGCTCGCCGGTCTCGGTGTGCCGGCCGAGGAGGGTGTCGGCGACGGCACGCGGCTGCTCGTCGATCTCCTTGGCCATGAAGTAGTCGTAGCCGCCCTTCTCAGCGGCGCTGGCGTCCCAGTCGATGTGGAAGTGGGTGCCCTCCACGGGCGTGCCGTCGAAGTCGGTGATCGTGACCCCGTCGGGGGTGATCAGTACGACCTGGTCCTGGCCGAGCTCGATGGCGTCGCGGGTGTGCTCGATGAACGCGCTGACGTCGCTGGCGAGATAGTTCTCGCCGGTGCCGCAGCCGACGACGAGCGGGGAGTTACGGCGGGCGCCCACCACGGCGCCGGGCGCCTGGCTGTCGACGGCCAGCAGTGTGAACGCGCCCTCGAGCCGCTGGCAGACGCGGCGCATCGCGGTGGCGAGCCGCTCGGCCGGGTCGGTGACATCCCCGTCGAGCGTCGCGAGCTCGGCGGCGATCAGGTGGGCGGCGCACTCGGTGTCGGTCTCGCTGGCGAACTCGACGCCGCCCGCCTCCAGCTCGGCCCGCAGCCGGGCGAAGTTCTCCAGGATCCCGTTGTGGATCACGGCGACCCGGCCGTCGGCCGAGCGGTGCGGGTGCGCGTTGCGGTCGTTCGGGGCGCCGTGGGTGGCCCACCGGGTGTGTCCGATACCCGTCATGCCCTGCGTCAGGGTGGCCCCGACGCCGGTCTCGGCCAGCGCCTTCTCGAGATTGGCGAGCTTGCCCGCGCGCTTCTCGGCGAGTAGCGCGCCGCCCCCGTCGAGGATGGCGACGCCGGCCGAGTCGTACCCGCGGTACTCGAGCCGGCGCAGCCCGTCGACCACGATGTTCAGCGCCGGACGGCAGCCGGCGTACCCCACAATCCCACACATGAGCAGCACCGTAGCACGCCGACCAAGCACCTCGCTTGATTGAAACAGCGGTATTCACGCACGCCGTTTGCTCATTTCTGGTATCGAGGCGCCGCCCGGGGCCGCTGCGGCGTACGGTGTCGCCGTGCGCACAGAGACGCTTACCGAACTTGTTGTCGACGGCGGCCGGATCCACGCCGAGCGCACCGGCCCGCCCGGTGCCGACGCCGTTCTCCTCCTGCACGCCGGGGTGGCCGACCGGCGGGTGTGGGACCGGGTGGTGGCCCCGCTGGCCGCCGCCGGCTACGACGTCGTCCGCTACGACATGCGCGGGTACGGCCGATCCGTCCCCGCCACCGAGCCGCACTCGCTCGTCGCCGACGCGCTCGCCGTCCTCGACGCGGCCGGCGTCGACGCCGCACACTTCGTCGGGCTGAGCCAGGGCGCGGCCACCGGCGTCGACACCGCGCTCGCGCACCCGGGCCGGGTCCGGTCGCTGACGCTCGTCGCGCCGGGGCTCACCGGCTACGAGTGGCCGCGGCTACCCGGCTTCGCCGGGCGGATGGCAGCCGCCGAGGCGGGCGACACGCACGGGCTTGCGCTGGAGATCGCCCGGCTGTGGGCGCCGCTGTCGTTCGGTGCCGATGCCGGTGCCGGTGCCGGTGCCGGTGCCGGTGCCAGTGCCGGTGCCAGTGCCGGTGCCGGCGGTGGCAAGGGCGAGTGCGACGCCGCAGCGAAGATCATCCTTGACCAGGCCGAGCAGTTCATGCGTGACGAGTTGGAGATCGAGGAGCCCTCGGCGATCGGCCGACTCGGCGAGATCGGTGCACCGACGCTCGTGGTGCTGGGCGACAGCGACGTCGAGCCGATCACCGACATCGGCCGGATCCTGACGGAAGGCATCCCCGGCGCCCGCTGCGAGACACTGCCCCGCGCCGACCACATGCTCCCGTTGCGCGTCCCGGAGGAGCTGACCCGCCTCCTCCTCGCCCACGTGCAGCAACGCGGCGACGGCTAAAACAGGTCGATCTTGTTGAGCGCCGCGATCCTGGACTCCGGTCGGTGCCAGGGCACCGACAGGAGTCCAAGATCGCCAAGCCTCAGGACAGGCCGTACTTCACCTGGGCGCCGCCGTCGACCACCAGGGTCTGGCCGGTCATCCACCGGGCGGCGTCCGATGCGAGGAAGACGATCACCTCGGCGATGTCGTCGGGCTCGCCGATTCGCTTCAGCGGCAACGCCTCGCTGATCTGGGCCTCGAAGTTCTCCCACAGCGCCTTCGCCAGGTGCGTCCGCACGACGCCCGGCGCCACCGCGTTCACCCGTACCCCGGGCGCGAGTTCGGCCGCCATCTGCCGGGTGAGGTGGATCAGGGCGGCCTTGGTCGCGTTGTAGTACCCGATGCCCGGCTCGGTCAGCAGCCCGCCGACCGACGCCACGTTGACGATCGAGCCGCCGTGCTCGGACATCGACGCCTTCCAGACCAGCCGCGACCACATCACCGGCCCGTACTGGTTGAGCCGCACCGTCTTCGCGGCGCGTACCTCGTCGATGTCCACCAGCGGGCCGAAGTACGGGTTCGTGCCGGCGTTGTTCACAAGCACGTCGATGCGCCCGAACCGGGCGATCGTCGCGTCCACGCAGGCCTGCGCCTGGTCGGCCTCGGCCGCGTGCGCGGCGACCGCCAGCACGCCCACCGACGGATGGGCGGCTGTGATCTCGGCGGCCACCTCGTCGAGCGCGTCCTGCCGCCGGGACGTCAGCACGACGTTGCACCCCTGCGCCGCGAACGCCGACGCGCTCGCCTTGACGATTCCCCGGGACGCCCCGGTCACCACAACGGTCCGCATGGTCCGCCACTCTATCGGCGGATCTTGGAAATCCGGGGCTCGCCTGTGCCGATGATTCGCTCGCTCCGCTCGCGGATGGAGCCCCGGATTTCCAAGATCGCGAAGGGGTCACACCGTGCGGACCACCGCGGCTATCCGCTCGGCGGCGTGCTGCGCGGCGTCGTGCGTCGCCGCCTCGACCATGACCCGCACCAGCGCCTCCGTGCCGGACGGCCGCAGCAGCACCCGCCCGGTCCCGCCCAGTTCGGCCTCGACGGCCTTGACCGCGTCCTGCACCTCGGGCGCCGACGCGCCGGCCACCCGGTCGGTGACGGGGACGTTGATGAGCACCTGCGGCAGCCGGTTCATCACGCCGGCCAGGTCGGCCAACGGCCGCCCGGTGGCGGCCATCCGCGCCATCAGCTGCAACGCGGTCAGCAGGCCGTCGCCGGTGGTCGCGTACGCGGGCAGCACCACGTGGCCGCTCTGCTCGCCGCCGAGGGCGAGGCCGCTGCGCCGCAGTTCCTCCAGCACGTACCGGTCGCCGACCTTGGTCTCGATCATCCGGATCCCGTGCTCGGCCATGGCCAGCCGCAGCCCCAGGTTGCTCATCACCGTCGCGACGAGGGTGTCGCCGGTCAGCGTGCCGGCGTCGCGCATCGCCAGCGCGAGAATCGCCATGATCTGATCGCCGTCGACGGGCTCGCCGGCCGCCGTGACGGCAAGGCACCGGTCGGCGTCGCCGTCGTGAGCGATGCCCAGGTCGGCACCGTGCTCCAGGACCGCCGCCCGCAGCCCGTCGAGATGCGACGAGCCGCAGTCGTCGTTGATGTTCAGCCCGTCGGGTTCGGCCGCGAACGGCACCACAGTCGCGCCGAGCCGCTGATACGCCTCGGGTGCGGCTACCGACGCCGCACCGTTCGAGCAGTCGACGACGACGGTCAGCCCGTCCAGCCGGTGCGGCGTCACCTTGACCAGGTGGTCGATGTAGCGCTCGACGCCGTCGAAGCGGTCGAGCACCCTCCCGATCCGGGCGCCGACCGGCCGCGTCCACTTGACCGCGAGCGTCGCCTCGATCTCGTCCTCGATCTCGTCGGGCAGCTTGTGCCCGCCCGCGGCGAACAGCTTGATCCCGTTGTCGGGCATCGGGTTGTGCGACGCCGACAGCATCACCCCGAGATCGGCTTGAAGCTCCCCGACGAGGAACGCCACGCCCGGCGTCGGCAGCACACCGACCCTGTCGACTGTCGCCCCGGCGCTGGTGAGGCCGGCGATGACGGCCGCCTCCAGCATCTCGCCGCTGGCCCGCGGGTCGCGGCCGACCACCGCGACGGGCGGGTGCGACCTGTCATGTTCGGCCAGCACGCGGGCTGCGGCGGCCGCCACGGCGAGCGCGATCTCGGGGGTGAGGTCGGCGTTGGCGCGACCGCGCACCCCGTCGGTGCCGAAGAGACGACCCATGCGCAAGACCTCCAGTGATGGCGTGAGGAGCGCGACATGCGGGTGGGCGACATGCCACATTTTGCCGATCTTGGACTCCTGTCGGTGCCCCGGCACCGACCGGAGTCCAAGATCGCGGTGAACCAGGAACGGGGAAACCAGAACGGGGAAACCAGAACGGGAAACCAGGAAGACAGCAAACGGCCGGCCCCAGCGTAAGGGGGTGCCGGCCGTTTGAGGGCGGACTTACCGCTTCGAGTACTGCGGAGCCTTGCGGGCCTTCTTCAGGCCGTACTTCTTGCGCTCGGTGGCGCGGGCGTCACGCGTGAGGAAGCCGGCCTTCTTCAGCGTGGGCCGGTGCTCGGCGTCCAGCTCGACGAGCGCCCGGGCGATCGCCAGGCGCAGGGCGCCGGCCTGCCCGGTGGTGCCGCCGCCGCGCAGGTTGGCGAACACGTCGACGCTCTCGGTGCGCTCGGCGAGCACGAGCGGCTCGCGCACCAGCTGCTGGTGCACCTTGCTCGGGAAGTAGTTCTCCAGCTCGCGGCCGTTGAGCGCGAACTTCCCGGTGCCCGGCATGAGCCGGACCCGCACGATCGCCTCCTTGCGGCGACCCACGGTCTGGATGAGGCCACCGGCGCGCCGCGGCCGGGTGGCGACGGCGGTGGTGCCGGCGGTCGGGGCGGCGGCGGGCTGAGGCGTCTCCGCGGCCGGCGCGAACGCGGCCGGGCTCGGGGCGAATCCTTCGGTCACTGGGCTTCCTTCGGGTGCGCTCACTGCGCGATCTGCTTGATCTCGAAAGGCTGCGGCTGCTGCGCCTGGTGCGGGTGCTCCGGGCCGGCGTAGACCTTGAGCTTCTTGATGATGCGGTTGGAGAGCCGGTTGTGCGGCAGCATCCCCTTGACGGCCTTCTCGATGGCCCGCTCCGGACGCTTCGACAGCAGCTCCTCGTACCCGATCTTCTTCAGGCCGCCGGGGTAGCCGGAGTGGCGGTACGCGACCTTGGTCTGCCGCTTGTTGCCGGTCAACGCCACCTTGCCGGCATTGACGACGATGACGAAGTCACCGGTGTCGACGTGCGGCGCGAACGTCGGCTTGTGCTTGCCACGCAGGAGGTTGGCGGCGTGGCTGGCCAACCGGCCGAGCACGACGTCGGACGCGTCGATGACGTGCCACCGACGCTCGATCTCACCCGGCTTCGGGCTGTACGTACGCACAGGCTTACCTTGTCTGTCGATTTGGGAGCGGCGCAGGCCGCGAAAAACCGCGGCAAAGTCCCAGCGTACCGCGCGGGCACGCTCGTCGACTTCACACAACAGCCGTCAACGATACCCGGCCGGGGGCATCAGGGTCAAAACCGGGTCGGCCCCGCAACGGCTGGCGCTGTGAGCCGCTCTTAGCAGGCCGGAAACATTCGGGTCGCGGCCGCGAAATCCCGCGCCGGCAGCCTCGTTCCATGCCTGCGCTGGCCGACGGGGAACCGCTCGCGGGCTTCACCGTGGCGGTCACCACCGACCGCCGGCATGACGAACTCGCCGGTCTGCTGGAGGTCCGGGGTGCCCGTGTCGTCGTGACGCCGGCGCTGCGGGCCGTGCCGCATCCCGACGACGCCGACCTGCGCACCGCGACGGTGGCCTGTGTCGACGGGCCGCTGGACATCGTCGTCGCGACCACCGCGATCGGGCTGCGCGGCTGGCTGGAGGCGGCCGAGGGCTTCGGTCTGGCCGACGCGCTGCGCGGCCGGCTCACCACCGCCCACCTGGTGGCGCGTGGTTCGCAGACCCGGGCGGCGGTACGCGGCGCCGGCCTGGTCGAGGACCGGCTCGTGGACAGCGCCGACGCCGTCCACGACTACCTGACGACGCGCGGCGTGGCCGGTCAGCGCGTCGCCGTCCAGCTGACCGGGGAACCGCAGCCCGACTTCTGCGCGGCCTTGCGCACGGCGGGCGCCGATGTTCTGGAGATTCCGGTCTTCCGGTGGGGCCCACCCACCGATCCGGCGCCGCTGCGCCGGCTCGTGGACCTGATCGGCGGCCG
>Ga0207708_10003636_pt1 | contig 11370 bp, 11 predicted proteins | sample KBSK5101metaG_FD_184340 | JGI IMG/M metagenome (GOLD analysis project Ga0207708, IMG submission 184340) | Corn, switchgrass and miscanthus rhizosphere microbial communities from Kellogg Biological Station, Michigan, USA - KBS K5-10-1 metaG... | ecosystem: Host-associated > Plants > Roots >...
CTCCCCCAAGGCGCGCGAGGTCCTCGTCAACATCGCCAAGGGGGGATCGAATCCCGACCTGCAGATGAAGGCGGTGCAGTATCTCGGCATCCACGGCGGTGCCGAGAGCCGCGCGGCGCTGGCCGACATTTACGCCTCTTCGTCCGACGTCGACCTGAAGAAGCGGATCCTCAACGCCTTCATGGTCTCGGGCGAGCGCGATCGGCTCCTGCGCGCGGCGCAGAGCGAGCAGAATCCCGAGCTGCGCGCCGCCGCGGTGCAGTACCTCGGCGTGTCGGGCGCGCACGACGAGTTGTGGACGCTCTACCAGAAGGAATCGTCGGTCGACGTCAAGAAGCAGATCATCCGCGCGCTGTTCACCGGCGGCAGCGTGACCCGGCTCACCGAGCTGGCCAAGAGCGAGCAGAACCCCGAGCTGCGGCTGCTCGCCGTCCGTAATCTCGGCCTGATGGGCAGCAAGCGCACTGCCGACACGCTGGTCGAGATCTACTCCAGCGACAAGGATCCCGAGGTCAAGAAGGCGGTCATCAACGCGCTGTTCATCTCGAACAACGGCGAAGGGCTGGTGGCGCTCGCCCGCAAGGAGCAGGACCCGGCGATGAAGAAGGAAATGGTCTCGAAGCTCTCGAACATGCAGCGTTCGAAAGTCGTGACCGACTACCTGGTCGAACTCCTCAACGTCAAATAGGAGTCTTCACATGCGCGCAGCCCTCGTCGCTCTCGCGCTCGTGACCCTCGCGATCGCTCCGGCTGTCTCCGCTCGCGCGCAGGGCGCGGGCGGGACCACGCCGAAGATCAGCAACGGCCGCGTCGTAGCGCAGGCCGCCGGGTCGAATCTCGACGCGACGTTCAAGCGTCTCGTCGCGGCCCAGTCCGAGCCCGCGTGGATCGGCTACAGCGTGCCGACGGTCCGGGACGGCAGCAACCGCGGCTGCTGCGACGGCACCACCTGGATCTCCGACGGCATCGTCATCACCAACGGACGCGTCGCCACGTGCGGGCTCGAGCCCGGCGATCGCACCGCCCGCACCTCGCAGGCACAGCCGGTGACGAACCAGAGCCCGATCCGCCTCGAGGGCCCCGAGACGATGGTCATCCTCTACCGCGTCGAAGAGAAGGCGGTGCAGCGGATCCGGATCTTCTCGCCCGACTGCGAGCTGGACGCCGGCGGGCGCACGATCACGTGGGTGGACGGCGTCAGTCCGGCGGATTCGGTGAAGCTGCTGTCGACATTTCTCGGGGACACCGCCGGCAGGTCCAACCGGATCGCCGACGCGGCGCTGAGCGCGATCGCGATGCATACCGACGATCAGTCGGTGCCGGTGCTGATGCGGCTGGCGCGCCAGGACCCGAGCACGCACGTGCGCGGGCAGGCGCTCTTCTGGATCGGCCAGAAGGCAGGCCAGCGCGCCGCGGCGGAGATCACCGCGGCGATCGAGAACGACCCCGACACGGACGTGAAGAAGCGCGCGGTGTTCGCGCTGAGTCAGCTGCCGAAGGACGAAGGGATTCCGCTGCTGATCAAGGTGGCGAAGACGAACCAGAATCCCGCCGTGCGCAAGCAGGCGATATTCTGGCTCGGCCAGTCGAAGGATCCTCGCGCGCTGGACTTCTTCGCGGAGGTCCTGGGCAAATAACTACGCTTCCTGCAGGGCCTCGATGTTGACGATGCCTTCGGCAAGCTGCGAGAGCTTCTTGTCGGTGCGCATCTCTTCGTCGAGGGTCTGCTGCAGCAGGCGCGCCGCCTTGCGGTAGCCGAGCAGCTCGGCGTGGGCGCGCGCGGTGCCGTACGCGGCGATTTCGTAGTGCTCGACGCGCTGCGCCGCACCGATGAGGCCGGCATCGAGCGTGTCGTCCTCGAATTCGTCCATCACTTCCTTGCCTTCCTCGATCAACCCTTCGGCGCCCTTGCACTTTTTGCCCTTGGGGGTGAAATCGAGCTCCTCCGCGATCTGCTCGAGACGCTGCACGTGGCCGCGCGTCTCTTCCAGGTGCTTCTCGAACGCGGCGGCGAGCTGTTCGTTGGTGGCGTTCTTAGCCATTTTCGGCAGCGCCTTGATGATCTGGTTCTCGGCGCTGTACAAGTCCTTGATCTGATCTTCGAAGAGATCGTGGAGCGGGTGACGATCGTCGGCCATTGATCCTCCTGAATATTTCATCTGTGTCTTCACCAGGAGAATTGCAATGCGCGAGCCACCGCGTTCGAGGTCAGTGCACGCCGTGGCTCGTCGTGAGCGTGGACGGATCAGCTCCAAGACGGCGGATGGCCGTTTCCCACATGGCCGCGGCGGGAACGTCGAACACGATGTCGAGATCGATATCGGCCAGCAGCCACGCCGATTGCGCGAGCTCGTCGTCGAGTTGTCCCGGCCCCCAGCCCGCGTAGCCGGCGAGCACGCGCGCGCGCGGCGCCGGGGTCGCTTCGAGCACCTCGCGCAGGATCGTCACGGATGTGGACAGATAGAGTCCATCACGTATGAACTTGAACTCTCCTTGTGGAATCGTGACGTCACCCGGCGCGGCCGGCCCCGAAGGATCGTCGCCGAGCAGGATCCATCCGCGCTGCGGTTCGACGGGGCCGCCGATCCACAGCGGCATGTCGTTGGCGCCGGCCACCGGCGGATCGAGGCGGACCATCTCACTCGCGGGCATTTCGGTCGGCCGGTTCAGCACGAGGCCGAACGCCCCCTCGGGTCCGTAGTCGCACAACAGCACGACCGTGCGCGCGAAATTGGGATCCTGCAGCTGCGGCATCGACAGCAGCAGCGAGGCGCGGAAGGGCTCGCTCATCGGCTCACTCCTGGCTCAGCGCGGCGGCAACGCGCTCGAGGTCGGCGACGAAGCGTCGCATCTCGTCGTGGCGGCTCTCCTCGTCCGGCGCGCGCAGGATCGATGAGGGATGCACGGTGGCGGTCACGCGCGGCGCGAGCGGCGACGGGACGAACGTCCCGCGCTGTTTCGTGACTTTGAAGCTCTTGCCGAGCAGCGCCTGCGCGGCGGTGGCGCCGAGGCACACGAGGATCCGCGGCTTGACCAGCGCGATCTCGGTTTCGAGCCATGGCCGGCATGCCGCAATCTCCGATCCGTTCGGCTTCGCGTGGATGCGCCGCTTGCCGCGCGGCTCCCACTTGAAGTGCTTCACCACGTTGGTGACATAGACGAGCTTCCGGTCGATCCCGGCCTCCTCGAGGGCGCGGTCGAGCAGCTTGCCCGCCGGGCCGACGAACGGATGCCCGGCGAGATCCTCGGCGTCCCCGGGCTGCTCGCCGACGAGCATGACCTCGGCCTTGCGGGGTCCTTCGCCGAACACCGTCTGCGTGCCGCGCTTGTAGAGGTCGCACGCGCGGCAGTCCTTCGCGGCGTCCCGGACGGTCTCGAGCCTCGGCTTCTCCGGGATGAGCTCCACGACCGGCGGCCCGTCGGCCCCCGCGCCCGGGTCGGGCCTGGGGGCCAGGTCTGCAAACAGGCGTTTCGCGGTGCCAGGTCTCCTCTTCTTGCCCACCGGATCTGCCCCCGGTGCGGCAGTTTTAGAGACCTGCCCCCCGATCGGACGTTTTGCAGACCTGACCCCCGAAGGCTCGATCGGACGTTTTGCAGACCTGGCCCCCGAAACGGGGGGCTGCTTAGCCATCGTGGAGCTCCAGGGCCCAGTGGACGTGTTCGGCGACCAGGGGGTCGTCGCACAGCGGCTCACGGACGTCGCGCAGCGCCGTGAGCGCCTCGGCGTCGCCGGTCGCGCCGGCGCAGACGGCAACGTTGCGCCTCAATCGTCTTACGCCCGCCCGCGTCATCGCGCTTCGCTTCATCGCCGCGCGCAGGTCGGCATCGGGCGTTCGCCAGAGCGCCGCCAGCGTCGGGCCGTCGAACGCGGCCCGCGGCAGCCACGGGCTCGACGGATCGTCCGGCTCCGCCGGCTGCGCGTTCCACGGACACACTTCCTGGCAGATGTCGCAGCCGTACGCGTGCGCGCCCACCGACTCACGCTGATCGAGGGGCATCTCACCCTTGAGCTCGATCGTGAGATAGGAGAGACAGCGCGTCGAATCCAGCACGTAGGGATCGACGATCGCGCCGGTCGGGCAGGAATCGATACAGAGCCGGCAGCTGCCGCACTGATCCAGAGACGGCGTGTCGGGCTCGAGCGCCAGGCTGCAGATGATCTCCGACAGGAAGAGCCAGGACCCGATTTCGGGATTGATCACGCAGGTGTTCTTCCCGATCCAGCCGAGCCCCGCGTATTGCGCGTAGACACGCTCCTGTACGGGTCCCGTGTCGACGTAAGCACGCGCCTCGAAGCCGGCGCCGGCGCGTTCGCGCATCCACTCGACCAGCGCCTGCATCCGCTGCTGGATGACGTCGTGATAATCCTCGCCCCACGCGTAGCGCGCGATGAGCGCCTGTGACGAGCCCGCCAGCTCCGTCGAATAGGGACGATCGGTGTTGTAGACCGTGGCCAGGCAGATCACGGACCGCGCCGACGGCATGACGGCGCGGACGTCCTCGCGGCGATCGGCCGAGCGCTCGAGGTAGTGCATCTCCCCGGCGTAGCCGCGCCCGAGCCACTCGCGCAGGAAGCCCAGTTCCCGGTGCGCCGCGGCCGGGGCGATCCCGCACAGCGCGAAGCCCAGCTCGGCTGCCCGCGCCTTGATTTCATCCGCAGTCACAAATCGATTATAAGGATGGGGAGCGAGGACCGTGGCCGACACCGAACAGATCGACTATTACGAGACGCTGCAAATCAGCCCGAACGCCGACGCGGACACGATCCAGCGCGTCTACCGCCTGCTGGCGCAGCGCTTTCACCCCGACAACAAAGAGACCGGCGACGCCGATCGGTTCCGTGCGCTGCACGAGGCCTACTCGATCCTGAGCGTCCCCGAGCGCCGCGCGCAGTACGACGTGCACCACCAGAAGCTGCGCCAGGAGCGCTGGCGGTTCACGGCCAGCGTGAAAGGGGCGAGCGACTTCGAGATCGAGCAGCAGTTGCGCGCGACGATCCTCGAGATCCTCTATGCGCGCCGCCGCGCCGAACCGGGCAACCCGTCGTTTCCGCCCTACGACCTGGCCCAGCTCACCGGCCAGCCGCGCGAGCACCTGGAATTCACGATCTGGTATCTCGGCCAGAAGAAGTTCGTGACCCGCGACGACCAGTCGCGCCTCACGATCACCGCCGAAGGCGTGGACTACGTCGAGCAGAACCACGCCGCGGGCACGAAACGCCGCCTGACCGCGACGACCGAGACTTAACTCACCAGCTGGCGGAGCACGTATGGCAGGATTCCGCCGGCGCGGTACGCCGCGAGCTCTTCCGGCGTGTCGATCCTGACGAGCGCGGTGAACTCCGTGGCGGTTCCGTCGGCCGCCGTCGCCCTCACCGTCACGTCGCCGGCATGGCGCATCGACTCCATCCCGACGACGTCGAAGGACTCGCGCCCCGTCAGCTTCAGCGAGGCGGCATTCTGCCCCGCCTTGAACTCCAGCGGCAGCACGCCCATGTTGACCAGATTGCTGCGGTGAATGCGCTCGAAGCTCTCGGCGACGACCGCCTTCACGCCGAGCAGCAGCGTGCCCTTCGCCGCCCAGTCGCGTGACGATCCGGATCCGTACTCTTTACCGGCGATGACCAGCAGCGGCACGCCGGACTCCTTGTACTTCACCGACGCGTCGTAAATCGTCATCACTTCGTCCGCCGGCAACAGCGTCGTCCATCCGCCTTCCGTTCCCGGCGCGAGCTGGTTGCGCAGGCGGATGTTGGCGAACGTGCCGCGCATCATCACCTCGTGATTGCCGCGGCGCGCGCCGTAGGAGTTGAAGTCGCGCGGCGCGACGCCGTGCGCGATCAGGTACTTGCCCGCGGGGCTGTCGGCCGGAATCGATCCCGCCGGCGAGATGTGATCGGTCGTGACGCTGTCGCCGAGGACGGCGAGGACGCGCCCGCCGCGGATGTCCTTTGGCGGCGTCGGCTCGAGCGTGAGCCCTTCGAAGAAGGGCGGATTGCGGATGTAGGTCGAGCTCTCGTCCCAGTTGAAGCGCTCCCCCTTCGGCACCCCCAGCGACTGCCACCGGTGATCGCCGTCGAACACGTGCGAGTACTGTTCGCGGAACATCTCCTGGCGTACCGCTTTGAGCATCGTCTCCTGGATTTCACGCTCCGACGGCCAGATGTCGCGCAGATGCACCGGTTGGCCGTCGCTGCCCGTGCCCAGCGGCTCGCAGGTCAGATCGACCTGCATCTTGCCGGCGATCGCGTAGGCGACGACCAGCGGCGGTGACGCGAGGTAGTTCGCACGCACCTGCGACTGGATGCGTCCCTCGAAGTTGCGGTTGCCCGACAGCACCGAGGCGACGACGAGGTTCTTGTCCTTGACGATCGACGACACCGGTTCGGGCAGCGGACCGCTGTTGCCGATGCAGGTGGTGCAGCCGTAGCCCACGAGGTTGAACCCCAGCTCGGCGAGCGGCTCGAGCAGCCCCGCGGCGCGAAGGTACTCGGTCACGACGAGCGAGCCTGGCGCGAGGCTCGGCTTCACCCACGGCTTCGTCTTCAGGCCGCGGCGCAGGGCGTTGCGCGCGAGCAGGCCGGCGCCGATCATGACGCTCGGGTTCGAGGTGTTCGTGCAGCTCGTGATCGCGGCGATCACCACCGACCCGTGGTCGAGCCCCTCCATGCCCGGGACCATCGTGTCGAGCGCCGCGACCGTGGCCGCCGGCGCCGCCGCCGCGGCCGCCGAGACCTTCGTCGTCTCGTGCGGCTTGGTCGCTTCGCCCGGCTTCTCGGCCGCCGCCGGCTTGGCCTTGCGCTCGGCGAGCATCACTTCGAGCGCCTGCTGGAACTTGATCTTCGCCTGGTTGAGCGACACCCGATCCTGCGGCCGCTTCGGGCCCGCCAGGCTCGGCTCGACCGTCGAGAGATCGAGCTCCGCGCTCTGCGTGTAGACCGGATCCGCCGCGTCGGCGGTGCGGAAGAGCCCCTGCTCTTTCGCGTACGCCTCGACGAGCTTCACCCGCGCGTCGTCGCGCGCCGTCAGCCGCAGGTAGTCGAGCGTCATGTCGTCGATCGGGCAGATGGCGATCGTCGCCCCGTATTCGGGCGACATGTTACCGAGCGTGGCGCGGTCCGCGATCGTCAGGAACTCGAGGCCGGGGCCGTAGAACTCGACGAACTTGCCGACGACGCCGAGCTTGCGGAGGCGTTCGGTGATCGTGAGCACGAGGTCGGTCGCCGTTGCCCCTTCGGGCAGACGGTTCGTCAACCGGAACCCGATCACTTCCGGGATCAGCATCGAGATCGGCTGGCCGAGCATCGCCGCCTCGGCCTCGATGCCGCCGACGCCCCAGCCGACCACGCCGAGGCCGTTGACCATCGTGGTGTGCGAGTCGGTGCCGACGAGCGTATCGGGATAGGCGAGGAGCTCTCCCTGCGACTGTTCGCTGAAGACCACGCGCGCCAGGTACTCGAGGTTGACCTGGTGGACGATGCCGGTGTCGGGCGGCACCACCTTGAAGTTGTCGAACGCGGTCTGTCCCCAGCGCAGGAAGGTGTAGCGCTCGCGGTTGCGCGAGAACTCCAGCTCGGCGTTCAGCTCGAAGGCATTGCGCTCGGCGAAGTGATCCACCTGGACGGAGTGATCGATGACGAGCTCGACGGGCTGCAGCGGGTTGACCCGCCTGGGATCGCCGCCGAGGCGGACGACGCCGTCGCGCATGGCGGCGAGGTCGACCACGGCAGGAACGCCGGTGAAGTCCTGCAGCAGCACCCGCGCCGGCATGAACGCGATTTCCTTCGCCACCTTCGACGTGACGTCCCAGCCGGCGAGCGTTTCGATGTCATCCCGATCGACGAACCGGCCGTCCTCGCGGCGCAGCAGGTTCTCGAGGAGGATCTTGAGGGAGTATGGTAGCCGCGCCAGGCCGGTATAACCCGCCCTCTCGAGCGCGGGAAGACTGAAATACTGGTAGCGCTGCCCGCCAACGGTCAGCGTCGCGCGCGTGTTGAAGGAATTCTGCGAAACCATCTTCCGATCATCCCTTACTCTGAGGCCACTGTTCAAGCCGGCCGCTTTGGCGCGAGCTGCGCGAGGAAAGCGCGGGCCACGGCCGCGGGATCCTGCCGCTCGGCGTCCACCGCCCGGTTCATCCGGCGCATGTCGTCCATCGTGATCCGCCCCGCCAGCGCCTCGAGCGCGGCGCGCGCCGCCGGGTAGCGCAGCAGGGCCGCGCTGCGCGCCACCGGGACCGCGTCGTACGGCGGGAAGTAGTGCCGGTTGTCCTTCAGCATCACCAGGTCGTAGGCGGAAATCAGCCCGCTGGTCGCATCGCCGGCCACCAGGTCGACCTGGCGCTGAGCCAGCGCGCGGTAGATGAGCGACAGGTCCATCGCCTTCGGCGCCGCCAGGAAACGCAGGCCATACGTCCGCGAGAGTCCGGGATAGCCGTCGGCGCGCTGCAGGAATTCGTAGCCGAACCCGGCCTGCCACTGCGGCGACCGCGAGGCCGCGTCGTCGATCGTCTGCAGCCCGAGCTTGCGCGCGTCGTCTCCGCGGACGAGGATCGCGAAGGTGTTCTCGAACCCGAGCGGCGGCAGCAGCGTGACGCCGGCGGCGGCGTACTGCTGGCGGACCCGCTCGAGCACGCGCGCCGGATCGGTCTCGACGGGGTTCTTGAAGATCGCGGTGTCGGCCGTGCCGGTGTACTCGACGTAGACGTCGATGTCGCCGGCGCGCAGCGCGCGATCGGCGATGAACGTGCCGCCGAGATTGAGGCGCCGCTCGACGGTGAGATCGGTGCTCCGCTCGAGCTGCTGCGCGATCAGCTCGCCGAGGATGATCTGCTCGGTGAAGTTCTTCGAGCCGACGCGGATCACTGCGTGCCGCGAGCCGCCGGTCACGTTGCTCCACGCGGCCGCGCCGATCACCCCGGCGAGGACGAGCGCCCCGAGGACCGCGGCCGACCGCCACGAGCGACGGCGGCCGCTCAAGCTGCGCTCCGCCGCGAGCAGCCCGCCGTCCACCGCGAGCGCGAGCAATGCCGCCGGAACGGCGCCGGCGAGAATGACGGTCGGATCCACCATCGACAGGCCGCGGAAGATGTACTCGCCCAGCCCGCCGGCGCCGACCGCGGCGGCGATCGTGGCGGTGCCGACGCCGATGACCGCGGCCACGCGGATGCCGGCGACGATCGACGGCAGCGCCAGCGGCAGCTCGACCTGCCACAGCAACTGGCGCGGCGTCATGCCCATCGCGGTCCCCGCTTCGACCAGCGTGCCGTCCACGCCACGAATCCCCGCCACCGTCGTCCTCACGATCGGCAGCAGCGCGTAGAGGATCAAGACGAGGATCGCGACGCGCGCGCCGAGCCCGCCGACCAGCGGCAGCGGCAGCAGGAAGCCGAACATCGCGAGGCTCGGAATCGTCTGCACCACGTTGGCCAGCCAGACGATCGGCGCGCCCACACGCGGGCGCCGCGCGGCGAGCACGCCGACGGGAACGCCGATCGCGATCGCGGCGGCGGTCGAGGCGCCGACCAGCAGGATGTGCTGCAGCAGCAGGCCCAGGAACTCGGCGCGGTGCTCGCCGAGAAATCGCAGCAGGGTCATGAAAGCAGCGCGTGCGATTCGAGCAGCGGCTCGAGCAGCGGCCGGACACGGGGATCCGTGGTGCGCGCCAGCTCACGCGGCGGCGCGATCTGAGCGATGACCCCTTCGTCGAGGACCCCGACGCGTGACGCCAGCGCAAACGCCTCGGCCATGTCGTGCGTCACGATCATCACCGTCTTGCGGATCTCGGACTGGATGCGCCGGAACTCACGGTGCAGTTCGGCCCGCGTGACGGGGTCGAGAGCGCCGAAGGGCTCGTCCATGAGCAGGATCGGCGGATCCGCGGCAAGCGCGCGTGCCACGCCGACGCGCTGGCGCTGGCCGCCGGACAACTCCTGCGCGGGGCGCTCTGCGTAGGTCTCGGGGGCAAGACCGACGAGCCGCAGCATCTCCGCCACGCGGGCGTCGATGCGCGCCGTGTCCCAGCCGAGCAGGCGCGGCACGACGCCGATATTGGCCGCGACGGACATGTGCGGGAACAGCCCTACGTCCTGCAGGACGTAGCCGATGCGGCGGCGCAGCTCGAAGGGATTCCACCTTCGCGTGTCGCGCCCCTCGACCACGACCGTTCCGCTGGCGGGAACGATCAGGCCGTTGACCAGTTTCAGCAGCGTGCTCTTGCCGGCGCCGCTGCGTCCAACGAGCGCGAGCGTCTCTCCTGCCGCGACGTCGAGGTCGAGCCCGCGCAGGACCTCGCCGGCGGCGCCGCGCGTCACATGGACGCCCCGCATCTCGATCGCCGCGGCAGGGCTGGTCATGAGCGCGACTGTATCGCAGCGGTACGTCGTTTGAAAGTCGGCTGGGCGAGGAGGCCTGATGAACGACACCGATCGTCCGAATCGATCGTCGAACATGGAAAAGGCGGAAGGAGACCGCGGCTCGTCGCCGGCGCGGGACCAGGAGCAGCTCGTCAACCGTCATCCCGCCGCGCAGGACCCGACGAAGAACGACACCGAGCGCACGTCCGACAACTCGACGGTGGAAAACAGCGATCTCTCGCGTGGCAGCGAGAAGAATGGGACGCGGCGCACGGCGAATCAGAATACGTAGGTGACGCCGCCGGTCACGGTTGGCACGACCCTCCGCTTCTCTTCGAAGCCGACGCTCTCGCTCCGCGACGACAGCAGCGCATCCGCGCGCAGGCCGAATCCGCGCCCGCTGCTGTTGAACCACCACTTGACGCCGCCGCCGCCGTGGATCTCGAGGCCGCTCACCATCTCGGAGCTGTCTTCGTGCACCTGCCGCAGCGCCGCCGCGCCGCCGAGCACGAACGGCATGAACCGGCCGGAGCCGAAGTGATAGAGCATCGAGCCGCCGAAGAGAAACGACGACACGGTTTCATCCGCGACGCTGCCGGTCGCCCCCTCGAAATCGTCGCTCAGGTTGGCGTGCAGCACGGGGCGCGTGTACTGGAAGAGTGCCTCGGCAGACAGCCGCGGCGTCAGGAAGAAGCCGATGCGCGTTTCGACGCCCGGCGCGCTCCTCACGTCGCCGCTGACGTTGAACAGCGTCAGCGGGCCGCTGCCGGTGGTCGTATTGCGGGTTTCGAGCGCCGCGGCGTCTCCCGCATCGTAGCCGCCCGTCCATGCGGCGGCGCCGCTGAACTCGACGTTCCCCTTCTGCGGACCGTTGCTGCCGATGTAAGGCTGCGCCGAGGCGAGCGCCGGCATTGCGAGCAGCACCAGAAGCGCGATCGCGGCCTTCACTTCGGCACCACTTTCAGCTCGATGCTGGCCGCCGTGCTGCCGCGCGGAACCGTGACGAGCTTGTTGTAG
>Ga0207708_10003637_pt1 | contig 11370 bp, 8 predicted proteins | sample KBSK5101metaG_FD_184340 | JGI IMG/M metagenome (GOLD analysis project Ga0207708, IMG submission 184340) | Corn, switchgrass and miscanthus rhizosphere microbial communities from Kellogg Biological Station, Michigan, USA - KBS K5-10-1 metaG... | ecosystem: Host-associated > Plants > Roots >...
CGCTCACTCAACCGCGTCAAGGGCGCCGGGAAGACCTACGCCTATCCGCGCTACACCTTCACCAACCACTCCGCCGACATCCGCCGGATCTTCTGCGCGTACCTCGACATGCTCGACATCACCTGGCGACCGATGGGCTGGAGGAACATCTCGATCGCCCGCCGCGACGCGGTCGCCAAGCTCGACGCGTTCATCGGCCCGAAGGCCTGACCACCGCCTCGAGCTCGTCCGCAATCGCCGCCGGCGCCACCAGGACGCCAGCCGGCAGGCCCTCCGCGGCCGGCAGTGAGCGGACCTCGAGGCCGGCGCGGGCGCAGATCAGCATCCCCGCTGCCGCGTCCCACGGGTTGAGGCCGCGCTCGTAGAACGCGTCGAGCCGGCCGCACGCCGTCCACGCCAGGTCGAGCGCGGCTGAGCCGATCCGGCGCAGGTCGCGTGCGACCGACAGGACACGTGCGGCGATCTCGCCCTCCCGCGCCCGGCGCTCGACGGCGTAGCCGAACCCCGTGCCGACCAGCGCCTGCGACAGCTCGGTCGCCCGCGGCCGCGGCGGGAGCTCCTCGCCGTTGCGCGTCCACGGCCCGTCGGCGGTCGCAGCGAAGAGCTCACCCCGTCCGGGGTCGTAGACGACGCCCGCCAGCGTCTCCCCCGCCCCGTCCTGGCAGGCCAGCGTCACCGTCCACGCCGGAAGCCCGTACAGGTAGTTGACCGTCCCATCGAGCGGGTCGACGACCCAGCGCAGCCCGCTGCGCCCCTGGACGTCCGCGCCCTCTTCCCCCACGACAGCGTCGTCGGGCCGGCGCTCGCCCAGCACGTTCCGGATGGCGACCTCGGAGGCGGTGTCGGCCTCCGAGGCGGGATCGGTCGGCGAGCTCTTGGTCCACACCTCGCCGGTCGCGCCCGTCGCGAAGCGCTCGAGCAGCAACGCGCCGGCCACCGTCGCCGCCTCGCGTGCGACGTCGAGCAGCTCCGCGTTGGTGGGCGCCGTCACGAAGGAACGGGGTTCACCACGGGCCGCCGCGCCGCCCACGGTCGCTCGGCCTCGATCTGCGCCGCCAGCGACAGCAGCGTCGCCTCGTCGTACGCGCGGCCCACGAGCTGCACACCGATCGGCACGCCGTTCGCCGCGAACCCGCCCGGCACCGACACGGCCGGCTGACCCGTGGCGTTGAAGGCCGAGGTGTAGGCCGTGTACTGGGTGTCGGCGAGGAGCGTGAACCACGCGCCCCGGCCGTCGAGCTGCCCCACCCGCAGCGGCAGCGCGGCCATGGTCGGTGTGAGCAGCACGTCCACGTCCTTCCATAGCGCGCCGATCCGCGCCGCGATCCCCGCCTCGTCGGCCCGCGTCCGCGCGACCAGTCCGTCGGGGATCGCTCGGCCGGTCCGGACGAGGACGCGCGACCGCCACTCCAGCCGGCGCAGCGGTGCAAACGCCGCCGCGTCGTCCGCGATCCCCCGCAGCACCCGCAAGCCGACGTGGCCCGCCACCAGAGGCCCGTAGTCGGGGTCGCGCTCGACCACCTCGTGGCCGAGCGACCGCAGCAGGTCGGCCGTCTCGAGCGCCGCCCGCCGCGCCTCGGGGTTGAGGCGCACGAAGACCCCCGGCGGCACCTTGAACGAGAGCGCCACCCGCAGCTTTTCAGGAGGCCGCCCCGCAGCGCCCGAGAACGGCTCGGCCGACGCCGGCGCGCGCGCCGCGTCGACGTCGATGGCACCCCCGCAAGCGTCGAGGAACAGCGCCGCGTCGGCCACGGTGCGCGTGATCGGCCCTCGCACCGACATGCCCTGCCAGCCCTCCGCGGCGGGCGCGTTGGACACGCGGCCACGCGCCGGCTTGAGCCCGAACAGCCCGCAGCACGAGGCCGGGATGCGGATCGAGCCCGCGCCGTCCGAGCCCAGCGCGGCTCCGACCAGCCCGGCCGCCACCGCCGCCGCCGAGCCGCCGCTGGACCCGCCCGGCGTGTGCCCCAGCGACCACGGGTTGCGGGTCGTCCCGAACGCGAGCGTCTCCGTGAACGGCTGCGCGGTGAGCTCGGGGACCTGGGTCTTGCCGATGACGATCGCGCCGGCGGCGCGCAGCCGCCGGACGACTTCGGCGTCGCGCTCGGCCGGCGGGCCGAGCTGGTCGACGCCGTCCGCGGTGACCTCGCCCGCGACGTCGGTGTCGTCCTTGATCGCCACCGGCACCCCGAGCAGCGACCGCTCGTCGCTCTGCCGGCGCCGCGCCTCGGCCTGCTGAGCCTCGACCAGGGCCCGCTCGGCCATGACCACCCGGAAGGCGTTCAGCGTCGGATCGAGACGCTCGATGCGCTCCAGGTACGTCTCGACGAGCTCGCGCGGCGCGATCTCCCCGCTGCGGACGAGCTCGGCCTGACGGGTGATCGGGGTGAACGCAAGATCCTCTGCCTGCACGGGCGCCGGAGCCTATCTGCGCCCGGCCTGGGATGATCGCGCGCCGCCATGGACCTCCAAGCGACCCTCGAATCCCTGTGCGGGTTCGCCGGGCGCAGCGCCGGAAGCGATGCCGAGCGCCGCGCCGCGGACTGGCTGCGCGACCGTGCCGGCGCCGGCAAGCGCGACGCCGAGCTCGAGGTCCACTGGGTCCGCCCGCACTGGTCCACGATCCACCTCGTCCATGCCCTGGCCGGCGTCGTGGGCAGCCTGGTCTCGACGGCCTCGGCCATCGCCGGGGTCGCCATCGTCGCCGTCGCCTTCCTCTCGACCCTGCTCGAGCTTGGCGGCCGTCCATCGGTCGGGCGCCTGCTGAGCTTCCGCCGCGCGACCCAGAACGTCGTCGCCCCGCCGCCGCGGGCGCGCAGCCGTCGCGTGCGCCTCGTTGTCGTCGCCGCCTACGACGCGGCGCAGCGCGGCCTGGCGTTCCGCCCCACGCTCCGACGCTGGGACGCCGCCATGCGCGCCGCGACCCGGGGTTGGTGGCCGCCGCCGCTCCTGTGGATGGCGCTGGCGCTCGCGCTGCTGACCGCGACCACCGCGGTCCGTGCCGCCGGCTACGACCCGAGCTGGCTGTCCGTCGTCCAGCTCGTCCCCACGGTGGCGCTGCTCGTCGCGATCGCGCTGCTGGCCGACGTCTCGCTCTCCGACCCGTCACCCGACGCGAGCGGCGCCAGCGCCGTGGCCGTCGCGCTGAACCTGGTTCAGGCGCTTGACGAGCAGCCACTCGAACGGCTGGACGTCGAGCTCGTGCTCGCCGGGGCCGGCGACGGCCCGGCGCTCGGCGCCGGCGCGTACGTGCGCCGGCGCCGCCGGCGCTGGGACGCCGCGCGCCTGGCCTTCCTCGAGATCCGCCCGTGCTCCGGCGGCCGGCCGGCATTCTGGGTCACCGACGGCCCGCTCGTGCCCCTGCGGCTCCACCCGCGCCTCATCGAGCTCGTCCGCGGCGCCGATCCGGCGGCGCCCGGCGAGCGCGGCCGCGACGCCTCGGCCGCCTACCGCGCCCGCCAGGCGCGCTGGCCAGCGGTCGCGGTGGGCGCGCTGGACGAGCGCGGCATCGTCCCGCGCCGGCGGGCAGCCGACGACGAGCCCGTGACGGTCGACGCCAAGTCGATGGAGGCGACGCTCGAGCTGTGCGTCGCCGTCGTCACCGCCTTGGATGAGGATCTCGCACGCCGCGAGCAGAGCGACGGCGCAGAGGCGACGCAAGCCGCCGGGCGCGCCCGGAGCGATCGCGAGGAAGAGGCGCCACAAGACGCGGAGCGCGACCAAAGCGACCGCGCAAAGACGACGCAAGGCACGAAGCACGACCGGACCGAAGAGGATCCCGCCCCATGAAGCTCTACGTCTGCTGGGGCACCTTCCCGACGCCTCGACCCGGCGGCCATCCCTGCGCCAACGCCCACGCGGCGCTCGTCGCCGCCGGCCACGAGCACGAGGTCGTCCGGACCTACGGCCTCGCCCCCTTCGGGCCGCTGAACATCACCCGCCAGGTCGTCCACGAGAAGACCGGTCAGTGGTGGGTGCCGGTGCTGGAGCTCGACGACGGGGAGCTCATCGTCGACTCGAAGGACATCGTTGCCTGGGCCCGGACCAACCGCCCGCCCAAGCCCAGGCCCGAGCGCGAGCCCCGCTAGCCCTCGCGCGATCCCGCCAGCTCGATGAAGTACTCGAGCGACTCCGGGTTGGCCAGCGACTCGCGGCTGGCCGCCGAGTCGGGCGCCGTGCCCATGAGGATCTTCTTGACCGGGATCTCGAGCACCTTGCCCGAGAGCGTGCGCGGCACTTCAGAAATCGCGCGCACCTCGTCGGGCACGTGGCGCGGCGAGCAGTCCTCGCGGATCCGCCTTCGGATCCGCTGCACGAGGTCGTCGTCGAGCGAAACGCCGTCGCGCAGGACAACGAACAAGGGCATCCACGCCTCGCCCCCATCCTCGGGCACGTCGACGACCAGCGCGTCCACGACCTCGTCCAGATCCAGCACGACGCGGTAGATCTCCGACGTCCCCATGCGCACGCCGCCGCGGTTGATGGTCGAGTCCGAGCGCCCGTAGATCACGGCGGTGCCCCGCGGCGTGATCTTGATCCAGTCGCCGTGGCGCCAGACGCCCGGGTACACGTCGAAGTAGCTCTCGCGGTAGCGCTCGCCCGACTCGTCGCCCCAGAAGTACACCGGCATCGACGGCATGGGCTCGGTGATGACCAGCTCGCCGACCTCGTCGACGACGGAGTTGCCGCTCTCGTCGAACGCCTCGATCGCCGCGCCCAGCGAGCGGGCCTGCAGCTCCCCGCGATAGACCGGGAGCGTCGCCACGCCGCCCACGAACGCCGTGCACACGTCCGTGCCGCCGGAGGTCGAGAACAGCCACGTGTCGCGCCCCACGTGCTCATAGATCCAGTCGAACCCCTCGGGCGACAACGGCGAGCCCGTCGATCCCACCGCGCGCAACCGCGAGAGGTCGCGCCCGCGGCTCGGCTCCACGCCCGCCTTCATGCACGCGCCGATGTACCCGGCGCTCGTGCCGAGGCAGGTCATGCCCGTGTTCGCGGCCAGGTCCCAGACCACGTTCATGTCGTCGACCGCGGGCGAGCCGTCGTAGAGCACGATCGCCGCGTCGGTCAGCAGCCCCGAGACCAGGAAGTTCCACATCATCCAGCCGGTGGTGCTGAACCAGAACATCCGGTCGCCCTCGTGCAGGTCGGTGTGCAGGTGCAGCTTCTTGAGGTGCTCGAGCAGGATCCCGCCGTGGCCCTGCACGATCGCCTTGGGCAGGCCGGTCGTGCCCGAGCTGTACAGGACCCAGAGCGGATGGTCGAAGGGCACCGGCTCGAACGCGAGCTCCCCGGAATTGCCGACGAGCTCGTCCCAGTTGCCCTCCGCGGCACCGAGGTACGGGAGCGTGAACACCTTCTCGAGCGACGGAATGGCGTCGGCGAGCTGCTGTACGACCGCACTGCGGTCGTGGTCGCGCCCGTTGTAGCGGTAGCCGTCGATGGCGAGCAGGACCTTGGGCTCGATCTGCGCGAAGCGGTCGACGACCGACTTGGCCCCGAACTCGGGCGCGGCGCTGGACCAGATCGCGCCGAGGCTCGCCACGGCCATCAGCGCCGCGACGGTCTCGGGGATGTTCGGCAGGTAGGCGGCGACGCGGTCGCCGCGTCCCACGCCGGCCGCGACCAGCCCGGCCCGGATGCGGCCGGTCAGGTCGAGCAGCTCACCCCACGTCATCTCCGACAGCGGCCGCAGCTCGGACTGGTGGAGGATCGCCACGCGGTCCTCTGGCTTGCCGCTCAACACGTGCTCGGCGTAGTTGACCTGCGTGCCCGGGAACCACTTCGCGCCCGGCATCGTGCGATCGGCCAGCACGTCGCCCGGCGGCTGCGACGACCGCACGCCGAAGTAGTCCCAGATCGAGCGCCAGAACGCCTCCAGGTCCTCGACCGACCAGCGCCACAGCGCCTCGTAGCCGTCGAGCTCGACGCCGCGCTCGGCCGCGAGCCAGCGCCGGTACTCGGTCAGGCGCGCGTTCTCGACCAGCTCGGCCGATGGCTCCCACAGGATCGGTGGCGCCTCGCTCACGAGCGCATCAATCTAGCTCTTCTGGCGGCCTGGTCCCGGGGAGCCGGCGTACGCAGAACGCGATCAAGAGGGCGACGAGCGCGAGCGCGACGATGCCCTCGGTCCAGAAGAACGCCAGGAAGTCGTTGAGTGACCCGATGGGCGGGCTGCCGGGCAGGTTGTTGCGCACGGTCGGGAACGCGAACAGCAGCGCGGCGAGGAATGCGACGGCGGCGGTTTCGAACTTCCGACGGCGCTCGACGAGAAGCGTCGCAAGCCAGGCCGCCGCCCCCGCCGTGGCCCAGAACACGACCATGACGAAGACGGCGAAGAAGATCGTCGTCGACGCGCGGCGCAACTTGAAGCGCGGATAGCCCTGGCCCACGAACGTGCCCCGGCTCGTCTCGACCTTGAAGCCGTTGAACCCGGTCGTCACGCTCATCGAGACGGGCACGCGCTTCGGCCCCTGTTGTGCGTAGACGAGCAGCGCGGCATCGTACTTGTCGAAGGGGTAGTCGAGGAAGTCGCCGCCGTTGAGCGCCAGCGTGGCCTCGATCGGGCTCACCACCGAGCCGCGGGAGTACCGCAGCGACGTCCGTCCCTTGGCGGTGTTGATGAACACCTCGACCGGCTCCCGCAGCGCGACCTGCGTCAGCGCGAAGGTGCCGAGGGGGACAAACTCGAGCCGCACCGTCATCGCGTCGGTCGCCGGATCGACGCCGATCACGCGCGCGTTCACGCCGATGCCGTTGCGCCCGGAGTCGATGTCGAATTCCTTGTGCCCGTTGTCGCGCTGGGTGTTGAAGGCGACGAGGCCGAGCACGTAGGCCCCGGCGAGCAGCACCAGCACGATTCCGGCGATCAGTCCCTTGCGCATCGGCGGTTCACGCGCCCGACCCTAACCCGGTAGAACATCGCCATGACCCTTTCGTACGCCGACGGGGCGAACGCAACGCCGCTGCTCGGGGAGACGATCGGCGACAACCTCGCGCGCACCGCCGCCGCCCATCCCGATGCCGACGCGCTGGTCTCCTGCCACCAGGGACTGCGTTGGACCTACGCCGAGCTCGACGAGCGCGTGGACCGCGCGGCGGCCGCGCTCATCGCCGCCGGGCTCGGAGCCGGCGACCGCCTCGGCATCTGGAGCCCGAACCGCGCCGAGTGGACGCTCCTCCAGTACGCCACCGCCCGCGTCGGGATCATCCAGGTCAGCGTCAACCCGGCGTACCGGACGTCGGAACTCGAATACGCGCTGCACCAGTCCGGCTGCCGCATGCTGGTGGCGGCGCCGTCGTTCAAGACCTCCGACTACGCGGCCATGACCGCGGAGGTGCGCCCGGAGCTGCCCGAGCTCGAGCGCGCGATCTTCTTCGACACCCCCGAGTGGGACGAGCTGCTCGAGGGCGGCAGCGCGATCTCCACCGACGAGGTGCGCGCCCGCGCCGCCGAGGTCGCCTTCGACGACCCGGTCAACATCCAGTACACGAGCGGCACGACCGGCTTCCCCAAGGGCGCGACGCTCTCCCACCACAACATCCTCAACAACGGCTACTTCGTGGCCGAGTACATCCGCCTCACGGGCGAGGACCGGCTCTGCATCCCCGTCCCCTTCTACCACTGCTTCGGCCAGGTGATGGGCAACCTCGGCTGCACCAGCCACGGCGCCTGCATGGTCATCCCCGAGGCCTCGTTCGAGCCCGCGGCCACCCTGCGCGCCGTCCAGGACGAGCGCTGCACCGCCCTCTACGGCGTCCCCACGATGTTCATCGCCGAGCTCGGGCTGAGCGACTTCGACACGTACGACCTGAACAGCTTGCGCACCGGGATCATGGCCGGCTCACCGTGCCCGGTCGAGGTGATGCGGCAGGTCATCGACCGCATGCACATGGAGGACGTGACCATCGCGTACGGCATGACCGAGACCTCCCCGGTCTCGACCCAGACCGGCGCCGACGACCCGCTCGAGCGCCGCGTCGCCACCGTCGGTCGCGTGCACCCGCACGTCGAGGTCAAGGTCGTCGAGCCCGGATCCAGCCGCGCCCTGCCGCGGGGCGAGACGGGCGAGCTGTGCACGCGCGGCTACAGCGTGATGCTCGGCTACTGGAATGACCCCGAGCGCACCGCCGAGGCCATCGACGCCGGCCGCTGGATGCACACCGGCGACCTCGCGACGATGGACGACGAGGGCTACCTGAACATCGTCGGGCGGATCAAGGACATGATCATCCGCGGCGGCGAGAACCTCTACCCGCGCGAGGTCGAGGAGTTCCTCTACACGCACCCGGCCATCGCCGACGTCCAGGTCATCGGCGTGCCCGACGAGCGCTACGGCGAGGAGCTCATGGCCTGGATCATCCCCCACGAGGGCCAGACCCTGGACGAGGATGGTGTGCGCGCGTTCTGCGAGGGGAAGATCGCCCGCCACAAGGTGCCGCGCTACGTCAAGCTCGTCGACGCCTTCCCGATGACGGTCACCGGCAAGGTGCAGAAGTTCAAGATGCGCGAGACCGCGATCGCCGAGCTCGGGCTCGAGGCCGCGGCCGGCGTCAAGACCGCCTAACCGCTGACTGATCTCGCGCGCGAGGCCGCGGCGCCGGCCGCCTAGCCGCGCAGCGCCGCGATGACGTCGCGGTAGACGCTCGCGGCGTCGTCCCCCATCGCGTCCGTGGCCAGGCGCCGGCCGCTCGGGCGCTCCGTCGCGTACAGGCCGAAGCGCGGCTCGTAGGAGCCCCACTCCCAGTTGTCGTACAGCGTCCAGTGCAGGTAGGCCTCGATGGGCACGCCGGCCATCACCGCCCGGGCCAGCGCGGCCAGGTGCTCGGCCAGGTAGCGCGACCGGGTCCACCCGTCCAGGCGCGGATGCGCGACCCCGTCGATCACGCGGTTGCAGATCCCGTTCTCCATGATCCACACCGGCAGGTCGGTGCCGTCGGCGAGCAGGCGGCAGAACTCGCCCAGGGCGTCGGGCAGCGGCGGGTCCTCCCACAGCTTGCGCGTGAAGCTCCAGTCGCGTCCGCCCACGCTCGTCGCCCCCGGCAGGTGCAGCCGGCGCTTGAGCCAGACGTGGTAGACGTCAGTCGCCAGCGCGTCGAGCTTGCGCGGGCGGGGTGAGGCGTAGAGCGCGTTCAGGGCCACGGTGAGCCGGTGAGGCGCCACGAGCTTGGCGATCTCGCTCATCAGGCGCTCGAGCGGGTCGCGCTCGGGGCCGAAGGACGCGTTGAGCGCCCCCACCCAGTACGCCTTGCGGTCGTGGACGTAGGCCTCGACGTCGGCGCGGGCGATGCCGCGCTCGCGCGCGAGCAGCAGGTCGGTCAGACCGCGGTCGAGCTCGTAGATGGCGAACAGGAAGCTGTTCTCGGCCACCCGCGGCGCGGGCAGGCCGGTCTCCTCGTGCGCGTCGTGGATGGCGTCGTAGGCGAGGATGTGCGCGGCCAGCAGGTGGTCGAGCGAACGCGCGGCGGAGCGGAAGCGCACGTGCAGCGGCCGCGGCGCACCCGGGAAGTAGCCGGCCATGTAGGTCTGCAGCGCGAGCACGTTGATCTCGGTCGAGGTGATCCAGATCCGCACCGGCGCCTCCCCGCGCGCGACCAGGCCCTCGTTGAGCAGGGGCACGAGCTCGCGCACGTGGTCGGCGAACACCCGCGGGCTGTCGGGCCGCAGCCAGAAGTCGAGGCCGAGCCAGCGCGGATGCGTGAAGTGGTGCAGGCACACCCAGGGCTCGATGCCGCGGGTGCGCGCGGCCGCGAGCATGTCCGCGTAGCGGTCGACGGCGGCCCGGTCGAGCACGTCCGGGACCGGCCGCACGCGGGCCCACTCCACCGACAGGTTGTAGGCGTCGCAGCCCAGCGCGGCGACGGCGTCGAGGTCCTCTGCGTAGCGCGACCACGACTCCGTGGCGATGCCCGAGGGCTCGGCGTGCCCGTTGCGCTCCCAGTCCCACCAGTTGTTGGCCGGCTGCCCCGGCCCGTTGTAGCCGCCCTCGTTCTGGGCCCCGGCGGTGGCGAAGCCGAAGGCGAACCCGCGCGGGAGCGCGAGGCCGTCGAGCTGCCGGAGGTCCATGCCTCCTAGACCGGCGTGACCGGGTTGCGCTTCTCGGGCCAGTCGCGGCGCTTGGCCGCGGCAGTCGCGTAGCGGCGGATCAGCTCGGTGCGCAGGTCGTCGGGCTGGACGACGGCGTCGATGACGATCTCGGAGGCCAGGTGGAGGATGTCGACGTCGGCCGCGTACTCGGCCCGCAGCTGCTCGGTGCGCTTGGCGCGCTCGTCGGGGTCCTCGATGGCCTGGAGCTGGTTGTAGTAGACGGCGTTGATCGCCGCCTGCGGCCCCATGACCGCGATCGACGCCGTGGGCAGCGCGATGCAGGCGTCCGGGTCGAAGGCCGGGCCCGCCATCGCGTACAGACCGGCGCCATAGGCCTTGCGTACGATGACCGAGAGCTTCGGCACGGTCGCCTCGGACACCGCCGAGATCATCTTCGCGCCGTGGCGGATGATGCCCTGGCGCTCGACCGCGGTGCCGATCATGAAGCCGGGCACGTCGGCCAGGAACAGCAGCGGCACGTTGAACGCGTTGCAGGTCCAGATGAAGCGCGCGGCCTTGTCGGCGGAGTCGCTGAACAGCACGCCGCCCTTGAACTTGGGCTGGTTGGCCACCACGCCGACCGCGCGCCCGTTCAGCCGCCCGTAGCCGACGATGAGCTCGCGCGCCCACCGCTTGTGGACCTCGAGGAACGAGTCGGCGTCGAGCAGGGCGTCGAGCAGGTCGCGCATGTCGAAGGGCTTGTTCTCGTCCGCGGGCACGATCTCGGCGATCGACGCGTCCGAAGCCGGGTCGGCGGGCTTGGCGAACGGCGGCATCCACTCCCAGTGGCTGGGGAAGTAGCCCAGGTAGCGGCGGGCGGTGTCGATGCCCTCCTCGTCGGTGGGCACGAGGAAGTGGCCCACGCCGCTGACCGACGTGTGCATCTTGGCCCCGCCCATCTCCTCGAGCGTGACCTTCTCGCCGATGACCATCTCCGCCATCCGCGGGGAGCCCAGGTACATCGACGCGTTGCCCTCGCGCATGATCACCACGTCGCAGAAGGCCGGGATGTAGGCGCCGCCCGCCGCGCTGGGGCCGAAGAGCACGCAGACCTGGGGCACGACGCCCGACATGCGGACCTCGTTGAAGAAGATCCGCCCCGCGTGGCGGCGGCCGGGGAACATGCGCGTCTGCTCGGTGATCCGCGCCCCCGCCGAGTCGACCAGGTAGACCATCGGGATACGGCTGGCCAGGGCCTTCTCCTGGATGCGCAGGATCTTCTCGACCGTCTTCGGGCCCCACGACCCCGCCTTGACCGTGGGGTCGTTGGCCATGAAGGC
>Ga0207708_10003638_pt1 | contig 11369 bp, 9 predicted proteins | sample KBSK5101metaG_FD_184340 | JGI IMG/M metagenome (GOLD analysis project Ga0207708, IMG submission 184340) | Corn, switchgrass and miscanthus rhizosphere microbial communities from Kellogg Biological Station, Michigan, USA - KBS K5-10-1 metaG... | ecosystem: Host-associated > Plants > Roots >...
GTGTCCAACAAGCCCGCGGGCGGCGGCAGCGCCACCTTGAGCTATCTCGGCCAGAAGGCGAACGACCCGCATATCATCGCGGTCGTGTCGATCACGCAGCAGCTCAATTACATCACCGGCACGCAGGCGCAGCGTTATCGTGATTTCACGCCGCTCGCCACCATGATCGGCGATTTCATCGGGTTCGCGGTGCGCGCGGATTCGCCGATCACCTCCGGCAAGGATTTGCTCGAGCGCCTCAAAAAGGATCCGTCATCCGTCGCGGCGGGCATCACGGCGCTCGGCGGCAACAACCACATCGCGTTGGTGCTCGCAGCGCGCTCGGCGGGAGTCGATACGCGCAAGCTAAAAACACCGGTATTCCAGTCGTCGGGCGATTCCGTGACGGCGCTGCTCGGCGGTCATATCGATCTGCACATCGGCAGCGTCGGCCCGCTGGCTAAGCAACTCGAAGCGGGCAAGGTGCGCCTGCTCGCGGTCACTTCCGACCAGCGCCTGCCCGGCCCGCTCGCGACGATCCCGACATGGAAGGAGCAAGGCATCGCGGGCACGTTCAACACGTGGCGCGGCCTGTGGGGGCCGAAAGGCATGACCGCGGACCAGGTCGCATTCTGGGACGACACGCTCGAGCGCATTTCGAAAGATCCGCAATGGAGAGAAAACCTTGCCGCCAACCAGTGGGAAAGCGATTACCGCAACAGCCGCGATACGCTCAAATATCTCGACGTGCTGCACGGGGAACTGCGCGACGTGCTGAAGGACCTGGGCTTGGCGAAAAAGCTCGATTGATTAAGCGATAGCGCAGCCAGTCGCTTGGAGTGAGGGTGAACCAGCCCCGGTTAACCCCTCATTTCTAAAGGTTTTTTACCGCTTACACTTGCTCACAATTGCTTGCACACAGTAATCCGGCGCTGGTTAACAATGGCTTCGCGTAGAGACAGACGTCTCAACATTTTTACCGAGGAGCAAGCCATGAAAACCACGAAAAAACTGATGTTCACTCTGCTGGCCGGCGCGACGCTCGGCCTGGCCTCACCCGTCTTCGCCGATTCGTATCGCCACGATCGCGGCTACGATCACGGCCGCCACTTCGACCGTTTCGACCGGCACGCCTATCGCGGGCATTACGCGTATCGCGGCTACGCGCCTCGCCCCGTGTTCGTCGAGCGCCCGTATTACGTGCAACGCCCGGTGATCGTCGAGCAGCCCTATTACGCGCAGCCTGCGGCGAACCTGGGCTTGGGCGCAATAATCGGTGCCGCCATCGGCACCATCATCGACAACCAGCGGTAATCTGATTCCGGCGGCGGCGCACTTGCCGCCACCGCCGGTAGCTTCAGGCAGGGCGCGGTGACTTCAGCCATCGCGCCCTGCGTCACGTACAAGAGCCGCCGGGTCTAATCGACCCGCGCGCCGGTCGCCTTGACGACCTTCGCCCATTTCTCGATTTCCGACGTCATCAGTTCGGCCGCCTGCGCGGGGGTGCCCGACTTGATCGTCGCGCCGTGCGTCAGCAAGCGGGCTTTCACCGCGTTGTCGTCGAGCGCCTTGTTCAATTCGCTGTTGAGCCGCGCGATCACGGCCGACGGCGTGTTCGCGGGCACGAGGATGCCCCACCACGAACTCGCTTCGAATCCCGGATAGCCCGATTCGGCGAACGTCGCCAGCTGCGGCGCGGCCTCGGAACGTTGGGCGCTGCCGATCGCGATGCCGCGCAGCCGGCCGGAATCGATATGGGGCTTGAGCGAGGTGATGTTGTCCGTCACCAGCGGCACGAATCCCGCCATTGCGTCGACAATCGCCGGCCCCGCGCCCTTATAAGGAATATGCGTGAGATCGGCCTTGGACACGAGCTTGAACAGCTCGACGCCGAAATGCGACGCCGTGCCGATGCCGGGGCTCGCGAAATCGATCTTGCCGGCGCGCGCGTGCGACAGTACGGCAAGCTCTTTGGCGTTGCGCGCGGGCAAGGACGGGTGCGCGGCGAGCACGACCGGAATCACGGCGATCAACCCGACCGACGCGAAATCCTTGCGCGTATCGTAGGCGAGCTTCGCATACAGGCTGTGATTAATCGCCTGCGTGGTGATCGTTTGTATCAGCACCGTATAACCATCGGGCGGCGAAGTCGCCACCAGGCCGGCGGCGAGCGTGGTGCCCGCGCCGCCGCGGAAATCGACGATGAACTGCTGGCCGATCAGCTCGCCCATGCGCGGCGTGATGCTGCGCGATAAGAATTCGCCCGTCCCGCCGGGCGCGAAAGGCACCACCATGCGGATAGGCTTGGTCGGATAGGTTTGCGCGGCTGCCTGCGTGGCGAGCGCTGCGAACAGCAGCGCCAATAATCCCGTCCCCGGCTTCAGCATGGAAATCTCCTCAAGAATAAACCGCTTATTGTTTTTGCCTGGCATCGGGCACGCAGCGCCCGCCGCAAATGGCCGCCCATGATAATCCGTTTGCGGGACCACGAGAGCCGCGTATGTTTCGCTCGTCTGCGCCCCGCGTTCGCTTGACGGGCCGGCACGTTGGGTGAATGCTTCGGCTCTCCGTCGTCAGCGTGATTTCGCCATGAGCCAGCCACTGCGCTTTTTCCGGTCCTCGATCGCCGTCGCCGCGCTGGCGTCAATCACGGCATTCGCCGCCGACTTCCCGGCGAAACCCGTGCGGCTCATTACGCCGTTCCCGCCCGGCGGCAGTGTCGATCTTGTCGCGCGCCTGCTGGGCGCCGACCTCGCCAAGGCGTGGGCGCAGCAGGTCGTCGTCGACAACCGGGCCGGCGCATCGGGCAACATCGGCACCGAGCTCGCGAAAAACGCGGCGCCGGACGGCTATGCATTGCTGGTGAACACGCTGCCGTTCGTGACCAACCAGTTCGTCTACAGTACCATGCCGTTCGATCCGCTCACGGATTTCACGCCGATCTCTATCGTGTCGTCGGTCGATGCGCTGCTCGTCGTGCACCCGTCCCTGCCGGTCCAGAACGTGCGCGAACTGATCGGGCTCGCCAGAAGCCGGCCCGGCAACCTGAGCTACGGCACCGCCGGCGCCGCGACCAATCCGCACATTGCCGCCGAGCTTTTGAACTATATGGGCAGAATAAACATGTTCGCGGTCCACTATAAAGGCGGGGGCGCGGCGACGACCGCCGCAATGAGCGGTGAGACCCCGATCTTTTTCTCGAACACGGTCGCCGACGCACTGCCGCTGGTCGAAGCGAAGCGGCTGCGCGCGCTCGGCGTGACCAGCCTCAAGCGCTCGCCGGTCGCGCCGCAGATCCCGACGCTCGCCGAATCCGGTTTGCCCGGCTATGAATTCACGACCTGGCACGTGTTTGCCGCACCGGCCGCGACCCCGCGCCCGCTCATCAACCAGATAAACGAGAAAGTCCGCGCGAGCCTGCGCACGCCCGATGCGGTGCAGCGCTGGCGCGAGCGCGGCGTCGAAATTATCGCCAACACGCCCGATGAGGCGTCCGCGCATTTGAAGAAGGAAGTCCAGAAGTGGCGCGTGGTGTTCAAGGAAAGAGGCATGAAGGCGGAGTAAGAGATCCCGCCCGCCAGTCGCTTCGATACGCGCCGGAAAAAAACAACACGCCCTGCTCCCCCTCCGCCGTCACGCGCACAGCTCGTGTGACCTAGGCCATTTGGCTGCTACCGCCGCTCCGCGCATGCGCGTAATCTGCATTTCAGGCGATAAATGCCGGAAACTTGGCGGAGGCGAACATGAATTTCCTATACGGCTTCGGACAGGTGGTTTGCATCCTGGGATTGCTTTACGGCGCGTATCTCTCGATCACTTATGTCGAGCACACCGATCGACGCCGCGCCGCGAGCGGGAGAACGCCGCCCGAACCGAAACCCAAGCCGCGCACCGAGTACGATCCGCTGACCAACCACGTCTGGACTTCGACGCATCCCGACCTCACGGCGAAATAATCGCCGTACGCACGCGGTTCGGTTACTCGCCCTGAATGTTCGCGGCCTTGATGACGGCCGACCACTTAAGCCCTTCCTTGCGCATGTGCGCCGCGAACTGCTCCGGGGTGCTGGGCGCCGCCTCTATTCCGTCCCGTGCCAGTTGTGCTCTCGTCGCGTCCGCGTTCAGGACTTTCACGATTTCTGCGTTCAGCGCCATCACGATCGCCGGTGGCGTCTTGCCCGGCATCAACACACCCCACCAGCCGGCCGCTTCATAATTCGGCAGGCCCGATTCCGCGATCGTGGGCACGTCCGGCGCAGCGGCGGCGCGCTTCGCGCCGGTGACCGCAAGCGCGCGCACCCTGCCGCCGCGCATTTGCGCGAGCACCGGTGGCAGCGTCGAAAACATCATCTGCACTTCGCCCGACAGGAGCGCCGTAACGGCCGGCCCCGTGCCGCGATAGGGCACATGCACGATATCGATCTCCGCGAGCAACTTCAGAAGTTCTGCTGCCAGATGGGTGTTGCCGCCGCCGCCCGCTGAACCGAAGCTCAAGGATCCGGGCTTCGCCTTGGCCAGCGCGATCAGTTCGCGGATCGACGTCGCGGGCACCGTCGGATGCAGCACGAGTATGTTCGGCGCCACTGCCGCGAGACTCACCGGCGCGAAGTCTTTGACCGAATCGTACGGCAGCTTCTTGTACATGTACGGGTTGATCGCGTGCCCCGTGCCGGCCATGAATATCGTGTAGCCGTCGGGCGGCGCCTTCGCGGTCAGCTCGGTCGCGATGATGCCGTGCGCGCCGCCGCGATTGTCGATGATGACCTGCTGGCTGATGCTTTCGGCGAGCTTCGTCGCTAGCACGCGCGCGATGAAATCATTTCCTCCGCCCGGCGGATACGGCAGGATGAAGCGAATCGGACGCGCCGGATAATTTTCCGCGGCTGTGGCAGCGCCCGCTAAGACTGCAAGCAGAAGCAAACCAGCCGCCGATAAACGCAGACGAACGCGGATAAAAGCAAGGCTCATACAAGTATTTGTCTATCGAAATCTGCGTTTATCTGCGGCTCAAGGTTTTTCAAATAATTCTCACCGCGACTTTGCCCACTCGGTCTTCCGCATCCATATGCGCCATCGCGGCGGGCAATTCGTCGAAGCCGAATACGCGATCGATAAGCGGCGTGATTCGCCCGTCGGCGAGAGCGGGCAGGATGTCGCGAGCGAAACCGCGCGTCGTCTCCGCGCGCTCTTCGCGCTTCAGCCGCACGTTGGAAATCCCGAATATCTGCAGCCGGTTGACGTGCGCCGCGTTGAGATCGATGTTCGCATGGTGCTCGCCGTCGACGTAGCCGACGATCGCGAGGCGGCCTTCGCGCGCGAGCGCGCGCACGGTCTCCGCGAATACGGAGCCGCCGACCAGATTCATCGCAAGATTCGCGCCTTCGCCGCCGGTGGCAGCGCGCACGGCAGGCGCAAAATCCGCCGCCTGCGTCTGGATCGGCACGTCGAGCCCGATCGCCTGCAGCTTCGCAAGCTTGGCCGCCGAGCGTGACGTGCCGAGCGAGCGCGCGCCGATTACTTTGGCGGTGAGCACTCCGGCCATGCCGACACCCGAAGACGCGCCCGTAATCAGCACGGATTCGCCGGCCTGCAGCTTGCCGTAGCGAACGAGCGCTTCGTAGGCGGTGATGAAGCTCGACGGAATCGCGGCGGCCTCTTCCCAGCTCAATCGCGGCGGCACCGGCAGCGCCTGCCCCACGTACATCGACGCATATTCGGCGAATGCGCCGCGCACGCGGCCCATCACGCGATCGCCTTTTTTCCAGCCGCTCACGCCCTCGCCGACCGCTTCCACGACGCCCGCCGCTTCGGTGCCGCCGAGTCTTTCAGGCCCGCCGTGCACCGCGCCGCCGACGATCAGCTCGCCGCGATTGAGCGCGGTCGCGTGCACGCGCACGAGCACTTCCTCGCGCTGCGGCTTAGGCATCGGCACGTCGCGCGGCTCGAGGACCGACCGGCCATTGCGCGCAATTATCCAGTACGATTTCATCAGCTCCGGCCTTCGGTTGGTTGACCGCGCTCTATAGTACACAATACGGGCATGCCCACGTTTGCGTATCTCCGCCGGCGTTTGATTTGCGCGGCGGCCGCCGCAGTTGCGTTCGCTGCGCACGGCGCCGCGCCGGAATGGCAGCCAAAAACCGCCGTCGAGATCATGGTGGCGTCGGGTCCCGGCGGCGGCATGGACCGCACCGCGCGCACGATACAGGCCATCGTGCGCGAGAAGAAAATCGCCGACCTCGCATTCAACGTCGTCAACAAGGCCGGCGGCGGCGGCACGATAGGCTGGAATTATCTTTCCCAGCATCCGCGCGATGCGCACTATCTCGCGATCGGCTCGCCGGCGCTCCTGACCAATCACATCATGGGCAAGTCCGCGCTGTCGCACGCCGATTTCACGCCGCTCGCGATGCTGATCAGCGAATACACCGCGTTCGCCGTGAGCGCGAATTCGCCGATCAAGTCGGGCAAGGATCTCATCGCACGTTTGCGCGCGGACCCGCGCTCGGTCAGCGTTGCGATCAGCACGAGCATCGGCAGCGGCAATCACGTCGCGATCGGCAAAGTCGGCAAGGCCGCCGGCGTCGATATCGCCAAGCTGCGGCTCGTCATCTTCAACGCTACCGGCGAAGCGATCACGGCCGTGATCGGCGGGCACGTCGATCTCGTGCCGGCCACCGCGTCGAGCATACTTCCGTACGCACAAGGGGCGGGTAAAGGCGGCCTGCGCATCATTGCCATCGCGGCGCCGCAGCGCGCGGGCGGCGTGCTTGCCGACGTGCCGACGTGGCGCGAGCAGGGTGTCAACGTCGTGCAGGACAGTTTCCGCGCGGTCATGGGGCCGAAGGATCTGACTGCCGCGCAAATCGCCTATTGGGACAACGTGTTCGGCACGCTCGCGCGCTCGCCGGCGTGGAAGAAGGACATCGATGATAATTACTGCGTGGGCAACTATCAGCCCGCCGCCGATGCCGCTAAATATCTGGCGGCGCAGTACGATGATTTCAAAATGGAACTGAAGGATCTGGGCGTTGTAAAGTAGTCAGTCATACCAAGGGGGAACACGATGGCACCAAAAAGTCTGAAGCCGATACGGCGCGTGGTCACGGGCAACGACGCAAACGGTAAATCGAAGGTCACGTGGGATGGCCCCGCACCCGGCATGCACGAAGTGTCGATGGGTGCCGGCCGCGGGCACATCGATTTCTGGATCTGGAGCGAAAGTCCCGCGCCGCTATCCGGCACTAATGATGATGGCAACCTCACGTACCATTTCCCGGGTCCGCCCAAGGGCGGCCACCTGCGCGTCGTGCAGGGGGCAGGCCGCGAGCCGGGCTACGACGCGGCGAAAGATCCGCACATCGTGCCGCCCCACCCGATCAAGGTCGATGCGCATGGCCGGCGCTGGGACCGCGGCGGCACCACCGCGTACTCGGGCGGCATGCACAAAACCGAGACCGTCGACTACGCGATCCTGCTCGACGGCGAGCGCACGCTGGTGCTCGACGACGGCGAAGTGAAATGGAATCCCGGCGACATCGTGATCGACGTCGGCGCGTGGCACCAGTGGAAAAGCTACGGGCCGGAAGGCGGCCGCGTCGCCTACGACATGATCGCGGCGGAGTTCGTCGACGGCCCGGTCGGGCTCGCCCAGGGCAACGACAAGATCATGCGCGGCGACAACGTGAAGCTGCCGCCCGGTGTAAAGCCCGCGCGGCGCATCGTGTGCATGGATCGCGAGGCCGGCAAGTCGTGCCTCGTCAGCGACAGCCCGTCGCCGGACGTGCGCATCGATCCCGCGCGCCCCGGCTATGCGTCGCAGCGCATGTGGGTGACCGACGGCACGCCCGCGAAAATCGTGCTCGAAACGCTGCACCTGCCGCATTCAATCGAGCCGCCGCCGAATGGCTCCGTGCTGAATGTCGTTACGTTTCCGCCCGACGCCGCATGGAAAGGCAAAATCAACGCGAGTGACGTCGAGGCTTTTTTCAAAAGCATGGGCTCGCCGAGAGCTTCGACGCTTTCGCCGCAGGCGCCGCATCCTTACATGCAGAAAACGCGCACGCTGGAATTCGGCATCGTGCTCGAAGGCGAACTCGTGCTCGTGCTCGATACGCAGGAAGTCGTGGTCAGGAAAGGCGATTTCGTCGTGCAGCGCGGCACCAACCACGCGTGGAGTAATAAGACAGACAAGCCGGCGGTGATCGCGATCGCGACGCACGACGGAAAATTCTGAATCGACTGCAATTGTAGGTTGTGGGGTGCGCAGGTGTTTAGCCGCAACCAGGAAAACCCGCATGGGAGGCTGACCATGGCCAACGCATTGCGAATTGGGTCCGTTCTTCTCGCTCTCACACTGACGGGCGCCGAAGCGGCAGACCCGGCTCCGCAGCAGTTCACGTACCCGGCCGCGCGGCGCGCCGACGTCGTCGACGAATATTTCGGCGTGAAAGTCGCCGACCCGTACCGGTGGATGGAGGAAGCCGACTCGAAGGAAATCGCCGAATGGGTCGCGGCGCAGAACCGGCTGACCGCCGCCTACCTCGAGCGGTCGCCGCTGCGCGAGCATTTCCGGCGGCGCATCACCGAGCTCTGGAATTATCCGAAGCTCACGACGCCCATCGTCGAGAACGGGCACCTCTTCTACCGTCGCAACAGCGGGCTGCAGTTGCAGTCGCCGGTTTACATGCGGCGCGGCATGAGCGCGCCGCCGAAGCTGGTCGTCGATTCAAACGCGCTGTCGCCGGACGGCTCCGTATCGCTCGCGAACTTCCGGGCATCGCCTGATGCGCGCTTCGTTGCTTATACCCTCGCCGAAGGCGGCGCCGATTGGCAGACGGTGCACGTGCGCGAGGTTGCGACCGGGCGCGACCTGCCGGAGGCGCTGAAGTGGATGCGCTTCTCGGGGCTTTCGTGGACCAGCGACAGCCGCGGTTTTTTCTATTCGCGCTATCCCGAGCCCCCCGCCCGCCGCGTGCTCGAAGCTCAACTGTCGGGGCATGCTCTTTACTATCACCGCCTCGGCACGCCGCAAGCCGAGGATAGGCTGATCTTCACGCGCAAAAATGCGCCGACCGATTTCGTCTTTGGCTGGGTCACCGAAAGCGGCCGCTACCTGGTCGTGGAAACGAGCAAGGCCGCCGGCCCGAAGAACCGGCTCTATTACGCCGACCTCGGCGATCCGCGCCGGCCGCGCATCGCCGCGCCGATCAAACCGATCGTCGAGGACGACGACCTCGTGCACGCGGTGCTCGGCAATGCAGGTCCGCTGCTCTACATCCGCACGGACCGCGACGCGCCGAGGCAAAAAGTGGTCGCAATCGACCTGCGCGATCCGCGCGTCGCCAACTGGAAAACGCTCGTCGCGGAGGGCAAAGACGCCATTCGCAAAGGCGATTTCATCGGCGGCCGCATCGTGCTCGAATACCTGACCGACGCGCGCAGCCGTCTTGCCGTGTTCGATCGTGCGGGCCGCCCGCAAGGCGAGATCACGCTGCCCGAAGTCGGCACCGTCACCGAAATCCGCGGGCGCGAGGACAGCCCGACGATTTACTACTCGTTCACGTCGGCGCTCTATCCGACCACGGTGTTCGCCTACGACCCGCGTACGCGTAAAAGCACGCCGTTCGATCCGCCGCCGCGGGTTGCCGACGCCAGCCGCTATGAAAGCAGGCAGTTTTTTGCGACGTCGAAAGACGGCACGCGCGTGCCGTTCACCGTAACCGCGCGCAAAGATCTGCCGCGCGACGGCAATAATCCAACGCTGCTGCTCGGCTACGGCGGTTTTTCGCTCAGCCAGATGCCGTTCTACCGCCCGCATGTCGTCGCCTGGCTCGAACTCGGCGGCGTCTGGGTGAGCTCGAACATTCGTGGTGGCGGCGAATATGGCGACGACTGGTACCGCGCCGCGCGCGCCGAGAAACGCCAGAACGGGTTTGACGACTTCATCGCGGTGGCCGAGCACCTCGTGCGCGAGAAATTTACCGCGCCCTCGCGGCTCGCGATCCTGGGCGGCTCTAACGGCGGCCTGCTGGTCGCCACCGTGTCGCAGCAACGCCCCGATCTGTATGCCGTCGCGATGCCCGCGGTTGCGGTCACCGACATGCTGCGCTTCGACAAATTCACCGGCGGGCGCGCGTGGACGCTCGAATACGGCTCGCCGTCGGATCCGGTTCAATTCATGCAGTTGATCAAATACTCACCGCTGCATAACGTGAAGCCGGGCACCTGCTATCCGGCGACTTTTGTGACGACGGCCGATCACGATGACCGTGTGGTGCCGAGCCATTCTTACAAGTACGCGGCTGAGATGCAGGCGGGACAGGGTTGCAGCCGGCCAGTCCTCGTCCGCGTCGAACCCAAGGCCTCGCATGGCTATCGCCCCACAGACCGGCTGATCGCCGAAATCGCGGACCAGTGGACGTTTGCGGCCGAGCACACGGGCATGCGAGCCGCTATACCGTGACCATCAAGACCATCGCCATCGTCGGCGCCGGTCCCGGCGGCTTCCGCCTCGTCGCGAATCTGGGCTTGATGGGTTACCGGCTCCGGCTCAACGACATTGACGAAGCCAAGCTCACCGCGATCCGCGCGCGCGGCGGGATCGACGTCGAAGGCACACCCGGCGGATTCGCACCGCTCGAGCTGGCGACCACGGATTTGCGCGCGACAGTCGATGGCGCGGACCTCATCATCGTCGTATCCGGCGGCAACACACAGCCGACGGTCGCGCGCGCCCTGGCGCCATTGCTCGTCGACGGACAAACGATACTGCTGATGCAGGGCAATACCGGCGGCTCGCTCGTCGTTCGCCGCGAACTCGACGGCGCGGGCTGCAAAGCGAAAATCGATCTCGCGGAAACCGATACCTATCCGTACGCGATGCGCGCGATCGGACAGACCGCGATGCGCCAGACCACGCAAAAGCGCTGGATGCAGATCGCGGCTTATCCGGGCAATCGAAGCGTTGCCGTGCACGCCCGCCTCGTGCCGCTGTTTCCGCAGGCAGTCGCCGCACTGGACATTCTGCACACCGGCTTGATGAACGTGAACGCGATACTCCACGTCGCGAACTGCATCGCTAACGCGGCACGCATCGAGCGCGGCGGCGGTTATCTGTTTTACGGCGAAGGCGTGACCGCGGCAGTCGCACGTATGTATGAAGCCATCGATGCCGAGCGCATGGCCGTCGCAGCGGCGCTCGACGTCAACGTTCCGAGCCTCGTCGACTGGATAGCGCGCGCTTACAACGTGCGTGAAGCCGATCTCGTCAAGACGTTCCAGCGACTGAGCGCTGAGCCGGATGGGCCTTACGTCGCGAACAAGGCCGTGAGTACACTGAACCACAAGTACGTGACCGAAGACGTGCCGACGGGCTTGATCCCGATCAG
>Ga0207708_10003639_pt1 | contig 11369 bp, 9 predicted proteins | sample KBSK5101metaG_FD_184340 | JGI IMG/M metagenome (GOLD analysis project Ga0207708, IMG submission 184340) | Corn, switchgrass and miscanthus rhizosphere microbial communities from Kellogg Biological Station, Michigan, USA - KBS K5-10-1 metaG... | ecosystem: Host-associated > Plants > Roots >...
ATTTTCGGAATCTTTACCGCGAGATTCATCCAAAGCTTCAGACGTTGTTCGGCACAAAGCAGCCAGTGTTTCTTTCCACGTCGTCGGCGTGGGGAGTGATGGAAGCATCTATTCGGAACGTAGTCGATCGCGGCGTGCTTTGCTGCATGTGCGGCGCGTTTTCGGACAAATGGTTCGATGTGGCGAAGCGTTGCGGGAAAAACGCGGAACCCCTTCAGGTGGAATGGGGGAAGCACATCGACCAGAAGGATCTTGATCGGCAACTAGCCACTGGAAAATTCGATACAGTCACCCTGACCCACAGTGAAACCTCGACCGGCGTGATGAATCCGCTGCCGGAAATTTGCTGCGTCCTGGCCAAATATCCTGATGTCGTGCTCATTGTTGATACCGTGTCGTCATTCTCTGGCGTGAAAATCGAGATGGACGCGCTTGGGATCGACGTGATGCTTACCGGTGCGCAAAAAGCACTCGCGCTGCCGCCGGGCTTTTCGTTGTTCTCCGTTTCGGAAAAAGCATTTGCACGCGCCGGGAAAGTACCGAATCGCGGGTTTTATTTTGATTTCCTGGAGTTCAAGAGCGAGCAGGCTCAGTACATGACCCCGAGTACGCCGAGCATCGGGCACGTCCATGCGCTCGAGTCCAAGCTCGATGAAATTTTCCAGGAAGGTCTCGAAGCGCGTTACGCTCGTCACGCACGCACGAATGCGCTCGTGCACGATTGGGTGCGCCGTGCGGGATTTGATTTTTTTGCCGAGGAAGGATTTCGCACGAAGACGCTGACCTGCGTGAAAAACAATAAAGGCATCGACGTTCTGGACCTCGCCAGAAGGCTGCGGGAAAAACATCACCTGGTGATTGATCCCGGTTACGGCAAGATCCGCGGCCAAACTTTTCGGCTGTCGAACATGGGAGACGAGACAGAGCAAACTGTTTCGCATTTGCTGGCGTGTCTCGACGATGTTCTGTAGGGGAAGCTGATAGCTTCCTCTCCAAAACTCCGTATGCCGGCAATTGAAGCGTCCAAACTGACGAAGGTCTATCGGACTTACCGCAAAGAGCGCGGCCTCTGGGGCGCGGTGAAAGGTCTCGGCTGGCGGCGGTACGACGAAACGCGAGCGGCCGATCAGGTCACATTTCAAATCGAGGAAGGCGAGTTTGTCGGATTCCTGGGCCCGAATGGCGCCGGCAAAACCACTGTGCTCAAAATGCTTTCCGGCCTGCTGAACCCGACTTCAGGAGACGCCCGCGTGCTCGGCTTTGTTCCCTGGGAAAGGCGCAACGAAATGAAACGGCAGTTCAGTTTGCTAATGGGACAAAAGAACGCGCTCTGGTGGGATCTCCCAGCGCAGGAATCGCTCGAGCTAAATCGTGCGATCTATGGCATCGACCGCGAACGGTTTAAGAAGGTGGTGGACGGACTATCAGAACTTCTGGAAGTGCGGGACAAGATGAACGTGATGGTGCGCGAGCTTTCGTTAGGCGAACGAATGAAAATGGAGCTGATCGCGGCGCTCATCCATGAGCCGCGTGTGCTATTTCTTGACGAACCCACCATCGGCCTGGACGTGGTCAGCCAACAACGAGTGCGTGAATTCTTGCGGATCTACAATGAGGAACATCGCATCGTCACACTGCTCACCAGCCATTACATGCAGGACATCGAGGAGTTGTGTCACCGCGTGTTGGTGATCGATCACGGCAAAATCTTTTTCGACGGCCCGCTGACACAGATCGTCGATCGTTTTTCGGGCTATAAAATTCTGAGTCTTACTTTCGAAAAAGAAGAGGCACGCGATCTGTCTGCATTTGGCGAAATCACCGAACAAACACCTGTCTCGGTGCAACTGAAGGTTCCACGCGCGAAGGTTACTGAAACCTGCCGTCGACTTCTCGAGGCCTGCGACGTCAGCGACATAAACGTGCAGGAGGTGCCGGTCGAAGACGTGATCCGCCAGCTGTTTGGCGAAACACACGGGGATCGCTCTGGATCCGGTGCGCTTGCCGCGGAAGCTGCGCCAGTCGGTTAGCGACGTCGCACCGCTGGCGATTCGCACGAGCACGGTTTGGCGAGCTCGCCACTGCAGAAACAGCCAGGCTACGTAACAACATTGAAATGACAAGATGTAGGTAACAATCAAGAATCCGTGGCTGGGAAACTCGGCAGGATGCTCTTCCCCATGGCGTCGGCGAATGTCGGATATTGCGGCGTCCACCCCAAGCGTCGCAATTTTGCATTGCTCACGCGTTTGTTGGTATCGCCGCGTTTGCGGGGTTGCTCGGATTTTCTCATCGCGGGAAGAGGTCGATTGAGTTTCTGGGCAAGCCAGCGATAGCATTCGCTCTGCAAAAGCGGTTGGTCATCAACGACGTTGTAAATCTGCGCTGCCCGCTGCGGTTCTCGATCTAACAAAAGGAAAAGGGCGGACGCGATATCGTCCCGATGTACCTGATTAACAAAGCGGTCGTTGTCTGGATCAATGGTCGCCGTGCCGTTTAGGAATTTGCTCAACAGCGCCGAACGTTGCGGCCCGTAGATCCCGGCGAGACGCGCCATGATCCCACCTTTTTCGGAAATTAACCGTTCCACTTCTAAAAGGATCCGGCTCGTCTCGCGGAGTGGTTTGGTCTCGCTCTCTTCCGTTACCCACGAACCGTCACGCTGCGCATAAACGCTGGTGCTACCGGTAAACAGAATTCTTGCTTTAGGAAAAGCTTCAAGGAGATGGCGCGCGCCTTTTAGGTAAATCTCACGATAAGCTTCCGCATCACCGCCACGCGAGCTGGCGCAATGGATCACTGCATCGAATGCCCCTGCGCGTTTAGCAATCTCACCGCGTTTTGAGATATCGATCGAGTCGATCGAATATGGCTTTGCTGAAAGCCGCGCTGCCGATTCGTTCAAGTGCACCCAACCTTCGACGTCCCAGCCGGCGGAATGAAAGAGATCAGCCGTCGCCTCCCCGACGTAACCACACCCTGCGATCAAAATTCGCGGCATGCTCCTGACACTCACGCGACCGCGGCCGTGATTTCAATCTCGTCAAACACGTTTTTCTGAAGAGCTCGGACCTGCTTCAGCCTGATTAGTTCAAGGAGCGCGAGAAAGGTGACAACCACTTCGATTCTGGATGCAGCGCCGCTAAACAAATCAGAAAAGCGGAAGCGAGTGCCGGTCGCGACGCGCTGCAAGATCGAATCGATCTTTTCCGACACACTATAACGTTCACTGAAGATTTCCTGTATGTCCTGGCGTGCCTCCATTCGTTTCATCACGGTTTGGAAGGCACTGATTAGCTGGAAAATTCCAACTTCGCCCAGGCGTAATGGTTCCTGCAATTCCGGCGACGATCCAGCTTCCCGGACGAAGATTCTCTCTTGCTCCAGCGCACGTAGATTGAGTTCCGCGGCGGCCTCCTTGAATTTCTTATACTCGATCAGTTGCCGAATTAATTCCCAACGCGGGTCGTCCTCCGCGGCATCTTCTTCGGGAGGCTGTTGATCGCGCGGCAGCAGACTTCTGCTTTTTAGATAAATGAGGTTGGCCGCCATCACGATGAATTCGCCTGCCACCTCTATGTTCAACTCTTTGAAAGCCTGAAGATACTCGAGGTACTGGCTGGTGATTCGCTCGAGCGAAATATCGTAGATGTCGATTTCGTCCTGTTTGATCAGGTAGAGCAACAGATCGAGCGGCCCTTCGAAGACTTCGAGCTTGACCTTATAATCGGCGTCCATTTCTGCGCGACCGACTCTACAGGCAAGCACGAGCCAAAGTAAATTGTTTCAGCACGACCAGGCCGCTAAGGCAACGCAGCCTGCGGTCGCGCCCTACCAGTTCTCGTTACGCGGGAACGTTGCGATGAATCCAGACGCTGTTCACCAAGCCCAGGCCGAACATGATCATCAGCACGAACGAACCGCTGTAGCTGATTAATGGCAATGGCACGCCGGTAATTGGCAGCATAGCGATTGTCATTCCTACATTTTGGAAGATGTGCGTGAAGACAAGCGCGGTGACGCCTACCACGAGAAGAAGACCCAATTGGTCTCCGGCGAAAAAAGCGACGAAAAGACACGTTAGCAGAAGCAAGGCAAACGCACCGATGAGAACTATTCCTCCGACAAATCCCCATTGTTCGGCGACGGCCGAGAAAATGTAGTCATTATGCACAGCTGTCGCCGGCAGAAAGCCAAGCTCGATCTGGGTATTCGGCGCCTTGAACCCTTTGCCAGACCAGCCGCCTGAGCCGATCGCAATCAGCGATTGGTTAATCGCCCACGCCGAACCCTGCTTATCAATGTCGGGATGCGTAAAAGCGGTGATCCGCTGTTGCTGGTACGGTTTGAGGCCGAAATTAATGGCAATCGGGACGAACGCGATCCCGATCAGAATGATGCAAAGCAAATAACGCAGTGGCAGACCGGCAACGAACCACAACGCAAGCATCACAGGAACCCAGATAATGGTTTCGCCCAAGTCTGGTTGCATCAAGATCAAAAGACATGGTGCGCCCGCAATCGCTGCGGAGAGCAGTAAACGCAGTGCGGGATGCATCTGGCGAAACTGAGTCAGGAACAGCGCCAACACCATAATTCCTGCGACGACCGCAAGCTGCGCGGGCTGAAAATTGATCGGCCCCAGATGCAACCAACTGCGCGCTCCATAAACTTTGACCCCTATAAACTTCGTCATGATCAGGAACACAATGCCTGCCAGGTACATCGGCAGCGCGCCCCAGCGAACCCAACGGTAGTGGACCAAACTGGTCAGCATGAACGCGAAGACACCGACGACCACCCAGTTCGCTTGTTTTCGCCAGAAATCGGCGGCATACGGGTCGCTGCGCGTGGATGTCGCGCTGTAGATTGCCACGACGCCAAACACAGCGAGGGCCAGCATGGTCAGTAATAAGATCCAGTTTTGGCCAAGCAATTTTCGGAGAAAAGGTGTCATTTACTGTCCTTGATCGATTTCGGTGATCTTTCCGGAAACTTGGAACGATTATACGCAGTTTGCGTTTGCCGCAAAACGTTGAATCCCGAAGAACGCGAGACCCACTTTAACCACCTCGCGGGAGGGTGAAACTTGCCGGTAGTTCAAGGTCTGGTGAATAGCGCTGAGCTCGTTCGGCGCTTTGCTCGGTCACTGTCATTCAACAAGCTGAACACCAGCAATTTACAACAATTTCGCGTCAAAATGGGCGCTTCGCTTGTCACTAGATTTAGAGACCACTACATTACTCTGTCGCGTTTACTTTGGAGCATGGCAATGGGAAGGAAAAAGACGACCACGAAACGAAAACTGGCGCACCCGAAATTGCCGATGCAGCAGCAGCTAAACTTGCGCCACGAGGGGACGCATTTCGATCTACGCGCGGTCTTCGAAGATTTAAACCGGCGGCACTTTCGCAATCGTCTCCGCGGTTACAACGTCGTCTGGGGACGCCGGCGAAAACATCGACCGAGAGAACAATTCGTTTTTGGCACAATCCAGGAAGAAGATCGGATGATTCGGATCAACCCTGCACTGGACCAACCATTCGTGCCGCTGTGGTTTTTGCGATACGTGCTTTATCACGAGATGCTGCATTCAGTTGTGCCGGACGAAACGCTTTCGCGAAATCGACGGCGAGTTCACACGGAAGAATTCAATCGTCGCGAACGCAAATTTCCTGATTATCGGCGAGCACGCCGCTGGGAAGACGAAAATCTTTCGCGATTCTTGCGCTGAAACAGCGCCACCGAAGGTAGCCGCCGGCCTGTGCCGGTTGCATGGCTGTGGGTACAGGACAGCTCTTACCGCGTTTCCGTCACCTGTGGCCGGTATGGTCTTTCAGACGGCGATGACGTCGTCGCTACGTTCTTTTTGACGAGGAACCAAAGCGTCGTCGCCAGTAGAAGCGAGATCAACTTCGCGTGCCAGTTTTTCAGAATCAGTCTCTTCATACTTGCTGTGCAACAAAATTTCGGCAATGCGTTGACGGAAGGTCTCTGGAGTGAAATTGCGCTCGATTCGGCGCCGGTGACAAATGGAAATAGCGCCAGTCTCTTCGGAGACTACGACGGCGACCGCATCCGATTCCTCGGTGATTCCGAGTCCCGCGCGGTGACGTAATCCCAGACTACGGTCCAACGTTTCTCGCTGGCTTACGGGAAAGATGCATGCTGCGGCTGCGATTCGTCCGTTCCGAATAATCACTCCGCCGTCATGCAATGCGGCTTTTGGATGAAAGATCGTCAGGATCAGTTCGACAGAAAACTCGCCGTCGATGATTACGCCTGTTTCCTCGTAAATGCGAATGGACGTGTCGCGCTCGATCGCAATCAGTGCGCCGTACTGCTTGTTTGCCAACTGCGTCACCGCCTCTGCCAAATCATGAACGGTTTCGCGTCTCTCGCTCGTGAGGGAGAAAATTGGATGTCCGCCAAGCGCAGCCAGGCCACGTCGCAGTTCCGGCTGAAAAATCACCACCAACGCGATGGCGAGGAAGACCGAGAAGCTCCGGACGATCCATCCAATCACCACCAAATTCAGCAGCGTGGAGATCAGGGTCAGCGTAAGAAAGACAATCGCCAATCCCGTCAACACTTTCGCCCCGCGCGTCCCGCGGAAATAGAGGTAACCGTAATAGATGGCCACCCATAGCAGAAGAATTTCCACCAGGCTGCGCCAGCCTCTGAGCCAGAGATCAATGAGTTGGTGAATCATTTTGCCCTCTGCAAAACCGCTTCGGTTACCTGTAATGCATACACATTCTCCTTCACATCATGAACACGGAACACGTCCGCGCCCCGCGCGCGCAGGAGCGCAGTCAGCGCGAGGCCGGGTGCGAGCCGTTCCTTGATGTCTGGCGATCCGATCAACTTGCCGAGCGACGATTTGCGGGAAACGCCAACCACCAGGACTCGATCATGCGCGCGCAGTCGCTCCAATTGCGCGAGCAATTCGAGATTGTGTTCGAGCGTTTTCCCGAAACCAATACCCGGATCAAACGCAATCGCCATGGGATCAATGTTTGAACCTATGGCGCGCGCATATTGTTGTCGAAAAAATTCAGAAATTTCTCCAACGACGTCCGTGTATCGTGGCTCGAGCTGCATCGTGCGGGGAGTTCCTTGCATGTGCATGATGATGAACGCCGATTTGGTTTCGGCAACGAGCGGCAGCATTTGGTCATCTCCTCGGCCGCCGGTGATATCGTTCACAATCGAAGCGCCTGCCTTAATCGCAGCGCGCGCCACCTCCGCCTTCGACGTATCAATTGAAATGGGAACATCAAGCTTTCGGCGCAAGGATTCTATCACTGGAATCACGCGACGCAGTTCCTCCGCAATAGTGACAGGCTGCGAGCCGGGATGCGTCGATTCGCCGCCGATGTCGATGATGTGAGCGCCTTGCGCTGCCATTTCTAAGCCGTGTTGTATTGCTTTGTCTGCAGTAAGAAATTCACCGCCATCCGAAAATGAATCCGGCGTTACGTTCAACACCCCCATGATTAACCCATGGCGGGATACATCGAAGACCCGCTTACCGATTTTCCAGGTCCTCTCGCGCATTATAAGTCAGACTAACGCAGCCGCGCGATTATTCGAATCTTGTAGCGGCGCTGTGCGAGCGCCGAACTCGGCTTCTCTCGGCGGTCGCAGACCGCCGCTACAGTTATTTCTTTCTAGCGTAGCGCCCGACGAGTTCGCCCTGTGCGACCACGTGACCTTTCATCGCGGCATCCAGTTGGCTCCGCTTTGCACCAGAACGCAAATCCAGTTCACGATCGAGCGCGAAAATTTTGAACGAATAACGATGTGTGCCTGGCGGCGGACACGGACCCCTGTAACCTGATTTGCCGAAATCATTTGTGCCGTGCACGCCTTTTAGCGCACTGCCTTCCGCAATTGAATTGGTCTGCGCCGGGATGTTCCACACGAGCCAATGAGTAAACAATCCGCCGGGCGCATCCGGATCATCGGCAATCAAGACAAGCGTTCTTGCGTTCGAGGGAATACCGGTTATCTGCAAAGGCGGGCTGGTATCCGACTCGTCGCATGTGAATTTCGATGGGATATTGCCGCCTTGTTGGAAAGCCGAACTTGTGATCTTCATTTTCGCTTCTCCTGCGGCAAATGAAGTGATCGCAATGAATAGCATCGCGAACGCCGCACCGGTTATCGCTTTTTCCATTGTCAGACCTCCGATTGAAATCGCGTCAAATGAACAAACCTGAGCATATTGTTTCGCCCAAATGAGCGTAAACGAAACCAAGATTAGAGAACAACTTCTCTCGCTGCTGTCCAGGAAAGATTACCGGCCGCTGAACAAGATCGAGATCGCCAACAAACTTGGCATGAGCGGCAGGGCGCTAGTCGCCTTACGCAGAACATTGCGCGACCTCGAACGCGGTGGTGAGATCGCTCGCATCCGGAAGGATCGATATGTCTTGCCGGCTGAGGCTGACTTGATAACCGGGAAGTTATCGGTCCATCCAGCCGGCTACGGTTTTCTCACGTCGGAAAAGTCGGGCGAGTCCGACGTTTTCATTGCGGCGGAAAACGTCGGCACAGCGATGCATGGAGATCGTGTCGTTGCGCGCATTTCACCTGAACCCCCTGCCGGGCGAATAAAAGGACGGCGCGAAGGGCGCGTGATTCGAATCCTGGTACGCGCGCACGATACCGTCGTCGGCACCTTGCAGCGGTCACGGAATTTTTATTACGTGGTGCCGGATGATCCGCGTTTCGTGCACGATATTTACGTGCGCCCTGTAGTGGGGGCGCTGGAAGATCGGCGGTTGGAAACCGCCGCTACGGTTGGTGACAAAGTCGTGGTGCGCCTCGACGACTGGCAATCGCGCCATGTGAATCCCGAGGGCGAAATCATCGAAGTGCTCGGACCCGCGTCGGCGCCAGGCGTGGACGTGCTTTCGATTGTTCGGAAGTATCATCTGCCAACGGAATTTCCGTCAGACGTGTTGGAGCAGGCGGGGCGTATTCCGGAAAGTGTTGATGCGCGGCAAATCGACGGACGCGAAGATTTGCGTAACCAATTCATCGTCACCATTGACCCCGACGACGCGCGAGATTTCGACGATGCAATTAACGTGGAGAAACTTGCAAATGGCGGTTGGCAGCTGGGCGTGCACATCGCAGATGTTGCAGCATACGTGGAGCCAGGCAGTGCGTTAGACCGCGAGGCGCGGTGGCGCGGCAACAGCGTCTATCTGCCAGACCGCGTCATCCCGATGTTGCCGGAGCGGTTGAGCAACGGCGTTTGCAGCCTCAAGCCGCAAGTCGATCGGCTCACGCACTCGGTTTTTATTCAGTTCGATAAACGTGGCGTGGCCAAGAGCGCGCGCTTTGCGCGGAGCGTGATTCGCAGCGCGCACCGGCTTACGTACAAAGAAGCATACGCCATTTTAACGTCGCCGCCGCGGGACCAATTGGGCGAACGACTTCATCTTGCCTGGGAGCTCGGCGCGCTGTTGCGGCGAAAACGATTCGAACACGGCGCGCTGGATCTTGATTTTCCAGAAGTAAAAGTTTCGGTCGATTCACAGGGCAAACCAGTTCGATTGGAGCGCGTCGAGAACGATGAATCACATCAGTTGATCGAAGAATTCATGCTGGCGGCAAATGAAGCGGTGGCGCGGGAACTGAAAAAGCGCGCAATTCCAACAATCTATCGCGTTCACGAAAATCCGGATCCGGAAAAGCTCGGAGAGTACCGTGAGTTCGCGCTCAGTTTTGGTTATAAAGTTGGCGATCTGACGCATCGCGCTGAATTGCAGCGATTGCTCGCCGAAATCAGCGGAAAACCCGAAGAGCAGGCGCTGAAGGTCGGTTTGCTGAAAAGTCTTAAACGCGCGCGCTACGACCCCCAGCCGCTCGGGCACTACGGTTTGGCAAAGACGAATTACTTGCATTTCACCAGTCCGATCCGGCGTTATGCCGATCTCGTTGTGCACCGTGCGCTTGGCAGCGACGCTGCCAAGCGTCGCTCTTACCACATGGGCATGGCGGAAATCGCTTCTATCGCCGAGCACATTTCAACAACCGAGCGAAATGCGGCCGATGCCGAGATCGACGCAACGCAGATGAAAAAGCTCGAGTTTTTCCAACAGCAACTCGTCGGTCGCGAGCCGCAGATCTTTTCAGCGACAGTTGTGGACGTCCGGAATTACGGATTGATGGTCGAATTACCCGACGCCCTCCTCACAGGTCTTATCCATGTTTCGTCGCTTACAGACGACTTCTATGTGTTTGAGCCCGCGAGGCGCCAACTCATTGGCAGACGATCACGCACGAAGTTTAGCGTTGGCGACAAGCTGTCCGTTTTCGTCGCACGCGTCGATGTCTTCAAACGGCAGGTGGACTTCGCGATCGCAACGGTCACGGAAAAATCGAAGGCAAGCCGCCGATCGAAGCGTTCCTCAAAGAACGCTTGAAGTTTGCTCGACGCTGGCAATTGGAAATGACGGGTGAACATTTGCGGCGATTACAAATCGCCGCTAGAAAATGCTGCTATGACTGAAGCTACTGCCACTGTTGCTGCCCTGCCGTATTCGCGGACCAACCCTTTTCCCGCCAGAATGCTGGTCAACCGGCGGCTGAGCGGGCCGGAATCGGAAAAGGACACGCGCCATTTTGAGCTCGATCTCACCGGCTGGGGATTGAACTTCGAGGTAGGCGATTCTGTCGGCGTGTGTCCAACGAATGATCCTGATCTCGTGGATGGAATTATTCGAGCGCTAGGCGCTACCGGCGATGCAAAGGTTCCGCGGCTGAAAGGCGAGCCGACAACGTTGCGAGAAGCCTTGCTGCGCGATTACAGCATCACCCAGCCAACACCAAAGTTTTTGAAGGCCATCGCCCAGCGCGCCGACGCTGCGCCTACGCTGAGTTATCTTCTGGCTCCCGACCGCAAACAGGATCTCCAAACTTATCTGTGGGGCATGGAGGTGATCGATTTCCTCATCGAACACCCATCCGTGCGTTTCACACCGGAGGAATTTGTCGGCCTGCTCTCCAAGCTGCAGCCGCGACTCTATTCAGTCGCTTCGAGTCTGAAGGCGTTTCCCGATCAAGTGCACCTGATCGTTGACGTCGTTCGTTACGAGAGTAATGGGCGCGTGCGCAAAGGCGTGGCCTCGTCATTTCTCGCCGAACGCGCGGACGACGTGCCGGTGCCGGTTTTTCCAAGCAACGCAAAACATTTTCATCTGCCGGAGAATCCCGACACGCCGATCATTATGGTTGGACCTGGCACTGGTGTTGCGCCATTCCGAGCGTACTTGCAGGAACGCCAGGTTACCGGCGCCAAGGGAAAAAATTGGCTCTTCTTTGGAGCACAGCACGTGAACTGCGACTTCGCT
>Ga0207708_10003640_pt1 | contig 11366 bp, 8 predicted proteins | sample KBSK5101metaG_FD_184340 | JGI IMG/M metagenome (GOLD analysis project Ga0207708, IMG submission 184340) | Corn, switchgrass and miscanthus rhizosphere microbial communities from Kellogg Biological Station, Michigan, USA - KBS K5-10-1 metaG... | ecosystem: Host-associated > Plants > Roots >...
CCGACGCGCGGGTCATCTGCTCGCTGGCCAAGGGCTGCCATGGCGGCAGCGCGGCCGACGAGCGCATCATCGGCACGGACGGCGCCGACCACCTCAACGGCGACGCGGGCGACGACCTCATCGACGCGCGCGGCGACGGCCAGACCGCCGACGTGATCACGTGCGGCGACGGCAACGACACCGTGCGGGCCGACCGCAGCGATCAGGTCGCGGCGGACTGCGAGCGCGTCAAGCTCGGCGGCCGGCGGCACCCGAAGCCGCCGCATCCGGCGCCGAAGCGAAAGCCCCACCCGACCCATCCGCAGCACCCGAACAACGGGCACGGCAACGGCCCGAAGGGGGAGAACCGGGCCTAAGCGCCAGCACAGGAGGCATACTGGGCCGCATGGAGGCGGCTGCGCTCACGGAGACGCGCACCAGGGGGATACCGGCACTGGGCCAGGCGCGACTGCTGCGCCTGGCCGGTGACGACCGCTTGGTGCGAGCCGTCCGCGGAGGCTCGGACGCCGCGTTCGAGGTCCTCTACGAGCGTCACCACCGCGCCCTCCTCGCGTTCTGCAGGCACATGCTGGGCACGCGCGAGGAGGCCGAGGATGCGGTCCAGAGCACCTTCCTCGCGGCCTACCACGAGCTGCGCACCGACGATGAGCGACCCATCCACCTCCAGCCCTGGCTCTTCACCATCGCGCGCCACCGCTGCCTGCGGGTGCTGCGCGCACGGCGGCCGCGGGCCGAGGCCGACCTCGAGCAGCACCCGGTGGCGACCGAGGGCCTGGGCGAGCAGGTCCAGCGCCGCGCCGACCTGCGCGAGCTGCTCGCCGACGTGGGCCGGCTCCCAGAGGACCAGCGGGCCGCGCTGCTGCTGGCGGAGTTGCACGCCATGAGCCACCGCGACATCGCGGCCGTGCTCCACGTGCCCGCGCAGAAGGTCAAGGCGCTGGTCTTCCAGGCCCGCTCGTCGCTCATCGCCAGCCGCAGGGCGCGCGCGATCCCCTGCGGCGAGGTGCGTGCCCAGCTCGGCGAGCTCACCGGCGGGTCGCTGCGCCGGCGCGAGCTGCAGCGCCACCTGCGCGACTGTCCCGGGTGCACCGAGTTCCGCGCCCAGCTGCGCCGCCAGAAGGCGATGTTCGCGGCGGCGCTCCCGGTGGTGCCCACGGCCGGTCTGCGCGCGGGAGTGTTCGGCGCCACCACCGGCGGCGCAGGCGGCGTCGGCGGCGGCGGGCTGGTCGCCGGGGCGGCGGCGCTGAAGGGCGCGGCGGTCAAGCTCGCGATCGGCGCCGGCGCGACGGCGGCGCTCGCCGGAGGGGTCGTGGCCGGCAGCGGCGAGATCTCCGGCCTGTCCATCGGCCACCACGGGCATCCAGTCGTGCGCGCGTCCGGGCATCCCGCCTCTCCCGCGCCGCACCCGGCCGCCGCCGCGGGCCCCGCCGCTCGGACCACCCGCGCCCGCGCGGCCGCGCGGGCGGGGCACCCGCAGGCAGCGCGGCGCAGCGCGACCGCCGCATCGCCGCCGGCGCGTCACCACGGTCGGCCCCACACGCGCCATCACCACCACCACGCTGCGGCGACGACCCCGAGCGTTGCCACGCCCTCCCCCGACCCGGCCGCGGCGCCGAGCGAGAACGGGCAGCGCCAAGGCGTCGCCCGCGGACACGAGCGCAAGGCGGCACAGGGCGAGGCGCCGAAGGCAAGCCGCCAGCTTGAGGGCGCGACGCCCGGGAACGGCACTGGCAACGGACAGGGCAACGCCAACGGACAGGGCAACGCCAACGGACAGGGCAGCGGCAACGGACAGGGCAACGGCAACGGAGCGGCAAACGGCCAGGGCAACGGCACCGCCTCGACCCCGGCCTCCGAGGCGCCGCAGGCCCAGCAGAGCGAAGCGACCACGCAGCAGCAGCCGGGCCAGCAGAACGTCCCGCCGGGCCAGGCCAAGACGTCCGAGAACCACGGCAACGGCGCCGGCGGTTCCGCAAACGCCAACGGGGGCTGAGCACGACGCTGCTATGACGCCGTGAAGGATGCGGCGGGCACCCCTTCTCCTCGGCGCGGCGGTGACGGTCGTCCTTGTGGTCTTCGCCGGGGGCTACGGGTACCACCGCGACGAGCTCTACTTCCTCGAGGCCGGACACCACCTGGCCTGGTCCTACGCCGACCAGGGTCCGGTCACGCCGCTGGTCGCCCGGCTCATGAGCGACATCGCGCCGGGATCCCTCACCGTCCTGCGCATCCCCTCCGCGATCGCCGCCGGCCTCGTGGTGCTGCTGACCGGGCTGCTTGCGGGCGAGCTCGGCGGCCGGCCGCGCGCCCGGGCCCTGGCGGCGGCGTGCGCGGCGGTGGGCACGATCGTCCTCTTCAACGGCCACCTGCTCAGCACGTCGACGCTCGACCTGCTCGTGTGGACGCTCGTGAGCTGGCTCGTGGTGCGGGCGGTGCGCACGGGCGACAACCGGCTCTGGCCCGTCGCCGGCGTCGTGCTCGGGCTCGGGCTGCTGAACAAACCGCTGCCGGCCTTCCTGGCCGTGGGGCTGCTGGCGGGCGTGCTCATCGCCGGCCCGCGGCGGCTGCTGCGCAACCCGTGGGTGTGGTCGGGCGCGGCGATCGCGCTCGTGCTCTGGTCGCCGTGGATCGCGTGGCAGGCCAGCAACGGCTGGCCGCAGATCGCGGTGTCGCGCTCGATCGCGGCGGGCAACTCGACGAGCTCGCAGCCGTGGTGGGCGATCGTGCCCTTCCAGGTCCTGCTCGTCAGCCCGGTGCTGGCGCCGGTGTGGATCGCCGGCCTGGTGCGCCTGTTCCGTGACCCCGCGGTGCGCCCCTACCGCTTCCTGGCCTGGGCCTGGGTGGTGCTGGCGGTGGTGTTCATGGCCAGCGCCGGCAAGCCCTACTACCTGGCCGGGCTGCTGCCGGCGCTGCTGGGGGCAGGGGCGGTCGCGGTCGACGGGTGGTTGGACCGGGGCCGCCGCGGCCTGCGCCGCGGGCTCATCGGCATCGCGCTGGTCGGCAGCGCCGCGGTCAGCGCGATCATCGCGCTGCCACTCGTGCCCGCCGACCGCGCGGGGCAGGTCGTGGCCACGAACCCCGACGTCGGCGAGACCATCGGCTGGCCCCGCTTCACGCAGACCATCGCCGATGTCTACCGCCACGTGCCGGGCGCGGTGATCCTGACCAGCAACTACGGCGAGGCGGGCGCGATCGACCGGTACGGCCCGGCGCTCGGCCTCCCCCACGCCTACAGCGGTCACAACGCGTTCGGCGATTGGGGGCCTCCGCCGAACGGCAGCGCTCCGGTCGTGGCCGTCGGCCTGGACCGCAGCGACATCGCGACCACGCTGCGCGACTGCCGCCTCCGCGCGCGCATCGACGACGGCGTCGGCATCGACAACGACGAGCAGGGCGCGCCGGTCGACGTGTGTCGCGGACCGCAGCGGCCGTGGTCGGCGCAGTGGTCAGCGGTCAAGCACTTGGGCTGAGCGGCGGCGAGGCGACGCGGTTGAGGCGCTGCTGGCCTCCGCCGTAGCGCTCGCCCTGCACCCGTCCGGCCAGCGCGTCCAGGCGCTGCTCGTCCTCGGGCGTGAGCTGCACCGCGGGCGCCCCGGCGTTGTCCTCGAGGTAGGCCACGCGCTTGGTGCCCGGGATGGGCACGATCCAGGGCCGGCGGCTGAGCAGCCAGGCGAGCGCGACCTGGCCGGGCGTGGCGGAGCGGGCGGCGGCGATCTCCTGCACCTCCTGGGCCAGCGCGGCGTTGGCGGCCCGGTGCTCGGGGCTGACGCGGGGGAAGCGGTTGTCGGAGCGGTAGTCGCTGTCGGAGAGCTCGGTGGTCGCGGTCAGGGACCCGGCCAGCAGGCCGCGCACGAGCGGCGCGAAGGGCAGGAAGCCGATGCCGAGCTCGTCGCAGGCCGGGAGCACCTCGTCCTCGACGCCGCGCTCCAGCAGCGAGTACTCGCTCTGCACGCTGGAGATCGGATGCACCGCAGCGGCGCGGCGCAGGTCGGGCGCCAGCGCCTCCGACAGGCCGATGAACCGGACCTTCCCCTCCTTGACCAGCTCCGCGAGCGCGCCGACGGTCTCCTCGATCGGCGTCTCGGGGTCGACGCGGTGCTGCTGGTAGAGGTCGATGGTGTCGACGCCGAGGCGCCGCAGGCTCGCCTCGCACGCCTCGCGGACGTACTCGGGGCGGCCGTTGATACCCGTCGGGCTGCCGTCGGTGCCGGGCACGAACCCGAACTTGGTCGCGAGCACGACCTCGTTGCGGCGGTCGCGGATGGCGCGGCCCACGAGCTCCTCGTTGTGCCCGGTGCCGTAGACGTCGGCGGTGTCGAGCAGGTTGATGCCGAGGTCGAGGGCGCGGTTGATCGTCGCGATGCTGTCGGCCTCGTCCGCGCTGCCGTACGAGCCGGACATCGGCATGCAGCCCAGGCCGATCGCCGAGACCTCGGGGCCCACCTCGCCGAGCTGCCGCATCGCGATCGCCATCCGCTCGACAGGGTACGAGGCCGCTATACAGGGACCATGGCCTACAGCACCGCCGACGCCCGCCAGGAGATTCTCGACGTCATCGCCGACGCCGCCGACCACATCGGCGTAGCCCTGGCTGCGCTCGGCGCCGCCTACGAGCTCGTCGACGAGGCCGCCGGCGACCGGCTCGAGAGCACGCTGTTCCGGCCGGTCCAGGTCGCCTACGGCCGCGCCCGCCGCGCCCACGAGGCCTTCGCCGCCCGCACCGGCCTGAGCGCCCGCAGCTTCGCCCAGCCCGCACCCGGCCACCTGGACGCGCACGGCCAGATCGACCGCGCCGTGACCGAGGCACGCACCGCCGACGACCTCCTGGCCGAGCTCCAGGACTCCATGCTCCCGGTCGAGGTCGGCGATCCCGAGCTGCGCGCGGCGCTGGCCGACGTGCGCGAGCACCTGGACGCCGTCGGGCGCAACGCCCGCTCGGTCACCCGCGTGCTCGGGCGTTAGGTCAGCAGATGGCGCAGGGACCGAGGTTCGCCGCCTGCGCCCGGCCGTTGCTGCGCCAGTACACGGTGCCGCCGGCGTAGGCCAGCGAGTCGGGGTCGAGGCCGTTCCCGGATGCGATCCGGCGGGGGCCCTGCTTGTCCAGCGCCCACAGCTGGTCGGGGTCGCGGGTCATCACCGCCATGCCGCCGCTCTTGGTGGCCACGATCTTCGCCACCGCCGTGCCCCCCTTGAAGCGCTGGGGCGCGAACACGTGGCCGTCGGAGAGGCGGGTGAGCTTGACCAGCGTCGAGCAGTCGGTGTCGCCCGCGGCGCACGTGCGGGCGGCGTAGGCGACGCGGCCGCCGGCCACCGCGAAGGCGGATGCGGCCCCGGCCGCGCCCAGGCTCAGCGGCTTGGCCGCCCCCTTGCCGCAGGCGTAGAACGTGTTGCCGGACTGGACGACCGTGAGCTCGTTGTCGGCCGCGACCGTCTGCGCCTTCGCGGCGGTGCAGGGCGTGGCCGCGGCGGGCTTGGCCGCCTGCGTGCTCGACGACGACGAGCCGTTGTCGCCGAAGGCCAGCGCCCCGGCGACGCCTCCGATCACCAGGGCCACAATCGCGGCCAGCGCGACGGCGATGCCCATCCGGCCCGCGGGTGCAGCCGGTGGCGGCGCGGGCGCCTGCGCCACGGCGGCAGGCGGCGCTTCCCCCTCCTCGGGCCCCTCCTCCGCCATCCGCCGGTCCTCCAGCCCGGTGCTGATGAGGTTCAGGGCCGCGGGCATGATCACCAGCGGGAACAGCAGCGGCACGGCCACGAGCTGGATCCAGTCCCACAGCGTGTTGCCGGTGAAGCCGGTCCACTTCCACGGCCGCACGTAGCCGATGACCACCAGCGCGACGAGCAGGGTGGCGGACACGGTGGCAACAACGACGTGCCGGCCCGTGATCCGCGGGCGCAGCTCGGACCAGTAGCGGATCGTGGCGATCACGAACGGCAGGAGGACCAGCCCGAGCCAGTCCCACAGCGTGTTGCCGGTGAAGCCGGTCCACTTCCACGGCATGAGGTAGCCGAGCAGGACGATCGCTCCGAAGACCAGCAGCCCCACGCCGAGCCCGATGCGCACGCGCGCGTCCATGAACCGTCCGTGGCGCACCCAGATCGGCAGCGTCGCGATCGCGATGGGCAGGAGCAGGAGCTGCAGCCAGTCCCACAGCGTGTCGTTGTCGCTGAACCCGGTCCACGCCCAATGGCCGGCGTAGCCGCCGATGAGCAGGACGATGAGCGCGACGACCCCGCAGATGACGGCGAAGCCGCGCATCTGCGGGGCGCGCTTGGAGGCAGGGGCGGCGGGCGACGTTGCGGCCATGATCGGCTCTCCCAGGTTTCGGGCCGGCGGGTCGCCGCGAACTTACCGCCGTCGCCGGCATGACGGGGTCCGATGTTCAGGCGTTCGCCAACTCCTCGGGTCGCGTCTGGTCGCGCTTGGTGATCGTGAGGTACGTCACCAGCGCGAGGATGCACCCGAGGAAGATGTAGCTCGTGGTGGTGGTCCCCAGGCCGAGCCCGCTGGTGTGGGTGGGCTGCGAGAGCCCGTCGCCGATCGAGGCGCCCAGCGGCCGGGTGAGGATGTAGGCCAGCCAGAAGGCCAGCACGGCGTTGAGCTTCAGGCCGAAGTGGGCCACGGTGACCAGGGCGATGGCGCCGCCGAAGATCGCGGCCGAGACCCAGTACCCGAGGGCGAACTTCTCGGCGATGAGGTCGCCGACGGCGGTGCCGAGCGCGAACGTGAACAGGATCGCCAGCCAGTAGAAGGCCTCGCGACGCGTGGTGACGATCGTGTGGATCGAGAGCGTGCGCTCGACGAGCCACCAGACCAGGAAGACCAGCGCGAGGACGATGCTGAACACGATCGTGCTCGTGGTCAGCGGCACCTTGTAGGCGTCGGTCAGGTTGTCGGTGATCAGCGTGCCGAACACGCTGATGACGACGACGACGGACCAGTAGACCCCCGGCACGTACCGGCGGAGCCGGAACTGGACGATCAACAGCGCGACGAGCAGCACACCGGCCACGTAGGTGGTGTTGGACAAGCCGAGGCCGAGGTTGATGTTGAGGTAGTCGGCCGCGGTCTCGCCGATCGTCGTGCACATGATCTTGATCACCCAGAAGAAGAAGGTGACTTCCGGGACCTTGTTCAGCATGGTGCGGGCCAGCGACTTGCCGGACCCGTTGGTGAAGATGGCGGACATGGCGCGGCAGGATGGGCGGGGTCACCTGCAGGCTTCCTGAACGGGCGCGATCTCCCGCCGTTTTTGACCCAGCGTTGACTTCGGGGCTCCCAGACTGCCCGCCATGGATCCCGTCGTGGGTATCTGCGAGGACGATCACGGCCTGCGTGGGGCGCTGGTCCGGGCCCTCGAGTCCGAGGGCTACGCCATCCGCACGGCGTCCACCGGCCACGAGGCCATGGCCTCGTTCGGGAACGGCAACGTCGATGCGCTGATCCTCGACATCGGGCTCCCCGACGCCGACGGCCGCGACGTCTGCCAGGCGCTGCGCGCGCACGGCGTGGAGGCCCCGGTGCTGTTCCTCACCGCCCGCGACGCCCTCGTCGACCGGCTCGCCGGCTTCGGCGCCGGCGGCGACGACTACTTGACGAAGCCGTTCGCGCTGGCCGAGCTGCTGGTGCGGCTACGCGCGCTCCTGCGCCGCGTTGCGCCCGCGGCGCCGGACCTGCCGAGTGGGCTGCGGCTCGACCCGGCCGAGCACGCGCTGCGCCTGGGCGACCGCACGGAGCGGCTCACGCCGACCGAGTTCCGCCTCATCGCCGTGCTCGCCGCGCAGCCCGGCGCCGTGATCCGCCGCCGCGACCTGCTCGCCGCCGGCTGGCCCGACGGCGCCCTCGTGCACGACAACACGCTGCACAGCTTCATGACCCGGCTGCGGCGCAAGCTGCACGCCGTCGGTGCGGAGATGCGCATCGAGACCGTGCGCGGCATCGGCTACACGCTGCGCTAGCTAGCGCAGGATCCCCGTGTGCCCGATCGAGTAGCGGCCGGGCTGCGGCCACACGCACAGGCCGTGCGGCCCCGAGCCCACCGTGATGCGCCGCAGCAGGCGGCCGGTGCGGGTCGAGATCTCGTAGACCTGGCCGTTGTAGCGGCCCGACAGCCACAGGGCGCGGCCGTCGGCCGACACGCCGCCCATGTCGGGCGAGCCGCCACCGGGCAGGCGCCACTTGGCGATCACCCGCCGGCGGCGGAACGAGAGCACCGAGACGCTGCCCTCGTCGCGGTTGGAGACGTAGAGGCGGCGCGCGTCGCGGCTCGGGTACAGCCCGTGCGCGCCCATGCCGGTCTTGACCAGGCGCTCGCGGCGCATGTGGCGGGCGTCGACCAGCCACACGCCGCCGGCGGCCATGTCGGCGACGTAGAACGTGCGCCCGTCGGGTGACAGCTTGACGTCCTGGGGCATGGCCTTGCCCGGCAGGCGGATCACCTTCTCGAGGCGCTCGTGCACGAGGTCGATGACGGCGAGGCTGCCGCCGAACTCGCACGAGGCCAGGGCCTGGCGCCCGTCGGCGGTGAAGTCCATGTGGTCGACGCCCTGGCACTGGGGCAGGTTCAGGGACCGGTGCAGGCGCATGCTGTGGGCGTCGCGGAAGTCGAGGCGGTCGTGGGCCTCGGCCACCACGATCGCGTAGCGGCCGTCGACGGTGAAGTAGAGGTTGTAGGGGTCGGTGACCGGGACGGGCTTCCCCGGGCGGCTCGTGCGGGGGTCGATCGGCGTCAGGCTGTTGCCCTTGTCGTTGGTCACCCACAGCGTCTTCAGGTCCCACGACGGGGTCACGTGCTGGGGCAGGGCGCCGACCGAGAAGTGGCGGATGATCTTCCCCGTGCGCTGGCTGATGACGTCGACCGTGTTGGACTGCGAGTTGGGCACGTAGATGCGCGCGGGGTCGCGGCGGACGGTGGGGCTGAGCATCCCGGCGCCATCGGCCGCGTAGACGTTGCGGGGGCTTCGCTGTGCGGCCGCGGCGGCGCGCGTGCCCAGCGTCAGGCGGTAGATCTGGTCGCGGGCGCGGCCGTGCGCGTCGCGGCCGCCGAGCACGAGCGCCTGGTCGCCATAGCTTGCCGCGCCGAGGTCCGACAGCGCCACGGGCAGGCGGCCGGCGCGGCGCACCCGGCCGCTGGCGGGATCGACCGCATAGATGGTGCGGCGCTGGCTCGTGGGGTCGTCGCCGCGGCCGCCGACCACGTAGAAGCGCCGGCCCAGGCCCACGCCGGCGGCGTGGGTGAGCGGTGCGGGCAGGCGGCCGATGCGGCGCACGCGATGGGTGGCCGGATCGAAGCGCAGGATCGCGTCGGTCGCGGTCGTGCCGGAGGTGCCGCCGGCGACGAGCACCGAGGGGCCCACGCGCGCGGCCGCCGCGTAGCGCAGCGGCTGGGGCAGCCGCGCCACCATGCGCGGCCGCTGGCCGGGCCGGAAGGCGACGATCGACCGCAGCGGGGCTGTGCCCGTGTAGCCGCCGATCACGTACGCGACGCCGCCCACGACGCTGGCCGCGACGTCGGAGGCGCCGATCGGCAGCCGCGCCACCTGTCGCGTGGCGGTGCCGCGGCGGACGTCGAGCACGGCGTCGCTGGTAGCGCCGGCGTTGCCGCCACCGAAGAAGAACACGCGGCCGTCCAGCGAGGCCGCGGCGGCGTCGTGCTGGGCGCTGGGCAGCGTGCCCACCTCGGTGGCGCGATGGCGCGGGTCGACGTGGACGATGGTGTCCAGCGACGCGTCGGCGGCGTCGAGCCCGCCGATCACGGTGGCGGCGCCGCCGGGCAACGCGGCCACGGCCGGGAGCTGCACCGGCGACGGCAGGCGGCCGGCGCGGCGCACGACGAGGACGGTGCGCTTCGGCGCCGGCGCGGGCAGCGTGTGCAGGGCGGGGGTCGAGGTCGCCGGCGGCTCCCCGTTGCCGCCCCCGCAGCCGGCCAGCGCAGCCGCCGCGAGCAGGGCCCCAGCCGGGAAGAGGCGCCAAGCGGTCATGCGTCGCGCAGCACGCTGATTGCGGGACGGCGGAGCCGGCGCAGCGTCACTCCGCCCGCGATCGCGGCCGCGACGGCAGCCAGCGCCACGAGGCCGCCGAGGTAGGCCCAGGGGATCGCGGGGGCGTCCGGCGGCGGGTCGAAGACGCCGGTGAGGATCGTGATGAGCATGCCCGTGATGGCCACCGCGATCAGCGCCCCCAGCACCACCCCGCCCACGGTCACGAGCAGCGACTCGGCCCACACGAAGGCACCCAGGTCGCGCGCGCGGGCGCCCAACGCGGAGGCGATGGCGAACGTGCGCCGGCGCTCGGCAAACCCGAGCGCGAGCACGAGCCCCGTGGCCGCAGCGACGAGCACGAGCGCGAAGACGAGCTCGACCTTCGTGAGCCCGGCCATGCCCACCGCGGTCAGGTTGGAGCCGACGATCTTGCGCTGGGTCGTGATGTCGGTGACCGAGGCCGTCGGGCCCGCGACGCGCCGGACGCGGCTCGCCACCGCCGCCGGGCTCGTGCCGTCGGTCGAGATGAGGAAGGTGCCGACCGCGGGGTTGTGCGTGGCCCGCGCGACGTAGGCCGCGTTGGCCACGAAGAAGCTGTCCAGCGGCGCGGTGGGGAACTCCCGCGCCACACCGGCATAGTGGAACGGCACCGTGGTGAAGCGGCCCGTGGCACCGTCGAGCAGGCGCAGGCGCAGCAGCTCGCCGGGCGAGAGCTGGTAGTCGCGGACGGTCTCCTCGCTGACCAGGACCGCGCTCGGCTGGGTCTGGAGCCGGTGCATGAGCCCCGAGGCGCTGCCGCCGGCGAACCACGCGTCCTGGAGCTTGCCCGCCGCGGCGATGGTCGTGGGCCGGACGCCGTACAGGTCCTGGAGGTCGGGGCCGATGTACGCGTAGCGGTGCTGCAGCGGCTCGACCGAGGCGACGCCTCCGGCGCGCTGCAGGCGCTGCGCGAACGCCGGCGCCGTGGTCGCCGTGGTCGGCTCGTTGACGGTGACGTCGGCGCCGTTGGTCAGGCGCGCGTCGACCCCGGCCTGCTGCCGGTAGGTGGCGTCGAACACCGCGGTCGAGGCGGCGAAGGCGACGGTCACCGCGACCAACGCGACGGCGCGGGCCAGCAGCCCGCGCTGGCGGCTCATCGTCGCCACCACCGTCGAGGCGAGCGGGCCGCCGACCGGGTGCAGTGTGCGCGTGAGCGGCCGTCGCCCGCGGTTCAGCACGAGCTCGGCGAGGCGATAGGCGAGCAGCCCGGCGCCGATCCAACCCAGGATCGGCGCCAGCAGGGCGTACCAGTTGACCGAGACCTGGGGCACGCCCTCGGGGGCGAGCACGAGCTGATAGCCGTTGGCCGAGGCCTGCCAGTACACGAGCGCGGCGCCCACCAGGCA
>Ga0207708_10003641_pt1 | contig 11362 bp, 9 predicted proteins | sample KBSK5101metaG_FD_184340 | JGI IMG/M metagenome (GOLD analysis project Ga0207708, IMG submission 184340) | Corn, switchgrass and miscanthus rhizosphere microbial communities from Kellogg Biological Station, Michigan, USA - KBS K5-10-1 metaG... | ecosystem: Host-associated > Plants > Roots >...
ACAAGCGCTTCGTGTAATCACTTCCGTTGACGCCCGGATCTCCGCTACCTACATTCGAATGAGAGGGACGTTTTCCGCCCTGGGAACGTCCCGGCATCTGCCGGCTTCCGGCCGCGACACCGGGAGCCGCGGTGGTCGCAACACGGACGGCGGGCACATCGTTCCCGCCGAACGCCAACCAAGCGGAGGGTCTCTATGGGCGACAACAAGAACATGGGAAGCGGCAGCCGCTCCAATTCCGGCCACATGCGGGACCTCGACGAGCAAAGCCGCAACCGCAGCTCGAACCGCGGGAGCATGGGCTCCGGAAGCATGGAGCCCGCCTCGGGCAACCGGGGGAGCAGTCCGTCCGGGCGCACGCAGGGTTCCTCGTCCGGAAGGTCGGAACGGGACTCCAGCCGCGATCGGGACTCTCGCGAGGACGAGGACATCTCGGAATAGGCCACCGGCGAGGCGTGATCCGGAGGCCCGGGGTTCACGCCCCGGGCTTTTTTCGTCCCACAATCCGGCATGACCGCGGGCGACGGCGTCGACCGCATCGCCCCCACGCTGCGGCCGGCGGGGCGAGCCGTGATGAAGCAGCGGTGGTCGCGCCTTCTCTTCCTCCACTGGCCGATCCCGGCCGAGGAGATCCGCCCCCTGCTCCCGCCGGGCCTGACCCTCGACACCTACGCGGGCGAGGCCTGGGTGGGCCTCGTGCCGTTCTTGGTCAGCGGCGCGCGGCCCGTGTATCTCCCGCCCGTTCCCGGCGTATCGAGCTTCCTCGAAGTGAACGTCCGCACCTACGTTCACGACCGCGGGTGCGACCCCGGCGTCTGGTTCTTCAGCCTCGACGCGTCGAGCCGCGTCGCGGTGCGCGTGGCGCGCGCGCTCTACCACCTCGCCTACCGCTTCGCGGAGATGGCCGCGGACGTGAGCGGCGAGCGCGTCCGGTTCCGCTCGCGGCGGGCCGAGGCAGGGTCCCGGCCCGCCGGCTGCACGCTCGCCTACGAGCCCCGCGGCCCGGTCGTTCCCGCGCGGCCGGGCACCCTCGATCACTTCCTGCTCGAGCGGTACGTTCTCTACGCGGCCAAGGGGAACCGCCTCTACCGCGGACGCGTCCACCACGCCCCTTATCCGGCGCAGGAGGCCACGGTCGAGGGGCTCGCGGAGGACCTGATCCAGGCCGCCGGCCTCGTGCGGCCGCCGGGGGATCCGCTCGTCCACTACGCGGCCGGAGTGGACGTCGACGTCTACGGCCTCGACGCGCTGGCCTGAGGGCGGCGGCGTACGGTTACGACGAGCGGAGGAAAGCGCGCAGGCCTTCGAGGGTGTCCGCTTCCGCCGGAGGCTTGTCCTTCCGCCAACGCAGGATGCGCGGGAAGCGCACGGCCACTCCCGCGCGGTGGCGCGATGACGGCGCGATCCCCTCGAACGCGATCTCGAAGACCTGCGTCGGTTCCACCGCGCGCGTCGGCCCGAACTTCTCGATCGTGTGGCGGCGGATCCAGGCATCCAGCTCGAGGATCTCCGCGTCCGAGAGGCCGGAGTAGGCCTTGGCCACCGGCACCAGCTGCCCCTCGTGCCAGACGCCGAACGTGTAGTCCGTGAAGAGGGTGGCGCGCCGGCCGTGGCCGGGATGGGCGTAGATCATCACGGTGTCGACCGTGAAGGGATCGATCTTCCACTTCCACCAGTCCCCGCGCCGCCGCCCCGACTGGTAGGGCGAGGCGAGGCGCTTGAGCATGAGACCTTCCACGTTCCGGCTCCGCGCCTCCTCGCGGAGGGCGGCCAGCTCCGCCCAGGACGGGGCGGCGACCTCCGGGGACACGAGAAGCCGAGGTGACGCCCCGCCGACCCGGCCTTGCAGGAGCGCGCGGCGCTCCGACAGCGGCCGGGCGCGGATGTCCGCGCCGCCCTCCTCGAGGATGTCGTAGGCCATGAAGGCGGCCGGCGCCTCCGCCAGCACCTTCGGGGTGAGCTTCTGGCGCCCGATCCGCGTCTGCAAGACCGCGAAGGGCAACACGCCATCGCGGTAGGCGAGGACTTCTCCGTCGAGCACCACTCCGTCCGGCAGATGGGTGGCCGCGGCTTCCAGCTCCGGGAAGCGGCCGGCCAGGAGCTCCTCGCCGCGCGACCACAAGAACACCGCCCCCTGGCGGCGGACGATCTGCGCGCGGATCCCGTCCCACTTCCACTCCGCGAGCCACTCCTCGCGCGGACCGAGCGACTCCACCGGGGACTCGAGAGGCGAGGCCAGGAAGAAGGGATACGGCCGCGACGGCACGGCCTCCGCCGGCGCGCCGGCCAGGACCTCGGAGAAGAACGCCTCCGTCGGCGGCCAGTCCCCCATCACGCGATGCGCCATCGTTGCCGGCGGCACGCCCGCCACCTGCGCGAGCGCGCGGATGGCCAGGGTCGCGGAGGCCCCGACCCGGAACTCGCCGGTGATGATCCGGTTCAGCACGAAGGTCTGCGAGACATCGAGCTCGGTCCAGTAGGCGCGCATGGCCTCGCGCTGCTGGCCCGCGTCCATGTCCTTCAGGGGAATCACGCGCTCCGTGATCCAACGCGACAGCGGCAGGTCCACCGGGACCACCGCGTCGCCATGGTCGTTCAGGAGCGCCATCGCCTCCGCGAAGTCGCCGACGGCGGCGTAGCAGTGCTCGAGCAGCCACTCCGGCCAGCCCGTGAGGTCACGCGTCAGCTCCCAGAGCACCCGGCTCGGGATGAGGCGCTTGATCTTGCGCCCGGTGAGGAAGAAGAGGGCCCAGGCCGCGTCCGCGGGCGGGGTGGCGGCGAAGTAGGCGGCGAGGGCCGCGACCTTCTTGTTGGTCGAGGTCGTACGGTCGAGCGCGTCGTACAGCGCGGCAAAAGACTTCACGAGAAGTCGCTCTCACCCTGGAACGGGGTGGCGAGGGTGGCGGCCTCACGGCCGCGGTCGCGCAGGTAGCGCGAGAGCTCGTCCGCGTAGCCGTGGGTCACGAGCACCCGGCGTGCCCCCGTCTCCTCGATGGTGCGCAGGAGCGCGGGCCAGTCCGCGTGGTCGGACAGCGCGAAGCCGCGGTCGAAGCCCTTGCGGCGTCGCGTCCCACGGACGCGCATCCAGCCCGACGCGAACGCCGTCTCGTGGGGACCGAACCGGCGCATCCACGTGCTGCCGCCGGCCGCGGGCGGGGCGAGGATCAGCTCGCCCGCGAAGGACCGGCCGCGCGCGGTCTCGCTGACCCGCGACGTCGGCAACAGCCGCACCCCGGCCTCGCGGTACAGCTCGACGAGGCCCTCCACCGCGCCGTGCACGAGCACCGGCCGTTCGGCATCGGTCAGGCCCGCGAGCTCGGCCAGGATGCGCGGCGCCTTGCCCATCGCGTACGCGAAGAGGACCGACGCCATGCCCGCCGCCCGGTTCGCGTCCCACCAGGCCAGGATCTCGCGCGCCACCACCGTCGGATCGCGCCAGCGGTAGAGAGGCAGCGCGAACGTCGCCTCCGTGATGAAGACGTCACACGGGACGACCTCGAAGGGGGCGCAGGTCGGATCCGGGGCACGCTTGTAGTCGCCGGAGACGACCCAGACCTCGCCTCCCGCCTCCAGGCGGATCTGGGCCGCGCCCAGGACATGGCCGGAGGGATGAAAGGAGACGGTCACGTCGCCGAGGCGGAACGGCTCACCGTAGGGCACGCCTTCCGCCGCGACCTCGGTGCCGAGGCGCTTGCGCAGGAAGGGAAGCGAGGGCGCGGCGCAGACGTAACGCGCGGAGCCGGCGACCAGGTGATCGCCGTGCACGTGCGTGATCACGGCGGTGGCGGCGGCGCCCCAGGGATCGACGTGGAAGTCCCCGCGCGCGCAACGCAGCCCTTCCGGTGACGACTCCAGCAAGGGAGCGCTCACGTCTCAGGATATCCTTGCCGGATGCAGAACCTCGAGGCGATGCTGAGCCGCATCAGCGACTGGGTGTGGGGGCCGCCGCTGCTCATCCTCCTCTTCGGCACCCACCTCTTCCTGACCGTGCGCCTGCGCTTCATCCAGCGCTACCTGCTCACCGCGATCCGGATCTCCTTCCGGCGCGAGAAGGAGGGGGCGGGCGACGTGAGCCAGTTCGGCGCGCTCACGACGGCGCTGGCCGCGACCATCGGCACCGGCAACATCGTCGGGGTGGCCACGGCGGTGGCGGCGGGCGGGCCGGGGGCCGTCCTCTGGATGTGGCTCACGGGCGTGTTCGGCATCGCGACCAAATACGCGGAGGCCGTCCTCTCCGTGAAGTACCGGATCGTGACCGCGAACGGGATGATGGCGGGCGGGCCCATGTACGTGCTGGAGCGCGGCCTGCACGCACGCTGGCTGGCCGTGATCTTCGCGTCCCTGACCGCGGTGGCCGCATTCGGCATCGGGTGCATGGTCCAGGCCAACTCGATCTCGGCCATGGTCAGCGAAACGTGGCACGTCTCGCCCTGGGTGACGGGCGTGATCATGACCGTGCTGACGGCGATCGTGATCCTGGGCGGCATCCAGTCCATCGCCCGTGTCTGCGAGGCCCTGGTGCCGTTCATGGCCATCTTCTACATCCTCGGCTGCTCGATCCTCCTCGTGATGAAGGCGGACACCTTGCCCGAGACCCTCCGCCTCATCTTCACCAGCGCCTGGACGGGCCAGGCCGCGGTAGGCGGCTTCATGGGGGCGGGTGTCCGCGAGGCCATCCGCTACGGCATCGCGCGCGGGCTCTTCTCCAACGAGTCGGGACTGGGCAGCGCGCCCATCGTGGCCGCGGCCGCCCAGACGAAGAACCCCGTACGCCAGGCCCTCGTCTCCTCCACCGGCACTTTCTGGGACACCGTCGTCGTCTGCTTGATGACGGGCCTCGTCGTCGTCAACTCCATGGACTGGACGAAGGGCCTCAACGGCGCCGCCCTGACCAGGGCCGCCTTCAGCGAGCTGCCCGTGGTCGGCCCCTTCATCCTGGCCATCGGCCTCCTGACCTTCGTCTTCTCGACGATCCTGGGCTGGTCCTACTACGGGGAGAAGGCGGCCGAATACCTGATGGGATCGCGCGTGATCCTGCCGTACCGCATCCTCTGGGTGATCGCGGTGATGGTGGGATCGGTCGCTTCCCTGCCCGCGGTCTGGACGTTCGCGGACATCGCGAACGGGCTCATGGCCGTGCCCAACCTCGTCTCCCTCCTCGCCCTCTCCGGGGTGGCGGTGGCGGAGACGCGCGACTTCCTCTGGAGCGGCGAACTCGACAAGGCCGCCTAGGCGGTCCTCAGGCCTCGCGCAGGGCGGACGTGATCGGGAGCCGGGCCGCGCGGAAGGCCGGGAGCAGCCCGCCGATCACGCCCATGCCCACCGCGAAGATGAGGGCGGTGGTCACGATCTCGGGCGTGATGCGGAACGCGAACGCGATCTCGCTGAAGCTCTGTGTCTGCCCCGTGCCCGTGGAGTAGCCGTTCATGGGGAAGGCGAGCAGGCAGCCGATGGCGCCCCCGGCCAGGGCGAGGGTCACCGACTCCAGCACGAACGAGAACAGGATCGCGCGGCGCGAGAAGCCCAGGGCGCGCAGGGTCCCGATCTCGCGCGTGCGCGCGGCCACGATGGCGTACATCGTGTTCATGGCCCCGAAGACGGCGCCCACGCCCATGATGATGGCCACGAAGGTGGCGAGCTGGCGGAGGATCTTGGCCAGCGGGCCCGCCTGGTCGTCGTAGTACTTCCGCTCCGAGACGGCCTGGAGCTGCATCTGCGGGTTCGAGCGGATCCAGCGGTCGAGGGTGGCCACGTCCGTGCCCGGCTTGAGCCGCACGCTCATCGCGTTGGAGCCGCCGGTGCGCCCGAAGTCGACGCTCATCACCTCCGCGTCTCCCCAGATCTCGCTCTCGAAGGCCCCGCCCTTCGACGTGAAGGTGCCGACCACCTTCCACTCGTGCTTCTGGAGCTTCACCCCGGCGCCGATGTCGAGCCCCTGGACGCGCTTCGCGATCTTGTCCCCCACGATGACCTCGTAGAGGCCCGGGGTGAAGGTGCGTCCCTCGACGATCTTGATCTCGCCGCGCACCGCGAAGGCGCGCGGGCTGACCCCGCGCACGGTGATGTTCGTGGGCTCGCCGTCCTTCTTGGGCTTCATGGTCACGACCACGTCTTCGGGCGAGGCCAGGGGCTGCCCGTCCGGCCCCCGCTCCACCTCGTCGCGGACCACGATCATCTGACGCTGGTCGAGCGGGATCCAGGACGTGAGCTCGGACGCGGAGCCGCGCTGGACGATCATCGCGTTGTCCGCCCGTCCCGTCGTGCGGAGCGCCATGGCGAAGCCTTCCGACATGGCCATGAGCACGGTGAAGACGGCCACCACCAGCGCGATCCCGGAGATGGCGAGGAGCGTGACCTGCCAGCGGTTGCGGACGTTGCGGACGTTGTACGAGAGAGGGAGCGCCATCAGACCGTCCTCAGCATGTCGGTGATCCGCGCGCGGTAGGCGTTCATGGCGGGCACGAAGCCGGCCGCGAAGCCGAGCCCGAGAGCCACCGAGAACCCGAGGGCGGCGATGGCGGGCTTGAGGTGCAGCTCGCTCAGGCCGATGCCGGCCAGCATGTCCTTGATGCCGGGGGCATGGGTCAGGACGTACATCAGGCCCTGGCTGCCGCTGAGGCCGAGTCCGCCCCCGATCGCGCCGAGGGCGATGGCCTCCGCCACGATGAGGCCCATGACGTGCATGCTGGAGAAGCCGAGCGTCTTGAGCACCGCGATCTCCGTGCGCCGCTCGCGTACGGCCATGCTCATGGTGTTGGCGGTGACGAGCAGGATCGTGAAGCTCACGGCCAGGCCGATGCTGTTGAGGAGGAAGGCGAGGTTGCCGGCCATGGCGATGAAGCTGGCCGCGAAGGCCTGCTCCGTCTCGGTGTGGGTCTGGGCATCGCTGTTCTCGAACTGGGCGTCGATGGCCTTGCTCACCGCGCCCGCCTGCGAAGGATCGTCGATCTCGATGTTGTAGGTCCCGGCGGAGATGCGCTGGCCCGTGCCCTCGTAGAGGTACTTGTAGTGGAACAGCATCAGGCCGGTGTCGGTGTTCGGGTGCTTCACGGCATCGGTGTCGAAGATGGCGCGCACCGTGAACTCGAAGGGGCCGCTCTTCTTGCGATAGGGCGGGATGAAGCTCTCCAGGAAGAAGTGGTCGCCCACCTTCCAGTTGAACTTGTTGGCCAGCTTGCGCCCGATGACCGCGCCCTGGAGGTCCTCCTTGAACGCCTTGTACTGGTCGGGCGGGATCTCGAACTCGGGGTACATCGCGAAGTAGGGATCCGCGTCCACGGCCATGTTCGGGAAGAACTGGCTCCAGTCCGTCGTGGTCTCGGAGCCTTCATCCGCCTTCCCTTCCTTCTTGGCGGGCAGGGAGCCGCCGAACCAGGAGGTGGTGGCCACGCGCTTCACTCCCGGCACGGCCGCGATGCGCGCGCCGTACGAAAGCGGCAGGTTGAAGACGAGGCTGACCGCGTTGCGGCTGATGAGGCGCGTGGCGCTCGAGCTCTCGAGCATGCCGTTGATGGAGGCGAGGATCGTCTGCAGCGTGCAGAAGAGGAAGATGCAGACGGCCATGGCCAGCACCGTGGAGAGGGTGCGGATCCAGTTCCGGCGCAGGTGCTTCAGGACGAAGGGCAAGAATTTCATGGCTTCCTCAGTCCCCCTTCAGCACGCCCTTCTCGAGGTGGTGCTGGACGTGCGCGCGGGAGGCCGCGCGCGGGTCGTGGGTCACCATGACGATCGTCTTCTTGAACTCGCGGTTGAGCGTCTCCATGAGGGCCAGGATGTCCTCGGCGCTCTTGGCGTCGAGGTCGCCCGTGGGCTCGTCCGCGACGAGCACGCTGGGGTCGCCCACGATCGCGCGCGCGATGGCCACGCGCTGCTCCTGTCCGCCCGAGAGCTGCCGCGGATAGTGGCCGGAGCGGTCGGCCAGGCCCACCACCTTCAGGGCGGTGAGGGCGCGCTCGCGCCGCTCCTTCTTGGAGAGGCGGGTGAGGAGCAAGGGCAGCTCCACGTTCTCCACCGCGCGCAGCACGGGGATGAGGTTGTAGAACTGGAAGATGAACCCGACGCTGCGGCTGCGCCACTTGGCGAGATCGCTCTCGCTCAGGCGGGCCACGTCGGTGCCGGCGACGATGACCTGCCCCGAGGTGGGACGGTCGATGCCGGCGATCAGGTTGAGGAGGGTCGTCTTGCCGGAGCCCGACGGGCCCATGAGGGCCACGAACTCGCCCGCGGGCACCTGCAGGTCGATGCCGTCGAGCACCGTCAGCTCCTCGGCATCGCGCCGATAGACCTTCCGCACCCCGCGGACGTCCACCATGGGCGACGCCGTCTCCGTCTCGGGGCGGACCACCTTCGCTTGAGCGCTGCTCATCCTTTAGTCCTCACCGCGTCCCCGTCCTTGAGCGTCTCCGGGGGACGCACGACGAGGGTCTCCGTCCCGCGGAGGCCCTCCTTCACCACCACCTGGCCTTGACGCTCGGCTCCCGCGATCACGCCCCGCTGACGGGCGCGGCCGCCGACCACTTCGAATACGACCGGCTTGCCGTCGCGCTGCACGATGGCGGCGGCGGGCGCGCTGATCATCGGTGCCGCCACCGCCGAAGGCTCCGCGGACTCCGCCTTCGCCGGTTCCAGGAACTGCACCTTCGCGCTCATCTCCGGGCGCAGCTGGGCGTCCTTCTCGAGCAGGGTCACCTTCACCTGCACCGTCGCCTTCGTGCGGTCGGCGGTGGGGATGATCTGGCGGAGGACGGCGCGGTACTTCTTGTCCGGGAACGCCTCCACCGTCACCTCCGCCGGCTGGTTGGGGCCGAGGCGGGCGACGTTCGATTCCGCGACGTCCGCTTCCGTCTCGAGAGTGTCGAGGTCGGCCAGAGCGACCACCGCGCCGGAGGAAGTCGAGAGGTTCACCCCCGGAGGGATGGGGGCCACGCTCTCGCCCACCTCCGCCATCTTCTTCACGACGACGCCGCTGAAGGGAGCGAGGATGCGCGTGTTCGAGAGCTGGGCCTCGGCGAATCCCTGGTCGGCGCGGGCCTGGCCCAGCGCGGCCTGCGCGATGCGCACGCGGCTGTCGGCGGCGTCGAGCGAGTCCTGCGCCATCACCTTCTGCTCGGTGAGGCCGCGGGCCACGCGCGCCTGCCTCTCCGCCTCGGCGAGGTCCGCCTGCGCACGCTCCACGGAGGCGGTCGCGCGGTGCACCTGGGCTTCGTAGTCCCTGCTCTCCAGCCGCGCGATCAGCTCACCCTCGCGCACGCGGCTGCCTTCCTCGACGCGCAGCTCGGCCAGCCGGCCCTGGATCTTGGCCGACACCACCGCCTTGCGGCGCGCGACGAGGTACCCGGAGGCGGCCAGGATCGGCGTTCCCGCGGACACGCCGCCGCCGCCGCTGGTCAGCGTCGCGTTCGCCGTCTCGACCGTCACCGCGCTGAAGGCGTCGCGGGCGCGGAACGCGTACAGCCCGCCCAGCACCAGCAGCACGGGAATCAGCAGCAGCAGCGGCCAGCGCCACGGGCTCTTCGCCGCCTGGTCGCGGTCGATGCGAAGCGAAGCCAGCTCGCCCTTCAGATCGCTCAACGTGATCTCCTCGGAGCCCCCCATCTTATCTCCGCCGGCGCGGGACGGGAAAGCCATCTGGGGGGCGGGCGGCGCTCACGACAACACGAGGCACGCGCAAGATTCAAATGGCGATACGAGAGACCTGGATCACATGTTCCGCGGGCAGGCGTCGCCACCGGCGAAGCAACGATACACACCGGCCGGTGACGGCGGCGTGACGACGACCGCCGGGATCTACCGCGTGCGGCCGGCCAGGCTCGCGACGACCGCGGCCAGCTCCGCGGGCTGCACCGGCTTCGGCATGTGGAGGTGAAACCCGGCGAGCAGGGCCTGCATGCGGTCCTCGGTGCGCGCGTACGCGGTGAGCGCGGCCGCGGGCACGCGGCCTCCGCGCTCGGGGGGCAGGGCGCGGATGGTGCGCATCAGCGAATATCCGTCCTGCCCGGGCATCTCGATGTCGCTGACGAGGACATCCGGCTGCTCCGACGCCAGCGCGGCCAGCGCTTCGTCCGAGGAGCCCACCGCGCGCACGCGCGCGCCCCTCTCCTCGAGCAGGGTCGAGATGAGGTGCCGGGCATCCGTGTCGTCGTCCACGACCAGGACGGACACCCCCTCCAGCGACGGCGCGGGCGGCATGGCCGCGCCCGTTTCCGCCGTCGGATGGACGCCTTCCACGCGCGAGGCCACGATCATGAGCGGGAGCTTGACCGAGAACACGGCACCCAGGCCTTCGCCGGGGCTCGCGCACTCGACGCTCCCTCCGTGCAGCTCGACCAGGTGCTTCACCAGCGCGAGCCCCAGGCCCAGGCCCCCGTGCTGCCTTGAAGGCGTCCCGTCACGCTGCCGGAACAGCTCGAAGACGTGGGGCATGAACTCCGGCCCGATGCCCACACCCGTGTCCTCGACCCGCAGCTCGATGTGCGAGTTGACGCGGGCCAGGCGGACCTGCACGCGGCCGTTGCGCGGCGTGAACTTGATCGCGTTGGCGAGCAGGTTCCAGATCACCTGCTGCAGGCGATCGGCGTCTCCGGAGACAGGGCCGGCGCCGGGGTCGAGCACGGCCTGGAGACGGATGCCCTTGGCCTCCGCGGAAGGGCGCACGGTGTCGAGCGCCGCTTCCACGACCGGAGTGAGGTCGACGGGACGGACGTTCAGCCGCAGCTTGCCGGACACGATGCGCGAGATGTCGAGGATGTCCGAGATGAGCTGGCTCTGGGCGCGGGCGTTGCGGTCGATCGTCTCGATCGCGCGCGCCGAGGCCGCCTCGTCCAGCTTGCCCGAGCGCAACATGTGGGCCCAGCCCACCACCGCGTTCAGGGGCGTGCGCAGCTCGTGGGAGAGGGTGGCCAGGAACTGATCCTTGGCCCGGCTGGCCGCTTCCGCGTCCTGCAGCAGACGCTCACGCTCGTCCTGGGCCCGCCGCCGGTCCGTGATGTCCACCGCCGACCCCACGTAGGCGACGAAGGTCCCGTCTTCGGCATAGTGCGGCACCCCCGTGTCGTGCATCCAGCGGTACTCGCCGTCGAAGCGGCGCAGACGGTACTCGAGCTCGTAGGCCCGCCGTCCGTGCACCGCGCGCAGGTAGGTCCCGAGGCATCGCTCGAAATCGTCGGGGTGGATTCCCTCCGTCCAGCCGTTGTCCCGCTCCGCGGCCAGCGTGCGGCCGGTGAAGGCCAGCCATTGCCGGTTGAAATAGGTGCGGGAGCCGTCGGGGCCGGCGGCCCAGAGGCCCACGGGGGCGTGGTCGAAGAGCGCGGCCGTGCCGGGGGGCGATTCCATCAGGCGATCCCCCAGGGTACGGCCGGCCCGC
>Ga0207708_10003642_pt1 | contig 11361 bp, 5 predicted proteins | sample KBSK5101metaG_FD_184340 | JGI IMG/M metagenome (GOLD analysis project Ga0207708, IMG submission 184340) | Corn, switchgrass and miscanthus rhizosphere microbial communities from Kellogg Biological Station, Michigan, USA - KBS K5-10-1 metaG... | ecosystem: Host-associated > Plants > Roots >...
CGCTGCTGCATTGGCATAAGGAATGGCTATACACAAAAAGTGGCAAATCTGATTTTTTCTCTGCGGCCGCAGATGAAAGGAATTAACACAAGCCCGGGAGATATCACCGATGAGTCAAAGCAGTCATGAAGTCGCGTTTTCGCCAAAGAAGCTGGAGCTGCTGGCGAAGATCCTGAAACAAAAGGGCATCAGTGTAACGCCTCGGCAAACCGTTTCCCGAAGGACCACTGATGGTCCAATCCCGCTAACTTACGCACAACAACGTCTCTGGTTTCTCGATCAGTTGGAGGGCGGTAACTCCTCCTACAACATACCAGCCGCGTTCCGTTTAACCGGGCGCCTCGACGTGGAGGCATTGACACTCACGCTCAATGAGATAGTTCGGCGACACGACATGTTGCGCACTACGTTCTCCGTGATGAATGGAAAGCCAGTGCAGGTGATTGCCCCGGTGCAGAAGATCCACTTGCCGATTCTCGACCTCAGTGATTTGAACGAAGGCTCACGCGCTGTGGAGGCCAGGATGATATCAGGGCGCGAGGCGCAATATGTTTTTGACTTGAGCTCTGAGCCGCCAATACGCGCACGTTTGCTGCGGCTTGGAAAAGAAGAGCACATCGTCCTGCTCACAATGCATCACATCATCACGGATGGATGGTCCACCGGGGTACTCGTAAGCGAGCTAAATGCCCTCTATCGAGCCTTCTCGACGAAGCAACCATCGCCGCTGCCGGAGTTGTCGATTCAATACGCCGACTTCGCCGTTTGGCAGCGAGAGAGCTCTCAGGAAGCCGCGATGGAAGAACAGCTTGATTACTGGAAGCAACACCTCGCAGACGCACCCGCAGTCCTCGATTTACCAACAGACAAGCCGCGGCCCGCCATGCAATCGTTTCGCGGCGCTCGAGTGAACTTTGCGCTGCCGTCAAGCCTGACGGAACAGCTCAAGACCTTCAGCGAAGAACATCAAGCGACGCTGTTTATGGTGCTGCTGGGAGCTTATCAAGTGCTGCTCATGCGCTATTCAGGGCAGGAACAGATCAGCGTGGGTTCTCCAATTGCCGGTCGTGTTCATGTAGAGACGGAAGACCTGATCGGTTTATTTGCCTCTGCTTTGGTGATGCACACGGACTTGCGTGGTAATCCGACTTTCACCGAGTTACTAAAGCGCGTACGAGAAACCGCTCTCGACGCATATGCACATCAAGCGGTGCCGTTTGAAAGACTGGTCGAAGAGCTGCAACCGGAGCGCAGCCTGAGCCACTCCCCACTCTTTCAAGTGATGTTCATTTTGCAAAACGCGCCGCAGCCAGAGGTGGAACTGGAAGGCGTACGCATAGAAGCGGTCAGCATCGAAGCCAGCACCTCCAAGTTTGATGTAACGCTCGCAATGTACGATAGCGATGAAGGGTTGAAAGGAGCGCTCGAGTACAACACGGATATTTTCGAATCGCAGACCATCGAAAGAATGGCCGCGCATTTTGAGAGATTATTGGAAAGCATCGTCTCTGATCCGGAGCAGCGCATTTCTGATCTGTCGTTTCTTACAGAAAAAGAGGAGCAGCAGTTCGATCGTTGGAACAGTACGGCGAGAGCATACGAGCGTGAGCAATGCATGCACGAACTCTTCTCCTCACAAGCGGCGCAGACGCCGGAGAGTGTCGCGCTGGTTTCTGATAATACTCGCCTCACGTATCGCGAACTCGACGAGCGTTCCAATCAATTGGCGCATTACCTGCGCGCGTTAGGAATCGGACCAGAAACGCTGGTCGGAATCCTGATGGATCGATCGGCTGAGATGATCGTCGCACTGTTAGGAGTGCTCAAGGCGGGAGGTGCATATGTACCGCTCGATCCACAGTATCCGCGAGAGCGCGTGTCATGGGTGCTCGAGGATGCGGGCATCGCCGTGCTGTTGACGGAGCAGCAGTATGTAAAGGATCTACCGTCGCACCGTGCGCAGGTTGTATGTGTGGATCGTGACCGCGAAACCATTGCACAACACAGCAAAGAGCATTTTGAAAGTGGTGTGACGGCAGACAACCTCGCCTACGTCATCTATACATCGGGTTCCACCGGTCGTCCCAAGGGAGTCGCAATCACGCACCACAGCGCGGGCGTCCTTATTCATTGGGCGCACGAGAGCTTCAGCGTTGCTGAGCTCGCGGGGGTGCTGGCGTCGACCTCGATCTGCTTTGACCTTTCTGTCTTTGAAATATTTGTGCCTTTGAGCATCGGCGGCAAAGTCCTGGTGGCAGATAATGCTCTCGCGTTGTCGCACCTTCCTGCGGCCCGCGAAGTCACGTTGGTCAATACAGTCCCCTCAGTCTTTTCAGAATTACTCAGGGATGGCGCCATTCCAGATACGGTGCACACGATCAATCTGGCCGGTGAGCCGCTGACGCACAAACTCGCGCAGGAAATCTATCAACGAGACCACGTTGCGGCTCTGTATAACCTTTATGGTCCCAGCGAAGACACAACCTATTCCACCTATACGCTGGTGCCGCGTGGTGATGAAGCTCCGACGATTGGACGGCCAGTTGCGAATACGCAAGCTTACGTGCTTGACCGAAATTTGCAGCGTGTGCCCGTGGGAGTGGCCGGAGAGTTATATCTCAGCGGAGACGGCCTCGCGCGCGGTTATTTAAATCGCGCCGATCTAACCGCCGAGAAGTTTCTTCCGCATCCGTTGAGCCGCGAACGAGGCGCCAGATTTTACAAGACCGGAGACTTGGCACGTTACAAGTCGAATGGAGAGATCGAATACCTCGGTCGCAACGACCAGCAGGTGAAGATAAGAGGTTTTCGCATCGAGCTGGGTGAGATTGAGGAAACACTGGAGCAGCATCCGGCAATAAGAGAAGCAGTCGTTATTGCGAGAGAGGATTACGCCGGTGAGAAACGGCTGGTGGCCTATATCGTAGCGACGGATCCAGCCGGCGAATTGAGTCTCGTCGAGCTACGAAGTCATTTAAAACAGCACTTACCGGATCACTTCATTCCTTCCGCTTTCGTTCAGCTTGCTGAACTGCCACAGACTCCGAACGGCAAGGTGGATCGCCGCGCTTTGCCGGCGCCGGACGGTTCGCGACCGGATTTGGAGAAAGCGTATGTCGCGCCGCGCACGCAGGTCGAAGAGGAGATCGCCGCAATCTGGCAAGACGTGTTGCGGATCGAGCGCGTGGGCGTGCACGACAATTTCTTCGAGTTAGGCGGCCACTCGCTTCTGGCTACGCAAGTCATCTCCCGCGTTCGCGAGTCTCTGCGCCTCGAAGTGCCGTTGCGCAGTATATTCGAGTCGCCGACGGTTGAGGGTTTGTCATTAGCTGTCAGCCGGAACGAAACCGTGGAACAGCGCGATGTTATTCAGCAGGTTGAGCGGCAAAGTAACGAGCAGCTCCTGGAACGACTCGACGAGCTCTCCGATGAGGAAGTGGAACTACTTTTCCCCGACGTCCTGGCCAGCCTCGAGGAAGGAAGATGAGTAGCAATTCAAAAATAGATGCTTCGCTTTCAACTCAAGAGAAGCGGGCTCTACTAGCCGGACTACTCAGGAAAAAGCGCGACGTCCCGAACGCCTTTCCTCTGTCGTTTGCACAACAGCGACTATGGTTTCTCGATCAACTCGAGCCGAACAGCTCGAGCTATAACATCGTATCCGCCATCCGTCTGACGGGACAATTTGATCTCGCAGCCCTGGAGCAGAGCGCTCACGAAGTCGTGAGACGGCATGAAGCACTCCGTACCACGTTTGCGATGACCAATGGTTCGCCACAGCAGATCGTCCACTCGGAATTAGCACCGGAGCTTCGGGTCACCGATCTGAGTCAATGGCCCGGGGACGAACAGGAAAATGAAGTGCAGCGTCTTTTGCGACACGAATCCGGACGTTCATTCGATCTGTCAGGTGGGCCGCTGTTGCGAATCGGTGTGCTTCGACTCGACGAACAAGATCACGTTTTATTGGTGGCGATGCATCACATCATCTCGGATGGGTGGTCCATCAACGTGCTGGTCCGAGAGTTGACGACATTGTACAAGGCGTTCGCCGAAGGAGCGCCGTCGCAACTTCCTCCGCTCGCAATACAGTATGTTGATTTCGCGCAATGGCAACGGCAAAAGCTCACGGACAGCGTGCTCGAAGAGCACCTGGAGTATTGGAAGCAGAAGCTCGCAGGAAGTCATGTCTTGCAGTTGCCGGCTGACCGTCCGCGTCCTGCTATTCGTTCACATCAGGGTGGCGGACATTCGTTCTTCATCTCGAAATCTCTCGCAACCTCGGTTGCATCGCTCAGCAAGCAGGAGAATGTGACGCCGTTCATGACGTTGCTGGCGGCCTTCAACACGCTGCTTCATCGTTACACGGCCCAGGATGATGTGGTTGTCGGCACGCCAATCGCCGGACGGAATCGAAAAGAGACAGAGGCCTTGATCGGATTCTTCGTCAACACACTGGTGCTGCGTACGGATTTGAGTGGCGACCCGACTTTTCGTGAGCTGTTGGCGCGCGTCAGGGAAACCTCTTTGGAGGCTTATGCACACCAGGACCTTCCATTCGAGATGTTAGTTGAGAAGCTACAGCCTGAACGAAGTCTGAGTCACACACCGTTGTTTCAGGTGATGTTCGTGCTGCAAAACCTGATCGAATCGGAAGTGGACTTATCTGACGTCAGCGTCAGAGCGCTGCCGGTGGAAGGCACGATTGCGAAGTTCGATTTAACACTGTCGATGGAACAGAGAAGAGAAGGGCTGAAAGGTTATTTCGAGTACAGCACTGATCTATTCGACGCGGCGACGATTGAGCGCATGGCGGGGCATTTTCAAACGGTCCTCGAGAGCATCGTGCTCGATCCAGACAAGCGACTCTCAGAGTTGCCGATCATGAGTGAATCCGAACGCCGCCAACTGTTGTCGGAGACGAGCAATCGGGTTCAGGACTACGACGTTAAAAAATGCTTGCCTGAATTGTTCGTCGCGCATGCGACGCGCACGCCGGATGCGATAGCCCTGGTTTACGAGAGCGAGCGACTGACGTACGGCGAATTAAACGCGCGCGCTAATCAGTTAGCGCGACATTTGCAGTCTCTGAATGTTGGACCAGAAGTGGTGGTCGGCGTGTGTCTCGAACGCTCCGTCGAGATGGTCGTGGCGCTCTTGGGAATTCTGAAAGCCGGCGCTGCTTATCTCCCGCTCGATCCGGCTTATCCCGCTGAACGGCTGGCTTTCATGTTGGAAGACGCCGCTGTGCCCGTTCTCTTGACGCAATCCGGGCTGGTGGATGTACTGCCGCGATATGAGGGCAGGGTGCTGTGTTTGGATACGGAGTGGGGAACGATCGCAACAGAGAGTACAAAGAATCCCGCCAGCGCTGTACAGCCACATAATCTGGCGTATGTGATTTACACGTCGGGGTCGACGGGCAAACCGAAGGGCGTGACGGTGACTCATGCGAACGTGACGCGTCTGTTTGCGGCGACCAAGGAGCAGTTTCAGTTCGATGAGCGCGATGTGTGGACGCTCTTTCATTCTTACGCGTTCGATTTTTCGGTGTGGGAGTTATGGGGTGCGCTGTTGTACGGCGGGCGGCTGGTGATCGTGCCGTACCTGGTGAGCCGGACGCCGGAAGCGTTCTACGAGTTGCTGCAAGCGGAGCAGGTGACGGTGTTGAATCAAACACCATCCGCGTTTCGGCAGTTGAGCGCAGTCGCAGCGCAGCGCGAGCGGCTGAGTTTGCGAGTGGTGATCTTCGGCGGGGAAGCACTGGAGTTTGCGAGTCTGCAAACGTGGGTGCAGCGGTATGGCGACGAGCAGCCGCAGTTGATCAACATGTACGGGATCACGGAGACGACGGTGCACGTGACGTTGCAGCGGGTGAGTGCAGCGGCGATCGCAGCAGGGGCGGGGAGTTTGATCGGGCGAGGGCTACGCGATTTGGAAGTATACGTGTTGGATGGGCAGATGGAGTTGGCGCCGGTGGGTGTGGCTGGCGAGATGTATGTCGGCGGTGCGGGATTGGCGCGCGGGTATTTGGGCCGCGCGGAGACGACGGCGGAGCGGTTCGTGCCGCATCCGTATAGTGGCGAGGCTGGCGCCCGTTTGTATCGGACGGGAGACGTCGCGCGGTACTTGGGCAACGGGGAACTGGAATACCTGGGGCGGTTGGACCAGCAGGTGAAGATCAGAGGCTACCGCATCGAGCTGGGAGAGATTCAAGCGGTGTTGACGGAGCACCCGGCCGTGGCCGAGGCGGTTGTGGTAGCGAGAACGGACCAGACCGGGAGCCAGAGTTTGACGGCATATGTGGTGAGCAAAGCGGATGCAACGCCGTCGCTGAGTGAGTTGCGCGATTTCGCGAAAGACAAGTTACCGGATTACATGGTGCCCGCTTCCTTTGTTTTCCTCGACAAGCTGCCTCTGACGAGTAATGGCAAACTCGATCGCAGCGCACTACCGGCGCCCGAATTCATCCGTTCGCAAATGGAAGTTCCGTTAGTCATTCCCAGAGACTCTATCGAAATGAAGCTGCTTCACATTTGGGAAGACGTGCTCGACATTCGACCCATCAGCGTGTTGGATAACTTCTTTCAGATCGGTGGACAGTCGCTTCTCGCGCTGCGCCTGATGGCCCGGATCGAAGAGTTGTTTGGCGAAAAGTTAGCGTTAGCGACGCTGTTTCAAAGAACGACGATTGAACAATTGGCGAGCCTCCTCCGTGAGCGGCACAAACCGATTCACTCCTCTTCATTACTGGGAATTCAGACCAAAGGACGCAGGCGTCCGTTTTTCTGTGTGCATCCCGCGGGTGGAAATATTTTGTGCTACCTGGAGTTGGCGCGCAATCTTGGTGCGGAGCAACCGTTCTATGGCTTCCAGGCTCGGGGTTTATACGAAGAGAGCGCGCGCTTCAGTGATATTGAAACAATGGCAACTCATTACGTCGAAGAGTTGCTCGAGTTTGAACCCGAAGGACCTTATCTGCTTGGTGGTTATTCGATGGGAGGTGTCGTCGCGTTCGAGATGGCGCAGCAACTCCGTGCACGCGGCAAAACCGTAGACCGGTTGGTGTTGTTCGATACCACCGCGCCTCATCCTGGCCAGAAGCTCGAAACAAGTAAAGAAAAACTCATGATTAATTTTGCTCGCGAATTCGGGCTGTCGATCGAACGTCTGGGCCTGTCCAGCGACGCTCTCTCGAGTCTCGAGCCCGAGCAGCGAATCCTCTATGTTCTCGAAGAAGCCAAAAAGCAGAGTCTTATGCCCGCCGCCATAGGAGATGAACACATTCTTAGACTATGGCGGATGTTTGAAACGAACTTCCTGGCAATGCGGAACTACATTCCCGGGATCTATCAAGGACACCTCGCGCTCTTCAAGGCGATGGACACATCGTCTAACGGCTTTCATGACCACGCGAATGGCTGGACGGCGTTCGCAGCCGGAGTTAATACTCAGGAATTACCCGGCGATCACTACTCAATCATGCGCGACCCCCACGTCAGATCACTGGCCCAACGGCTCACTGAGTATCTCGAAACTACGGTCGCAGACGTCAGGCCACATTGAGTTTTTCTCCGCGGTCCTCTGCGTATCTCTGCGTTGGAGAGCCGTTTAACGCAGAGGTCGCAGAGATACGCAGAGAACCGCAGAGAAATCAACAATCATTCAAAGGACTAAGGCAAGAAATGCAAGAACCAAAGCTCTACTTGAAACAGAACGTGCAATGCGAACCACTATTCAACCAATGGTACGCGTGGACGCACTTAGTCGCGCCACATACGGCGGCCATGTTCATTGCCAATTTACATTTGAAGATCATGAGGTCGTACGTGGCAGCGCCGCAGATCCATGCCAATGCAGTCAAGAATCCAGCGATGCTGGGTGGACCATTCATCGATTACCAGGGCGGACGGGTTGCTGAAATAAAGGCGCTCGCCGACAGGACTGCGAAAGAAAGCGCCCACATGATCGAATTTGCAGAAGCCGTCAAAGCTCTCAACGAGCTGCTACAAAACGAGGCCAAAGGATATAGCCTCGAACCTCTCTACGAGAAAATCCCGCCGGTGCTGAAAGGCTACGTAGAATTAGTCTACGACTTGAATAACAATCCTTCGATCAGGTTTCTGGAAGGTTTGCTATACAAGAGCCGGTATTACAACACCGAAGCGCAAAGCATTTTGTTGTCGCTGATCGATCAGGACGATCGCGCGTTTGTACTCAGCACGCCCAGGCTGCCTGACGACAAGTCTCTGCAAATAAGAATCCCGTTCGCCGATGAAGCGATCGATGAGTTGTTCAAGATGAAACAGTCGCCGCAAACCTTTGGTTACATCCAGGAGCGCCTGCGATTGACGCCCGATCAGGCAGAGTTATTCCAAACGTTTCTGACGGAAGATCCGCCGCGCGAGCTGCAAAATTATTCCGGTGACGAAGTGAGAATCCGTTACTTCGGTCATGCATGCATTCTGCTGGAAACGAAAAACGTCAGCATCCTCATGGATCCTGCGCTCAGTTATACGTATGAGAACGGCATCGAGCGTTATACGTACCAGGATCTTCCGGAAACAATTGATTACGTGCTCATCACGCACAGCCATCAGGATCACGTGATGTTCGAGACGCTGTTACAGTTGAGGCACAAGATCAAACACGTCATCGTGCCTAGAGCGCATGGCGGCAATCTTGAGGATCCTTCGACGAAACGAGTACTCGAGAACATCGGGTTCAGGAATGTTATCGAGATTGACGAGATGGAGACGATCGAGGTCTGCGAAGGCAGCATCACTGGTCTGCCTTTCTTTGGTGAACACTGCGATCTAAACATCGGGACCAAGGCCGCGCATCTCATCAAGTTGAAGAACAGGTCGTTCCTGCTGGCCGCGGACTCAAACAATATCGAACCCGAGCTCTACCGGCATTTGTATGGTTTGGTCGGCGACATAGAGGTTCTATTCCTCGGAATGGAGTGTGATGGCGCGCCGATGTCGTGGCTGTATGGGCCGTTACTGACCAAGCCGCTGGACCGGAAGATGGACCAGTCGCGAAGGTTCTCGGGTTCAAACTACGAGAAGGGCATGCAGATCGTCGATTGCTTCAATTTCAAGGAAGTATACGTTTATGCCCTGGGCCAGGAGCCCTGGCTCACGTATGCGTTGAGCCTGAAGTATACCGAAGAGTCTCATCCGATTATTGATTCCAACAAGTTAATGGCCGATTGCCACAGCAGAGGCGTTGTTTCAGAGAGGTTGTTTGGCCACAAAGAATGTTTGTACGCCTGATGGCCTTGATCTCGCCTTTGGCGCTTTGACCAGGTTGTTTGATTTATGAAACTGCTCTTTTTCTTGATAGCGTCCTCACGCCGTACGGTCATACTTTCTCTGCTCGCAGGACTGGTAAGTGGCATAACGAACATCGGACTCATCGCTCTAATCAACTCGGCGTTAAAGCATACGGGACCTCGCCCGGGAATTCTGATCTGGGGCTTTGTCGGGCTTTGCATCGCTTTACCGCTGACCAAATTTGTCTCTGAGTCTTTACTGACCAGCCTGGGACAGAGATCGCTGTTGAAATTACGAATGCAGTTGAGCGAACAAATCCTCGCGGCCCCGTTAAGGTGTCTGGAAGAGGTCGGCGCTCACCGCTTGTTGGCGACACTCGTCGAAGACCTGCCGATGATCACCAACGCTTTGCTGGTCGTTCCGATCCTCTTCATCAACATCGCCGTGGTGATCGCCGGATTGATCTACCTGGGATGGCTGTCCTGGCCGATATTGATCGTAGTGCTGGTGTTTGTAGCAATCGGAGTTGTGAGTTACCAGTTGCCGGTGATCAAAGCATTTCGCTTGCTTAGACTCGCCCGCGAGCAGAGTGATGCATTGTTCAATCACTTCCGCACACTGATCGGAGGCAACAAGGAGCTCAAGCTTCACCGGCGTCGCCAGCAAGCATTTCTTTCGCAAGTGCTTCACCCGACCGCCGCCGCTTACTGTCGTCAAAACATCGCGGGCATGAGAATTTACAATGCCGCTGCGAGTTGGGGACAGATCCTGGTCTTCATCGCGATCGGTTTGGTGATCTTTGCCTTGCCGCACTTTCGCATCGTCACCGTCCAATCACTCACGGGCTATAGTTTGACGCTCCTCTACATGATGGCGCCGCTTCAGGCCATCATGAACAACTTGCCGAACATCAGTCGTGCGAGTGTGGCGATTAAGAAAATCGAGAGCCTGGGACTGTCGCTGGTCGCGCAGACGGTCGAATCGATCTCGACTGAACATCTGAATCCGACATTCTCAAGGAAGACACTTACACTCGACGGTGTCATTCACACCTATCACTGCGAAGCAGAGGACACTCCTTTCACGTTGGGTCCGATAGACCTCACGTTTTACCCCGGTGAACTGGTGTTTCTCGTCGGCGGTAACGGCAGTGGTAAAACGACACTCGCCAAAATCGTCACCGGTCTCTACGCTCCCGAAGACGGACGCATTTGGTTTGACGGTAAGTTAATTACTGACGAGAACAGAGATCAGTATCGGCAGCATTTTTCGGTGGTGTTTTCTGATTTTCACCTGTTTGAGAATCTTTTAGGATTGGATGGACCAAAACTGGATGAGCAGGCTCGCGAGTATCTGACGCGTTTGCAACTCCAACATAAGGTCAAAATCAACGACGGCGCGCTTTCGACGATTGCTTTATCTCAAGGGCAACGTAAGCGCCTGGCGTTGTTGACGGCGTATCTCGAAGATCGACCGCTCTACATTTTTGACGAATGGGCCGCCGATCAGGACCCGCTTTTCAAGCGGTTCTTTTACCGAGAGCTGTTACCGGAGTTAAAGGCGAGAGGCAAAACCATTCTGGTCATCAGCCATGACGACCAATACTACGATATCGGCGATCGCCTGATTAAGCTGGATTACGGCAGAATCAGTAGCGATCAATACATCATCCCCCTGCAACGCACTCCAATGGAGACACCTCTGCACTCATGAGTCTGTATCTTTTGGAATGCACAACCTAAGTTAGAAGGAGACGAGAATGAACAGAGACGAACAACAGGATACGACCATTTACAAGGTCGTGTTAAATCACGAGGAACAGTATTCGATTTGGCCCGCCGACCGCGAAAATGCTCTCGGCTGGATCGACGCGGGAAAGACCGGCACGAAAGAGGAATGTCTGGCTTACATCAAAGAGGTGTGGACAGATATGCGCCCCTTGAGCTTGAGGAAAAAGATGGATGAGGCTGCTCGCGAGGGCTCACCCGGCGTAGAAGCATTCCTGAAATAGGAGTAAAGACAATGCTTGTAAAAACAATGATCTGTTTGCTGACGTTGTCGGGCACCGCCCAAACCTTGCGCG
>Ga0207708_10003644_pt1 | contig 11359 bp, 8 predicted proteins | sample KBSK5101metaG_FD_184340 | JGI IMG/M metagenome (GOLD analysis project Ga0207708, IMG submission 184340) | Corn, switchgrass and miscanthus rhizosphere microbial communities from Kellogg Biological Station, Michigan, USA - KBS K5-10-1 metaG... | ecosystem: Host-associated > Plants > Roots >...
CCGGCCCAGCTTCTCCCCGACCTGCGCCCACACCGTGTTGACGGAGTTGGTCAGCGCCGTCGTCAGGTCGATCGGGCCGAAGCTCTCGCCGCCGAAGTTGTTGAGCGGGACGCCGGAGATGATCTTGCCGTTCGTGCCGTCGACGATGGAGCTCGGCTTGAAGTCGCCAGTGTCGAGTGCCGCAGCGGCCGTGACCACCTTCATCGTCGAACCCGGCGGGTAGCCGTTCTGGGTGGCGCGGTTGAGCAGCGGCGCGTTCGCCTCGTCCGTGGTCAGGCGGCGGAAGTCGCGCTGCAGGGTGTTCGGGTCGTAGCCCGGCACGGACGCCATCACGCGCACCGCGCCCGTATGCACGTCGAGCGCCACGACGGCGCCCTTGCGCCCGCCCAGCGCCGCGATCGCGGTGCGCTGGCCGCGGGGGTCGAGCGTCGTGCGCACGTCGTCGCCGTCCATGCTGCGGCCGAGGATCGACTCGAAGGCCGTGACGAGCTCCGTCCGCCGGCCGGTCAGCGCGTCGTCGTGGGACTTCTCGATGCCGGACCGGCCGAGGTCGACGTAGGAGTAGCCGACCGCGTGCGCGAACAGGCCGCCGGCCGGGTAGCGGCGCACGAACGTGTCGCCCGGGCCGCGCACGGAGCGGGCGAGCACGGTCCCGTCGGCGGCGCGGATCGCTCCCCGCCGGATCCGCTGCTCCTCGAGGATCGCGCGCGCGTTCTCCGGGTTGTCGCGCAGCGCCTCGGCCTGGAACACCGTCCAGCGCGACGTGAAGCCGATCAGCACCGCGAACAGCACGACGACGAGGCCGAAGAGGCGGATGACGGGCGGGTTCACCGGGCGCGCACGGGCCTCCGGGCCCGGTCGGAGACGAGCAGCAGCAGGGCCAGGAGGATGAAGTTGGCCAGGATCGACGAGCCGCCGTAGGAGACGAACGGCAGCGTCACGCCGGTGAGCGGGATCACCTTGGTCACGCCGCCGACGATCACGAACACCTGCAGCGCCAGCACCGCGGTCAGGCCCGACGCCAGCAGCTTCGAGAACGAGTCGCCCGCGACCATCGCGACCTTGAAGCCGCGCTCGATCAGCAGCATGTAGACGAGCAGCAGGCCGCACGCCCCGACGAGCCCGACCTCGTTGACGATCACGGCGTAGATGAGGTCCGTGTGCGGCGCCGGGATCAGCGTCTCCCCGTTGGGGCCGCGCAGCAGCGACGCGCCGAAGCCCGTGCCGAACAGCCCGCCGTCCGCCTGCGCGAACAGGGACTGCGCGATCTGGTAGCCCGACTTCTCCACCCACTCCGGGTTGAAGGGGTTGTTGCGGATCTGGATCCGCTCCTGGACGTGGCTGACGGTCGAGGCGAAGAACCACGCCCCGAGCGCGAACATCCCCATCCCGATCGCCACGAACGAGAGCCGGTTGGTGGCGATGTAGAGCAGCGCCAGGAAGCCGCCGAAGTACATCAGCGACGAGCCGAGGTCGCGGATGAACACGAGCATGAACATCGCCGCGCCCCAGACGACCAGCAGCGGCCCGAGGTGCTTGATCTGGGGCACCGTGACCGGCCCGAGCTTGCGCCCCTGCACGAGCAACTGGCGCGTGTCGCGCAGGTAGGCCGCGAGGAAGATGATGATCGCGATCTTGCCGAACTCGGCCGGCTGGAAGGCGACGGGGCCGAGCTTGATGCCCAGGTAGGCGCCGTTGACCTGCTGGCCGATCCCGGGCACGCGCGGCAGCAACAGCAGCAGCAGGCCGACGAGCGCGATCGTGTAGCGGTAGCGCTCCAGCACGCGGAAGTCGCGCAGGAGCAGGATCGTCGCCGCGAACAGGATCAGCCCGACCACGAACCACTGCGCCTGCTCGCGCGCGAGCGTCTCGTCGATGCGGTAGATGACGACCAGCCCGAAGCAGGCGAGCACGCTGACCAGCGGGAAGATGTACGGGTCCGCGTAGGGCAGCGTGAAGCGGATCAGCAGGTGCCCGGCGAGGCACAGCAGCAGGAAGATCGCGCCGTAGGTCAGCGAGACGTCCGAGAGCCGCTCGGACTGCTGGATGAAGATGGCGGCGAATCCGGCGGTCAGCAGCAGCGACGCCGGGATCAGCGCCATCAGCTCGCGGTTGCGAGCGCTCACGACTCGATCTGTCCGCGTTCGAGCTGGATCACGAGGTTCTCCGCATCGTCCTTCGAGCGCAGCTTGTGATCCGTGAAGGTCTTGCGGCGCGACGCGGGGACCGACTGGAGCGTGACGCCCGAGCCCTGGTAGCGGCTGTAGAGCTTGAGGCCGAGCGGGAGATCGACCGGGAGGCCGCGGTAGATCGTCACGGTGTTGCCGCGGTCGGCGTCGGTGCCGACGAAGTAGACCGCCTGCGTCGCGAGCCAGAACCCGCCGAGGACCATCGCGAGCAGGACGAGGGCGACGACCACGCCGCCCGGGATCCGGAAGCGGCGCTTGCGCTTGCGCTCAGGCTTCTCCCCGTCCGGGAGCGGCGCCCTGCGCTGTGGAGCCTCCTCGACCGGCTCGGCGCGGGCGCGCGGCTCGATCGCCGACAGCGCCACCGTCCCGCTGGCCCGGTAGGCGGCCTCCTGATGGTCGGCGGCGCGCACGGCGTGGGCGACCTCGTCGGTGCGCATCGCCTCCTCGTCGCGCACGCGCGTGTGCGCGTACGGCCGCGACGTGCCCTGGCGCGGGCCGGCCGGGCTCGGCTCGAAGGTGTCGTACTCGCCCGTGTCCTCGTCCTCGGCGACGACGGGCTGGGAGGCCGTGGCGGCGCTGTCGCCGTCGCCGGCGCCGCCGACGTCCTCCAGGCGGAACAGGATCACGGTGATGTTGTCGCGGCCGCCGGCCGCGTTGGCGGCGGCGACGAGCTCGCGGCCGGCGTGCTCGAGGTCGTCGGAGGTGCGCTCGAGCACGGGCCGCACGCCGACCTCGTGGATCATCGAGGTCAGGCCGTCGGAGCAGAGCAGGTAGACGTCCCCGCCGCGGGCGGCGAACGTCTCGACGTCGACCTGCACCTCGCGCTCGGGGCCGAGCGCGCGCGTGATGACCGAGCGCTGCGGGTGCGCCTCCGCCTGCTCCTCGGTGAGCTTGCCGCGGGCGACGAGCTCGCCGACGAGCGAGTGGTCGCGCGTGAGCCGCGTCAGCTCGCCGCCGCGCCACAGGTAGGCGCGCGAATCGCCGACGTGGGCGATCGTGACGTCCGACTCCCCGACGTAGGCGGCGGTGCAGGTCGTGCCCATGCCGGCCGCCTGCTCGTCGCTGCGCGAGCGGTCGTGGATGCGCCGGTTGGCCTCCTGGATGATCCGCACGAGGCCCTCGGCGGGCGCGCTGTCGCCGAACCCGGCGTCGAAGGACTCGACCGCCATCTCGGAGGCGACCTCGCCGGCCTGGGCGCCGCCCATGCCGTCCGCGACCACGAACAGCGGCGAGCGCACGAAGTAGTTGTCCTCGTTGCCCTGGCGCTGGCGGCCGAGATCGGACGCGTGGAACTGTTCGGAAATGCGCAGCATCAGCGTTCAAACGTGAAGGAGGAATCCCCGATCCGGATCTTGTCCCCCGGGTGCAGGGGCTGCGGGCCGCGCAGCGGTTCCTCGTTCAGGTACGTGCCGTTCGTCGATCCGAGATCCTCCAACACCATGACGTCCCCCTGCGGCGCGAGTCGTGCGTGCTGCGATGACGCGAACGTGTCCTGCAGCTGGATGTCCGCCTGATCGCCCCGCCCGAGCACGGCGCCCTCGGCAAGAGAGTATGCGGAACCGGCGCGCAACCCCGCCGCGGTCTCCACGCGCAGCTTCGGCTCGCCGCCGGAGTCGGGCGCGAAGCCCTGCGAGGCCTGGTGCATCCCGGTCGCGTCGTCGGCGAGCGCGGCCGGCGCGCCGCCCGCCCCGCGCCGCAGGTCCTTCATGGCCGAGCGGGCCATCCACAACAGGAACAGGTAGAGCACGGCGAGGAAGCCGAACTTGAGCGCCACGGCGACGGGGTCCAGTTCCACGGTTACTCGAGGTCGAAGTCGATGGTCGAGGTGCCGAGCTCGATCGTGTCGCCGGACTTCAGCGACTGGGGGCCGGTGATCCGGCGCCCGTTGACCTTGACCCCGTTGGTGGAGCCGAGGTCCTTGACGATCCACTTGCCGCCGCTGGGGCGGACCTCCGCGTGGCGGCGGGAGACGTTCTGGTCGGAGAGGACGACCTCGCAGTCGCGCGAGCGGCCGATCACGCCGCCGCCGGAGCGCAGCACGGCGGTCTTGCCCTCGTAGCGCAGGCGCGCGGTCCCGCGCCGGTGGTCGGGCTCGCGCAGCGGCTCCGCGAGCCGGTCGGACGCCGTGTAGACCATCGTGTGGCCCTCGTCGCCCTGGCTGGGGGCGTTGGACTCGTCCTCGGCCGGGCGCACCAGCCGCGCCTGGATGCCGAACTCGCCCAGCCGCAGCCGCTCGTCGGTCTTGAACGTGATCTTCGGCGAGGTCACGAACGCGATCCGCTCGCGGCGGGCGTGCTCGAGCAGATAGCCCGAGAGCTCGTTCGCGAGGTCGCGCTCGTAACCGTCGAACTGCTTGCGGTCGTCGGGCGAGAGCCAGACGGCGTACTCGTTGGGGGCGTAGGTGCGCGACAGGGACTGGACCTTGTGCTCCTCCATCTCGCGCGTGAGCTTGCGAGCGATCTCCACCGGGCGCACCTCGGACTTGAAGGCACGCGAGAACGTGCCCTCGACGAGGCCGGCCAGCTTTGACTCCAGATTGCGCAGAACGCTCATCGCGGGTCGTTCACGATATCCCGCGGGAGCGTGCGGGGCAGCAGCCAGGCGAGCGCGCCCGCCGCGATCGCGCCCGCGACCAGTCCGCGGGGCTCCGTGGCGCCCGCCCACTCGGCGATCGCCGCGGTGCCGGCGCCGAGGCCGGCGGCCCAGGCGGAGGCGGCCACGAGATCGACCCCGGCATAGCGCCCGCGCACGAGCCAGGGGAGCAGCAGCGCGGCGGCCGCCCACAGGCCCGCGAGCAGGACCAGGCCGGAGGACAGGGGCGGCCACAGCACGCCGTCGAGCGCCGCGCCGGCGTCGGCCCCCCAGCGCCGCGGGGCCTCGTCGCCCGACAGCAGCACCGCGCCGGTCAGCGGCTCGGCCAGCAGCAGGCACCAGAGCCCGGCGGCGCCGAGCCCGGCCCGCTGCCACCAGCGCCCGGCGCGGCCGGCGAGCGCGGGGTACGCCCCCGCCAGCGTCGCCAGGCCCAGCAGGGGCGCGGCCGCGGGCAGCGACCAGGCGTGGCCCGACCCGCGCACGAGCGCGGCGCAGACCGCCGCGGCGGCGAGCAGGACGATCGCGGTCCCAGGCCGGTCGGCCGCCGCGAGCAGGAAGGCGAGCGCCGCGACGCACGCCAGCCAGCCGGCGCGGGGCAGCGCGGCGACGGCGACCGCCGCGGCGGCGGCCGCGGCGGGCGCGGTCACGGGCGCGCCGGGGACGAGCGTGGTGGCGGCCGCGGCGAGTCCGGCGGCCGCGAGGCCGGCGACGACCCGGCCGGCCGGCGGCGGCAGCTGGGCCGTGCGCGGGCGCTCGAGCGGGTGCGCGAGGATCGTGCCGCCCTCGTCGGAGACGCCCGTGAGGGCCGCGGCGAGCTCGTCCGCCAGCTCGTCGAGCGTCCCGCGGTCCTCCGGCCGCGGCGACAGCGCCCGGTCCAGGGCGGCGCACAGCTCGGCCGGCAGGTCCTTGCGCTTGCGCGACAGCGGCGGCAGGACCGTCCCGAGCTTGCGCGCGGTCGCGGCCGGGCTGCCGCCGCGGACCGGGTTGACGCCCGCGAGGCCCTCGTAGAGCACGAGCGCCAGCGAGTAGAGGTCGGCGCGCGCGTCGGCGCGCTGGCCGTCCGCCTGCTCGGGGGCCATGTAGGCGAGCGTGCCGACGACGTCGCCCGTGCGCGTCAGCGGCACGTCCCCGGCCAGGTGCGCGACGCCGAAGTCGGTCAGCTTCGCCGCCGAGCGCGCGGAGCGCGGGCGGTCGGGCACGATCACGTTCTGGGGCTTGACGTCGCGGTGGATGACGCCGCGGCCGTGGGCGTGCGCGAGCGCGTCGCTGAGCGCGAGCCCGAGCCGCAGGACGTCGCGGTCCGACAGCTCGCCGTCGGCCTGCAGCCGGTCCATCGTGCGCCCGCGCACCAGCTCGGACACGAGGTAGCGCGCCTCGTCGTCCTCGCCCGCGTCGAAGACGGCGACGATCCCGGGGTGCTCGAGCCGGGCCGCGGCCAGCGCCTCGCGCGACGCGCGCTCGGGCGCTGCACCGCCCGTGGGGATCACCTTCACGGCCACCTCACGGTCGAGGCGCTCGTCGACGGCGGCGTAGACCGTCCCGAACCCGCCGGAGCCGAGCCGCGCCCCGAGGCGGTAACGCCCCAGCACCGGGGGCGGCGCACCGGCGCGGGGAACGACCGGCAGCTCCTCCGTGGCCTCCATCGAAGGTGGGTTCGGCGGCGCTCGCGCCGCCCCTGCCCGCGGCGCTCGTGCGGGTCGTCACTTCTTCCCTCCGGGGTGCCGGTCATACTTGCGACCCGACGTGTCCTTCTTCGACGAGGACGACGAGCCCCGCAGCCGGGCGCCGCGGCCACGCCGCGCATCGGGCAGGGACGTCTCCGCCGACACCCAGACCATCCGCGTACGCCAGGCCGCCGCCGCCATCGGCCTGATCGTCGTGCTGCTCCTGCTCGTCTTCGTGGTCAAGGGCTGCCGCAGCTCGGCCAAGGAGAACGCGCTCAAGGACTACAACCGCGAGGTCTCCACGATCGCGGGCCAGTCGAGCGCCCAGACGGGCGAGGAGTTCTTCAAGCTGCTCAGCGACGGCGGCAGCGACTCGCCGGCCGACCTGCAGAGCGCGATCGCCAGCTACAAGACGCAGGCCGAGCAGCAGCTCTCGCAGGCGAAGAACCTCGACGTCCCCGACGACATGCGCAGCGCGCACCAGTCGCTGCTGATCGCGCTCGAGTGGCGCCGCGACGGCCTGGACGCGATCGCCCAGAAGATCCGCACCGCGCTCGGCGACGAGGGCGAGGCGGCCGACGAGGCGATCAAGCAGATCGCGGGCCAGATGCAGGTCTTCCTCTCGTCCGATGTCGCCTACGAGACGCGCGTGCGCCCGCTGATCAAGGCGACGCTCGACGATGCGGAGGTCGGCGGGCAGGACATCGCGCCGTCGAGGTTCCTGCCGAACATCGACTGGCTGCAGCCGGAGGTCGTCGCGACGCAGCTCGGCCAGACGCTGTCGGCGGGCTCGGGCCGCGACAAGAACGAGCCGACGGGCCCCGGCCTGCACGGCACGGAGCTCGAGTCGGTCACCTACGGGGACACCACCCTGCAGCCCGGCGCCTCCAACCAGCTCACCTACGCGCCCGACTCGACCTTCTCCGTCAAGTTCGTCAACGGCGGCGAGAACGACGAGTTCGACGTCAAGGTGACCGTCAAGATCGCCGGCGGCAGCGGCGACCCGGTCAACATCAGCGACACGATCGACCAGGTCGCCCCCGGCGCCAGCGCCACCGCCAACCTCGCCCTCGAGCAGTCGCCCCCGCTGGGCGCCGCCGTGACCATCACCGTGAAGGTCGCGCCGGTCCCGGGCGAGGAGAAGACCGACAACAACCAGGCGGAGTACCAGGCCATCTTCAACGAGGGCTAGGCCGCGGGTTTCGCCCCCCGGGCGAACACCCGCAATGGAACCTGGCCCTCTGGGCGAGAGTTCCACGCGTTCGTAGACTGCTCGGCCGTGGACGAGCTGACCCAACCAGCCGGGCTCGCCGCGCTCGCCGCCGGGGGCCTCGCCTTGATCGCCCTCGTGATGGCGATCGTGCTCGCCTTCCGGATCCGGAGGCTGCGCGCGGACCAGCGCGCCGTGCTCGGCGCCAGCGGCCGCGACGACCTGGTCGCCCACGCCAGCTCGCTGCAGCAGGCGTTCGAGTCGCTGCACGAGCGCGTGGAGTCGATGGCGGAGAAGCTCGACGGGCGGATGAGCGCCGCGGAGGAGCGCATAGACGGCGCGATCGCCTACCGCGCGCTGGTGCGCTACGACGCCTACGGTGAGCTCTCCGGCCACCAGTCGACGTCGCTCGCGCTGCTCGACGCCGGTCACAACGGCGTCGTGCTCTCCTCGATCGCCAACCGCGAGACCGCGCGCATGTACTGCAAGCAGGTCCACGCCGGCGAGGGCGAGCTCGAGCTCTCCCCCGAGGAGGCGGAGGCCGTCCGGATCGCCCTCTCGGGCGAGGTCGGCTCGGTCACGCTGGATTAGGGCGGCCTGGGCGACTCGAACCCGGCGCGTGCCGCGCCAGGCGGCGGGTTCCGGGGATCGCTGGTCTACACTTCGCCGAGCGATGGCCACAGCCGCCGTACCCCCAGCACCACTGGGGTCCGTGCCGCCGAGCGACTCCCAGCGGCACGGACCTGAAGCTGACGGCTGCGGCCGTTGGTCTGGGGGTCGTGTGCTCGTCCTCAACGCGACGTACGAGCCGATCAACGTCTGCACGGTGCGCCGCGCGACGGTGCTGCTGCTCAAGAGCAAGGCCGAGGTGATCGAGATCGGCACGCGCGACCTGCACTGGGCGACCGGCTCGCTGCCGCGCCCGGTCGTGATCCGCCTGGTCACCTACGTGCGGATCCCGCGCGACACGCACAAGCGCAAGATCACCCGCCGCGCCGTGTTCGCCCGCGACGGCTGGGAGTGCCAGTACTGCGGCGCCCGCACGAGCCTCACGGTCGACCACGTGATCCCGCGCTCGAAGGGCGGCGGCTCGGGCTGGGACAACATCGTCGCCTCGTGCGCGCCGTGCAACCGCCGCAAGGGCGACCGGCTCCCGCACCAGATCGACATGCACCCGCGCCAGAAGCCGCGCACCCCGAGCGCCCACATCTTCATCCAGCTCGCCTCGCCGACGATCCCGGCGACCTGGAAGCAGTACCTCCTGCACGAAGCCGCCTAGCGGCCACTCGCTGCGCGCCCGGCCATTTAACGACCGAGGGCGCCGTTTCGACGAACGGCGCCCTCGGTACTGCCTTGCTGGACTCTGCCGGCCTCGGCTGGTCTGACGGCTGGGGGGACCAGCTCCAGCACCGCTGCCGGCGGTGTCTCGGTTTGGATTCCGCTTGCGCGGGCCCAGCTCCGGTCGCTCTAGCGGCCGGACACCTCCAGGGTCCCGGAATAACTGTCACTCAACTTCGGACCACCCCCTTTCTCTGGTGATTCCAGAGTAGCGGAAGGCGGGGACGGCCACCACGCCCAACCGGCGTGGTGGCAGGGATCAGGCGTCCTCGGACTCGTCCTCGGCGGCGCCGTCGCCGTCCAGCGGCTCGATCGCGACCACGCCGTCGCCGTCATCCTCGCCGGCCGGCTCGACCGCGACGGTCTCGCCGCCGGCCTCGAGCACCGCGGTGGAGGCGTCGCCGTCGCCGTTCCCGGCGGGCGTGTCGGACTCGACGACCAGCGCGACCGCGGAGACCTCGTCGCCCTCGCGCAGCTTCATCACCCGGACGCCCTGCGAGGCGCGGCCGTAGCGGTTGATGCCGCGCACCCCGGTGCGCTGGACGATGCCGTTCTGGGAGATGAACACGAGCTCCTGGTGCTCCTTGACCACGAGCGCCGCGGCCAGCAGGCCCTTGTCCTCGGTGAAGTTGATCGTCTTCACGCCCTTGGCGCCGCGCGAGGTCAGGCGGTACTCGTCGATCCCCGTCCGCTTGCCAAAGCCGTTCTCGGTCACGACCAGCAGATCCTGGCCGGGCCGCGCGACGTCCATCGCGAGCACGTAGTTGTTCTTGCCGGAGACGTCCATGCCGCGCACGCCGCTGGTGTCGCGGCCCATCGCCCGCGCGTCCTCCTCGCGGAAGCGCACGGTCAGGCCCTCGTGGGAGACCATCAGGATCTCGTCGCCCGGGTCCACGCGGCGCACCGCGACCAGCTCGTCGTCGTCGCGGATGTTGATCGCGATGATGCCGTCGGCCTTGATCGGGGTGTTGTACTTCGGGAACTCGGTCTTCTTGACCGTGCCCTGGCGCGTGGCGAACATCAGGAACTCGGTCTCCGAGAAGTCCCGCGTCGCGAGCACCGACTGCACCCGCTCGCCGTCGCGCAGCGGCAGCACGTTGCCGAGGTAGCGGCCCTTGGACGTGCGGCCGGCCTCCGGCAGGTCGTAGACCTTCGAGCGGTAGACCTTGCCGCGGTTGGTGAAGAAGAGGAGGTAGTCGTGCGTCGAGCACACGAAGAGGTGCTCGATGTAGTCGTCCTCCTTCATCTCCATCCCGATGATCCCCACGCCGCCGCGGCGCTGCTGGCGGTAGGTGGCCAGCGGGAGCGACTTGATGTAGCTCGAGTTGGTGATCGAGATCACCATCTGCTGGTCGGCGATCAGGTCCTCGATGTCGAGGTCGTCCTCGGCCGGCGAGATCTTCGTGCGGCGGTCGGCGCCGTAGCGCTCGGAGATCTCCTGCAGCTCCTCCTTGATGAGCCCCAGGACCTTGTCCTCGTCGCCGAGCAGCTCGCGCAGCTCGCGGATGCGCTCCACGAGGTCGGCGTGCTCGCGCCGCAGCGAGTCGGCCTCGAGCGCGGTCAGCTGCTGGAGGCGCAGCTCGAGGATCGCCTGCGCCTGGATGTAGGTCAGCTCGAAGCGCTCCATCAGCCCGGTGCGGGCGGAGTCGCGGTCGCGCGAGGAGCGGATCAGGTCGATCACGGCGTCCAGGTGGTCGAGCGCGATCAGCAGGCCCTCGAGGCGGTGGACCCGGGCCTCGAGCGCGCGCAGCTCGTGCTTGGAGCGCCGGACGATGACCTCGCGCTGATGCTGGACGTAGAAGTGGATGACGCCGCGCAGCGGCAGCGTGCGCGGGACGTTGTCGACGAGCGCGACGGTGTTGACGCCGAACGTCGTCTGCATCTGCGTGTGCTTGTAGAGCTTGTTCAGCACGACCTTGGGGTTGGCGTCGCGCTTGAGCTCGATCACGACCCGCATGCCCTTGCGGTCCGAGTGGTCCTCGATGTTCGTGATCTCCGTCAGCTTCTTCTCGGCGTGCAGGTCCGCGATCTTGCGGATCAGGCCGCCGTCGCCGCCCTTCTTGACCTGGTAGGGCAGCTCGGTGACGATGATCGCCTCCTTGCCCTGGCTGAGCGGCTCGATGTGCGCCCGGGCGCGCACCCGCACGCGGCCGCGGCCGGTCTCGTAGGCGTCGCGGATGCCCGTCAGGCCGAGGATCACGCCGCCCGTCGGGAAGTCGGGGCCCTTGATGTGCTGCATCAGGCCGGCGACGTCGATGTCCGGATCCTCGATGTAGGCGATCGTGGCCGCGATCGTCTCGCGCAGGTTGTGCGGCGGGATGTTCGTGGCCATGCCGACCGCGATGCCGCTGGAGCCGTTGACGAGC
>Ga0207708_10003651_pt1 | contig 11350 bp, 8 predicted proteins | sample KBSK5101metaG_FD_184340 | JGI IMG/M metagenome (GOLD analysis project Ga0207708, IMG submission 184340) | Corn, switchgrass and miscanthus rhizosphere microbial communities from Kellogg Biological Station, Michigan, USA - KBS K5-10-1 metaG... | ecosystem: Host-associated > Plants > Roots >...
GCTGTTCACCTGCCAGAGATCGTAAAGCTTTGTGTCAGCGAGAATATTTTCCGTACTCAACATCGCTGTCATCATGGCGTGGTCCTGGTTGTTGTATTTGTGCATTCCGTTACGGCCAACCAGGTGGAGGTTCGGGTACCGCGTGTCCAATTCCTGACGAATGGTAGCGACGTGCCGCGCATATTCGTCAGCGTAAACCGGATACGCTTTTTTCTGGCGAACGACGCAGCCATCGACGAAATCGCCCTCTTTCGCCAACCCGATCTGAATCAGCTCGCGCTTTGCGAGCTCGATCAAGTCTTTGTCGCTAGAGTCCCAGAGGCCGTCGTGTTCGAAACAGAAATACTCCAGGCCGTAACAAACCTTATCCGTCTCGGGCACCATTTCGGGCGACCATGATCGGAAATTCTGAACACGACCGACCTTGACGCTGGGATCGTGAATGTAAATCCAGTTGTCATCGAACATCTGCCGATCTTTCAAAATCAGCATGACGGTGAGGAAATCGCGATATTTGAGGCTCTCAGCCGCGCGCCTGGTTCGTTCACTCACGGCCGGTGACAAACCGCAGACCAGCTCCCGCATAGGCGCCGACGAAATGACGTGTTCGGCCTCGATTATTTGCAGATCTCCGTCGCCGTTTTTGTATTCGACATTCCATTGACCAGACAAATCGTCATAGGAACAGCGCGTCACTCTGCAGCCCATTTCCAATTTGCCGCCCAGCGCCGTCATCTTTTCAGCACAAGCTTCCCACATCATCCCCGGACCTCGCCGCGGATAACGGAATGAATTAATCAGCGTCTTGATGACTTTGCTCCGGTCGCCGTTGTAACGCTGCGGGACAAGCGCGTTCTTGATTGCGCTGCCTAACGAAAGGCCTTTGATCCGTTGCGCTGCCCAGTCGGCGGAAATTTCCTTGCAGCTCATCCCCCAGACTTTTTCGGTGTAACTCTTGAAGAACGTGTTGAAAAGTCGTTTGCCGAATTGATTGCTAACCCATTCTTCGAAATTTCGCGGGTTCCGGATCGGAAACAAACGAGCTTTCAGCCAGGAAAGAACGCACAACACCGATTTGAAAACCCCGAGCTTCAGCAGCGCTTCAATTGGCTTGAGCGGATAGGAGAAAAATTTGCCGCCGTAAAAAATCCGCGATGAACGCGGGCGCGTGAGCATATCGTTAGGCAAAATTTCGGTCCACAGGTCTTCGACCGCTTTGGATTTTGAGAAGAAACGGTGACCGCCGATATCGAAATGAAAGCCCTTGTAAGTTGCCGTGCGCGAAATGCCGCCCACGTAAACGGGATCGGCTTCCAGAACGACGACATCGACGTCGCTTTTGGCAAGCAGATAGCCAGCCGTTAGACCTGCCGGACCTGCACCGATGATGACGACCTTTGGCTTCATGTTTTGCTACGCGACCCAGTTGCCCCGGGTGAAATTCCAGACGTACCAGCCCTGCATGCACAGCCCCGCAGCGCTTACCAACGCTACTGCCGCCATTCCGAAAGCCCGCACCCATACTGGCGGCGTGCGAAATTGACGCAGAAAATTCAACAGCGCCAGCACGACCAACGCGTACGCGCTGAACTCGTAACGCAACATACTTTCCATGTCGACACAGGCGACGCCGCTCACCGAGAGATAATAAATCGTCGCCGCGCAGAAATAGATCCCTGCGCGGACCGACAGGCCGGCGCGGCGCCTAATCGTTGGAACCAATTCGCAAACCGCGATGGCAACCAGAAGCACGGCACCCAGTGTCATCGACAACTGGCTCATTTCGGTGGGATCGTTTAGGGCCGGAACAAGCCAGCGATAACTCTCAGGTTTAAACACCGCAAGGTAATCGGGCACGATGTTCCAGCCAGCCGCCTGCGTGAGCATGTAAAGGTCCCAACGACCCCAGCGCAGTTGGCACAAGACGAAAAAGGCGATCCCACCGCAGGCAGCCACAAATGTTAGCCCGGCAGCTGCCCGGTTCTCTCGAAGCCATTTGCGTGGCTTCAGCAAACCGCGCCACCCTGTTTGACAAACCGAACGCACCAAAGGAAACGCAGCGCACACAATTCCGACAATTCGCGTCGCCGACATAACGACTCCGTGCGTGGCCGCCAACACTCTCGCCGTGCGACCTTCCGCGGTGCTCCAATAGATGAAGCCAAGCAGCGCCATTAGAAAGAGCGATTCCGAGTAAGCTGCGACGAGGAAGAACGCTGCCGGATTCGCGAGGATAAGCAGTGTCCCGCAAACCTGAAGCGAAGGCCCAGCTTTCCAGCGTCTGCAGAAAAGAAAAAAATAAGTCCAAAAACCCCAGGCAGCGAGCTGAGCCGTGATCAAAAGCGCTGTGCCGGCGTTGACGTTGAATGCATTTCGGAGCAACGCGGCAATTGCCGGGTATGCCGGAAAAAATGCGACATTCGAGACTTCCATCACTTTGTGATCGATCGGCGGGACAATTGTCTGGTATCCGCGATCCATAATGTTCATGAACCAATAGCTGTCGTGTTGAACGAGCGCGGAATAGCGCTCAGGGATCGGCTTTTCCGGAGCAAGCAGAGCCACCGCCATTACAATCTGCAAAATCGTGACGATGCATCCCGCGACGATTGGCGTGACAAATCGTGGCAGGCGGGTCATCAATTCATAATCGCAGAAGGCGCCCAGTCTGCTCGCGAAAGTCTCGCGGCCAAGCCAATGTTTCCGACCCTGTTCAGCTACCCCGGTCGGCCATTGAATGGGGAGAAAGCCGGCAGGACACGAAGCACTTGCGAAATTTTGTGAAAAACCAATGTCCGATCGCATAGATTCCAGCTGATTTCCGTGGCTGGATTGGACGACGATCGCGATTCGTTTATTCGCGGAAGTTGTCGTAGCTTCGATCCTCAGCTTTGCGCATTAATTTTGTGCGCTGAAAGCGCAAGTCAGATAGTAGCCCAGGGCAACGCCCTGGGTTACCGGGCACGGAATATTCGCCCTGAAAGGGCACAACAAACCCGCGCTGAAAGCGCACTTCACATAATAGCCCAGGGCAACGCCCTGGGTTACCGGGATCACGGAATATTCGCCCTGAAGGGGCATAACAAAGACGAGCGCGAGATTTTTCGGCATGCCCTTCAGGGCGGCAATTTATTTTGAACCACCTCACCCAGGGCGTTGCCCTGGACCAAGGGTGTTTTCGGCTTTCAGCCGGAGGAAAAATTTCTCCCGATAAGAGTTCCGGGGTTAAAACCACTACGCCCCAGAGACGACAAGCACGATTTCGCCTTTCGCCGGGCGCGCCTCATAGTGTGCAAGCAGTTCGGCAGCAGTGCCGCGACGGAATTCTTCGAATTTCTTTGTTAGCTCACGTGCGACGCACAGTTGTCGGGCTGGCATAATGCTGCTGCAAGCCTGAAGCGTTTTAAGAAGCCGGTAAGGAGATTCAAAAAAAAGCGTCGTCTCCTCGCTTTCAGCTGCTATCTGCAATTCGCGCTCACGTTGGCCGCTTTTCACCGGAAGAAACCCACGGAACAAGAATCTCTCGGTCGAAAATCCGGAACCGAGTAGAGCGATGAGAATCGACGATGGTCCGGGGACGATCGTAAACGGCAGTTCACGACTAATGCATTCGCGAATAAGGCGCAGCCCTGGATCGGAAAGACCAGGCGTGCCAGCGTCTGTAATTAACGCAACGTTTTCGCCTCGGGCGAGCCGTTCGACCAACTCAACCGTGCGCGCCGCTTCATTATGCTCGTGATAGCTGACAAAGGGCTTTTTGATCTCGAAATGTTTTAGCAGTAAACCGGAATGCCGCGTGTCTTCCGCCGCCACAACGTCAACACCCTTCAGGACGTCAAGAGCCCGCAAGGTGATGTCGCCCAGATTACCGACCGGAGTCGCCACCACGTAAAGCATGCACGTATCATCGGATCAAATTCGGCGTCACGCTAACCCACCAAAACGATTCGACCGCTTACAAAGCCGAAGGGCTGTTGCAAAACGAATCCGTAAACGGAGGAAAACATGAAAACGACGTCCTACTTATCCATGCTAACGCTTGTGGTTCTAGTCGGTTGCGTGGCAGAACCAACTACGGTGACGACGACAACCACCACGCAGGAGGTGACCACGACAGGCCCGGCGCGAGAAGTCATAGTCACCCGTGCGCCGCCGCCGCTTCGTGTGGAAGCTCAGGCGGTGGCACCCGGCCCGGGCTACGTTTGGACAGCCGGTTACTGGCGATGGACCGGCACGACCTACGCGTGGGTGCCGGGCACGTGGGTAGTGCGTCCCCGGCCCGCCGCAGTTTGGGTCGCAGGCCACTGGGTGCCTCGTTACAACGGCTGGGTGTGGATCCCCGGCCACTGGCGATAGCCGCGCCCAACGCAATTGTACGTGAGCTAGGTCACCAGCCCAAAACCTTCGCGAAAACCAGCGGCGCAACGATTGTCGCGTCAGATTCGATCACGAACCGCGGGGTATCCACGGCCAGTTTTCCCCACGTGATCTTCTCGTTAGGCACCGCCCCGGAGTATGAACCGAAACTGGTGGTGGAATCGCTGATCTGGCAAAAATATCCCCACTCCGGGACCGGCATGCTGACGACGTCCTGATTCAACATCGGCACAACGCAAATGGGGAAATCGCCCGCAATGCCGCCACCGATTTGAAAAAAGCCGATGGATGAATCCTTTGATGCTTCGCGATACCAATCTGCGAGTTTGATCATGTATTCGATGCCAGAGCGGATCGCCTGCACGTTTTTGATCGCTCCGGTAATGCAGCGCGCCGCATAAATGTTTCCGAGGGTCGAATCTTCCCAGCCGGGTACAAACAACGGAAGGTTCTTGTGCGCAGCGGCGACCATCCAACTGTCGGCTGGATCGATCTCGTAAAATTGTTTGAGGCGGCACTCGCGCAAAATTTTGTAAAGGAACTCGTGGGGAAGGTTTCTCTGGTTCTTCTCCGAGGCGGCAACCCATTCATCTAGCACCACCCGTTCAATGCGCCGCATCGCTTCCTCTTCGGGAATGCAAGTATCAGTAACGCGATTGAGATGCCGCCGGAGGAGATCCTCCTCTTGTTGCGGACTGAGTTCCCGATAATTTGGAATCCGTTCGTATTTGCTGCGCGCGACGAGATTGAACAGATCTTCCTCCATGTTCGCACCCGTGCAGGTGATGGCGTGCACTTTGTCGCGGCGGATCATTTCTGCGAGCGACACGCCCAGTTCGGCGGTGCTCATCGCACCCGCCAGGGTGATCATCATCGTCCCGCCACGATCGAGATGCGCAATGTAAGCGTCGGCTGCGTCTTTCAGCACCGCCGCGTTGAAATGCCGGAAATGGCGCTCAATGAACTCGCTGATGCTGCCCATCTTTACATCACCAACTTCGCAATGGAGACGTTACTTTTGATGCAAAACTTATGGTACGCGGGTCAAGCGTTAATTGCATTTTTTTCACTTTTTTACGGGATCGCGGCCAGAATGCGCGATGCCAAAACGTTCGGTATCACGCCGAGGAAAAGAACTGCTGCGGCAAGCACCGCGACTGTAGTTTGCTGCAAGAAATCGGACCTCATGTGCTCCATCGGTGCCGCAGCCGCAAGCGACGATGCATCGACGAAAATCGCTTTCAACACGAGAAGGTAATAATACAGCGAGACGAAACTGCCAACCAGGCCCAGCGCGACAAGCCAAAGAAGCGCGTGATTTGCGCCAGCGTGTAACGCGGCGCTGAACAAATAGAATTTTCCGAAAAATCCAGCCAAGGGCGGGATGCCTGCGAGGGACAACATGAAGACTGCCATGCACCCTGCGAGCAACGGAGAACGGGAAGCGAGGCCAGCGAAGTTGGAGAAATTGTCACCGCCGGTTTCGCGTCGCACGACACCGACAACGCCAAATGCGCCGATGAGCGTTACCGCATAGATCGTCGTGTAGAACAGGGCCGCGGAAAAGCCTTCGCGGTTACCAGCCACGAAGCCGATCAACGTGTAACCCGCGTGTGCGACCGCAGAATAGGCCAGCAGTCGGCGTACGTTCTGTTGTGCGAGCGCAACGAGATTGCCAACCACAATCGACAACGCCGCTAAAGCGGCAAGGACAGGCGACCACCCAGCCACCATGGCGTGCCATCCGGCGCTGCCGTGCACGGGCGCAAATCCAACGAGCACGATTTTTCCCAGCACAACAAATGACGCGACCTTCGAACCCGAAGCAATAAACGCGGCGCTCGGAACAGGTGCGCCTTGATACGCGTCAGGAGCCCATAGATGGAATGGTGCGGCAGCGATTTTAAATGCGAAGCCGACGAGCGTCATGACGATTCCAACCGCCAGCAGTCCCGACGGTGTCGGGAATGCCGTCGCCAATCTTGCTGCAATCTGGGCGAGACCGGTTGTTCCAGTCATGCCGTAAATCAGGCTGATCCCAAAAAGTGTGAACGCGCTGGACGTGCTACCGAACAAAAAATATTTCAGACCAGCTTCGGCTGAGCGCACGTCCGTTTTATCGAATGCGGCCATGACGTAAAGCGACAGTCCGAGCAACTCAAGCCCGATGAAAATCATCAGCAGTTCTTCACTCCCGACGAGCAGCATCAGGCCAACTGTCGCCAGGAGAACAAGCGCCAGATATTCGCCGGGATGGCGCGGCGCTTTTTCTGCCTGCGTCAGCAGGATTGTGAAAAATGCGAGCGCAAGGCAAATGATTTTGAACAGTGATGTCAGGGGCGAGATCACCAGCATTCCGCCAAACAGCGTCTTGTTGCTCGGCAGGAGCAGGATAGCGCCGATCGAAATCATGAGCCCGAGGCCGGCGACAAAGGCACCAGCCGACGTTGGGCGCTTAGCCAGGAGACCAATCGAAAGCACAACCAAAGCGGTCAGAACGACTACCGCTTCAGGCGACGCAAGTTTGAGAAGCTCCAGGTAAGACATCGTTAACGCGTTGGAACGTTGAAGCGCTGAAAATGCAGAGAGCGTTTCATTTCAAAAATCTCATCGTTTCGACTGCCGGCATGATGCGGTCCAGTAACATTTTGGGATAAACGCCAACGGCGAGTGTAGTGAGCATCAGCATGCAGGCGCCGATCTTCTCCGGGATTGTGATCGGCTTGAACTCTTCCCGACCCAATGTCGTACCCGTTGCAATTTCGGCTTGGACACCTTTCTCACCGAAGAACGAAAGCTTTAGCGCACGCAATGTAAACGCAGCGACGAGAACTATTCCAACTCCCACGATCCAAACCGCAATTGGGTAAGTTTTCCATGCGCCAATAAGAATCGTGATCTCGGCTGCAAATCCGCTGAAGCCGGGAATACCCATGGACGCAGCGGCTGCGACCACAAAAGTGAAAGCAGCGAAGGGCATTGTTTGGCTCAAATTCATTCCGGAAAGCGCATCGAGTTGGCGGGTGTGCGTGCGCCGGTAGATCATGCGTCCGGCGACGGCGAACAAAAGCGCCGCGATGACGCCGTGCGAAAACATTTGCAATACTGCGCCGGAAACGCCGAGCGCGTTGGCGGCAGCAAAACCGAGTAGCACGAAGCCCATGTGGCTCACGCTCGAATAACCAATGACAAATTTCAGATCACGTTGGCGAAGCGCGACAGCCGCGGCATACACGATTCCGATCACTGCTAGCACAGCGATCCATTTGCCCCACATCTGGAATCCCTGCGGAAAAAAATTCATCGCGACGCGCAGACCCGCGTAAGAGCCGAGCTTCATCACAATTCCCGCGAGCAACATCGAACCCGCAGTCGGCGCGGCGGCATGACCCGTGGGCGCCCATGTGTGCAGCGGCCAGATGCCGGCCAGCACTGCAAAGCCGAGAAACAACAACGGAAACGCCCAGGATTGCAGTTGCGTTGAAAATTCGAACTGCGACAGCTGGTTCAGGTCCAACGACCCTCCAGTGACATAAGCGACCAGTATTCCAACGAACACGAACATCCCGCCGAAGAAGGAATACAGGGTGAGCTTCATCGCGCCGTATTCCTTGTTGGTCGAGCCGAAGATGGCGATGAGAAAATATTTCGGCACGATCACCAACTCATAGAACACAAACAGCAAAAACAGATCAGCGCTGAGAAACACGCCGTAGCACCCGGCTACCACGAGCAGAAGCCAGAAAAAAAATTCGTTCTGCCGATGTTCCACATCCCATGAAAACAGCACCGTGCTAACCGCTGAAATGCCCGTGACAAGAACCATTGTCAGACTGATGCCATCGAGCGCCAGGTGATAATTCATCCCGAGGGCAGGAACCCAGGGCACACGCACGATCGTTGTAAAATGCGCCAGATCCGCAATCGGCATGTCCACAAACACGACCGCGCCCAGTGCCAAACCTGCGATTGTTGTCAGCAGCGCAATCCAGCGAGCAAACGCGCGCGGCAAAAGTAGCGCCAGTACCGCGCCGCCAAACGTGAGGTAAATCGTCCAGGCGATCATTCTGGGGAGCGCACGCGCCTCGCGTGTTCTTTTCGGCGCGTCGCCGAAAGGCGGGATCCAAAAGGCTTGTAGGATACAGAAGCTGGGGGGCGAAGAAAAAGTCCGCGATGGCGAGGGCGCCATCGCCAGCACGCGAGGCCCGTGCGCTCCCCAGACCTTTCGCTCTTCAACGCACTCGACAGCATTGCAACGCCTTGCTCCGTAAACGCGTACGGACGGTAACGTTTGCCACGACGCTTTCCGGAACTGGTCACAATTTGTGACCAGTTCGTTCGCCTCCTTTTTTCTAAGGTCACAAATTGTGACCTCAAAAACCGAGTCTCATCGGTGTTCAGTTGGAACATAAAATCCTCAGGGAAACGCTCGCGATTGCGCTTAGCAGCCTGGTTCAACACCTTCGTGGCGACCCCGTACAACAAAGCGAGATCGGAATCTAGCAGCACTTTCTGTCCGCGAATCCATCGAATCGATTGCACTACTCGCTCGATTGGAATGATCTCTTTGCTCATTGCGACGATTTTCAGCCAAGCAGCCGCGCCATGTGAACAACAGTCGTATTGAATATGCTGAACATGAATTGCGGCGCGATGCCGATGGCGAACATGAGCAAAGTCACGGGAACCACGACGAATTTTTCCCCACGCAAAAGATCGGGGAACGCGCTGCAACCTTCTGCGAGCGGTCCGCTGAAGAGAGATTGCATCGCTCGCATAAACACAATGGCTGTGACGAGAAGACCGATCACGGCAACGGCCGTGAAGGCCGCTGCCATCGCGAACGACGCTTTGAAAATCAGAAACTCGCCAATAAATCCATTCAGCCCCGGCAAACCGAGAGACGAAAACATGGCGACACTCATCCAACCGCAGAGCAGCGGTGTCCGCTGCATCAGGCCACCGAAATCGTCGATGCCACGCAAACCGCCCCGTTGTTCGAGCAGGCCCACAAAATAGAAAAGCGCCGCCGCGGTGATTCCGTGGTTAAAGATTTGCATGAACACGCCACTCAGTGCTGCCTGCGTGTCGATCGTCGCAGCAACAGCAGGTGACGCGGCCAGCGCAAAAAGACCCAGCATACAGTAGCCGAGATGGTTGATGGAGAGATACGCAATCATTCGCTTCAAATCGCGCTGCGCCCACGCAGCCAGTGGAGCGAAAACGATCGAGCAAACCACCAGCGCAAGCAGCCACGGACCGATGACTTTGATTTCGTTAGGAAACAACGGAAGCAACAGGCGCACGAAACCGTAAACCCCCATCTTCGATAGCACGCCAGTGAGCACCATCGACACACCAGTAGGCGCAGTTTGATACGCGTCCGGCAGCCAGGTGTGAAACGGAAATAGCGGCACCTTCACCGCGAGCCCGACGAAAATTCCGGCAAAGGCGAGCCAGGCGACGTTTCCCGTGAGCAGACCGCTCTTTCCAAGACTCGCCAGAGCCGCGAAGTCGAACGTGCCTTTCGCTAGATAAATCCCGAGGAACGAAAGCAACATGGCGACGCTTCCCAGAAATGTGTAGAGAAAAAACTTGGTCGCGGCGCGATCGCGATTTTCGCCGCCCCAGATTTTGATCAACAGAAAACCCGGGATCAGGCTCATTTCGTAAAACAAAAACCAAAGAACGAAATTCTGCGCAGTGAAGGTGCCGTAGAGCGCAGACTGCATGACCAGCATGGTGGCGTAGAATGCACGGCCTCCATCAGGGGGCGGTGGCGCAAGGAATGCGAACGGAATGATCAGCGAGGTAAGCAATACGAGCAGCAGGCTCAAGCCATCGACGCCCACCAAATATTCGGCGTTGATAGCCGGAATCCACGCATGACGTTCCACGAATTGGAGCGCAGTCGCGCTGGCATCGAAATTTCGCCATAGCGCCAGAGCGCATCCGGCAGAGATGATATTAAACACCAGCGCGATCGGCCGGCCATTCCGCAGCCTGCCCGCCGTAGCCTCCGCAGACGCAGCGGGCCATACACACACGGCAACCGCGCCAAGCAGCGGAATCAAAATAATCGCCGTGACTAAGCCAACCATGCGTAGAGAAGAAGCAGCGCCAACATCCCAACAGCCACGACGCCGAGGTAAATTTGAATCTGTCCGGAGTGCGCGCCGGACAGCAGACGGCCCAAACCGCGCGCGCCAACTGTCGTTTCATCTACTCCGGCATTGATGCCGCGCTCATCCACATCGGCTGTAAATATTCCAAAGAGTTGGCCGATTGCGCCGAAGCCGCGCACCAAACCATCCCAGAAATAGCGATCCATCCAGTCGGACAAACGTGCGCTGGCCCAGGCGAACGCGATGATCGTGCGCGCGTACAGCTCATCGATCCACATCTTATTTGCGAGGAACCGGAACAGCGCCGGCTGCGCGTACTCGAGCGGATCAACTTCAGCGGATCGTTCTCGATCTTGAGCGCCAGCTTTGTGATAGAACCAGGCACCCAGCGCGATCCCGCCACCAACGAGCACGAGCGAAATGAAAAGCATGGGCTGGATCAGATGCGCAATATCGAAGTGAACCGGTTCACCCATGAGATAACCATGCAACCATGGCCAGGCAGTGGTGAGCACGACGCTTAGGAAAACTGTGCCGACCGCGAGCACAATCAGTGGCATCGTCATCACACGCGGACTTTCGTGAGCGTGCTCAGCTGCGCTCCGCCGATTCCCGAAAAACACGTACATCATTTGCCGCGTCATATACAGCGCCGTGAGTACAACGCCGGCCAGCATTAGGAAGTATGGCGCATGGGATCGCGGCCAATGCTCGATGGCGTGAAGAATTTCCTCCTTTGTCCAGCCACCGGAGAAGATGAGTGGGACGCCACTCAACGCCATCATACCGATCGCGTACGTCCCAAACGTCACCGGCATCACGCGCCGCAGACCGCCCATGTTGCGAAT
>Ga0207708_10003652_pt1 | contig 11350 bp, 4 predicted proteins | sample KBSK5101metaG_FD_184340 | JGI IMG/M metagenome (GOLD analysis project Ga0207708, IMG submission 184340) | Corn, switchgrass and miscanthus rhizosphere microbial communities from Kellogg Biological Station, Michigan, USA - KBS K5-10-1 metaG... | ecosystem: Host-associated > Plants > Roots >...
CGGCGTCGACACGCGCGCGCTGCTGTTCGCCTTCGCCTCGACCGCCGTCGCCGCGCTGCTGGCCGGGACGATACCGGCATTCGTGCTCGCACGCGGCGGGACCGCGACGCTGACCTCGGCGTCGGCGCGGGTCACGCCGGCACACCGCCGCGCGCAGGCGCGCCTGCTCGTCGTGCAACTGGCCGTCGGGGTCACGATGCTCGCGGGCGCGGCGCTGTTCGTGCGCACGCTGCGCAATCTCGATCGCGCCGAGGTGGGGTTCACCCGCGGCAACCTGCTTTCGGCGCGGGTGTCGCTGCCGCCGCCGCTGTATAGAACCCCCGATCGCTGGCGCGAGTATTTCTCGCGAGCGGAGGAAGCCGTCGCGCGGCTGCCCGGCGTCGAAGCGGCCGCCGTCAGTTCCGGTCTGCCGTTCGCCACCGGCCGCGCCAGCACCTCCATCGTCCTCCCCGCGGATGCGCCTGGGGGCAGCCGGGAAGTCGAGGCGCAGCGCCGCTTCGTCTCTCCGGGCTATTTCCGCGTGATGGAGGTGCCGATTCTCGCCGGCCGAGGGTTCTCCGCCGGCGATCCGCCCGGCGGCGACGTCTTCGTCGTCGTCTCGCGCGAAATGGCGCAGCGGTTCTGGCGGGGCCAGACGGCGGCCCTCGGCCAGCGCTTCTCACAGGGCACGGTGCAGTTCGTCGTCGTCGGCGTGGCCGGCGACGTGCGCGACCAGACGCTCGCGACCGAGCCGATGTCCACCTTCTACGTCTCGACGGTGCAGCGTCCGCCGTGGCCGACGATGCGCATCGTCGCGCGGACGGCGGTGGCGCCGGCGACGCTGGCCGACAGCGCGCGGCGCGCGCTCGGCGGCATCGATCCGGCCGTCCCGGTCGAGGACGTCACCACGGTGGATCAGCTCGTCTTCACGTCGCTCGAGGACCAGCGGTATCGCGCGGTCCTCCTCACGGCGCTCGCCTCGGTCGCGGCGGCGCTCGCAGCCATCGGTCTCTACGGTGCGATCGCGCGCGGCGTCACGGATCGGCGGCGCGAGATCGGCGTCCGCCTCGCGCTCGGGGCGCGTCCGCAGCAGGTGACGGGGATGTTCCTCGCGCAGGCCGCTCGCCTCGCCGCCATCGGCGGGCTGCTGGGGTTGTTCGGGGCGTATGCCGCGGCGCGGGTGTCGGCCACGCTCCTGTTCGGCGTCGGCACGCTGGACCTCTGGACGATGGCAGTGGTCCTGGCCGGAGCCGCCCTTATTGCGCTGAGCGGCGGCTACTTTCCCGCGCGCCGCGCCAGCACTGTCAGTCCGGCTGAAATCCTGCGGGACTGACGCGTCGTCAGTCCCGCCGGAGCGCTTCCATCGGCTGCACGCTCGCCGCACGACGCGCCGGGATCCAGCTTGCGCCGGTCGCGACGATCATCAAGAGGACCGCTGCGCCCCACACCGTGGCCGGATCGGATGGCGCAATGCCGAAGAGCATCGACTTGACCAGCCGCATCGCCAGCAACGACGCGCCCACGCCGAGCACGACGGCTGCGGCCGACAGCGCCGACGCCTCGCGGAGCACCATGGTCAGAATCTGGCGAGGGATGGCGCCAAGCGCCATGCGGATGCCGATTTCCCTGGTGCGCTGCGCGACCGAGTAGGCCATCAAGCCGTAAATCCCGACGGATGCCAGTACCAGCGCCAGGAATCCGAAGGCCGACGTGAGCGACACGAGCAGCCGCTCGTCCGCCAGGTCCGAATCGATCTGGTCCTGCTGCGTGCGGACACTCACCAGCGGCAGCGCGGGATCGGCCGCGTGCAGGACGCGACGCAGCGCCGGCACGATTGCCTCCGGCGCGGTCAGCGTGCGAATCTGGTAGGTCAACCGTCGAACCTGCGTCTGCTGCACGTAGGGAATGAACACTTGCGGCGGCGGCGCGCCGTGCAGATCGTCGTAGAGCGTGTCGCCGCAGACGCCGACGATTTCGATCGGGACGGCCGCCAGGATGGACCCATAGCCGGAGAACACGCCGAGCGACACTCGTCTGCCGATCGGATTCTGATTGGGGAATCGTTCCGCGGCCAGACGCTGGTTGATGACCGCAACTTTCGGCGACGTCCCGGTATCGCCGCTCCCGAACGCGCGCCCGGCGACGATGGGAATGCCGAGCGTGGCAAAGAAGTCGATGCCGACCGCGTTGTAGGGTTCGGTCTGATCCGCGCTGGCGTCGACGGCTTCGCCCTGCGGCAGGAACCTGGTCCGCGACTGCTCGCCCGCCAGGTACGGCACCTCCGAGCCGGCCACCGAGGCGACGCCGGGGATGGCCGCGATCGCCTGCTCCAGGCGCTGGTGGAACGCGACGTTCGCGCCGGCAGGGTAGCGATTCTGCGGCAGGACCACCTGCGCGAGCAGCAGGTGGTCGGTGCGGAATCCGGGATTGACGGCGGTGAGTCCCGCGAGCGAGCGAATGAAGAGGCCGGCGCTGATGACCAGGAGCGTGGCCAGCGCGATCTGGAATCCGACGACCGATCTTCCGACGAGCGCACGGCGCTTGACGCCGTGGGCGATCTCTGCGCGCATCGCCGCGAGCGCCGGCGCGAGGCCGAACAGCACGCCGGTGGCGATCGTCACCACCGCGGTGAAACCGAACACCTGCCAGTCGAAGTGCGTCGTGAAACCGGCGAGGGCGCCGCGTCCGGCGTAGGCCAGCGCCAGGCCCGCGCCGCCGCCGAGCGCCGCGAGCAGCAGGCTCTCGATCAGCATCTGCCGCAGGATGCCTGCCCGCCCGGCGCCCAGCGCGAGGCGCAGGCTCATCTCGCGCTGCCGCCGCGCGCCGCGCGCGAGCATCAGCGTGGCGATGTTGGCACAGGCGAGCAGCAGCACGAGCCCGAGAAAGACCATCAGCACCGAGATGGGAGTGGCGAAGACCAGGCGCTGCGCGAACAGGCCCCGGCTGCCGTCCCGCAGCGTCAGCCTCGGCACAACGCCGGGGCGGGTCGGGAGCGTGGCGCGCACGATGGTGGAGAACTGGGTGTCGAGCGCCGCCTGGGCGGCGCGGTCGCTGACGCCTGGTTTGATGCGCGCCAGGACGTCCAACCGCGACGCCGGGTCCGCCAGCCAATCCTTTCGGTCGGATGACGGCGTCACACGCGTCGCGTATGCCAGGGCGACGATGGCCTCCGGCGTCTGCGACGGCAGCGTGCTCCCGGCTCCCGTGAAGCTCCTGGGATTCACGCCGACGATGGTGACCGGAACATCGTTGAGCTTGATGGACTGACCCAGCGCGGTCGGCGACCGGTCGAAGTGCCGCTGCCAGAACTCGTCGCTGATGACGACCACCGCTTCGGCGCCGGGAACGTCGTCGGCCGGACGGATCCCGCGGCCGAGCTCCGGCTCCAATCCGAGCACCTCGTAGTAGTTTCCCGAGACTTCGTGCACGGCCACGCGCTCCGCGTTGTCGCCGACGGTCGCGTTCGCTGCGGTCGCATGGAAGGCCAGCAGGCCGCCGACCGCCTGGGCCTGCGCTTGCAACTGCTGGTAAATCGGGTAGGAAAGGCTGGCATCCGTCGCCGTCAGCAGCCGTAGGTTCCGCGCATGGGGAACGGCAAGTCGGTCGAACAGCAGCGGTTTGGCCACGGAGAAGATCGTCGTGTTGGCCGCGATCGCCAGGGCGAGCGACGTGGCGGCGACGAGCGTGAAGCCGGCGCTCCGGCGCAGTACGCGGGCGGCGAAGACCAGATCGCGCAGCAGCACGGCAGGCACCTCCTCGAGACGTTATCCGAAAACGGCGACGCGGCCCAGGGCCACCCGATACGCCCATTCCCCGTCTAAGCCGCAGAATGGAGGTGACGATGGGACGGCTGGGACAGGATATCCGGTACGCGGTGCGAACGGCGGTACGAACGCCGTCGGTCTCCATCCTCGCGATCCTGGCGTTCGCGCTGGGCATCGGGGTGACGACCGCGGTCTTCAGCATCTTCAGCGGCGTGCTCCTCGCGCCGCTGCCGTTCCCGAATCCGGACCAGCTCGTCGCGGTCTACGGCACCCAGCCCGCATGCGCCACGTGCCCCGCGTCGTTCCCGAAGTATTACGACTGGAAGACACGCAACACGGTGTTCGCGGCGATGGGCGGGTCGACGCAGGCCTCGTTCGTGCTCACCGGCGCGGGGGCCCCCGAGCAGGTGAACGGCCTCTACACGACGGCGTCGCTCAACGACGTGTTCCGCGTGCAGCCGCTGCTCGGACGCTGGTACACCGAGGAGGAAGATCAGTTCGGCGGACGGAAGGTCGTGGTGCTCGCCTACAAGTTCTGGCAGCGCCGCTTCAGCGGCGACCGCGACATCGTCGGCCGCCGCCTCATGTTCGACGGCGAGCCGTATGAAGTGATCGGCATCATGCCGGCGACCTTCACGCACCGCGGTGGCGATTTCTACGTGCCGCTGCAGCGCAAGCTCGATCCGGCCACGCGCGGCAATCACTTCCTCGCCACCTACGCGCGGCTTGCGCCCGGCGTGCCGCTCGATCGCGCCATCCGCGAAATGCGCACGCTCGGCGAGTCGCTGGCGCGCGAGTACAACTACAACCACGGCATCGACGTGCGTTCGTATCGTGAAGTCGTCATCGGCCAGATTCGCGGCCCGCTGCAGGTGCTGCTGGGAGCGGTGTTCTGCGTGCTGCTGATCGCCTGCGCCAACGTCGCCAACCTGCTGCTGGCATCGGGGCTGGCGCGGCGGCGTGAGATTGCCGTGCGCCTGGCGCTGGGGGCCGGGCAGAAGGACGTCGCGCGGCAACTGACGGCCGAGTCGCTGCTGCTCGCGGTCGCCGGCGGAGTGCTCGGTCTGCTGCTCGCGATCTGGATCGTGCGGGTGTTCCTCGTTCTGGCGGCCAACAACCTGCCGCGCGCCGCGACGGTTCACATCGACGGCCGCGTGCTGGCGTTCACCGCCATCACCTCGATCGCGGTTGGCGTGGTGTGCGGGCTGTGGCCGCTGCTGCGCATGCGGCTGCGGACGCTGACCTCGGCGCTCCGCGAAGGGGACACGCGCAGCGGCACCGGTGCCGGCGCGACGTTCGGCAACGGCCTGGTCATCACTGAGATCGCCGTCGCCTTCGCGCTGCTCGTCGGCGCCGGCCTGATGGTCAAGAACCTGATCCTGCTCGAGCGCCGCGACGCCGGCATCGCAACCGATCACGTCATCGCCTTCGACATCAATCCGTCGGGCCCGCGCTACAAGGATTCGGCCTCGGTGGCGACGCTCTACCGCACGCTCGACGAGCGCCTCGCCGCGGTGGGGGGTGTGCAGTACGTCGGGCTGATCAGCCACCTGCCGATGTACCGCTTCGGCAGCAACGGCGAGCAGACGCGCGAAGGCGGCAACCCGTGGGGGCCGAACGAGAACCCGCTCGTCGAATATCGCTTCCTGTATGGTGATTACCTGAAGGCCCTGGGGATCCCGGTCCTGCGCGGGCGCGCGCTCGACGCACGGGACGGACAGGGGACGAGCACGGTCCTCGTCAACCAGGCGATGGCGGAGAAGTTCTGGCCGAACGAGGATCCGATCGGCAAGCGCTTCGGCCAGGGGACCGACGTCAAGCAGTACTGGACCGTCGCCGGCGTCATCGGCAACATCCGGTCGTTCGGCCTCGGCGCGCGGACGCCGTACGAGTTCTATCGCACCACCGATCAGGTCGCGCCGAACTCGATGACGGTGGTGATCCGCTCGTCCGGCATCGAACCCTCGTCCCTGATTCCCACCGCGCGGAGCATCGTCTCGTCGCTCGATCCCAATCTTCCGGTCACCCAGGTGCAGACGATGGAGGAGGTGGTCAGCGCATCGGTCGGCCAGCCGCGCCTGCTGTCGGCGCTCTCGGGGCTGTTCGGCGCGCTTGCGGGGCTGCTCGCGATGGTCGGCATCTACGGCGTGACCTCCTACAACGTGCGGCGGCAGCGGCGCGAGTACGGCATCCGTCTGGCGCTCGGCGCCGATCCCGGGGCGGTGCAGCGGCTGATCGTCCGGCGCGGCGCCGTCGTCGCCGCCGTCGGCATCGCCATCGGCTGGGTCGCCGGCCTGGGCCTGACCCGCCTCCTCGGATCGATGCTGAACGACGTGAAGCCCACCGATCCGTCGGTGTTCGCCGCCAACGCGGTGACGGTGCTGGTCGTGGCGATGGCCGCCTGCTACATCCCGGCGCGCTGGGCCGGAAGGGTGGACCCCGCGCTGGTGCTGCGCAACGACTGACACCCGAACCGCCGGCACGAGGCGGTGACGAACGGCGTGATATAGATATTCGATATTGAAGTCCGAAAGATGCTATAGTTCCGCGCCATGGGCAAGCGGCAGGCGGAACTGATGAAGGGGACACTCGATCTCCTGGTGCTGAAGACGCTGGAGCTCGAGCCGCGGCACGGCGTCGGCGTCGCCGACCGCATCGAGCAGATCTCCAGCGGCACCTTCGTGGTCAAGCCGGGATCGCTCTTTCCCGCGCTGCACCGCCTCGAGCAGGAAGGCTTCATCAAGGGGGAGTGGAGCGAAACGCCCGAGGGGCGCCGCGCCAGGTACTACCGCATCACCGGCGCCGGCCTGCGCCAGCTCACGACCGAGAAGAAGAACTGGGCCCGCGTCGTCATGGCGATCGGGCTGATCCTGGAGTCGGACTGAAGCCATGCCGCTCGGATCTCGCCTCGCGAGCGCCTGGCGCACCCTGTTCCGCAAGAACCGCGTCGAGCGGGATCTCGACGAGGAAATGCAGGCGGCGCAGGCGCTGCTCGAAGAGCGCCACCGGCGCGACGGGCTGACGGCAGCCGAGGCACGGCGGGCGGCCCGGATCGCCCTCGGCGGCATCGAGCCGGTCAAGGAGGAAATCCGCCACCGGCGGCCGGGCGCCGCGGTCGACTCGACGCTGCTCGATCTGCGCTACGCGGTGCGCGGGCTGATCAAGGCGCCCGCGTTCACCGCGGTCATCGTCGCGACGCTGGCGCTGGGCATCGGCGCCAACAGCGCGATCTTCAGCGTCGTCCACACGCTGCTGCTGGCGCCGCTGCCGTATCGAGACGCCGATCGGCTGATCTTCGTGTGGTCGGACATGACCGACGCCGGCTATCCCCGCGCGCCGCTGTCGGGCCCCGAGCTCGCCGACCTGCGCACGCGATCGTCCACGGTTGCGGGCTTCGCCGCGATCTGGGCGAACACGACGGCGTTGACCGGCGAAGGCGATCCCGAACAGCTTCGCATCGGCCTCGTCACCGACAACTTCTTCGACGTGCTCGGGGCGGACCCGCATTTCGGGCGCACGTTCCGCGCCGACGACGCGGTTCCCGGCGCGCCGCCCACGATCCTGCTCGGGTGGCCGCTGTTCGAGCGCCGCTACGGCGCCGATCCGTCGATCGTCGGACGGCAGATCCTCGTCAACGATCGGCCGACCACCGTCGTCGGCGTGATGCCGAAGTCCTTCCGCCTGCTGCTGCCGCCCGATGCGAGCGTGCCCGACGATCTGCAGGCGTGGCAGCCGTTCTCGTCGGCGATGCCCCGCGGCCCGCGCGGCCAGCAGTACCTGCGGGTCGTCGGCCGCATGCGCATCGGCGCGACGGTGGCCGAGGCACACGCCGACATCACCGCAATCGCGCGGCGGATCAGCGCGGAGTTCACCGAGTACGGCGCGGCGGGACGCCTCTTCACGGTCGTCGCGCTGCAGCAGGACGACGTGCGCGAGATGCGCCCGGCGCTGCTGGCGCTGTTCGCCGGCGTCGCCATCCTGCTGGTGATCGCCTGCGTCAATGTCGCGAGCCTGCTGATCGCCCGCGCCGCGGCACGCGGCAGGGAGACGGCGCTGCGTCTCGCGCTTGGCGCCGGGCGCGGCCGGCTGCTGCGGCAGTGCCTGGTCGAAGGGCTCGTGCTGGCGGTGCTTGGCGTCGTCGCCGGCGTGCCGGCCGGCTACGCCGTGCTCGGCGCGCTGCAGGCGCTCCGGCCGCACGCGCTGAGCCGCATCGACCTCTCGCGATTCGATCCGCCGGTGCTGGCGTTCACGATTGGAACGGCGCTCCTGTGGGGACTGTTGTTCTCGCTGGCGCCGCTCTTCGAGGTGGTGAAGTCCGACATCCACGCTTCGCTGCAGCAGCACGGTCGATCCACGCCGGGCCCGGTGCGCTACCGCACGCGCGCCGCGCTGGTAGTGGTGCAGGTCTCGTTGAGCGTCGTGCTGCTGGTGGGCGCGGGCCTGCTGGTCCGCGCCTTCTTCCAGGTGCAGCAGGTCGATCCGGGCTTCCGGACGGGCCGCATGCTGACGTTCCGCGTCGCCGTCCCGTTCCAGCGCTATCGTCCGCCGGCCGCGTTCAACGCGTTCTCCCGCGAGCTGCAGCGCGTGCTCGGCGCGGTGCCAGGCGTCACCGGCGTCGGCGCCATCAGCCATCTGCCCTACGACGATCTGCCGAACTGGGGCGGCGGCTACGCGCTCGAGACCGCGACCAACACGTCGGCGGCGCCCAACGCCGACTATCGCACCGTGACGCCGGGCCTCTTCGAGACGCTCGGCGTGCGGCTGGTCGAAGGACGCTTCTTCACCGAGGCCGATCAGACGCCGGTGGTGATCGTCGACGACCGGCTCGCGCAGCGGCTGTGGCCGGGGCGAAGCGCGCTGAACCAGCGGCTCCTGGTCGATCCGGGATCGAACGGCAGTCCCACGGTGAAGGCGACAGTCGTCGGGGTGGTCTCGCATCTGCGGCTGCGCAGCCTGGTCGCGGATCTGACCGAGCAGGTCTTCTTCCCGGAACGGCTGGTGCCGCGCAATCCGATGGCCTACGTGATCCGCGGCGACCGCGACGCCGCGGCGCTGGCCGCGGACGTGCGCAAGGCGATCGCGTCGCTCGACGCCAGGCTGCCGATCTACGACGTGCGTCCGCTCGACAGCTACGTCGAGGGGGCGCGCGGCACGCGTCGTTTCACGATGCAGCTGGCGGCGGCATTCGCGCTGGTCGCGCTCGCGCTGGCCTGCGTCGGTGTCTACGGCGTGCTCGCCTACTCGGTGGCGCGGCGGCGCCACGAGTTCGGCGTCCGCCTGGCGCTCGGCGCGGAGCCGCGGCGCGTCGTCGTCGACGTGATGCGCGAGGGGCTGCGCCTGGCGGCCATCGGGTCGCTCGTCGGCGTGGCCGGCGCGCTGGCTGCGTCGCGGCTGCTCGAAACGCAGTTGTACGGCGTCCGCCCGCACGATCCGGTCAGCTACGCGGGAACGATCGCCGTGCTGGCGGTCGCGGCGGCGATCGCCTGCTGGATCCCGGCGCGGCGCGCGACGAACGTGAGTCCGATGGACGCGCTGCGGACCGAGTAGAGGTGGGGGCAGAAGAGACCGTGTTTATCCGTGTTTATCCGTGGCGTTCCCTCGGGCGCGTCGTGATGTGCAGGGAGCCGCGAAGGGCGGGGGCCCCATGTCGATGGTCAGGAAAATGATGCATGCGTGGCGCACGCTGTTCGGCAAGGCGCGGCTGGAGCGCGAGCTCGACGAGGAGCTGCGCGGCGCTTCGCAGACCCTCGAGGATCGGTACATGTCGCGCGGCATGTCCGCGGCCGAAGCGCAGCGCGCCGCGCGGCTGGCGCTCGGCGGCGTCGAGCCGGTGAAGGACGCGGTGCGCGACGTGCGCGTGGGCGTGCGCGTCGAGCTGTTCCTCTCCGACGTGCGCTACGCGGCGCGCGCGCTGCGGAAGTCCCCGGCGTTTGCCGCGGCGGCGATCGTCTCGCTGGCGCTCGGCATCGGCGCCAACGCCGCGATCTTCACCTTCATCAACGCGCTGATGCTGCGGCCGCTGCCGGTCCGCGACCCGTCGGCGCTGGTCGAGCTCACGGGCACGCACAAAGATGGCTTCGCGCTCGTCTCGTTCCCGATGTTTCGCGATCTCTCCGCGCAGCAGCAGGTGCTCACCGGCATGGTCGCCACGGCCGGCGAGACACCCTATCGCGTGACGATTCCGACGGACGGAGGCGGCGCGTCCGAGGTGGACAACGTCCGCATCAGCTTCGTGTCCGGCAACTATTTCTCGCTGCTCGGCGTCGATCCGGCGCAGGGGCGCCTGTTCACGCCGGACGACGACCGCAATCCCGACAGCGCGGCGACGGCGGGATCGGTGATCGTGCTCAGCGACGGTTTCTGGCAGCGCCAGTTCGCGCGCGACCCGTCGATCGTCGGACGCACGATACTGATGGGGCGGACGCGGGTACAGGTCATCGGCGTCACGCCGCCGGGATTCACCGGCGAATACGTCGCCGCCGCAGCCGACGGCTGGGTGCCGCTGACGACCTTCTCGTCGCGCGACGACCTCGACAACCGCCGCGGCGTATTCACCGCCTACTTCGGGCGCCTGCGGCCTGGCGTCTCGATGCGGGAGGCGCAGGCGCAGTTGACGGCGCTCTACCAGCGGCTGCTCGCGGCCGAAGGGCTGGTGAAGCCGCCGCTTGGCGACTACGTGATCCGTCTCGACTCGTCGGCGGCCGGTCTCGATTACTCGCTGCGCCGCACCTACCGCACGCCGCTCTTCATCGTCATGGGGATGGTGGCGGTGGTGCTGCTGATCGCGTGCGCGAACATCGCCAATCTGCTGCTGGCGCGTGCCACGGCGCGGGCCGGCGAGATCGGCGTGCGCCTCGCGCTCGGCTGCAGCCGCGCCCGGCTGGTCGGGCAGCTGCTGGTCGAGAGCGCGCTGCTGTCGATCGCCGGCGCCGCAGCCGGGCTGTTGCTGTCGCGCTGGGCGACGGAGATGCTGGCGCGGATGATCCTGGGCGGTCCGGTCGGGCTGAAGCTGCGCCTGGCTCCGGACCTACGCGTGCTCGCGTTTCTCGGCGGCGTCTGCCTGCTCACGACCCTCGTCTTCGGCCTGGTGCCGGCGCTGCGGTCGACGCGTGTCGATCTCGCGCCGACCTTGAAAGGGCTGCGCCGCGGCAGCGGCGCCTCGAAGCAGCGCGCCGGCCGTGCTCTGGTCGTCGCGCAGGTGGCGTTGTCGCTGCTGCTGCTCGTCGGCGCGGGGCTGCTGGTGCGCAGTTTCCAGAACCTGCACGCGCAGGACTTCGGCTTCGCCACCGAGAACGTGCTGATCTTCTCGCTCGCGCACGGACCGGCGGATCGCTCGCCGGCGGCGATGGGGGCGGTGGAACGCGCCGCGCGCGAGCGCGTGCTCGCGGTGCCCGGTGTGCAGTCGGCCAGTTTCTCGGGGATCATGCTGTTCAGCCCCTCCGACATCGGCTCGACCTTCTGGATTCCCGGCCGGCCGATCCCCGCGGACGGGCCGCCGGCGGCGCGCTACAACAGCGTGTCGCCGGGATACTTCGAGACCGTCGGCATGCGCCTCGTCGCCGGCCGATCGTTCACCGAGCACGACGACTCGCTCGACGCGCCGCGTG
>Ga0207708_10003653_pt1 | contig 11350 bp, 10 predicted proteins | sample KBSK5101metaG_FD_184340 | JGI IMG/M metagenome (GOLD analysis project Ga0207708, IMG submission 184340) | Corn, switchgrass and miscanthus rhizosphere microbial communities from Kellogg Biological Station, Michigan, USA - KBS K5-10-1 metaG... | ecosystem: Host-associated > Plants > Roots >...
CGCAGGTTCATTCGACCTCCCCACACGGCAAAGCGGGCACCCTACGCTCCCTGCCCCGCCAAATCGCCCGCGCGAAGGCGGGCCACCGCCCGGGTGCGATGCGACGTGAGTAATCGCACCGTTTCAGACATCGGCGAGCACGCGCTCATTTCTCGCATTACCGCGCGCCTCGCCACGCCGTCCTGGGTCGTCGTCGGCCCGGGCGACGATGCGGCAGTGATTCGGCCGGAGCGCGGCGCGCTCGACGTGCTGACCACCGACGCGCAGGTTGAAGGCGTTCATTTCGACCGACGGTTCGTGCCGCCGGATGCGATCGGGCATCGCGCGCTCGCAGTCAACATCAGCGATCTGGCCGCGATGGGTGCGGCGCCGCGTGCGGCGCTGCTCTCGCTCGTCCTGCCCGACGAACTGGAGGTGGCCTTCGTTGACGCACTTGTTGACGGCTTCATCGCGCTTGCCGGGCGTCATCGCATCGCCGTCATCGGCGGCAACATCACTCGCTCGCCTCGAGTGGGGTCGGAACAGGCACCGGGTCCGTTGATGATCGACGTGACCGCGATTGGGTCGGTGAAGCCAAGGCGCATCCTCACTCGCGCTGGCGCCCGTCCGGGCGATGAGGTTTTTGTGACCGGCTCGATTGGCGGGGCAGCTGTGGGATTGTATTCGTTACGGGCGAGGGCAGGCGGACCTGAAGATCCGCCGCTACGATCTCCTGCCGGCGTAGAGGCGGACCTTCAGGTCCGCCTGAGCGAGAACGAGCAGAAATACCTCCGGCCCGAGCCGCGCATCCGCGCCGGCCTGCTGCTCGGGCGCACCCGCGCCGCCAGCGCATGCATCGATCTGAGCGACGGGCTTGCGGACGGGCTCCGGCAGATCGCGGGGGCGTCGAGCGTCGGCATCGCCGTCGAAGAAGCGGCGATTCCGATGGCTGACGGGGTCGCGGAGTTTCACGGGACCCGCGGGAACGACGCATTGTGCGCCGCGCTCGCCGGCGGCGACGACTACGAATTGCTGTTCACGGCACGGCCGACGTGGCGCGGCCGCCTGCGGGCGGTGCGGAGACAGGTGGGCGATCTGCCGATAACAAAGATTGGCGTTGTCACCAGTGACAGGCAGGTGATCGTGCGATCGGCAGCCGGCTCTCGCGATCTGCCGCCGGGCTTCGAGCACTTTCGATGAAACGAATTCTTTCACGCCCGAACTCGCCGAGACTCGTGATCATGTTCGTCGTGGTCGGCGTACTGGTGCTGGCCTACGAGGCGACGACCTTCGATCTACTGCCGTGGGGTGCGTCGGGCATCATCAATCCGAGCGCACCGGTTGCAGGCGCACGACTCGACTTCTCGGCCACGGCCTACTGCAAGGGGAAAACGACGGCATCCGGCCTCGAGGTCCGGACGGGGATTGCCGCAGCAGACGACTCCATTCTGCCCGTCGGAAGCGTCGTGAATGTCGCCACTGACAACCCGCGCTACAACGGCGTCTACACCATCATGGATACTGGCCCGCGCGTCCAGGGACGGCTTCTCGACTTGTACATGTGGAGCTGCCACGAAGCGCTGGCGTTCGGCCGCAAGCGGATACAGGTGACTGTCCTGCGGCTTGGATGGAATCCTCAAGCGAGCACACCTGGGGTGATTGACCGCCTGTTCCGACGCCGCGAACGCGCAAAAGCCGACGTTCCACCGGAGGCGCCGCCTCCGCCTGTGGCCGTCGAACCGCCCGTGGAGGTGACATCGGACGTCGTCGGAGAGCAGGGGCCGGGGCCGGCTCCGGCTCCACCAGCGGTGCACCAACTGCCTACGTCTTCGGGTGCTGTTGACTCGACTTCTGGTCCGGCGTCCCTTCCTTGATTTCGACACAGCGGCCGGGCCGCATCGATCCTCCTTTCGGTTGTATTCGTGAATCGTGATTGGTTATCGGTGATTTGCGATTTGTGATTTGTGATTTGCGATTCGTGAGAATCAGAAATCACTCGTCACAAATCACAAATGGTTCGGTGCTACCGAATCGACAGCGGCGAATCGAGCCGGATGCGGATGATCGATCCCGCCGGCAGCTCGATGTCCTTTCCTTCCGTTGCGGCAATCGCGCCGCCCGCGCCGATGACCGCGCCGAGAATCGCACCCTTCAGGCCTCCGAGGATGCCTCCGACGATCGCGCCGGCGCCGGCACCGATGCCAGCCGTCCCGCCTTCCTCACGAATACCGCCGCTCTCGAACACATTGGTTGCCATTCCGCGGAAGGGGTGCGAGCGGCCGCGCACAGTCACCTCATCGAACGAGAGCGTAATGCTCCCCGCGCGATGAAGGCGATCCGCCGGATCCACCGCGGAGACGACGCCACGCACCGTCGATCCTGCAGGGATGAGCACTCTGCCGTTCTGTGTCACGTCCGCAACGGTGGTCGCCTCGAACCGCTGCTCGACTTTGGCCGTTTTCGAGCTCAGCGTGGTTCCGAGTCGGACGTCGAGTTCCTGACCGGACGGGATGACGCCATCCTGAGAACTGTTGACCTCTGTAGGTGTGGTGTTCGCCGTCGTTGTCGGCGCATTGGACGATGGAGGGGTATACACCGGGGCACTTGTGCTCCCGGAGCTTCCACTCGTCGTAGCACCGCAACCGACGGATGTAATCACGCTTGCAAGCGCGAAGATCCTGATTACTCCAGACATGGGCTTCTCTCCTCCTCAAACTGACAGACAGACGCGCGCAGTACCGGGAGATTCAAAGCAACGGAGGTGCCCAGAACAGCCTGGACGCACTTTAATGGTGTGGCTGAGGTATCGCGGTGCTCTTCCGTAAGAGTTCGCGAACCTCGTCATCGCTGGTCTGTTCGAAGTTGAAGTACCACTGGCCGACGGCAGAGAACGGCTCCGGCATCCTGACGCAGATCACTTCGTCGGCGACAGCGGAGAGTTCGGCGCACGTTTGAGGTGCCCCCACGGGTACCGCAACGACCGTGCGCGCCGGGCGACGAGCTCGCACCGCTTGCGCAGCCGCACGCATCGTCGAGCCGGTCGCAAGGCCATCGTCGATCAGGATGACGATCTTGCCCGTGAGATCAGGAACCGGTCGATCATCCCGGTATGCGCGCTCGCGACGCTCGAGCTCTTCCTGCTCCTCACGCGCGATGCGGTCGATCGCCGACTCTGAGATCCCGTACCACTGGACGACGTCGTGGTTGACGACGCGGACGCCGCCCGACGCAATGGCACCCATTGCCAGCTCTCGGTGACCGGGGGTACCGAGCTTGCGCACAAGAAACACGTCCATCGGAGCGCCGAGAGCGGACGCGACTTCGTGCGCGACGGGCACTCCACCGCGCGGCAACGCCAGCGCGATGACGTCATCCCGGCCGGCGTATTTCATCAAACGCGACGCCAGGACGCGACCTGCGTGACGCCGATCGATGAATGCCTCATAGTCATCCATGGCGGCTTTCCCGTCTCGGGTTCATATAACGCGTAAACCAGTCGAGCGCCAGTCGCTGCACCTGCTCCAACGCTCCCCGTTCTTCGAACAGATGCGTCGCGTGCGGCACCACGGCCAACTCCACTGTTGCGCGCATGTTTCGCATCGCTGTCTGATTCAGCTCGATCACCGGCTCATCATCGCCACCCACGATCAGCAGCGTGGGTGTGCGAACACGCGGCAATGCAGCGCCTGCGAGATCAGGCCGGCCGCCGCGCGAAACGACTGCCGAGGCGTTTGTACGGTCAGCGGCGGCGATCAAGGCAGCCGCGGCGCCGGTGCTGGCGCCGAAGTAGCCAATCGGCAGTGCACGAAGAAGGGGATGCGCACCGGCCCAGTCGGTCGCCGCGACGACACGGCGACCAAGGCGCGGAATGTCGAAACGGTACTCGGCGGTCTGGACATCGACCCGCTCTTCGGCTGGCGTGAGCAGATCGAGCAGCAGTGTCGCAAGCTCGCTGCGATTGAGGAACTCGGACACCTGTCGATTTCGGCTACTGAAGCGGCTGCTGCCGCTGCCATGCGCGAAGATGACGAGCCCGCGTGCGTCTGCGGGAATGTGCAGATCGCCATCGAGCAACTCGGCGCCGTCCGGGATACGAACCGCATCAACGACCGTTCCTCGCTGCACGTTCAGACTCCCGTTGGATACGTTTCCGGCAAATCGAAGCTCTCACGCGACCCCCGTTCCAGCGGCGTGAGGGCGGACGTCGTGTCGATGTGAATCACCACATCGTACTGGTCGGCCATCCTTGCCCGAAAGTAATGGCTCGAGCCTTCGCTCTCGGGCTCGTAGATTGCGCCGATCGCACGTTCAAGCCTGGGCTCCACGAGCGCGCCGCGTCACGGATGTGGCCAGGACGAAGCGATCGATATCGACGTCGTGAAGCAGACGTTCATGGCTCCCGGACATCGATGGCGTCACACGCCGCCGTTCAGCGGCCTGATCCCATTCTCTCGCGGCGGTCACGGTTCCCGTATGGGTCGTGAAGCCGATCAGGAACACCCGATCGCCCTGGCGTTCGGGCGCAAGCTGGCCGAGGTTCAGTTCTCCCCAGGCGCCCATCTGTGTGGCCCGCGCATCGCCGAGATGGGAATTGTGCGCCCATACGACAGCATCCAGAGCGTCGCGATCCTTCATGGACCCGATCAACGGTGCAAACGGTACTCCCAGTAATGCGGGCTGGGAGTTCGCGTGTCAGGCGCGCCCGACGAGCTCCCTGTCTTTGAACTGCAGCTGATACAGACGGTGATAGATGCCGCGCTGGGCCAGCAGTTCCTGGTGCGTCCCCGACTCACGGACCTCGCCCTTGTGGAGCACGAGGATGCAATCCATGTCCTGAATGGTCGAGAGACGGTGTGCGATCGCAATCGTCGTACGTCCACGCATGACGACCTTCAGCGCGTCGCGGATCAGCAGCTCGGTTTCGGTATCCACGCTTGACGTCGCCTCGTCGAGCACAAGCACGGGTGGATCGAAGGCGAGCGCCCGCGCGAACGAGAGAAGCTGCTTCTGCCCGACGGAGAGCGTCGCACCGCGCTCGGCCACCGGTGTGTCGAGGGCGGACGGCAACCGATCGATGAATCCGCTCGCGTGGACGGCCTCCACTGCGCGTCGTACGGCTTCATCGTCAATCGCCTCGTTGCCGAGACGCACGTTGCCTCCGATCGTCCCCGAGAACAGATGCACGTCTTGCAGCACGAGTCCGAACAAGGAGCGGAGCTGATGCAGGTCCATGTCGCGGATATCGACACCACCGATTGTGATGCGTCCTTCCTGCACGTCGTAGAACCGCAGCAGCAGGCTGACGATCGTCGTCTTGCCGGAACCGGTCGCGCCCACAATGGCGACGCGTCTGCCTGGATCGACGGTGAAGGAGACGTTGCGAAGAACCGGCTCGCCGGAAACGTACGAGAACGTGACGTTTTCGAATGCGATGCGTCCGATCCGGGATCCGGGATTCGGGATTCGGGATTCGACAATCGATGATCCCGACCGGATCTCCACAGAGGTATCCAGCAGCTGAAAGATTCGCTCGGACGACGCCATCGCACCCTGCAGGATGTTGAACTTCTCGGACATGTCGCTGATGGGACGGAAGAAACGCGACGAGTATTGCAGGGAAGCGACTAGCGATCCGAGTGTCAGGATGCCGGCGAGGACCCAACCGCCACCCACCCAGATGATCAACGCCGCCGCCAGCGCACTGATTAGCTCAATGGCCGGATAGAACACGGCGTAGTAGAAGATCGACTTCACGTTGGCATCGCGGTACGTCCGGTCGATCCGATCGAACTCCTCGAAATCGCGCGCCTCGCGTCGGAACAATTGGACCGTCGCCATCCCGGTGATCCGCTCCTGCAGATACGCGTTGATCCGCGCGATCCAGATGCGAACCGTGCGATACGACTCGCGAACATTGCGGCGAAACAATTGCGTGACGACCCAGATGAGCGGCAACACGGAGAAGGCGACGATGGCCAGCCGCCAGTCGAGCCAGATCATCATGGCCATGATGCCGACCAGCGTGAAGAGATCGCCGAACACCGATACGACGCCAGACGTGAAGAGGTCGTTGAGCACGTCCACATCCGTCGTGACACGCGTCATCAGCCGGCCGACGGGATTGCGGTCGTAGAATCGGACGTCAAGCCGCTGCAGGTGCTCGTAGATCTGCATCCGGATGTCGAACATGATCCGCTGGCCGGTCAACTGCAGAATCCACGTCTGCGCGTAATCGAGGACGAACGAACCGGCAAGGGTTGCGAGATATAACCCGGCAACGAAAGTGAGGCCGTTGAGGTCGCGGGCCGGAATGTAACGGTCGATCACGAGCTTGACGAGATACGGCGGCGCAAGCTCCAGCACCGAGTGGCCGATGATCGCCGCGGTGGCCACCGCCACCTGCAGCTTGTAGGGCCGCAGGTACGTGATGAGCCGGCGCATCAGCCGCGCGTCATACGCTTTCCCGAGTACGTCTTCTTCGTGGATGGACATGGAAACCTGGTGGTTCGCCGTTCTACGTGCTGTGTTCTCGGTTCGTGTTCACTTTCAAAGTTTGATTCCCGTGTTCACGGTTCCGTGTACGGTTCGGGTTCGGTCCCGAACCCGAACCCCGAACGTAGAACCGAACCCCGAATGACGAACCCAGAAGTGAACTCAGAAACTGAAGACGAACTCAACACCGAGAACACCGAAGTGTGAACGGCTGATCTCATGAAGCGGCCAGTTCCTCCTCGAGCAACTGCTTTCTATACAGCTCCGCGTATATCCCGTTGCCCGCAACGAGCTGATCGTGCGTGCCGCGCTCGACAATCGCGCCGTCGTCGAGGACGAGAATTTGATCGGCATTCCGAACAGCTGACACCCGGTGTGAAACGATGATCGCGGTGCGGGAGCGCATCACACCTGCCAGACGCGACAGAATTTCTTCTTCCGTATACGTATCAACCGCCGACAGCGCATCGTCCAGAATGAGAATTTTCGGATCCGTGATGACTGCTCGGGCGATCGCAGTACGCTGCTTCTGTCCTCCTGAGAGCGTGATGCCCCGTTCGCCGACAACCGTGTCGTAACCCTTCGGAAAATCCGCAAGATCCTTGTCGAGGCGCGAGACATGCGCCGCCTGCTCCATCTGCTCGCGCGATGCAGCCGCAACACCAAAAGCAATGTTGTCGGCAATGGATGCGCTGAACAGAAACGGTTCCTGCGGGACGAACCCGATTGCCGTGCGCAGCACGCCGAGCGGCATGTCGCGGATATCGATGCCGTCGATGAAGACGGTGCCGGGGGGCGGATCGTTCAACCGTGGCAGTAGGTTCAGCAGCGTCGATTTTCCCGAACCCGTCGCGCCGACAATCGCCGTCGTCGAGCCCGCAGGCAGCCGTGCGGAAATCCGCTGTAATACGACCGTATCGCCGTACGCGAACGTGAGATTGCGGAATTCGATATCGCCGCGGATCTCGTCGCGTGACGTCACCTGTGGGCTGGCGCCGGCATCGGTAATCGCAGGTTCGGCGGTCAGCACCTCCAGCATTCGTTTCCACGACGCCGTGCCGCGCTGCAGCAGGTTCGTCACCCAGCCGAAGGCAATCATCGGCCATGCCAGCATCATCAGATAGGAGTTGAACGCGACGAGTTCGCCTATCGTCATCCGCCCCGCGATGACCTCGCGGCTGCCAAGCCACAACACGAGAAGAGCCCCGACGCCCATCAACAATCCCATGATGGGGAAGAACGCACCTTCCACGCGGATCAACTTGCGGTTTCGCCGTAAGTACTCCTCGTTCGCCGCGCGGAACCGCTCAATCTCGAAGTCTTCCTGTCGGTACGCACGGACGACCCGAACGCCGGCAAGTGCCTCCTGCGTGACCGCGCTGATGGTCGACAGCTGGTCCTGGATGCGATCGAACCGCCGATGGATGACCGCGCCGAAGAAGTACACCGCGACGGACAGAATCGGGAGCGGAATCAGTGAGATCAACGTCAGCCGCCGATTGAGCGACAGCATCAGGACGATGACCGTGATGAACGTCAGCACGGTGTTCGACAGATACATCACCGCGGGGCCGATCATCATCCGCACCGCGTTCAGGTCGTTGGTCGCGCGCGACATGAGGTCGCCGGTCCGGTTGCGGTGGAAATACGCGGGTTCGAACAACTGCAGCCGGGCGAAGAAGTCGTTGCGAAGGTCGAACTCGATGTCGCGCGACGCGCCGATGATGATGCGCCGCTGAAGGAAACGGAAGATTCCGCCGACCGCGGCGAGCCCGAGCAGGGCGCCGCCATAAAACGCGAGCTTCGCCGCCGTTACGCCGGTAGTGAGGTCGTCAATGGCGTACTTGAGTACCCATGGGCCGGCGAGCGAAATGGCCGTCGTCGCCACAATACAAAGGGACCCGACCGTAAAAGCGGTGCGATAGCGCGCGACATATCCGAGCAACCGCCGGGTGGGCGTCATTTTGCGAGTATGACGTAGAATTTCGGTCCATGCAGGCCCTTTACATCGTGATCCCCGTCGTGGGCATCTTCGTGATTGCCTACCGCTACTACAGCGCGTTCATTGCCGCCAAGGTCATGGCGCTCGACGACGCGCGGGTGACGCCGGCGCACTCGAAGTACGACGGGTCAAATTTCCATCCCATGGGCAGGTGGGTCCTCTTCGGACACCATTTCGCCGCGATTGCGGGTGCGGGGCCGCTCGTCGGTCCGGTGCTTGCGGCGCAGTTCGGCTTCGCGCCGGGCCTCCTCTGGCTCGTGGCGGGCTGCACGCTGTGCGGCGCGGTCCACGATTCGATGTGCCTCTGGGCATCGACCAGACGCGGCGGCAAGTCACTCGCCAACATCGCACGCGCCGAGATCGGGCCGCTGGCGGGAACCGTCGGTGCGCTTGCGATCCTGTTCATCCTCATCGTAGCCCTCGCGGGCCTCGGCATCGCGGTCGTCAACGCGCTCGCTGAAAGTGCGTGGAGCACATTCACCATCGGCGTCACGATACCGATCGGAATGCTCATGGGCTTCCACATGTTCGTCTTCCGCAAGGGACATATCCGGGAGGCGACGATCATCGGCGTGGTGCTGCTGCTCGGGGCTGTCATCTTCGGACGGACATTTGCCGAGTCGTCGTACGGCCATTACCTGGTGCTCACGCGGCATCAGGTGACGGCCGCCATGGCGATCTATGCGCTGGCGGCCTCGATCCTGCCGATGTGGATGCTGCTGACGCCCCGCGGCTATCTGAGCACGTTCATGAAAATTGGCACGATCGCGTTCCTCGCGCTCGGCGTCATCATCGTCAACCCGACGCTCCATGCGCCGGCGTTCTCACAGTTCATTCACGGCGGCGGACCCGTCATTCCTGGCCCGCTGTATCCGTTCGTCTTCATTACCATCGCGTGCGGCGCCGTTTCAGGCTTCCACTCGCTGATCGCCACGGGGACGACGCCGAAGATGGTCGACAAGGAGAGCGATATCCGGCCGATCGGATATGCCGGCATGCTGTGCGAAGGATTCGTCGGCGTAATGGCGCTGATCGCGGCAACCGCGCTGCACCCGGGCGACTACTTCGCGATCAATACGACGGCGCCGGTCTTCGCCAACCTCAACATCCCGATTGTCAATCTTCCAGACCTGCAGGCGGCGGTCGGCGAGAACGTCACCGCTCGGCCCGGCGGGGCGGTCTCACTTGCAGTGGGCATGGCCCAGATCTTTGCGGCACTGCCCGGCATGAAAGGACTGATGGCGTACTGGTATCACTTCGCCATCATGTTCGAGGCGCTCTTCATTCTGACGACCGTTGATTCAGGAACCCGCGTCGGTCGGTTCCTCGTGCAGGAGTTCGGCGGACGTGTGTGGAAGAAGCTGGGCGACGCAGAATGGCTGCCCGGCTCACTCGGCGCCACCGCATTCATGGTGCTGGCGTGGGGTTATTTCATCTGGACCGGCAACATCAATACCATCTGGCCGCTCTTCGGCATCGCCAACCAGCTGCTTGGCGCCGTCGCGCTCGCCGTCGCGACGACCGTCCTCATCAACATGGGACGAACGCGCGTGGCCTGGGTCACGTTCCTCCCGCTCTGTTTCCTGTCGGTGACGACGATGACCGCGGGGTATATGAGCATCAGGGACAATTTCTGGCCGCTGGCGGTGCACACGAACCCCGACCTCCACGTGCAGGGGTACGTCCTGTCGATCAGCACCACGATCATGATGGCGTGCTGCCTGATGATCATGTCCGCTGCGATCTGGCGCTGGATAGCCGTGCTCACCGGACGGATTCCACAGCTGGAGCTCGCCGACGCATAACGGCTAGGGACTTGGGATCGGGGACTAGGGACTGGGGACTGGGGACTCGTAGTAGCTAGTGCCGAGTCCCCAGCCCCCAGTCCCTGATCTGCGATCCTTCACCGACCGATACATCCGTTATGAAAATTCGACCGCTCCTGCTGGCCGCGGCCATGCTCTGCGTCAGCGGGTCTGCGAGCGCGCAAAACTCGCCGGAGAACTTCAGCTTCGAAGCGGGACTGATCTTCTGGAAACCTTCACCAGAGATCGTCATCACCAGCGGCGCGCTCGGCACACCGGTGGATTTCATCAACACGTTCGCCGTCGAGGACAAGCGGTTTCGCTCGTACCGGATCGTGACGAAGGCTGGCAAGCACAAGGCGCGATTCAGCACGGAGCACATCAAGTACGACGCGACGACGACGCTGACGCAGACAATCCGGTTTCAGGGTCAGACCTACACGGTAGGCATCCCGACCACGGCGGAGCTCAACTGGACGTTGAGGCGTATCGGCTACGAATACGATCCGGTTTCCACGCCTCGCGGTTTTGTGGGACTGGTTGCCTATCTGAACTACAACAAGATGAACGCGCAGCTGTCCGCGGCGGACGTGGCAACGCAGATCTTCGAACGGAATATTCCGGTCCCCACCTTCGGCGGCATCGCCCGCGGTTACCTCACACAGTTTTTTTCGGTCACGATGGAGCTGACAGGGTTCAAAGTGAGCCGCTCCTCCGACGTTGGCAAGTTCACCGATCTTGATGTGTACGGAACCTACAACCTGGGACGCAACGCGGGTGTGCAGTATGGTTATCGATCGCTGACGGTCAATTACGCCATCGACGCAGACGAGGGCGATCTGAAGCTGAAGGGCCAGTACTTCGGTCTGCTCGTTCGCTTCTAGCGCGGCTTCACGGCCACAACCAGCACGGAACTTCCGACAGGCATCGGGATGCGGCGTGACAGCGCCGCTTCCATCGCCAACATCCCGGTCAACGTCGCATTGATTGGAGTCGCCGGAACCCGCATCTCCCAATCGTCGCTACCCGCCCTACCCGCCCCACCCGCCTTACCCGCCCCACCGACCTCACC
>Ga0207708_10003654_pt1 | contig 11350 bp, 7 predicted proteins | sample KBSK5101metaG_FD_184340 | JGI IMG/M metagenome (GOLD analysis project Ga0207708, IMG submission 184340) | Corn, switchgrass and miscanthus rhizosphere microbial communities from Kellogg Biological Station, Michigan, USA - KBS K5-10-1 metaG... | ecosystem: Host-associated > Plants > Roots >...
GTTTCATTCCGCCGCTTTTTCCCGGCGCCTACACGTTCTGGATCCAAGAAGGCTTCAACGGCACCTTCCCGTACAACTTCGAGCTGGTGCTGAATTCCGTTCCGGAACCGTCGACTGCCCTGCTGATGGTGGCGGGTTTGGCCATGTTCCTGCGCCGACACCGCAGAGAGAAAAAATAGGATCAGTGTAGGTCAGCTTCAATTTGTCTGAACTTCATCGGGGCGATCGCGCTCGCTGTTTTTGGCCATGCTTTTGCGAACTCTTTGCTCGCAGGCGCTTGGAGTAGAAATAGCGCTTCGCGCCCTGTGGTGAGCCTGGCACTGTGCCAACGCGTTTATACCCCTGGCTCTCGTAAAAGGCCGGCGCCTGAAACGAGTACGTGCTCAGATGGATCACACGGCTGCCCCGTCCTTGCGCTCGACGCTCCGCTTCCTTGATAAGCGAACCACCCAACCCGGCTCTGCGAGCTCGCGAAGCGAGCCAAAGCAACTCAATATAGGTTTCTTGCCACCAGGATTGCGAAATCAACCCGCCAAGCAATCGCCCTTTCTCGTCCCGCACACTCAGTACGGTGCGGCTATAGCGTAGAGGACCCGCTTGCTCGCGATTGAATCCGACGAGTCCTTTCCACAGTTTCCGGGCAGTCTGCGCAGAGTTAGTCCGCTCCATAACCACTTTGCAAACCGCTTTCTTGGGCCTCGACTTTTGCATTAGTGATCACCTCCTCGCGGATAATCGTTGAAACTGTAGCTGATTTCCAATGCGCGTGCGGACAGCATCGTCCTACAGAGTCTTAACTAATATCAAAGTTGCACGCGCAGTGCGCCGGCCGTCAGAGATTACCAACGCCGAAGCTGCCTGTTGTCTGACGCACGTATCGCGGTCGTCCGATTGAAGTGCTGATGCCGCAGATGCAGCATTGGACCCATGGACAAACCTAAATCCCATTGGAATGCGACGCCACAGCCACCTATGCGTCGCTCAGGCCTGGTTCCCCCGAAGTCGATGAACTGGAAATGCGACGTTTGCTCGATGCATTACGCGTTCGGCCGCCGTGTCGCAATGCCAGCGAGATGCAAACGTTGCGGCGGAATAAAATTTAAAGCTTATTGGTCGATCAGATGAGCGAGGCGGTCATGCGCCTGCACTAGACGGGGGTGTGCGCCCGCATTGCAGGTCTAGTTGTCGAGACTGGAAAACTACCGGCGCAGCTGACATCGTTTCAGCTTGCTAATATATGTGTCTGGTGTGGACCCCCAGAGAGCTCGAATGACCTACCCCATCGACAGGCGCAATTTCGTGGTCGCGTTTGGCGCCAGCGCCCTCCTGGCGACATTCCGGGCACGGGCGCAAAAGCCAGCGCTGCCGATGATTGGCTATCTCGGCACTGAATCCCCGGCCCCGTTCGCAAGCCGCTTGAGCGCCTTCCGTCAGGGACTCGCCGATGGCGGCTACGTCGAGGGCCGGAATGTCGGAATAGAGTTTCTTTGGGCGGAGGGTCAGCACAGCCGCCTCACCGCGCTCGCCGCCGAACTGGTGAGCCGGCGTGTAGACGTGATCGTCGCGCCAGGCGGCGCGCCCGCAGCGCTCGCGGCCAAGGCAGCAACGACTTCGATCCCTATCGTCTTCGAGATGGGCGGCGACCCCATTGCACTAGGCCTGGTGGAGAGCCTGAGTCGCCCGGCCGGCAACCTCACTGGAGTCACCTCGTTCAATGTCGATCTGAGTGCCAGACGGCTCCAGTTCCTCCTCGACGTGATACACACGGGTCGTCCGGGGCCGTGCTTGTCAATCCAACGAGTCCCACCACGGAGTCGCAATTAAACCGCCTCGAGGCAGCGGCCCGCGAGTTGAAGGTGCAGATCCAGGTATTTCGCGCTGCCAGCGAGCTGGAGTTCGGGGCCGTATTCGACAAGATGCGCTCAATGAATGCGGCGGGCCTGGTCGTGGCATCCGACACCTATTTCACCCTGCATAGCGGGCCGCTTGCAGCGCTCGCCCTGAAGTATCGGCTGCCCGCAATTACGCAATCGCGGGATTTCCCCATCGCCGGTGGCTTGATGAGCTACGGAGGCAACTTCTCCGAATCGCACCGCATCGCCGGCGTCTATACGGCACGCATCATCAAGGGTGCCCGGCCCGCCGACCTTCCCGTTCAACAGGTAAAAAGCTTCGAATTCTTCTTGAACGTAAAAACGGCGAAGACCCTCGGCATCACCTTACCCGCGAATCTGCTGGCGGCTGCCGACAAGGTTATCGAGTAACTGAACGTCTACGGTAGTTCCGCCGGGTCGCGCGTCGTTGCGAGAGCGCAAGTCTGATCCCGAACGTACCGCAGAGCTCGTCCTGCGCGAAGGCTGCTTTGGGTCTATTCTGTTGAAAAACTCTTCAGTGGGGATTTCAAAGTCAATGTGGAGGGTCGTCGACCCCTTGCTCGTTTAGCGTGCATCGCTTGTAGAACTTCCTGAGCAGCCGATTTTCCGACGGCGGGTAATGACGGCTTGAGTAATCGAGTTATTCAACAGAATAGGTCGTAAGGAGTCGGTCGCATATGCCGGCTCCCGGCCAAAAGCGGAAGTCCCCTGTTACGTTTCAATTCGACGATTGATCGACACTCTGCGCCTTACTGCCACTAAAAACTCACCGGCCTGCCGTCTGTGGCGTGAGCAAAGTGGGCAGACGATTGGGAGGGGAAATGAACGATCGTTGGAAATTTCTCATTGTTATTTGCACAGCATTGGCGATGCCTCGGGCGTAGTCGCGCTGCCCGGCGCGGCCACTTGCTACTCGGCTTAGGTGGCGGAGGCCGCGGCCTGTGCGACGGCCGCGCGCTTGCGCTGCACCTTGATCACCGCCGTCTCGGCGGCCGGCGTGGCGTGGTACAGCTCCAGCGACTCGAGTTCCTCGGGCGTGACCGGCGTCGTCGCAACGTCCCGGTAGCTCGCTCCGTCCGGCTCCTTCTCCACCCGTCGCCGGATCCGGTGGAACCCCCAGAAGATCCACGCCATGCGTGAATACTTGCGCAAGCATTCCAGCGCGAGGCGCGGATAAAAGACGAAAAGGCTCTCGATCGGCAGCCCCGGGCGCCGGTCGCGGCGGTACTTCCTGCGAATCAGGCCGGCGTCCAGCGGATGCACGTGCTCGATCGCTTGACAGGCGTAGAAGACGAACAGCTTGATCATCAGATGCCCGAGCGACTCGCCTCGGGCACGAGCGCGCCGCAACACCGTGGCGACATGCTCCGGGGTGTAATACAGCCCCCACGCCCGGCGATAAATGTCCAGCCATGCGTCCGCCGACATCTTGGCGTGTCCCGCAGTGACGTGAAAAGTGTCGTAGCGGTTCAGATCCTGCTCGAGCGCAACGCCCTTCTCGAACAATTCCTTGTGGTCCTGTGAACCCGGCAGCGGCGTCAGGATAAAGAAATCGAGCACGTCGAGTGGTAGCTCGCGTTGGATAATCTTGATGTCACGCGCGATGGTCTCGGGCTTGTCGCCCGGGAAGCCCAGAATGTATCCGGCATTGATAACCGCACCGACGTTATGCCAGGCCTGTGCAACCGCGCGGTACTCCGTGATGTTGTTCTGTCCCTTGCGCGCTTCCTTGAGCGCGTCCGGATTGATGCTCTCGAGCCCGAGGAAGATCCGATTAACCCCGGCACGCCCGCATTTCTCAATGAACCCCCTGATCTTGTGGGAAACGGTATCGACCTGAATCGAAAATCTAATCGGTAGCCCTTCGCCTTCGCGCAGTGCGATCAGCCGGTCCAGAATCGGCTCCCAGTTCCGATTACGCGCGAAGTTGTCGTCAGTGATGAGAAAACTCTTGATGCCTTGCGCCAAGTTGCGTCGGATGATGCGCTCGACGTCGTCAGGGCTTCGATAGCGCGACTTACGCCCGTGCACGTTGATTATGGTGCAGAAGCTGCACAGGAACGGGCAGCCCCGCCCAGCGTCAAACGTGGCCTTGCCGCCGCCGGTGCGTTTGGCCGACTCAGCCGGTAGAAAGGGCTGCGGCACGCCTTCGAGCGCTGGTGTTTCGGCAACGTAGTTGTACAATGGTTGCATCTCGCGGTTCATCGCGTCGCGCAGCACTTCATCGAAACGGCCTTCGGCTTCGCCAGCGAACAGCGAGATGCCCGCGTCCATCGCCTGCTGCAGTTGCAGTTCCTTCCTCGCCCCGGGCAGCATGGCCACAGATCCGCTGACGTGGAAGCCACCGATGCAGGTCTGGATGCCGGCCGCTCGGAACGCGGTGCAAATGTCCACCGCGCGCGGGTACTGATTTGTTTGCACGCCGCACAGCGCGACCAGCCCGTTGCCGCCGTCGGCCTGCACCGTCCGGATCAGGCGGTCAACGCGGACACGGTTGATCGTCTCGTCGAACACGTGCAGTCGGATCTCGACGTCTTCACCCAATACCTTGCGCTCTATGCAATCGAGCGCAAGCCCGTAGAGCGTGGCGAGCGTATTTGAAGGCGTCGAGGCATGCACCCATTGGAGCACATAGCCGTCATCGTCGTAGTGCGACGGCTTGATGAGGATGAGGTGGAAGGCCGTGTGGGGTGTCATCAGTAACTCGCTCCGGTCGCGCCCTGCCGAGCCGTCTACGGGCGCGTAATTGCGCCCCGGCCCGGCGTTGCAAATTAAGTTTCATTGTCTCAAGAAACGCCGCCGACGGGTGCTAGTTTGCGTTGAATTATTTTCCGTTACATCTTACGTATCGGCCAACGGCTCCGGTGATGCCTTGACGTAGTCCACGTATCGGCCAGTCGATACGGGCGCTGTCACTCTCATCCAGCGCTTTAGTTTGCCAACAAGAGTCCGAACGTGGTTCCGCCGCGTGCGGACAGGAGGATCGTCTAATGTCCGAAATGGAGAAAAGTCTATGGCCGCTTCGGGTCGTAAGGAGTCAGTCGCACATGTCGGCTCTCGGCCACCATCGGCCGCCCGCCGTTACGTTTAAATTCGCCGAATGATTGACGCCTTGCAGCCAGACTTAAGCAGAGTTACCTAGCGACAATCGAGCAAGCGATTTACTAGTTTGTCCAGGCCTGGTTCAGAACAGAATAGCTATGTTGATTGTTATCAATGCCAACGGCACGGAGAACTATATCTCTGCCTTCTCTTCGGAGGCTCAGGACGCGCACCACTTCACCCTCCGTACTCACGTAAGACGACGGCTGCAGCGATGCGTTGATCATCGTCCAATACGTCTTGTTATCCATCCCCACGACAAAAGCGTAGATATTGTCGTCGAGAACCGCGGCGTAGACAGGGGCGCCGGGCTTGATCGTTCCAGAGGGATTGACGTCACGGCTTCGGCCCTGCGTGAAAGCTATTAAGCGCCCGTTTTGTTCGGCAAGTTTCACCTGTCGGCCGTTCAGGTAGACGGAATCGGTACGCGAGCTTCGATTCCGGTCCTCGTTGGCGATTTGCAGAATTGCGTCCAAGTGCCTCTCGATCTCTTCACGCTCTCCACGCGCAAGACTGTTGCCGCTACGCATCAGAACTTGGTTTACTAAGGCCGATTTCGAAACTACGTCCTGCGCAAACGCGCAGACGGGGCAGGTCACGATCAGGGCGAAAACGAAATACTTCGTGAGTTTCATAAACAGGTCCTTTGTAAAGTGGACGCGGATACTTGAGAGCACTGCTTAGTTGGCATGCATCCAGCCTGATCGATTACTTTTGCGCCCCGCGGTGAAGCCGTAATTCACTCAAGCAGCAGAACAGTCTTACCCCCATGGTCATAATAACCGCCCTCAGCGAAGTACTTGGTTCGCTAACGCACAAAGGGCCGAACAACACATCCCGTCTGGCGCAAGCGACCAAGGTGATCGAGTGGGGGAGCGAAGGACCGCTATGTGGAATACTCGAGCGGCAGCTACGGGTCGTAAGCAGTCAATCGTGAATGTCGGCTCTCGGGCCATAAGCCCACCGTCACGGTTACATTTCATTGCTGGCACGAAATGTCATAAAACTCCCAATTAACAGGCCGTGAAACTGTTGCTCTTGGTGTAAGTTGAAGATCATCGAGGTGATCGGGTGCATTCTCACGCATCTGGGGATATCGGCTCAACCGCCGCCGCGGATGAAGGCGCGGCGGGTGGATCTGTTTCAAGCGGCTTGATGACTCGAACGCGGACGGGGAGCCGATAGGTGGGCTTGGCATGAGCTCGCGCCAGCGTGCGGACTGAGGGAAATCGTTACGCTGCGAGGGGCAAGATTCTGCAGATAACAGCGGGGCCTGAGCGTATTGTCACGCAGTTGAGGATATGACGGGTGGGGGGATAGAGTGTCCTTGCACGGAAAATGGTTTTAAAATCCCTATGCTCTCTTGATGCGCTGGCCGGTCAGGAAATCCCGTTGGAAGCGCGGTGCGTGCGTGCGGCTCACGCTTACAACTCGCCGACGCACAATCGGCCCTGGCGAAAGGCGTTGCCACACGCGAAGTGGCGATCTATCTGCGCATCGAACGGAGCGCGCAATTCGATCCGCAGGTCGTCGATTCGCTTCTGGAAGTCGTCAAAGACCTGCGCATCCACGGTCGAAGCCTTGACGATCAGCTGGTCAAAAAGGCGGGGCGTCCGAGTTCGCCAAAGCGCGCCGGACGCTGGGGAAGCTGCTGTTGAACTGATGTGCCAGCCGCAGGCTGCCTGAAGAGGCGACTACCGATTTTCGAGCCGGTTGTAGTCGAACAGCCCCGCCTCGACTCCGCCCCAACGCGCGTAGGCATCCATCAGTTCATCGCTCGTAGCCCAGAAGCGTGGGTTGGTGCGGCGAACCGCGTAGCGATCGGCGAGCTTGCGGTAATCATCTTCCGACGCTAGCGATCCGATTGCATTCACGAGCGCGGGCAGGTCCGCTGCCTTGACGCTGAAAATCGCGTTCGGATAGGCGCCGAGGAAGCCCGGTACAACCGTCAGCGTGTTCTCCGCCGGCAGCAGTTCCTCCTTGAACATGTGCGCAACATTCTTGTGCGCGGTATTGCGCAGGACACTGAAGTACTGCGGCGAGGCCGTCGGCTGCTCGACGCGCATGAACACCACCTCCGGCATCCATGCGAGGCTCGCGCCGCGCACCTTCGACAGCGCCTGCACGTCGCGCCGCAACGCGGGATCCGCCACCGATGAAAGTTCGAATCGCTTCGCCGCGACCGGCGCCACTCGCGCGCTCAGCATTTCGTACAGTTCGCGCTGTGGATCGTTGGTCCGGTACGTGAGGCCATTGGGTCGGTTGAAGTACGCGTTTCGGCCGTAGACATAGTCGATCACCTCCTTCGGCGCGCCTCGATACCAGTGTTCGGCCGTCGAGCGTCGAGCTTTCTCCGGCAGAAGTACGAGGAAGTTGAACTCGCCTTCCATGCGCAGGAAGTCCATGTAAAGGCGGCTGTTCAACTGGTGCCCGGTGTTGCCATAGACGTCGTAACCCGCCACGAGCAGGTAGTAGATCCGCTCGAACAGCGGATAGCCGATGACCCACGCCGTCTTCGGCTGATCGCCGACCAGACCCTTGACCACCGTCCCGCTGTCGAAGTGACGGAACACGGTCAACGCTGCGTTCGGGTTGCGGCCATCGCCACTCCAGATCATCGAGAGATCGTCCTGGCGCGCCACTGCGTTGCGCTCGAGCCACTCGCTTTTCGCCCGCAGGTAGTTGGTTTGGAGCTTCGAGTATTGGAGCCACGGGATCAGCGCAAGCGACGTGCTGCCCCATTCGGCGGGTAGGCGGAGGTTGCCGCGTTCACGCGCGAGCAGCTCGGCGACCATGACATCGTCGCCAACATTCGGGTCGACGAAGAACACCCAGAAGCGGTCTTCGATGACATCGAGCGCGAGCTGGCCGCGGCACACCGGGCCCTTGATGAAGTTCATCACGAAGTATTCGGCTTCATCGAGCATGAAGCGGTAACGGCCGTCGAGCGGCAAGTCATGAAACGCCGCGAACGGATTTGATGAGGTGTCGGCGTCGAACGACGGCAGCGCGGCCACCGTGTACGCAGGATCGAGGAACCAGCTACGGTACTTCGCCATGCGTGCCGAGCTGAGCGCATAGGGCATGTGCGTCTTTGCGAGAAGCGCTTCGCGTTCGGGCTCGAGTCGGTAAAAAAAGCGCGCGACGCCGGGGTCGTCGTACGGGCGACGCGTGGCAATGGCCGCGATCGGCTTGCCGCTCGGAGTGGTGGACCGGACGATGCGAAACGCTCGGCGCTGCGAATCTGTCTCGAAGTAGAGGTGGCCGAGGTACAGGTGCTCGTACAGGTAGCGGCTCATCAGCCGCTCCTTATTCGAGTCGCCGTTGAGAAACGCTTCCCAGAGCTGAACCTGTTGTTGGACGCTGACCGGCAACGGCTCATCGCCTTCGAAGGGCGCGCCGGCCTCGATCCACCGAGTGATCGTCGAGAACTCTCGTTCGTCGAGGCCGGGCAAACCGTACGGCATGCCGGCGAGCGGATTGTTTTGAGCGAAGGCATCGAACTGGTCGATGCGCGGACACGTCGAGGCGCGGCCCAGCGATACGTCGAACGCATTGGAAAGCAACGGCGAAGCCGGCAGCGGATGATCGCGCTTGAGGGCAAGCGAGCGGTATAAAACGCTCGCGGCAAGGTTGATTTGGGAGGTCTGCCTCCTTTCGTTCAATACTGCGGAAAAACCAAGTTGCCGCCATTGCGAAGGCAGCTGCGCATCAACGAACAGGCGCGTGGGCGGCGCTTCGAACGGGCGGGCGGCGTCATAGACCGGCTGCTTACTGCTTCCGCGCGCGATGCCCTCCCAAGCGCCGAGCTTCAGCTGGCATGGCGCGTCGTAACAACCGTGGCACACGACGCAGCGCCGTTCGACGATGGGCTGCACATCCTTGCGATACGACACTCCCGCGACCGGCTGGACCGGAACATCGAAGCGCTTCGGGTCGGGTTGCCCATAACGCTGATCAAACTCTTGCAGGGCAACCGTCGCGCAGCCGGTGACCCCGATGATGGTGAGTAGTGCGGTGAGAGATCTCATGGAAACTCGAAGCGGACGACCGCGATGGTAGCGTGGCCGGAGGCGCGGATCGAGAGCCGGTCGAAAAGGCGGAGCCGTCCGGGTTCGTCAAAGCGCGTCGGACGCTGGGGAAGCTGCGGTTGAACTGAAGTAGGTAGCGAAGCTATCCATCCCTGTATATGCGCGATGTGGTTGAAATACCTTTTGAACGTCCTTAGCAGATCGCCTTCAACGATTTGCGCGTGATAAAAATCCATCTGAATTTTTAAATTCGGTTCGGCCATTTCTTACCAGATCAAGGTTAGCGGTAGCGAAGCCTAGGCGCAAGCGCACCGAAACGCATCGGGACCGTGCCGATCGGCTCGACTGCGTACGGAACTGTCATCGGCTGTCGACAGGACGCGTGTTGAGCAACATACCTGCGATGCTGTTGAGAAGGGAATATGACGCGAGGCCTGCTTAAACTTCACGCACAAGCAGGCGGGCCTCACTAGGGCGATGCCGACAGATCCTCTTCCACAAACCGTAGAAGCGCCTCCACCAGCGCCTCGCGCGGGTAGGCGTTTCGCGTCACGAACATCGAACCGATAGTGGAGTGTGTCCTTGCGATCGGCACCGCCAGCGCCCAATGGTCGGCGTTGATATAGCCCACAAGAGTGCTTCCGGGGATGACTTGGTCATAGAAGATCACCTGACTGTCATTGCGCGAATCGATACGGGCAAGCTTGTCGTAGCTTCCGGTCAGGATGGAGGAAATGTTGTCTGGCCGAGGGAAAGTCACAAGCGAGTAGTAGCGTAGCTCGCGAGGCAACGGATTCCTGGCGAGCCACGCCCGGCGTGTTGCGGGCCGCAGGCTGTTCACGCCGCCCGCATCGCCTGGACCGCAGGTTGCGCCTGGAAAGCGCTGCAGCAAGTCGGCCTGATATTGCTCCGCATCGTTGGCAAGCGCCGACCCTCCTATCGCGCCGGCGGCGCTGACCACCGCCGCGACGTAGCGCCGGATTTCCGGATACGCAACCACTGCCTCGAGGATGTCGGGGGCACCTTTCGAATAGCCGATCAGCACAAGACGCGGCGCTCCCGCCTCGGCTGACATGGCCATGATCGCATCACGAATCTGGCGTGCGTTGTGTGCGGAGCTCGACAGCGCATCGACGTTGAGCAGCGTCATGTCATACCCGAATTGTTGCAGATGCTTCGCCACAGTACCGGGTGGCTGCAGCCAATTCGCGAAGCATTCGTATCCGATGCCGGCCACCACTGCGGCGGCCAAGCGTCGATTCGAAGCGCCGAGGTCGACGGGCCTTCCGGTGCCGGCCGGTTCGCTGCCGATGCGGCTTAGTGCCTCCTCGCAGGGCCGATAGTCGGGAACGTCGCGTTCGCGTGCCTGCAGCACAGCGCAGTAGATCTCGCGAAAGCGCCCCCGCTTGTCCTGCACACCTGCCTGGGACGCCGGAACGAGAACAAGCGGCGGCGTGTCGACCGAATAGGGCACCAGTGGCTTCGTCCCGCATGCCCCCAGTGCGAAGACCGCAGTGATCACAATCAGAAGGGCGTGTGGTCGGTTCATCGGCGACTCTCGTTGCGTGCGGGGGAATCGGGCACTTCGAGATACGGTGCCCAATCGAGAAACTCCACGTCCGACAGGCTGAGCGGTCGGGTGGCAAGGAACAGGGTCGCGCGCAAGCCGTCGGTGTGGTATCGAGCGCCGCCGAGAGTCGTTCGAGGCTGTGTCGGGGACGCCGGGCCGACACCGGTGGCGAATCCGAGCTTGTCCAGGCCGCCCGAATACATCATGTCCTGAATCAGCAGATTTCTCGCCTCGTCCACATCCTCATGCAAGACGACGTCCTTCGCGCCGCGAGGCACGAAACGCCCGCCCACCGGCCGTCCGACCTGTACGAGGAAGACGGCGCGGCCTTCGAAGCGAATCGGGGCGAGCCACAGGCGCATCCAGGTCGAGGGTGCACCGGCCTGCGCTTGTTTTCGCAACACGACGTCGGGTCCGCGGCCGAAGACATGCTGGGAGGCGTCCACGGCTTGCGCGTCGCGGCGGTAGCTGCGGCGCACGAGCGCAGCTGCGATGTCGGGCAACTCGCCCACGAATATGGCGTTGAGGGGATCGCCGCCGGCGGCGCCGTGCGCATCGCTTGCGCAACAGGGCAACCGCTCCAGCCCTGCGCGCAGCGCGGCGAGGTCTTTGTAGTCGGCGATGTCGGCATCGGGGTAGCTGAAAGAGATCGGCCTCGAACGCGCAACCGCCGCGTCGTCCGGCACGGGCAGAAACAGCGTGAAGGGTATCAAGCCTTTCCTCTGGAGCAGATCGATATTGAGCACTCTCGTGAGGCGCTCCGGGTTAATGAA
>Ga0207708_10003655_pt1 | contig 11349 bp, 8 predicted proteins | sample KBSK5101metaG_FD_184340 | JGI IMG/M metagenome (GOLD analysis project Ga0207708, IMG submission 184340) | Corn, switchgrass and miscanthus rhizosphere microbial communities from Kellogg Biological Station, Michigan, USA - KBS K5-10-1 metaG... | ecosystem: Host-associated > Plants > Roots >...
CCCTACGCGCTGCTCGACGCGCCGAAGACCGAGCGCAAGATCGACGAGCGCGAGCTGATGGACGGGGCGCGGCTGCTCGAGGAGAAGTGCCGCGAGTTCTCCGTCGAAGGCAGCGTCGTGCAGATCCATCCCGGCCCGGTGGTCACGACCTACGAGTTCAAGCCCGACGCCGGCGTGAAGTACAGCAAGATCACCGGCCTCGCCGACGACCTGTGCCTGGCGATGCAGGCCGAGTCGGTGATCATCGACCGCATCCCCGGCAAGTCCACGGTCGGCATCCAGATCCCCAATCCCAACCGCGAGCAGATCTCGCTGCGCGAGCTGCTGGAGGCGGACGCCTACAAGCGCTCGCACTCCAAGCTCACGCTCGCCATGGGCAAGACGATCCACGGCGAGCCGTTCGTGAGCGACCTGGCGACGATGCCGCACCTGCTGGTGGCGGGGTCGACCGGCGCCGGCAAGTCGGTCAGCGTCAACGCGATGATCACCAGCATCCTGATGCGCGCCACGCCTGACGAGGTGCGCTTCATCATGGTGGATCCCAAGCGCCTCGAGCTGGGGATGTACGAAGACATCCCCCACCTGCTGACCCCGGTGGTCATGGACCCGAAGCTCGCCGCCAACGCGCTGCGCTGGGCCGTGCGCGAGATGGAAGAGCGCTACAAGACGCTGGCCGCGTTCGGCGTGCGCAACATCGAGCAGTACAACCGCAACATCCGCGCGATGCAGCAGGAGAAGCCGGGCGAGGCGCTGATCGACGACAAGGGCAACGAGATCAAGCCGCTCCCCTTCATCGTCGTGCTGATCGACGAGCTCGCCGACCTGATGATGGTGGCCGGCAACGAGGTCGAGGAATCGATCGCGCGGCTGGCGCAGATGGCGCGCGCGATCGGCATCCACCTGGTGCTGGCGACGCAGCGTCCGTCGGTGGACGTCATCACCGGCCTGATCAAGGCGAACATGCCGGCGCGCATCTCCTTCCGCGTCACGTCGAAGATCGACTCGCGCACCATCCTCGACGGCAACGGCGCCGAGCAGCTCCTCGGCAAGGGGGACATGCTCTACCTGCCGCCGGCCTCGTCCCGCAACGTCCGCCTGCACGGTCCCTACATCTCCGAACAGGAGAGCGCCCGGCTCGCGAGCTTCCTGCGCAAGCAGGGGAAGCCGACCTACGACACGACGGTCACGGCCGACGAGAAGGGGGCGCAGGAACACCAGGAGTTCGAGAAGGACGAGCTCTACGACGAAGCCGCGCGCATCGTCGTGTCGAGCGGCCAGGCCTCGATCTCGTACCTGCAGCGCCGGCTCCGGATCGGCTTCAGCCGCGCCGCGCGCCTGGTGGACATGATGGAAATGGACGGCCTCGTGTCGGCAGCCGCGGGCGGCAAGCCGCGCGAGGTGCTGGTCAAGAAGGATTATTTCGAAGAAGTGGATGCGCAGATTCGATAGGCGGATGCCATGACTCACCGACTTCTCACGGCGATTGCGGGCGCGGCGCTGGTCAGCGCTGCCGCGCTGGCCTGTCCGTCTCCGGTCCTGGCCCAGGCGGCCGCGCGCGACATGTACACCCGCGCGCTGGCGCAGGAGCGCACCATCCGCGATGCCTCGAGCCATGCGACGGCGGCGCAGATGCGCCGCGTCGTCGCGTCCTACGAGGCGCTCGTTCGCCGCCATCCGTCGAGCGGCTACTGCGACAACGCGCTATGGCAGGCGGGCAACGTCGCCGCCCTCACCTGGCAGCGCTTCGGCAACGAGGCCGACCGCCAGGCCGCGCTGCGGTTGTTCGATCTGCTCGCCCGGGAATACCCCGCCAGCAAACTGGTGCCCCAGGCGAAGACTGCGCTTTCCGATCTCCAAGCTTCGGCCGCCACACCCGTCAGTCCCCTGCCCACGAGCAACACCCCTGCCCCGGCGTCCGCGCCGGTTACTCCTGCCACGAGGTCAGACCGCGAATCTTCCGCGGCCGGTTCGGCTGGGACGGCGACGTCCCAGGGGAAGTCCCCGCGATCTGACCTCGCCGTTCTCAAGGACATTCACCGGACGGTGCTGCCCGACGGCGTGCGCCTGACGGTGGATCTCGACAGTGAAATCTCGTTCTACCAGGAAGAGATCGAGAGCCCGCGCCGCGTGTTCTTCGATCTGAAAAACGTGAAGGCCGCCGCCAGCCTGCAGGATGCCTCGCTCAAGTTCGACGGCGACCTGGTGAAACTCGTCCGCCTCGGGCGGCATCCGCAGAACACGACGCGGCTGGTCGTCGATCTCGACGGCGTGTCGAACTACTCGGTCTATCCCCTTTACGGGCCGTACCGGCTCGTCATCGACTTCCGCCGCGCGGTCGCCACCGTGCCGGTGCCGACGCCGCCGGCGGCGGCTCCCGCCGTCGCCGTGCCGCCGCCGATGATCAACGAAACGAAGGCCGCGGCGACGCTGTCGACGCTGCCGCAGACCAGGCCGACGGTGCCGCAGGCCAAGGGCGCTGCGCCGCCGTCGAAGCCGCCCGCCGCCACCGACGCGCCGCTCCCTTCCACGCCGGCGCCCGCGAAAGCGCTCCCTCCCGTCGCGCCGATGGCGAACTCCAACGGCAAGTTCTCGCTCTCGCGGCAACTGGGGCTCGGCGTCTCGCGCGTCGTCATCGACGCCGGCCACGGCGGCCACGATCCCGGCGCGCAGGGCAACGGCATCGTCGAGGCGGAGCTCACGCTCGACGTCGCGCTGCGCGTCCAGAAACTGCTCGAGAAGGAGCCGGGCATCGAAGTCGTCATGACGCGCGGCAGCGACATGTTCATTCCGCTCGAGGAGCGGACGGCGATCGCCAACCGCGAAGGGGCGGACCTGTTCCTGTCGATCCACGCCAACGCCAGCCGCAACGCGGCGGCGCGCGGCATCGAGACCTACTTCCTGAACTTCGCGATGAACCCCGAGGCGGAGGCGGTGGCCGCGCGCGAGAACGCGACGTCCGCGATGCCGATGCACAACCTGCCGGAGATCGTCAGGGCGATCGCGCTCAACAACAAGATCAACGAGTCGCGCGATCTCGCCGGCGCCGTCCAGAAGTCGATGACCAAGCGGCTCACCACCCGCAACAAGTCGCTGCGGGACCTGGGGGTCAAGCAGGCGCCGTTCGTCGTGCTCATCGGCGCCGGCATGCCGAGCGTGCTCGCCGAGATCTCGTTCGTGACCAACCGCCAGGAAGGCTCGCTGCTCAAGACCAACGCCTATCGCCAGCAGATCGCCCAGGCGCTCTGCGACGCCATCGTCGACTACCAGCAGAGCCTGAAACGGCTGAATGCGATCGGCGGGAAGAAGGCCACGTACTAGTCGTTGACGGTTGACGGTGAACCGTTAACGGTTCGCGGTTCTCAGTCGGCGGTGCGCGGGGTCACGCGCAGCGTCTCGGCGTCTCCATCGGCGTCGATGCCGTCTTTCGCCCGCAGCCGCTTGTAGCCGATCAAGAGACCGCCGAGCAGCAATCCGAACACCACGGCGGCCATCAACAGGACACCAACGAGCCCCAGCGATCCGAGGATGACATCGGACAGCGAGGTCTCGTGAACAGGCTGCTCGACGACCCGGACGATTATCGGGTCCTGTCTCTGGGCGACGAACACGCTCCGATTGTAACGCGGTGTTCGGTGGCTTCCGCCTTCAGTCGGAAGTCTGGTACTACCAGCGCTCGTAGGTGAACGGCAGCTCCGCCAGCGTGCGGACGGCGATCCCGATCGGCCCCTTCGGCTGGTACGGCTTGGACTCGTCGGCCCAGGCGGTGCCGGCGATGTCCATGTGCGCCCACGGCAGCGTGCCGGCGAACTCCTTCAGGAAGATCGCCGCGGTGCACGCCCCGCCGGCGCGGCCGCCGGAATTGATCATGTCGGCGATCTCGCTGCGGATCTGATCGAAGTACTCGTCGTAGAGCGGCATCGGCCAGCAGCGATCGCCCGCCTTCAGTGCGACACCCTCCACGGTGTCGCGCCACGCGTCGGGACGGCCGAACAGGCCCGACGCGACCTTGCCGAGCCCCACCACGCACGCGCCGGTCAGCGTCGCGACGTCCACGAGATGCGTCGCCCCGAGCTGCTGCGCATACCAGAGACCGTCGCCGAGGATCAGCCGTCCCTCCGCGTCGGTGTTGATGACCTCGACCGTCTTGCCGCTGGCGCCGGTCAGGATGTCTCCGGGCTTCATGGCGCGTCCGCCCGGCATGTTCTCGGTCGTCGGCACGACGCCGACGACGCGGATCGGCGCCTTGAGCAGCGAGATGGCGCGCATGGCGCAGACGACGGCGGCGCCGCCCGCCATGTCGTCCTTCATCCGCTCCATGCCTTCGGCGGGCTTGATCGAAATGCCGCCGGTATCGAAGGTGATGCCCTTGCCGACCAGCCCCAGCACCGGCGCCTGCGGCGCCCCCGCCGGCTCGTGGTGCATCACGATGAGGCGTGGAGGCTCGACGCTGCCGCGCGCCACGCCGAGCAGCAGCCCCATGCCGAGGCTCGCGATCTCCTTCTCGTCGAGGACCTCGACGCGCACGCCGGCGGATTTCGCGATCGCCGTCGCCCGCTCGGCGAAGACGCGCGGGGTGAGGACGTTCGACGGCTCGTTGGCAAAGGCGCGCGCGAAGTTGCTCGAGTCGCCGAGGATCCTGCCGCGCTCCACGGCGCGCTCGAGCGCGCGCGTATCGCCGTCGTGGCCGTGCGCGATGACCGCCAGCTCAGCAGCGGGCGGACCGAAACGCTCGCCGGTCTTGTACTGGTCCACGCTGAAGCCGGCGAGAATCAGTCCTTCGGTGACCGCTTGCACCGCGTCGGGTCCGCCGAGCGGGCCGCGCAGCAGGAACGCGACGCGCGGGATTCGCCGCCCGCGCGCGATCAGCGCAGCCGCGGCGGCCACTTTGCGCAGGCGTTCGAGGTCGAAATCCCCCGCCTTGCCGCCCCCGACGAGCGCGATCCGCTTCGCGCCGAGGCCGGATTCGACGACCGGGGTCAGGAAATGCTCGTAGAGCCGCCCTTTTATTTCCCCCGAGGTCATGGCCCGCCCGGCCTCGCCGCCGGACGCGGTGTCAATCGCCGGCACCGCCTCCGATGGCTTCTCCGCCTCGAAAATGGGGACCACCAGGAGGTCGGTGTCGACCCGTGTGGGAGCTTCGACAATCAGACGGACGCAGGGTAAGGCCGCACTCGACGACATAAGAGCGGGATTATAATGGGTCCATGAGGTTTCTGGCGCTTCCGCTGATGCTCGGCCTGGCGGTTTTCGGCTCGGACCTCTCGGGGTCCGACGTAAAAAAGCCGAAATTGTCCGTCAAGGCGAACCCGGCCATGGCTATTTCGCCTGCGCGTGTCGTCGTGTCGGCCGACATTTCCGGCGGCCCCGACGATTACGAAGACTACTATTGCGCCGGCGTCGAATGGGACTGGGGCGATGACACGCGCTCCAACAATTCCGCCGACTGCGATCCCTACGAGGCCGGCAAGAGCCAGATCAAGCGGCGCTTCACGGCCGACCACGTCTATCGCCTCGCCGGCGAGTACCGCATCCAGTTTCGCCTGAAGAAAAAAGACAAGCCGATTGCCGCGGCGAGCACGTCGGTGAAGATCCGCCCGGGCCTGGGCGATCCCGGCGGGGATCGATAGCCGCCTACTGCAGTTTGATCGCGGCTTTCATCTCGCGTCCGCTGACGTTGCGGGTGCGAGACTCTGCTGACACGCTCTGCAGGTAGTCGTTCACCGACAGCACGGCGTGAAACAGCATCTTCCCCATCCCCGCGAGGCTGACGGTGCTGTCGTCATCGCCGAAGACGGCGTTACCGGCACGCTCGGACTCTTTCTCGGCTACCGTGCCGAGCGTCGCCAGCACCCGCACGTAGTAGTTGCCCGAGTCTGAGAGGGCGTCCGCGCGCCCGAGATCCAGCCTCAGCACGAGCGGCTCTTGCCACGCCGGCTGTCGGCTGACCTCGCCGTACTGGTCCGCCACCTTCACCTGGCGCGTGGACGGATCGAGCACGATGCGGAACACCGTCACGGCCGCCGGCTGCGTCAGCTTGTCCCACAGGCGGTCTTCCCACAGCTCGATCTGCAGGCGCAGGTGAATCGCGGCGCCGTCCTCGAGGATCGACTGGAACTTCTGCGGGAACATGTCGCGGATCTCGATCGAGGCGCGGATGCTGCCGCCGGCGACGCGGATCTCGGTGACGCGTGCGTCGAGCGCCGCGGCCGGCGCGGCAAACGCCGCCGCCGCGAGGACGAGCGCGAAGATGCACGCGGCGCGTCGAAGCGTCGTCATCAGAAGCTCGGAGACATCCGGACGAGGAGCTGCAGCGAGCCGGGGATGTCGTTCGCCCGGTAGCCGAACTCGATGCGGAGGTCGCCGCTGCCGAACCCGAAGCCGACGCCGTTCTGCCACGGCGGCGTCGGCGCGCCGCGGCGCGTGATGCGCCCGGCGTCGTAGAAGGCGAAGATGCCGAACGCGTCGTGATCCTTGTTCAACGGGCCGGTCAGGTTGACGCGATACTCGGCGTTGAAGAGCGCCAGGCCGGTGCCGCCGTCGAGCTCCTTGAACGCGTAGCCGTGCACCGTGCCGATACCGCCGATCGCGAACTGCCGCTCGATCGGCAGCGTGCCGTTCGAGAAGCCGAACATCGCGCGCCCCGACAGCAGCGTCCGCGGGCCGAGGGCGAGATGGCCGCGCGAATTGAGGATGTGCCGGTCGAACTCCGCGTCGCCTCCCATGCCGTGCCCGGCGACCTCCGACGTCCACTCGAGGCGAAGCCCCGGCGCCTGGCGCCAGGAGCTGCCGAACAGGCTGTCCTTGAGATGGCGCTGGTAGGTCGGCAGGCTGCCCGCGCCCGACAGCTCGCGCGTGTCGAACGTATAGCCGAAGACGAGCGCGTTGATCTTCTGGTCGGCGACGAGCGGATTGGCGCGGAACGTCTCGTCGTCGCGCCAGAAGGAATAGTTGGTGACGTTGGGCAGCGGCTCGTGCCGATCCCAGCGGGCCATGGCGCTGAACTCGTTGTTGGCGCCCGGGCGGAACACCGCGAAGACCTGCTCGCCGCGGCGGCGGTAGTAGTCGCGGAACATGTTCTTGAACGCGACCGCGGCCAGCGTCTCTTCGAGGCTGCTGATCCGCCACACGTCGTCGCTGGCCGTGATGTCGTGGATCTCGCCGCCGAGGTACAGGCGCGGGCCGCCGAAGATCGGCCGCTCGATTCCCGCCGAGTAGCCGGCGTCCTCGCGCGAGAACTTGTACGCCGCGTAGGCGTTGACGTAGGTGTGGTTGAACTTGCTGTGATCGAAGATCGTCGTCCCGAACCCGAGCGCGAGTGACGCGCCGTCGACCGGCGAATACAGATCTTCCCGGCCGCTGCCGAACATGGTGTCGGTGTCGGTGGTCTGCCACCGCAGCGGGATGACGAGGATGTTGCGCGCGCCGCGCCGCTCGAGCACGATCTCGTCGGGGCCCGACTCGTCATGTCGGCGGCCGGGCTGCCGCCGGCGCGGCTGCCCGATCTGAAAGGCGCCTTCGCTCTCGTCGATCAGGCGGCGGGTCGCCCGCCCGATCGTGCGCTTGTTGTAGATGTCGCCCGGCTGGATGTGCAGACGCGCGATGAAGCGCCTGGCGTCTTCCTCAGAGACGCCGAGGATTTCGATCTCGTCGATGCGCCCTTCGTCTACCGTCAGCGTGAGACGGCCGGCGTCGAACGCGGCGGTGACGCGCGCCTCGGAATAGCCGTCGCGGTCGTAGCGCTCCTGCAGCGACTTGGCGACCGCCTCTGGCGCCTCGGGCAGCGGCGAGCCCTCGCGCAGCTTCAGCAGCCACAGGACGTCGTCGCGCGAGAAGACCGTCGTCCCTTCCAGGCGCAGCTCGGTCAGCACCGGCTGCGGCTGGGGAGCGGTGCTCGATGGATCCTGTGCAGCGGCCACGCTCGACAAAACGAGCGAGAGGACTGCCAGGGCCCACTTCATCACGGCACTGGGACGAATTCCATCGGCGTGAAGTTCCGATCAATCAACTGAAAGGCGCGCACCGTGCGCGTGCCGGCGGCCAGCGAGACGATGACGTGGAACATCGCCGGGTCGGTCAGGCGGGCCCGATCCTTCTCGGACGGCGCGCTCGGTCCGTTGGGATGCGAGTGATAGGCGCCGACGATGGCGAGACCCGTGGCGCGGGCGCGGCGGATCGCCGCGAAATGATCCGCGGGATGCACCTTGAAGGCGGTGCGGCTGCCCAGCGCGTTGCGCGTGCGCACCGCCTCCTCCACCATCTCCGGCGTGCCGATGAGGAGGCCGCAGCACTCGTTCGGCAAATCCTCGACCGCGTGCGCGACGAGCGCGTCGTACGCTTCCTGACGAATTTTCATGCCACCTCGATGATCATCGCCGTGCCCATGCCGCCGCCGATGCAGAGCGACGCCGCGCCACGTCCGCCGCCGCGCGCCTGCAGCACGTGCACGAGGGTCGTGAGGACGCGCGCCCCGCTGGCGCCGATCGGATGGCCGAGCGCGATCGCTCCGCCGTGGACGTTGACTTTGGCCGGATCCAGTTGCAGCGCGCGCACCACGGCGAGCGACTGCGCCGCGAAAGCCTCGTTGAGCTCGATCGCGTCGAGATCTCCCAGCGTCAGCCCGGCGCGATCCACCGCCTTGCGCATCGCGTCGACCGGGCCCATCCCCATGAGCATCGGGTCCACGCCGGTGGTGCAGTACGCGAGGATCTTCGCGAGCGGTGTGCGTCCGTTCCTTGTGGCCCACGCTTCCGTGGCGACGACGAGCGCGGCCGCGCCGTCGTTGATCCCGGACGCGTTCCCCGCCGTGACCGTGCCGTCCCTGGTGAACGCGGCGCGCAGCGCCGCGAGCTTCTCCACCGTCGTCCCCGGCCGCGGATACTCGTCGCGCGAGACGACCACGGGAGCGCCTTTCCTCTGCGGGACTTCGACCGGCACGATTTCCTTGTCGAACACGCCGGACTCGACCGCCTTGACGGCGCGCGCCTGGCTCCCGGCGGCGAAGGCGTCCTGGTCGGCGCGGGTAACGCTGTATCGCGTGGCGACCTCCTCCGCGGTCATGCCCATGTGGCAGCCGTTGATCGCGCAGGTCAGCCCTTCGTGCAGCATCGAGTCGACGATCTCGCCGTTGCCCATGCGATAGCCCCACCGCGCTCCCTTGAGCAGGTACGGCGCGTTGCTCATCGACTCGGTGCCGCCGGCCAGGATCAGATCGATGAAGCCGGCCTTGACCGCTTCGACCGCGTGCACCACCGCCTGCAGGCCGGAGCCGCAGACGCGGTTGACCGTCATCGCCGGCACTTCGACCGGCATGCCGGCCTTGAGCGACGCCTGGCGGGCGACGTTCATGCCGGCGCCCGCCTGCAGCACGCATCCCAGGATCACGTCGCCGATGTCAATCGCCTTGACATCGGCCCGCGCGATCGCTTCCCGTATGACGACGGCGCCGAGATCCGACGCCGAGAGTTCCTTGAGCGCTCCGCCGAACGAACCGATGGGAGTCCTGCACGCCGAGAGAATCACCGCGTTGTCCATCCGCACTATTCTAGTATTCCCCGTGTAAAGGAGCAGGCATGGCCCAGACGGTCTCACGCATTTGCACGTTCGGTGCGCTCGCGCTCGTCGCCTCCACCACGATTGGCGCGCAGCCCAGCGTCACCGCCGCCGGCGTGCCGACGATCCCGTTCGAGAAGTACACGCTCGCCAACGGCCTCGAGGTCATCCTGAGCGAAGACCACCGCCTGCCGCTGACCGCGGTCAACCTGTGGTACCACGTCGGCCCGGCCAACGAAGAGCCGGGGCGCACGGGATTCGCGCACCTCTTCGAGCACATGATGTTCCAGGGCTCGAAACACGTCGCCAGCGACACGCACTTCAAGATCCTCGAATCGGCCGGCGCCTCGCTGATCAACGGCACCACCGACTTCGACCGCACCAACTACTTCGAGACCGTCCCGTCGAACCAGCTCGAGCTGGCGCTGTGGATCGAGGCGGACCGCATGGGCTACCTGCTCGACAAGGTGGACCGCGCCGCCTTCGCCAACCAGCAGGACGTCGTCCGCAACGAGCGGCGGCAGTCGGTCGAGAACCAGCCTTACGCCATTGCCGAGGAAGCGCTGTTCCACCAGCTCTTCCCGAAGTCCCACCCCTACTACGGCGTGGTCATCGGCTCGCATGCCGACATCCAGGCGGCGCAGCTCGACGACGTGAAGGCGTTCTTCAAACAGTACTACGCCCCGAACAACTGCAGCCTCGCCATTGTCGGGGACATCGACAAGGCGGCGACGAAGCGGCTGGTCGAGAAATACTTCGGCCCGCTCAAGCGCGGACCCGACGCCCCGCCGATTGCCGCGAAGACGCCGCCCGTCGAGGCAGAGCGCCGCCAGACCGTGACCGACAAGATCGAGCTGCCGCGTCTCTACGTCGGCTGGATCACCTCGCCGATCTTCAAGCCCGGCGACGCCGACGCCGACGTCGCCGCGGAAATCCTCGGCGGCGGCACCTCGAGCCGGCTCTACAAACGGCTGGTCTACGAGCAGCAGATCGCCCAGTCGGTTGCGGCCATCCAGTACTCGTTGATCCTGGGCTCGGTCTTCGAGCTCACCATCACGGCGCGGCCGGGCCACACCGTCGACGAACTGCAGAAGGCGGTCGACGCCGAGCTCGAGGCGTTCCGCCGCGACGGTCCGCAGGATGCGGAGGTCGAGCGCGCGCGCAATTCGCTCGAGACGCGGATGGTGCGCGAGCTGGAGAACCTCGGCGGGTTCGGCGGCGTCGCCGACCGGCTCAATCGCTACAACCACTTCCTCCACGATCCCGGCTACCTGCCGAAGGACGCCGAGCGCATCCGCGCCGTGACCTCCGCGTCGGTCCAGTCGTTCGCGCAGTCGCAGCTGCGCAACGAGTCGCGCGCGGTGATCCAGGCCGTCCCCGGCGATCAGGATCTGGGAGCTGCCGTCGCGACGCCGCCGCCCGTTACCGCCAAGCCCGGTGAAGGGGCCGAGTCGATCAACGCCGACGCGCCGTGGCGCAACGAGCAGCCCAAACCGGGACCGCGGCCGTCGCTGGCGCTCCCGGTGCCGCAGACCTTCCGGCTCCCGAACGGCTTGCAGGTCCTCTATCTGCCGCGCCCGGGGCTGCCGATCGTGTCGGCGGCGCTCGTGATTCGCAGCGGCACCGAGGTCAATCCTCCCGATCGCCCCGGGCTCGCCGACTTCACCGCGACGATGCTCCCGCAGGGGACGGCGACGCGCTCCGCGCTGCAGATTGCGGATGACGCGGCGCGGCTCGGCACCACCGTGTCGGCGAGCTCGTCGATCGACATCTCGCGCGTCGACACCGGCGCGCTCACCC
>Ga0207708_10003657_pt1 | contig 11347 bp, 11 predicted proteins | sample KBSK5101metaG_FD_184340 | JGI IMG/M metagenome (GOLD analysis project Ga0207708, IMG submission 184340) | Corn, switchgrass and miscanthus rhizosphere microbial communities from Kellogg Biological Station, Michigan, USA - KBS K5-10-1 metaG... | ecosystem: Host-associated > Plants > Roots >...
TGAATGCTCTCGCACCGAATTCGCGCGGTGGGCTGTAGCACACTGGGGCAATCGCCTGCCTCCTGAGCGAGCAAGATGGGATCATTGGAACAATAGAGACCTAGGTGCCATTTCGACTCTAAAAAGGCTTTATGGCAAAGATATCAAACCGTCATTGGGCAATATGGAAAGGCTGGCCAAAATAACTGCCGAAAACTTACTGAGTATCAATGGCGTAATCGAGAAAGCTGCTGCTTGACTTGAGTGATACGGGGATACTAAGATTTAAGCAGACTAACAAAACTATCTCTGAGCCGGCCCCGTGCCGGTTTTTTATTGCCTGAAATTTCTCGCGCGTAACCCCTCACCCCGCTCCGGCGGGGATTTTTTTAAGGATAAAACATTGGCCAGCCCACTCGATCCAGACGCATCTGGGGTGATCGGCTGGGCGCTCTCTGGGATTGCAACGATTTTGGGCGGGATTATCCATTTCCTCTACAAACGACTGCGAAAGCTGAATGAGATTGAGACCGGACAAATTGTCGAGGCTGGGTTACAGGAATTCGAAGACACCCGAATCATGCCTATTTTGAATCGGCTCGAAGGGCGAATCAGCAATGTTGAAAAGCTGGAAGCCAGCTTAGGCGCCATTAAAGCTAACGTCGAAAGCCTGCATGACAACGTAGAAAAGAATGCCATTGAGGCCAGTAAGCAATTGACAGGCGCAATGAATCGTATCTCTGAGCAGCGCAGGGAGGATAAGGAAATACAGCTCGAGCGATTCGATAGTCTTAAAGAATTGATCGAGGCGAAAATTAAATAGTGGGCATGATCCAGCGCCAAGCCCCCATTTTTAGGCCATCTTATTCGGCCGGTGGTGGCGGTGGCGGAAGCACATTTGCTTTCCCATTGCCGGCTGGAAATGCAATGCCAGCTGCCAATCTTACGATGCGGATGATTCATCCTCGTCCGGATTCCGATGGCGGCATTAATTCGTGGGAAAAGCATAAGCTACATCCTTCGGGCATCCCATTATTTATTCCCATTGGGGTAATAGGGGGTATTCCACCGTACCGATACACCATATCCACGGATATGGCTGGCCTAACCGTTGGCCAGGACATGCCAACGGATTGGATAGCAAATGGCTTGCAAACTTATGGCTGCATGCTATGCGCCAACCCCTCCATAGGTTCTTACACAACAACGCTCACTATTACAGATCAGGCGGGAACTTCGGTTTCATCCACATGTACCCACTCAGTGGTGGATAGGGACGACACCACTAAATTTCTTTGGTATGCGCCATCAACCGGCAATAACGCCAATAGCGGCTCTTATAGCAGTCCGTATAAAGATGATCTTTCCTTGGCCATGGGTGCGGCATCCAGCACTACAACGATTCAGGGCCAAGTTTGGATTAAAGAGGCTGGAACAATTACGCCGGCTAAACATACCGATCTCACCAACAGCATCCGTTTAGATAATACAAAAAGACCAGTAGTTATTTGTGCGCTGAGAAATACCTCTTATGTGCGTGTTGCCGCTGTATTGAGTATGACCGCCACTCGATTCAACTCGATCAATGGCGGCAATGCTACCGGCGGTTATTTTGACTTTGCAATAGATGGTTCAAATTCCGCTCTGTTTACGGATTATCAACCATTTTTAATTGATGACAGCCAAAACAGAATTTCATTTGTTGGCATGACATGGACAAATGTAGGAGTGGGTAGCGCGGGCTCCGATAATCCGTCGATGGTCTTTTTCACCACTGGCGCAACATCCTCGGACTCCACCTATAACCATTATATTTTGTTTAGGGGCTGCACAGAAACCGGGCGGCCAAGCGGAAGCAATAGCTATAGCCTCACATCGGCTTACGGCATTAAATATGCCCTGTTCGAGGATTGCCATACTTATACCTCAAATGCAGAAACAGAAATTTATCTAAAAGATTCTTGCCAAGAAGTCACTATCCGATATTGCTCATTCGATAACAACAATAGTGGTGCCTATGGCGTTGGTGCGAGTGGTGGTCAAAATCAAAACGGTGGAACAACCACCAACCTTGAATATGTTTATTCATTCTTTGATGGCCTCAATACAAGCGGTCGGGGTATTCGATTTAACGCATCCGACGCTAGTAATGGCATTGGCAATGGCTTTACTTCCCGCTGCACCTTCCGGGGTTCATGGAGTGCTTTGGGCAGCGGCGGAACCTACAAAGCCACCAATGATGTGATTTATACAAGCTCAACTCCGATAGATGCGGGCAGTAATTCTATGACAAGCGCCGGAACGGAACTCCAAGGCAATACCGCCTATTTTGATTCCTCTGGAAAGCTAACTGCAACATACGCCGCTTATCGCGGCACTCGCGGCTGGGAGATATTTGATTCGTGAGCATTGCGCTGGTTGGCTCACCGCTTAACATTATGCCAGTCACCGCAACTAACACCATTTCAGGAAGTTTTAGCTTAACGAATGCCAGCGGAAACAATCGGCTTGTTGTTATTTTTATCTCTTTTGCAGACAGCCAAGTTACTGGTAGTAATTTAATTAATGCCTGCACATTTAATTCGGTTGGAGCGACAGCTCAGGTTACATCAAATCCGGGTGGCACCAGCCGTGTTGTTTGCTCTATCCAGACGCTAAATGACGCAGCTTTACCCGCTTCTGCCGGTAGCTATACGGTTAATGTGGGCAGCAGTGATGCTACAACCGATATTATGGCCGTTACTGTCATTGAATACAGCGGCGTTGATCAAACCACTCCGGTTAATTCTAACAAGCCAACTTCGACAGCATTTGGAACCACAGCATCCCTGACGCCTTCCACAGCGGGCGATCTTCAGCTTGGATGTCTGGCTTCGCATAACGCACTGACATTCACCGTTAGCACATCTGATACGCAGCGCGGCAATAGCGTCACGTTTAACGGCGGGATCTCATACGGCAGTCACTGCGTTGCAGAGACGACGGACGGAACTATTAACTTTTCGCAAAGCCTGGATACAGCCACTGAAGCGGCTGTTGCCATTTCATTGAATGCCGCTGCGGCCGCAGGTGTCACCTTCTCCGCACTGGAAAGTATTGATCGAGGCATGAATCGTGGCATGCATTAAAGAGGATAAAACATGTTCTCGATAGAGAAATACGCAACCGCAACCACCATTTATTTCAGCATGGTTAAGCGTGGCGTTGTTGATCTTGCACAGACGGCTGATTGGACGCCTGCCACTGGCGACACAAAAATATCCATTAATGGCGGCACGCTGGCTAATACAACGAATAACCCGGCAATCGTTGCAGGCACCAATGGCGTTAAATGGTCCCTGGCGCTTACTTCTGGCGAAATGACAGGCGCCACCATCGACATTCAGATTGTTGATTCGGCCACCAAGGCCGTTGAAGATCAATCAATCCAAATCCTGACCTATGGCAACGCTTCTGCCAAATACGTAACTGATTTCAGCGCGGCTGCAATGGGCGCCGTTATGCCCACTACGGCTGGCAGAACGCTGGATATTACGACCACGGGTGAAGCGGGTCTGGATTTCGCGAATGTGAATTTGCCGGCTGGTGCAATTCCTGCGCTCGGTATTGTTGACAACGGCACAGCCCAATCCGCCACCGGTACGACATTGGTACTTCGTTCAGCAGCAGCATTCGCTGATTCTGAGTTAATCGGCGCCACCGTTATTATTACTGGCGGCTCTGCCGGTGTTGGTCAGTCTCGTGTCATTACGGCAAACGTCGGCTCTACCGATACCGTAACTGTCGATACGTGGACCACAACCCCGACCGGTACTATCACCTATGTCGTTTATGGTGGCTCTCCGGCTTCAACTACGCTGGTGCCAAACGTCAACGTCGCACAAATTTCAGGTGACTCAACCGCTGCCGACAACCTTGAAACCATGCTGGATGGCACTGGTGGTCAAACTCTGTCTTTGGGTGCATTGACTGTCAGTGGGGCAACCACTCTAACGGGCAACGTTGCAGCAGCGGCAGGTATAACGATTACCCAATCCACCACCAACGGCCATGGTATTTCTGTAACCGGCAACGGCACTGGTAACGGCATTAACTCGGTCGGTGGCGCAACAGGTAATGGTATTCGCGGCCTTGGTGGTGCAACCAGCGGTGATGGCATTGTGGCCGCAGGTCAAACCTCTGGACATGGCCTCACGGCAACAGGCGTTGGCACGACCAAGCACGGTGTAAATGCCGCAGGTGGTTCAACGACGTCTCACGGTATTAGTGCAGTCGGCGGCGGTACTGGTAACGGCGGGCAATTCACTTCTGGATCCGGCGCAACTGGTCAGGGGATGAATATCACTTCCGCAGCCACTAACGGCTCTGCGCTGGCGCTCACTGCTGCGGGCAGCGGAAGCGGTCTCAGTGCCGCTGGTGGAGCTTCTGGTATCGGTATTCGCGCTGCGGCGGGCGCTACCGGAACGGCAGGTTTGGCGGTTGTAGGTGGTGGCACGAGCGGCGCCGGTATCGCAGTTACGACAACGGCGGGCGATGCGATTCAGGCGATTGCGACAGCAGGGAATGGCCTTGTGTTAACAGCCAACGGCACGAGCAAGCATGGCGCTGTCATTACTGGCGGCACCGCTGGAACAAGTGATGGCTTGAAATGCGTTGCAGGGACGGGTGGCATGGACATCCGCGGCGACATTACGAAAAACGCCATGACCGAGAGTTATGCAGCTGATGGGGCGGCCCCAACCATTGCTCAATCGTTAATGCTGATCCAGCAAACAGTCGGAGAGGTATCCGTTTCTGGCACCACATTGACTGCCAAGAAAATCGATAAATCGACAACGGCAGCGACATACACTCTCGATTCAGCAACGACACCGACCAGCAGAACGAGAGCTAGCTAATGTCGGTCGCTAATCTGGTAACCCGAGGGATCGGGCCTGGATCAACAATAGGCGATCTCATTACTGCCGGCCTTGCTTCTGGGGCGCCGGCCACCACCTATCAGTGCGGCGTTTATTATTTCCCCGGCTGGTCGACGCCAGGTGGCGGCCCTTATGCCTCAAATCCATGGTCAGTAATACCTAGTGATCGTATCCCCTTATCTCTTGGGGCCTACGACGAAACGCAACAAACCGTTTGCGATACTCAGCTTTCATGGATGAAGCAATACGGCGTTACTTTCGTTGCAATCGATTGGTTTATGCAATGGAGTGGATCGACGCTGCAGCCCTATTTAAACCATTTTATTGATCTCTATATTACTTCGGCCGTATCGAAACCCAAATTCTGTATTCAATTCGCGAATCAAACCAATGCGGGCGGATTGAGTTCATCGACTGATCATTCGCTGTATGAGTATTGGAGTGCGAATTATTTTGGCGATTCTAATTATTTAACGGTTGGTGGCAAGAAAGTCGTTATTGTCAATTCAGGCCCTAGCCTCAGAGATCGCTATGCCAGCCACGCCGAGGTCAAAACTTTCCTCGATGCGGCTGATGCGTATGTTGCAGGGCAGGGCCAAGGCGGCATCTATTGGATGGATGGCCAAGCTGACTCTTCCAGCGCATGGATAGACGTCAGTGATCCTGCGCATGGCTGGGATGGCGTAACAGGTTCAAACATTTACACAACCACACGCCAAAACTCTCTGGGAACAGGCAATAACGCTGCAGGCCCGTCGCCCACAACCTATGCAGATCTCGACAATGCCGTATTTTCGGGTGAAGTAGGAACTGGCAGCGCTATATACCGCGGCTTCTGCAATGGATGGATGGGCGATGCCGATATTGATGTTTTCTGGCCCCCGCTTACAGCAGGCTTTGATCCAACGCCTTGGACGCCATCAACATTGCTCCATGGCATGCCCACTAGTACTGAATGGGGCAATCATTTAACCACAGCTAAAACATTGCTGGATGCCAATGCTACCCAAACTCAATCGACCTTCATGATTGAGGCATGGAATGAATTCGGCGAGGGATCAATTCTTTGTCCAACTGCGGGTAATGGTGGCTTTACACGCCTCCGCTTGCTTAATACGACGTTTGATTTACCAACTCTACTTGCATTCAGCATTCAGCCTGAAGCCATCTCAATAGGCTCTACAACCGCTGTCATTCGATTCTATCCAGCCGGCGGAGAACCCATTACCTATCGGCTGGTTGTTGTAGGCAATGGCGATACAGCCCCTACGGCCACTGAGATATTGGCAGGTCAGGCTTCAGGCGGTGGCCCCCCGATATTTGCCAGTGCCTCACAAACTGGAAATATGGGCGATGCAACCCTTGTCGTTATTTCTGGGCTCACCGCTTCAACGGCTTACGATGTCTACGCAGCCATTGACGATGCAGACAGTTCACCAGTACGTAGCAGCAAAGTCGATATTTTGACAACCGCTGCACCCGCTGCAGGCAGTTCATTTATCCACGACCCCACAGGCAATATCTGTAGGGATGTAGTTCGATCAGTTGTTCGTTAATTGATCAAAATCCAGAAAGTCAAATAGTTGACGGTTCAATAATTTAAGGTTGAGTTAATGGCGGCTCCAGCAAACAACAAAAATGCAGCCAATGCCAAGGTTGCTAAGGCGGCACTTGAGCGAGCTTTAGAGCTTCGTTCGCCCATTGATCGCTATCAAACTTTGGTTGAAATCTGGGATAAGCAAATCGTTAATGCCTTAAATGGCGACATAGCTGCAGCAACAATGATTGTTGATCGATTAGATGGCAAGCCAAGCCAGGGTATTGATGCAGATATTAATATTGTTGGAAACCTCGCATCTCTGATTGAGGCTGCACGCAAGCGGATAGAGAATGCAGTCAGCTAGCAATATCGAGTTAGAGCTGGTTGATGAGATAGCACGCTGTACCTATGATCCCCTTCGCTTTGTCCTCTTCGCCTTCCCATGGGGCTCAGGAGAATTAAAGGATAAATCCCCCGAAGACTGGCAAATCCAGATTCTCACCGATATCAAACATGGATTGCCGGTTAGCCAGGCGATACAGGAAGCAGTGGCCAGCGGCCATGGTATTGGCAAGTCCGCCTTAGTCTCATGGATTATCCTTTGGGCTATATCCACCTTCGAAGATACAAAAGGTGTGGTAACAGCCAATACGGAGACACAGCTAAAAACTAAGACATGGGCTGAATTGGCCAAATGGCATCGGCTCTGTATTTGCAAACATTGGTTTGAGCTGACCGCTACTGCGCTGTATTCGAAAGATCCGGCACATGAAAAGACCTGGCGGATCGATATGATCCCTTGGTCTGAGCGCAACACAGAAGCCTTTGCGGGACTCCATAATCAAGGCAAACGTATTGTTATCATCATGGATGAAGCCTCAGCTATTCCCGACATCATTTGGGAAGTTACTGAAGGAGCATTAACCGATGAAGGCACGCAGATTATCTGGTGTGCGTTCGGCAATCCGACGCGGAATACAGGACGGTTCAGGGAATGTTTTGGGCGGTTTAAACACCGCTGGACCAATAAGCAAATCGATTCCCGCACGGTTTCTCTTACCAACAAAGAACAGATTGCGCAGTGGGTACAGGACTATGGCGAGGACTCTGATTTCGTCCGTGTCCGTGTTAGAGGGGTATTCCCTCGTGCCGGATCAATGCAGTTCATCTCCGGTGACTTGGTGGAAGAAGCGGCCCATCGAGAAATAAAACGCCAAGACTTTGATCCCATGGTGATGGGTGTGGATGTCGCACGCTTCGGTGATGATCAATCGGTTTTATGGTTTCGCCGCGGCAGAGATGCGAAGACCATTCCCCCAATCAAATTACGCAATGTCGATACAATGACCTTGGCATCAAAAATTGTCGAGGCAAGGAAGTATTATCATGTCGAAGCGGTCTTTGTGGATGGAACGGGCGTTGGTGGTGGTGTTGTTGATCGGCTTAATCAGCTGGGCGTGCCTGTAATTGAGGTTCAGTTCGGGGCAAAGCCTGATCGCTCAATGCCAGGCCATGACGATGTGGCCTACGCCAATAAACGGGCTGAAATGTGGGGGTTTATGCGCACATGGCTCAAAGGCGGAGCTATCCCAAATGACCCTGAACTTACTGCTGATTTAACAGGCGTTGAATACGGCTATGCCATTAAAGACGGACGAGATGCTATTTTGCTGGAAAAGAAAGCCGATATGAAAAAGCGCGGATTGTCATCGCCTGATTTGGCAGATGCCTTGGCCCTGACCTTCGCTTATCACGTCGAATATTCAGGCGATATCGAATTTGATGACCCTTTAGCCAATGATGCAGGCAGGAGTGGAATAGGTGGATATTAAATGTTAGAACTCATTGGTTTCTTCACGCTTTTTGTCTCTGTAATTGCTGGGCTTGCTTATTGGGGCGGAATCTTAAAAATCAGCATGAAGCTTGATAAGGATGATGGCAAGTAATGCCTGAAGCTTTAATGGCAATTCCCCTGCAGGAGCCCACAGCGGACCTGCAATACATCGGCGATCAACAGCCTACCTATGGCGCAGCAAAAGCCAAGCTGCTCAAGATGGCTGGAGAGACCAATCTTGCCGATAACATGGAAGAGGACAAACTCAAAAAGCTGGGCAATGAGATTGTCGATGATTATGAGATTGACGAGGAATCACGCAAGGAATGGCTGGCAAAGCATAAGGATGCCATTAAGTTAGCCAACCAGCTAAGAGAGGAGAAAACCTTTCCTTGGCCGGGCGCAGCGAACATCAAGCTGCCCCTGATTGCTGATGCATCCATTAAGTTTGCTGCCCGTGCTTATTCAGAGATCATTAAGGACGATAAAGTCGTTAAGGGCGAGATTATTGGACCCGATCCTGATGGGCAGAAAGAGCTAAAGGCAAAACGCGTTGGCTCCTATATGAGCTGGCAGCTGTTGAAGCGCATGAAAGAATGGGAGGGTGATACCGATAAGCTCCTGCATGTCCTGCCAGTCGTTGGGCACCTGTTCCGCAAGGTCTATTACGATCCGAAGCTAAAGCGCAATAAATCAGAAATGCGCATGCCGGATAAAGTCTGTATCAACAACACAGCTTCGAGCATTGAATCAGCCAGACGCATTACCGATATCCTCGAAAACACGCATAAGAATACAGTTATCAGCAACCAACGTTCTGGCGTGTGGCGAGATGTTAATTTTGATCAGATAAGCCCCGATCAGGTATCCACTGAGCCGGAGACCGAAAAGTATTATACGTTCCTCGAACAGCATTGCTGGCGTGATTTGGACGATGACGGCTACGAAGAGCCCTACATTGTCACGGTTGAGAAATCCTCACGCACTGTCATGCGGATTGTCTCGAATTATGAAGCCGAGGACATTACCGAGAACCAGAAGGGCGAGATTCAGAACATTGAGCCCTGCCAGTATTTCGCAAGCTACCCCTTCATTCCGAGCTTTGACGGTGGCTTCTACGCAACGGGTTTTGGGTTATTGCTGGCACCGCTTAACGAGACGGCGAATACCCTGTTTAACCAACTTCTTGATGCCGGCACCATGTCCATTGTGGGAGGTGGATTTCTCTCGAAAGAGATTAAGGTTAAATCGGGGGTATATCGCTTCTCACCAAACGAGTGGAAGAAAACTGAGGCTACAGCAGAGAATTTAAGTAAGGGTATTTATCCAAACCCGGCAAAGGAGCCCAGCGCCACATTATTCCAACTGCTCGGCATGGTCATTGAAATGGCCAAAGACCTCGCCAGCGTGAAAGACGTGTTAGCGGGTGATGCTCCTGGCATGAATACGCCGGCTACTACCGTGGTCGCCCTAATTGAACAGGGCATGAAGACCTTCAATGCAATCTATAAACGCATTTACCGATCGTTAGCCAGTGAGTTTCAAATCCTCTACAAGCTCAATTACAAATACATGGATGAGGAGGAATACTTCAAAGTCCTTGACGAGGATGCGCGCGTATACCGGGAAGATTTCAATGGCAAGGACTGCGATATTCTCCCGGTGGCCGATCCGAATATGTCGTCTGACATGCAGAGGATGGCCAAGATACAGGCTATGCAGGCAATGATTGGATTGCCTGGTGTGAATTCTAAGCCGATTCTTACGTATGCCCTCGAATCATTGCATGTCACTGAGAAACAAATCGCTGAAATCCTGCCAGAGCAGGACCCGAACGGTAATCCTGAAGCTCAGAAACTTCTGCATGATGCCGAGATGAAAATGGCCGACGTGCAGAACAAAGAGCGTGAGCTTGATCTTAAAGAGCGCGAGTTTGAGCTGAAGCAAAAGATGGCTGAATACGATGCTGTACTCAAATTTGCTCAGGCTGAGAAAGCCGCGGCAGATGCCAATGCAACGACATTGGGCGCGCAAACAAGCGCCATTGTGGCGCACGTTGATAGCCTGCACCAAGGCGTAGTGGCCGACATGGAGCATGAGCGCGCCATGGCTCAAATGGATCATGAAAAAGAATTAGCAGATAAAGCTGCTGCACAAGCCCAGCAACAGGAGCCCCTAGAATGAAAAAGCCAGCCCCAAAACCCATGATGAAGCCCGGCGAAATGCCGAAAGGCGGTAAAGGAAAGCCCAAAAAGGGCGGAAAGAATTGTTAAAAGTCAATACCAGTTGTAAAATGTAACCAATAAGCAAAGGCTTATAGATTGCCGCTCGTGAGAGCCGCTAAGGAAAAACATGATCAAACCGCAAGAATGGGCCGATTGGCTCCGTCATCCGGTCACAGAGACCGTTCTTAAACATCTCAATGAACGCAAAGACTCGGTGATTAGCGAACTCCTTAATATAGATGCTGAATCCATTGAAGCATTTGGTATGCGGCATATCGCATATCGAAATCAGCTAAATGGGCTCGGCGAATTTCTGGATACAGAAAGCTTAGGCGAAAGCATCGTAGAGGTGACTCATGAGAATTGAGCCAGCAGGGCATCGTGTGATTGTTAAACCTGATCCACTGGAAGAAGTCAGCGCGGGCGGAATTGTATTGGCGCACGGTGAGGATAAAAAGCGAAAGGAGCAGGCGCAACATACCGGGATTTTAGTGGCCATTGGCCCCAATGCCTGGAAAGCCTATGACGAGGGTATTCCGTGGGCACAATTGGGCGAACGCGTTTATTTCGCTAAATACGGTGGTTTTCTTATTGAGGAAGACGGTATTCAGTACCGCCTGCTGAACGATGAAGATATCACTGCAATTATTCGCGAGGAGGCCGCATGAGTACCGAAGCGCTGGCCGCAATCGGCTGGCACGATTTCCGCACCCGCCAGTGGTGGATACTGCCCGGCCACGCCAAGACCGTTCGCCTGATGACAAGTGGCGCAATTGGCCGAGAAAATTTTCTTGCCCTTCTCGGCCGGCGTCAGCTCCGCTGCTTGTTCAGTCGCTGCTCCCCCCGCTTT
>Ga0207708_10003660_pt1 | contig 11345 bp, 10 predicted proteins | sample KBSK5101metaG_FD_184340 | JGI IMG/M metagenome (GOLD analysis project Ga0207708, IMG submission 184340) | Corn, switchgrass and miscanthus rhizosphere microbial communities from Kellogg Biological Station, Michigan, USA - KBS K5-10-1 metaG... | ecosystem: Host-associated > Plants > Roots >...
TAAACGACTTTGGTGTCAGCTCGAAATCTCGCGTGTTCACTTCGGCTATCGACTGGACCGTGAACCCGCGGTTCTCAATCAACACCGGCTACAACTACAATTGGCTTAACAGCAACGCCGTAGTCAACTACTTCTTCGACAACATCCAGCATCCAGAAGGCCGTAGTCTCTACTACGTCAGAAACCATTTCTTCTTTATTGACACAACGGCGATCCTGTTTCCGCGAGTCAGTTTATTTGCCTCTTATCGCATCAACAAAGACACGGGTCAGGGTTCGCGACCCGACGATCCAAGAGGGACACCTGGTTTTCTGGTTTCCTCTTATCCGAACAGCTTCCAATCGCCGGAAACGCGATTAGCGATTAGGCTTCACCGCCGCCTCGATTGGAACGTCGGTTATCAATACTTTAACTACAACGAGAGCGCGATCGTTGGACCACGACCGCAGAACTATCACGCGCATCTACCCTACACCTCGTTGCGCATCTACATTGGCCGGAAGGAATAGCGAACGAACCGCACTTATACAAAGGAGCAAGTTACATGAACAGATTACAAAGGCTGTCGGTATTGATCGCGACCGCAATCGCACTGACATTAATAGTCGTCATGTCGGCAGGAGCACGCACTAGTACCGCGAAACAATTTGATGCGGCTGCGAAGTACAAACAGTGCGTAGCGTGTCATGGGGCCAAAGCCGAGAAGAAGTTTGACCCCGCCAAGACCGATGATGAACACGTCCAAATCATCCTAAAGGGAAAGAAGATGGAGAAGCCGCCTCACATGCCCGGCTACGAAGCGAAGGGTATCAACGCCGAACAAGCGAAAGCGTTGTTGGAATACATGAAATCGTTGCGCGGGTAGACGGCGTTTGGCACACCCGTTTAGCAAGCGATCTCGTGTGCTCAACAGTCGATTTCGATCGCAACGAGAAAAATAATTCGACTCGGCCGTAACGAGTTTCGTGTGTAGTTCGTGTGACTTCGTGGATCGTTTCGTTTGTCCAGGTAAATAAAGACGATCCACGAAATCACACGAACCAACACGAAACCAAATACTTCCGACTCGAGCTGGATGTGACTCTTGAGTCTGAGCCCCGCTTGGGCCATTTGCTACCGCCAACGATACGGAATACCACCCGGAGAACTCGATGATTCCTACTAAGTCGATGGTCAATGATCTCAGTGCTTACGGCGTCGCGCGCTCGACAATACAGGGCACGCCGCTCAATGAAGACGAAGCCCGCAAGACCCAGGCGTTCTGGTCCGCCTGCAATTACCTCGCGTTGGGAATGATCTACCTTCAAGCGAACCCACTCCTAAACGAGCCTTTGAAAGCCGATCACATCAAAAACCGCATGTTGGGGCACTGGGGGGCGAGCCCGGGCCTGTCCTTTATATATACCCACCTAAACCGGGTCATTAAGTCGTTTGATGTCGACATGATTTTTATGGCCGGACCGGGACATGGCGCGCCCGGTGTTTTAGGCCCGGTCTATTTGGAAGGCTCCTACTCGGAAATCTATCCCGACAAGACCCAGGACGAGGAAGGACTTCTCAGACTTTTCAAAGATTTCTCTTTTCCCGGAGGGATCGGTAGCCATTGCACTCCTGAAACCCCTGGATCCATTCATGAGGGCGGGGAACTAGGCTACGTGTTATCGCACGCGTGCGGCGCCGCGTTTGATAATCCGGATCTAATCGTTGCAGCGGTCGTTGGCGATGGCGAGGCGGAAACTGGACCACTCGCGACTTCATGGCACATCAACAAGTTTCTCAATCCGATTCGCGATGGGGCCGTCTTACCAATTCTGAACCTGAACGGTTACAAGATTAATAATCCCACTCTACTTGCGCGCATCAGTCATGAGGAGTTGGAAGATCTCTTCAAGGGCTATGGTTACACGCCCTACTTCGTCGAGGGATCCGATCCTTCATCAATGCATCAGGCGATGGCCGCCACGTTGGACCACAGCGTCACTTCAATTCGAGCGTCACAACAACAAGCAAGAAACTCGGGGACAGCCATCCGGCCTCGTTGGCCCATGATTGTTCTTCGTTCCCCCAAGGGTTGGACCGCGCCTGCTGAGGTCGACGGAAAAAAAGTTGAAGGTCTGTGGCGCGCGCATCAGGTTCCACTGGCGGGGGTGAAAAAGAATCCCGCGCATTTGAAGCTGCTCGATCAGTGGATGCGCAGTTACCAACCGGAGAAGTTATTTGACGAGCATGGCCAACTCAGTGCCGAACTTCGAGAGTTAACACCAACGGGTAACCGTCGCATGGGGGCCAACCCACATGCCAATGGCGGTCAGCTAAAAAAGAATCTGCGGATGCCTGACTTCAGAGCTTACGCGGAAAAGTTTGATAAGCCCGGGGCTATCGAGGCTGAAAACACAAAGCCGCTCGGAAAGTTTCTGCGCGACGTGATGAAGTCGAACATGGATTCATTCAGGGTCTTTGGCCCGGATGAGAACACGTCGAACAAGCTCGACGCGATTTACGAAACAAGCAAAAAACTTTGGCTAGCGGAGTATTTCCCTGAAGACAGTGACGGTGGAGAGCTCTCAACTGACGGACGTGTGGTGGAGATGCTAAGCGAGCACACGTTGGAAGGGATGTTGGAAGGATATCTCCTCACTGGCCGGCACGGCTTTCTATCAACCTACGAAGCTTTTGCTCATGTCATCGATTCCATGTTCAACCAGCACGCCAAGTGGCTATCGATCTGTAATGAACTGCCCTGGCGCCGGCGCATTGCTTCCCTGAACCTCCTGATCACTTCGACCGTGTGGCGCCAGGATCACAATGGCTTCACGCACCAGGATCCAGGGTTCCTCGATGTTGTTGTAAACAAGCGAGCCGAGGTTACTCGGATCTATCTGCCACCCGATGTGAACAGTCTCTTGTCAGTCGCCGATCACTGCCTGCGCAGCGAGAACTACATCAACGTCATCGTAAGTGACAAGCAGTTGCACTTGCAGTATCTCGACATCGACGCGGCAATCACGCATTGCACAAAAGGAATCAGCATTTGGGCGCAGGCAAGTAACGATCAAGGCCAGGAGCCTGACGTGGTGATCGCATGTGCCGGCGATATTCCGACGCAGGAAGCATTGGCGGCCACCGCTTTGCTACGGGAGGAGTTTTCGGATCTCAAGATTCGTTTCATCAACGTGGTCGATTTGTTCAAGTTGCAATCAGACATCGAGCATCCGCACGGTTTATCTAATCGCGACTTCGACAGCCTTTTTACCGTCGACAAACCAATTGACTTCAACTTCCATGGTTATCCGTGGCTGATTCATAAACTCACTTATAACCGGACGAATCATCCCAACCTTCATGTCCGCGGCTACAAGGAGCGCGGGAACATCAACACGCCCATGGAACTAGCGATCGAGAACGAGATCGATCGTTTCACCCTGGCAATCGACGTAATCGACCGCGTCGGAAAACTTCAAGCGATCGGCGCGCATGCGAAGGAGAAGTTCAGAAACATGCAGATCGAGTGCCGGCGATATGCCCACGAGTTCGGAATCGACAGGCCTGATGTAGTCGAGTGGCGGTGGCCGTACTAGGAGAGTAACGATGAAGATCCATTTCCATGGAGCAGCCGGCGACGTAACCGGATCTGCTTACCACGTTGTCACTAACGACGCGAGCATCCTTGTCGATTGTGGCTTCTTTCAAGGCCGGAAGGAGGAGAGCGCAAAGAACCGGCGCGATGCAAAACTCGAAGGCGGAAAACTCGATGCCGTAATACTCACGCACGGACACCTGGACCACATTGGCCGGTTACCGTTGCTTACGCGCAATGGTTATAAAGGTCCAATCTATGCAACACGTCCAACGTTAGATATTGCGACGCTGATTCTGAAAGATTCGCTCTCTTTACAGAAACAGGATCTGAAACGGCAGAACCAAAAACGCGCGCAACAGAAGTTACCTCCACTCGAACCTCTGTTCGAAGAAGCTGACGTTCGCAAACTAAAACCTCTCGCAAGTCCCGTTAAATACAACCAGCGATTCTTAGTTGCACCGGGAATTGAAGCACGATTGGTTGATGCCGGTCATGTGATCGGCTCGGCGAGTGTGGAACTCACCGTCCACGAAAATGGGCACAAGAAGGTCGTTGTGTTCTCAGGTGATCTGGGACCAAGAGGCGCGCCCTTGCTTAACGATCCCGAACCGTTCAAAGAGGCTGATGCGGTGATCATGGAATCGACTTATGGAGATCGGAATCACCGCAACATGCACGAGACCGCAATGGAGGGAAAAGAAATCATTTCCAGAGCGATCGATAACAAAGCGAAAGTCTTAGTGCCCGTCTTCGCAGTTGGTCGCACGCAGTTACTTCTTTATTTACTCGCTGGAGCCTTTATGAGAAAGACGCTCCCAAAGTTTCCGATCTTTCTCGACAGTCCGATGGCGATTCATGCCACGAAGATCTACGGAAAAAATAACGAACTGTTCGACACTGAAGCACTGGACATGGTCAAGACAGGTGAACTGCTCCGCAACCTGAGTTCTGCTCGTCCGTGTACAACTCCAGGTGAGTCGAGAGCGCTGAATGAAGTTGATGGTCCCTGCATGATCATGGCCGGAAGTGGAATGTGCAATGGCGGCAGAATCATGCATCACCTGCGGCATAACCTGCCGATACCCGAAACTGCAGTTTTGATTGTCGGTTTCCAGTCGCAAGGTAGCCTCGGTCGAAAATTGGTTGATGGCGCTGAGTCGGTGATGATATTTGGCGAGGAAGTTCCTGTGCGAGCCTCCATTCATACGATGGGAGGGTTTAGTGCCCATGCTGATCAGAACGGTTTACTCGACTGGTACAGCACTCTAGCGCCGTCACGACCGCGGACCATCATCACCCATGGGGAAGATCGCGCGAGAACGGCTTTCAGCGACCTCATCCATTCACGATTTGGAATGAAATCAGAGCGACCCGCGCTCGGCGATGTGATTGAAATCTGAGCATGTCCTTATTTGTAGGGGCGTCCCTCCGTGGGCGCCCAATCTTCCTACGTTCGCCGATCGGAGTGGGGCGCCCACGGAGGGACGCCCCTACAAATAAGGACACTACTGAAGATAGAGAGGAACGAACGACATGAGTGCAAGCGATGTTAACGCCCAGGGAAGTGCTGCGATAAGCCTGGCCGATGAAGATGAGGTAAAGAAAGTCCTGCTGAACTCGGTATTGGGTTTATGGGACGTAGTCAACAATCTGACGCGACTGAAGCCGACGAAACGAGACCGTTATCGAGTAACAATCTTTGGATCCGCTCGCGCCAAGCCGGGCACTGTCGCGTATGAGGAAACAAAGCGTGCAGCAAAAGCGCTTGCGGCAATGGGCTGCGACATCATCACCGGTGGTGGGCCAGGTTTAATGCAAGCGGCGAACGCTGGAGTGGACGAAGCCGACGGAGCGAAGTCGGTAGGTATTCGCGTGGATCTTCCTTTCGAGCAGGAAGTAAATCCATTCGTGGAACTCGCGTTCGAACACAAGACCTTCTTTACGCGTCTACATCACTTCGTGCTTGCTTCTGACGCGTTCATCGTTGCGCCCGGCGGAATAGGAACAGTGTTAGAGACGATGATGATCTGGCAGTTAGTTCAGGTTAATCATCTCAATAAGACTCCCTTGATTCTTGTCGGAAAGCTCTGGCCGGGGCTGATTGAGTGGGTGCGCGACTCAATGCTTTCGTTTGAGACGCCGCTTATCAACAAAGAGGATGTAGATATTCCCATTTGCGTGGCTACTGCCGACGAAGCGATTGCGATTATTCGCAAACACCGCCAGGCGACTGGATTCAGCGAAGCCGCCGCCGCAACGGGAAGCGAGCATGTCTAGCGCTACAGAACATGTTGCAGTGGCACTACACCGTTCGGCATTAAGCGACTTCATCCGCAGTCCGATCAACTGGCTGTTCATTTTCATTCCACTCACGGTGGTGCTTGAACACGTGGGCCACGCGTCAGCGCCTATCCTTTTCTTCATGGCGGCGATCGCTATCATTCCGATCGCCGCCATGATCGTGCATTCGACCGAGCAGATCGCAACGCGGACGGGCGATGCAGTCGGAGGCCTTTTGAACGCCACGTTCGGCAACGCGCCCGAGATGATCATTGCTCCCGTCGCATTGAAGGCAGGAGTAAGTGGAAAAATTCTGGCCCTCCGTCGACTTCCTATACAACCATTCTGGGCCAATTGATCTCTAAGACCGTTTGCTGTGTGGGCTGTGTCCGATTCAGGCGCAAGGATACGGCAACTTTCCCCAATACAATTCGACTAACCGAAATCTTTCGGGTGGTGACGTCTGCGAACTGCTTTCTCGATGAAGCACGTCGAAGAAGCGTTCGTGTGCGTCGCTATGGGTAAAGAGCGGAGCTTTTATCAAGGTTTACAGGGTGGCTTCGCTCTTTCCCTTCGCTTAGTGTTCAGCTGGTTAAAATCGGTGGGTAACTATCATACGAATCCTGCACGTTGAAGATAATGAAGACACTCGAACGCTCGTTGCCTTTGTATTGCAGGCCGAAGGGTGGGAGACTGTATCTGTCGAGAATCCGAAAACTGCACTCAAGCACGCTGCTAGTGGCGGGTTTGATCTTTATCTCATCGACAACTTCATCGACGGCGACACGGGTAATGACTTGTGCGCCGATCTGCGGTCTATTGACCAACGCACTCCAATCCTTTTCTATTCCGGAGCGATGCTCGACGTTGAGAGCGCGCGCGCTGCCGGCGCTCAGGGCTGTGTTGAAAAGCCCTGTTCGCCTGAGGCGCTGGTTTTAGAGATTTCGAAGCTAACGCGGAAATAAATCCCACTAACCCTTTTAAATTAACCACCTGCACCAAAGTACAAGGTGATGGGAACTAATGTGCAATTTCGCGCGTACACGAACGTTTGTATTCTGACACCGTTGTCACTTATTCAAGCCATCGCATAGAAAAGGAGAATTCATGAACCGCGCATTTTGCCTATTAAGTCTCGTTATTATCTTCACCGGGTTTACAGGAAACGCTGCAGCCGACGTTCGCTACACTAAAATCAATATCGCTGCCTTTTGTAATTATCCAGAAGCCCTCGATGGCCGTTTCGTTGAAGTTAGCGCCCGCGTCATTGCCATAAACGCTGAGTCAAAGAGCATGGAGCTGTTTGATTCGGAGAGCAAAACAATGATTGTTGTGAGGTTGAGTCAGTTGCGGAAGTCCGAAAGAAGCTCTTTGATCAATAGCGATGTCCGACGAGTTGCGGTATCAGGTCGCGCACGCATGGTTGGGGAACGCCTCATGATTGACGCCGAGAAAATCGAGATACTCCCAGCCGTCAGCAAGCTGACCGATCAAACAGTACCGCTGGCTGTCACTAATTAGGATGCCTACAAACGTCTGTTGAAGAGTGATGTGAAGTAGGGGTTTGTGATTGACATGTCGCTTATTGTCGTCGCGTTAGTAGCTTCTTTCATTCCGGCTCGGCGGGCGATGAAAGTTGATCCACTTGTGGCGCTCCGACACGAATGACGCTTCAAATTTAACCTCGCGTCAGACCTTCGGCCCGCCGGTTTACCTCTTCCCAATTCACATTTTGTAGAAATGCATCCACGTATTTCGCCGCTGCTGCCCCGTAATCCATGTGATACGCATGCTCGTACATGTCGAGTACGAGTAATGGCCGGCTCATTGGAACGTTGTGCATGTGGTCCCACGCCCAGTAATTATGGAACTCGCCGGTGTGAGCATTGTGTGCAAAGATGGCCCACCCTGAACCGCCGCCGAGCGCGTTCGCAGTTCTCTTAAATTCATCTTCCCACTGCTCATAGCTGCCGAACCATTGCTTGATTAAGTCGAGAACCTTGCCGCCGGGCTTCGGATCGCCGCCTATATTTCCAAAATACAACTCATGAAGCACGACCGATCCAGTGCGAACCAACTCTTCTCGTTTGAGATCTCCATAGATGTACGGTGGCAAATCTTTCTCCTTCATCATGGCGGCAAGCCGCTGCTCGATCGTATTGAGGGCCTTAACCGCTCCACCATAGTTGTTCTCCCAATGCGAACGAATCAGTTTTTCAGACAGTCCCTTGAGCTTTGCCGGATCGAAGGCCAACGGTCGTGGTTGATGTTGTCCACTGAACGCCTTCGTTGTTGTTGTGCCAACAGTCTGATTGCCCCGAGAGATTTCCGAAACGCCCAGCACCAGCCCGGCGCTGCTCACTCCGATTCTCGACATAGCTTCTCTTCTTGATATCTGTTCCATTTCTCGCTCCTTACTTCTGGTGGTCGTTAATGCTTGTGTTGGGTGCATCGTACCTTTTTCTAACTCGCATACTTCTCGTCGACGGTTAGCGCGAAAACAACCGTGCCGATCATTCCGATAATTCCGGCGACAACGAAAGGGATTTCCGGTGCGATCTGCCAGAGCAGCCCACCGATTGCTGCGGCGGGAGTAATAGATAGACTCCGCACCAGATAATACAAACCGACAGAGCGAGCACGTACATCATCCTCTGCGAAATCAACGATCATCGCTTTGCGTGCCGGCTCGCCGATTTCACGGAGACCTCCGATGATGAATGCGACTGCTATCCCTGCGAAGCTCGAAGCCGCGATTACCGCAACCGGAAATGATGCGAAACTAAGAAAGGTCACGATTACAAATGGTTTTCGACCTATGCGATCCGCGATCTTACCGGCTGGGAGATAGACGAGAATTGAAATGATCATTTGAATGGCGACGAGCGTTCCGTACTCCTTAACTGTAAAGCGCTGTACGTTTGTGACGTAAAGGATCGTAAGCACACCAGTCATACCTTCACACGTCCGAATGATCACGTCTGATACGAGCAGTCGCTTTAACGCGTTGTGGAAAGTGCGCCACACGCCAACTATTCCGGTGGGATGCAAAGCATTGGCTGTGATCGTGATTCTGGATAACAGCCACATTGTTACGACAGCGAGCACCAATGTAATGACCAGCGCAACGTGAATTCCTTTTACGACACCGAGTGAAGCGATCAAAACACCGCCGAGGATCGGTGCAATCACAATGGGGATACGCTTAAGGATCGATTGCAGCGTGAATCCCATCGCGCGACGCTCGCGTGGTAATGCATCACCAATTATGGAAAACATTGCGGGCGAGGCCATGCTTTGCCATGCCATTGTTAGTGAGAGACCCAGGAACAGAAATGGCCAGGAGGGGCTGAAAAGGTAGACAAGGTAACCGGTTGAAGCGAGCGTCACAAAGATCAGAAATGCTCGCCGCCGTCCGAAACGGTCTGCGATCCAGCCACCGGGATATTGATAAACGGCATCGAAGAAATCCTGCGCGGTACCAAACACCCCAACGACTCCCGCGGTCGCGCCAAGAGCTTCGAGATACTTTGGCAGAAACTTCTTCCACAGCTCCTCACCAAGCGCGATGATGAAAACTGCAGCTGAAGCAATCGAGACATTGCGCTCGAGACTAAGATATCCAACAACCTTGCCGCGAAACTTTTCAACTGTGACTGCGTCCCGAGCTAGTAGCATTGCTAATCGTCAACGGCGCCTCAATTTTTTCGGCGAGGTCTTCCCACGCCTTGATTGTTTGCCTCTTTTCCGCTCGGTCGTAAGAGCCCGCTTGCCAAACAATGCGAACAGCCCATCAAAGATTACATTCGACTGTCGCAGCAATTTCCGATCGTCGAGCATGCTCGCACCTAATCCATTGATAATCGCGTTTAGACCCGCAGCTTCAAGGCGATTGAATTTGTCGTCTTTCAGATCAATGTCGTGAACAATCTCAGCGAGATCGCGAAGGCCTTGAATGTCCATCAACCCAAACCGCTTGAGCAGGGTCTCGAAGGTGCAGTCGTCTCCTTGATGAGTGAACTCTGCGCCGAACATGTCGAAGGGAATCGCGCCTTTAAGAGTTTCGTTATCGTCGACAAAGTAAAACCGTGGACGCTTATCGATGAACTGGGAAATGAGCCAAGCTGACGCCAGTCGATCGATGTGAAGGTTGCGTCTGGTTACCCACCGTCGACTTTGAAAATCAGCAGTGGACAGCACGCCTGACTTGCGTGTGCGGGTGATCGATTTCTTCGCGGGTGTTTGCGAAGTGCGGATAGTCTTCTGACATCGCTCATACGCACTCAACGCCGCGCCACGGCCCTTCGCCTCGAAGAAGTCGTTGGTGATCACGCGTTGTAACTCGACATGTAGCCTATCTAATTCCGTCTCATGCGCTGCGAGACGAGCTGGGGATAAGTGTTTTGCCCGAGATTGTTCGCGAATCCGACCTGTGAGGCCATCAAACTCCGCCGTCAACGCCGAAAACTCCGCATCACGCGAGTTGCGGAACGCGGCAATGATCTCTTCATCTGTTGCACCCTCGACCGACCCGGCTTTAAAAACAGCAGCTTCACCGCCGGCTGACTCGATTTCCTGCTTGAGCCACTGAAAGTCCTCGTTGGTCTTATCGTTTGCGGGTAAGACATATACCGAATTCTTAATTGCAACAGCGCCGAGTTTTTGCAATTTGCGCCAGATGCGAACGCGAAGGTTCGTCGGCCTTGGAGGCAGCTGATGAATGAGCAGTATCCACTCGGCGGTTGGAGCTGTGATTTTCATTCTGCGTCCTTGATCTATTTAGAAGTTATTCGTATCTCAGCGCGACTAGTGGATCTACTTTCGTTGCCCGTCGTGCCGGGATAAAGCAAGCAAACAATGCGACGACGATCAAAACGATAGAGGAAATAGCAAAGGTCATTAGATCGGTGGGTGCTACTGCAAATAAAAGGCTCCTCATTAAGCGTGTGGCCGCTATCGCCCCGACAAACCCGATCGCGACTCCTATCAGCGTCAGTTTCATTCCTTGGCCCATGATCAAACGCAGGATGTGTCGAGGGGTGGCACCAAGTGCGAGACGAATCCCAATCTCTCTCGTCCGTTGCGAGACTAAATAGGCGATCACTGCGTACAGACCAGCAGCCGCCAACAGCAACGCCGTTCCGGCAAAGACTCCTATCAATTCCATATTGAATCGGCGTGCGGCGACTGCCGCAGTCAAAAACTGGTGCATCGGTCTGACCCCCGCTGTCGCAACATCAACGTCCACGTTGCGAAGTTCTTTGCGCACCATTGACGCAAGCGCTTCAGACTCTATCCCAGTGCGTACGACCAGGCTGAGGTTATTCGCCATGAACGGCACTGCAGATTTTGGGGCTTGCGGAATGGGTCCGTAGAGTGTCGGCATAGGTTCGTCGGTCAAACCCATGTGCTTGACGTCCTCAACGATGCCTACGACTGCGTACTCCTTTGGCGGATTTCCGTCACCCATGTTGATAAGAACATG
>Ga0207708_10003665_pt1 | contig 11343 bp, 11 predicted proteins | sample KBSK5101metaG_FD_184340 | JGI IMG/M metagenome (GOLD analysis project Ga0207708, IMG submission 184340) | Corn, switchgrass and miscanthus rhizosphere microbial communities from Kellogg Biological Station, Michigan, USA - KBS K5-10-1 metaG... | ecosystem: Host-associated > Plants > Roots >...
GTTCCGCCAGCGCGTCCCGCTGCCCGACGACATCGCGGCGCGGATCGTCTGCCGCGACCCGTGGAACTACGCCGAGCTCTCCGAGAACGTCGAGGCCTGGTCGTTTCGGCTCGTCCAGGATGCGGGCGAGTACCTGAGCCGGGCCGAGGCCGCCCGCCGCTGGTACGAGGAGGAGTACACCCCGGTCGTGGCGATGCTGCACGAGGCCGCGCTCGTCGGCAGCGGAACGGAGGCCGAGGCGTACCTGCGCGTCGCGTGCGACCGCTACCGGCTCATCCGCGCGCACGAGTGGAGCGACGAGATCGTCGCCCGCCTGCGCGGTTAGGCGTCCGGCGCAGGCTCCTCTTCGGCGGCACCACCGGGGCCGGCCTCCGTCCGGGGCGGCTCGGCCGCCGCGCCCTGGGGCTCGGCTTCCCGGAGCTTGGCGGGCTCTTCGGCCTGACGGTCGGCCTCGTCGCCGCCCTCGACCGTATCCACGGTGAGGTTCTCGCCCGATTCGGGATCGAACACGTGCACACGGCGCAGGTCGAGCCAGAACTCGAGCTCCTGGTCCTCCTTCGCGTCGCTCGCGGCGTCGAGCCTGGCGGTCACCTGCACCCCGTCCTCCGTCGCCATCTCGACCCCCCCGGCGTCCTCGGCCAGCTCCTCGAGATGCCGCGCGGATGCGCGCTCGCTCTTGACCGTGAAGTAGGCGTACTTGTCCGAGCCGAGCGACTCGAGCAGATCGACGTTGGCCTGGAAGACGGCGCCCTGGTCACGCTTGTCGCCGACGAGGGAAGCGTCCTCGAGGTGCTCCGGGCGGATCCCGATGATGACCTGGCGCTCGCCGTCACCGTTGGACGCGAGGCGGCGCCGGCGCTCGTCCGGCAGCCGCAGGTCGCCGAGCGGTGAGCTCACCGTGTCGCCCTTGACCGTCGCCGGCAGGAAGTTCATCGCCGGCGAGCCGATGAACCCTGCCACGAAGAGGTTGGCGGGCCGGTTGTAGAGCTCCTCGGGCGGCCCCACCTGGTTGATGACGCCGCCGCGCATGACGGCCACCCGGTCGCCGAGGGTCATCGCCTCGACCTGGTCGTGCGTCACGTACACGGTCGTCGTGCCCAGCCGCTTCTGGAGCCGGGAGACCTCGGTGCGCATCTGGACGCGCAGCTTGGCGTCGAGGTTCGAGAGCGGCTCGTCCATCAGGAACGCGTTGGGGGTGCGCACGATCACGCGCCCCATCGCCACCCGCTGGCGCTGGCCGCCGGAGAGCTGTCCGGGCTTGCGCTCGAGATGGTCGGTCAGGTCGAGGATGCCGGCGGCCCAGTTGACCCGCTCGTCGACGGTCTTCTGCTCGGCCTTCGCCAGCTTCAGCGAGAACGCCATGTTCTCGCGCACCGTCATGTGCGGGTAGAGGGCGTAGTTCTGGAAGACCATGCCGATGTCGCGGTCGCGGGGGGACTTCTGGTTTGCCACCTCGCCGCCGATGCGAAGCTCTCCGTCGGAGATGTCCTCGAGCCCGGCGATCATGTTGAGCGTCGTCGACTTGCCGCAGCCCGACGGGCCCACCAGGATGACGAACTCGCCGTCGGCGATCGTCAGGTTGACGTCGTCCACCGCCAGGGCGCCGTCGGGGAACCGCTTGGTGACGTGGTCGAGGACGATCTCTGCCATTGGGTGTCCCTCCTTAGCCCTTGACGGCGCCCGCCGTCAGGCCGGCGACGATCCGGCGCTGGAACAGGAGGACGACGATGACGACGGGGATGGTGATGACGACAGCCGCGGCCGCGATCGACCCGGTCGGCTGCTCGAACTGCGACGCACCGGTGAAGAAGGCCAGAGCCGCCGGGACCGTGCGGGCGTTGTTGGTGGATGTGAGCGAGATGGCGAACACGAAGTCGTTCCAGCAGTAGAGGAACACCAGGATCGCCGTGGTGAAGACGCCGGGAGCGGCCAGCGGGATGATGACCCGGCGGAAGGCCTGGAGCGGCGTGGCGCCGTCGAGCGCCGCGGCCCGCTCGAGCTCCCAGGGGATCTCGCGGAAGAATGCCGAGAGCGTGTAGATCGAGAGCGGGAGCGAGAACGTCATGTAGGGGATGATGAGGCCGACCCAGGTGTCGAAGATGCCGAGCGTCCGCCACAGGTTGAACATCGGGTTCACGAGCGAGATCGCCGGGAACATCGCGATGAGCAGCGCCGACGCCACGAGCAGCCGCTTGCCCGGGAAGTTGAGCCGGGCGATCGCGTAGGCGGCCATCGCGCCGAGCGCGACGCCCAGGAACGTCGCGATGAGCGCGATCCCGATCGAGTTCACGAGCGCGTGGGTGAACAGCGGCTGGTCGAAGATGCCGCGGTAGTTCGCGGTGGTCCAGTCGTGCGGGTAGAAGCTGCCGTCGGTGATCGTGCTCGGATCCTTGAACGAGAGTGAGATGAGCCACAGGATCGGAATCGCCGCGATCAGGACGACGATCACGTTGGCGGCGCCCCAGCCGACTCGCTGTCGTGCGGTGACGTTCATTGCTTCAGCTCCTGCCCCGGCGCGGCGGCGCCGAATCCCTTGATGTACGCGAACGCGATGAACCCGGTGGCGATGAAGATCAGGACGGACATCGCGGAGCCGACTCCCAGGTTGAGCGCCGTGAACAGCTGGTCGTAGTTCAGGATCGAGACCGAGCGGGTGTTCTGCGAGCCCTGGGTGAGGATGTAGATGTTGTCGAAGATCCGGAAGGCGTCCAAGGTGCGGAAGAGCAGGGCGACGAGGATCGCCGGCTTCATCACCGGCACCATCACGCTCCAGAACCGCTGCCAGGCGGTGGCGCCGTCCACCTTGGCTGCGCGCAGGAGCTCTTCCGGCACGAGCGAGAGCCCCGCCAGGAGCAGGAGGGCCATGAACGGCGTGGTCTTCCACACCTCCGCCAGAATGATGATCGCGACCGCCTGCCATTGGTGCGTCAGCGGCGCGCTCGTCGACAAGAGCAGGCCGGCCAGGTAGCCCGTGCCGGGCGTCCAGGCGTACTGCCAGCTGAACGCGGCGGCGACGGTGACGATGCCGTACGGCACGAGCACAGCGGTACGGATGACGCCGCGGCCGAAGATGGCGCGGTGCATCACGATCGCGACCGCCATCCCCAGGACGAGCTCGATGGCGACCGACACGACGGTGATGAGCACCGTGATCCCGAACGCCTGCCACCACAGGTCGGTGGACGAGAGGATGGTCGTGTAGTTGTCGATCCCGACCCAGCTCTTGTCGTCCGGGAAGCGCAGGTCGTAGCGCTGGAACGACAGGTAGATCGCATAGACGATCGGGTAGACCGCGACGAGCGCCATCACCGCGACCGCGGGGGCGCAGAGCATCCACGCCAGGCGCCGCTCGGCGCGGGCGCGCTCGGTCACGGGCCGCCTGCCGGGGCGGCCGGCACTGATGGCCTGGCCCGCGTCCGCCACCGCGCCGAGCTTCATCGCCGTGAGCAGTCTCCTGGCACCAGCCCCTTCGAGTTGATCGCGTCCTCGATGCGGCCGCGCAGCGTCCCGAGGTCCTTCGCGCTCACGGAGCTCGGCGGCGAGAGGGTGTAGGAGATCTGCAGCGAGACGCTCTGGTAGGCGGGCGTCTTGGGCCGCACGCTCGCCTGCTTCAGCGTGTCGAAGATGGCCTTCCACATTGGGTACACCTTCTGGAACTTGGGATCGCTGTAGACGGATTCGAGGACGGGCGGCAGGCCGCCGAGCACGGCGTTCTGGATCTCGTTCTGCGGCGAGCGCAGGCACTGGATCGCGTCGAACGCCTGCTGCTTGTGCTTCGAGAACGCGCCGACGGCGAGGTCGATGCCGCCGATCGTGACGTGTGTGGGCTCACCCGGCTTGACGGTCGGGTACACGGTCCACGCCATGTTCTTGAAGATGTCGGGCACGTCGGCCTTGGCCGACGGGTACACGTACGGGTAGTTGAGCTCGAAGGCGGCGCGCCCGGCCTCGAACTGGAGCCGGGTCTGATCCTCCATCTGGTTTGCGAGCGAGGGGTCGACGGCGGGCGAGTTGGCCAGAGCGTGGATCGTGTTCAGCGCCATCGCCGCCGAGTGGTTCAGCGTCACGCGCCGGCCGTCGTCGCTCACGATCTGCCCACCCGCGGAGTTCACGAGCGTGTTGAACCACACCGTGTAGCCCTCGTACTGCGCGCCCTGGATCTCGATGTAGTGCGGCTTGCCCTGCTTGGCGAGCGCCGTGGCCATCGCGATCATCTGCGCCCACGTCTTGGGCGGGTTCGGCACCAGGTCCTTGCGGTACCAGAGGAGCTGGGTGTTGGTGTTGAACGGCGCCGAGTAGAGCCTGTGGTTCCAGGTGGCCGTGTCGACCATCGACTGCAGCGTGCCGTCCTCGACCTTCTGGGCCAGATCCTGCGGCCACGGCGTGATCCAGCCGGCCTCTGCGAACTCCGGCGTCCAGGTCACGTCGAGGCCGAGGATGTCGAGCGAGGAGTCGTTGGCCGCGAGGCGGCGCACCATCTGCTGGCGCTGGCCGTCGGCGGCGTTCGGGAGCGTCTGGATCTTGATCTGGTACGCGCCGTTGGAGGCCTGCGAGCACGACGCCGCGCTCTTCACGAACGCGCCCGAGAACTCCGGGAAGATGTACCAGTTGAGCGTGACCGGGCCACTGGAGGACGCCGCGTTGCCGCAGCCCGCGGCTGTCGCGAGCGCCAGTGCGGCGAGGGCGATTCCGAAGCGCACACCGCGCGATCGGGGGGTTCCCGTACTCACTCCACGACGCAACTTCCCCGGGAATTCACCGCGCAAACATCTGCCCTGGTCCGAAAGTGGGGTGGTTCTCCCGATGTGGGCCGCGGCGCCGCCGCCTAGCGTGACGGCATGTTCACAAACCCAGACATCAGGCTCGATATCGCCCACGACATCCAGCGGGAGCGGATGGCCCGGGCCGAGCGGCATCGGATCGCGGCGAGCGCGGTTTCGCACGCAGACGAGCCGCCGCGGCGCCCGCGCCGGCTCGCCCGGCTCGTCCTGGCGCTGGCCGGCACGCGCAGCATCGGCTGAGACCTGCGCGGCGGTCGGGCCCGGCGGGGCATGCTGTGGGCTCCAGAGCGACCCGACCAGGGAGGCCTCATGTCCGCCGCCGACCGCCGCGCCCGGTTCCACGAGCTGCACGCCCGCGAGGGCATCTTCGTGATGCCGAACCCGTGGGACGTCGGCTCGGCGCGCATCCTCCAGTCGTGCGGCTTCGAGGCGCTCGCGACGACGAGCGCCGGCTATGCCTGGCTCCTCGGCAAGGACGACCACCAGGTGACGCGCGACGAGCTGGTCGCGCACGTCGCCGAGCTGGCGGCGGCGGTCGACGTGCCGCTGTCGGTCGACAGCGAGCGCTGCTTCTCGAACGACGCGGCCGGGGTCGCCGAGACCGTCCGGCTCCTGGCCGACGCCGGCGCGGCCGGCTGCTCGATCGAGGACTGGGATCCCGAGACCGGCAGGATCGACGACCCCGGCCACTCCACCGAGCTCGTGGCGGCGGCCGTCGAGGCGGCGCACGACCGGCCCGATCCGCTCGTCCTCACCGCACGGGCCGAGAACCACCTGCACGGCGTGGCCGACCTCGACGACACCATCGCCCGGCTCGTCGCCTACCGGTCAGTGGGTGCCGACTGCGTCTACGCACCCGGCCTCACCGATCCCGAGCAGATCGCGACGGTCGTCGCGGCCGTCGAGGCGCCGGTGAACGTGCTCGCACTGCCGGGGGCGCCGTCGGTCTCCGAGCTCGGGCGGCTCGGCGTGCGGCGCGTCTCGACGGGCTCCCTGCTCGCCAGAAGCGCCTACGGCGCCCTGCTCGCTGGGGCGCGGGAGCTGCTCTCGACGGGCACGTCGGGCTACGCCGAGCTCGGGATCTCGCCGGAGGAGCGGGCGGCGGCGTTCGGCCCCCGGCCGTGACGGTCGCCCTCGGGCTCGGCGCCGCGGTCGCCTGGGCGATCGTCAACCTGTGGCTGGTCACCGTCAGCCGCCGGGTCGACATCGCCGTCACGACCCTGGCCGTCCTGGCGTCGAGCACGGTCGTCACGCTCCCGCTGGCGCTCGCCTTCGAGGGCGTGCCGGCCGCCGACGCCTGGTCGCACGCGCCCGCCGCAGCCGCGGCGGGCCTGCTCGAGCTGACCGGGTTCGGCTTCTACATCCTGGCCATCCGGCGTGGCTCCCTGGCGGTCGTCGCGCCGCTGGTCGGGCTCGAGGGCGGCATCGCGGCGCTCGTCGCCATCGCAGGCGGCGAGCAGGTCGGCGCCGCGGTGGTGGTGGGGATCGTCCTGGCGGTGGTGGGGACATCGCTCTCGTGCGCGGAACGCGGCGAGCGGCGGGCGAGCGGGGCGGGCTGGGCGATCCTCGCCGGCGGCGTCTTCGGCCTGATGTTCGTCATGTACGGCCTGACCGACCCGCTCGAGCCGTTCACGGCCGTGACGATCGGCAGGTTCTGTGCGCTCGTCGTGCTCGTGCCGATCGTGCTGCGGCGCCCCGCCGTCACCCTTCCACGCGCCGACCTGTGGCGGTTGTCGGCAATCGGCGCCGTCGACGCGGTCGCCTTCGGCGCGTTCGTCGCCGCCGTCGACCGCGGCCCCGTCAGCGTGGCGTCGGTCTGCGGTGCGCAGTTCGCGACGATCAGCGTCGTCCTCAGCGTGATCTTCCTGCGCGAGCGCCCGGCGCGAGTCCAGATCGCCGGGATCGTCCTCACTCTGACGGGCACCACGCTGCTGGCGGCGGCCACGGGATGAGCGGCGCGGAGCCGTGGCCGCCGAACGCCGAGTCGCTGCTGCCGCTCCTCGGGCTCTCGGCCTCTGCCGAGGTGGTCGCCGACCCCGGCGCGTACCTGCGCCCCGGCCGCGACCGCGACGAGGCCGACACGCTGGTCGCCCGAACCGCATGGCTCATCGCCGACCGCGAGCGCGGCGTCGTTCTGCGCTCGGCGGACCGGGTGATCCAGGTCGCGGCCGCCGCCGACAACGAGCGATTCACGCCGTTCGCACGGGTCCGCTGGGCCGACCTGCCCGAGGATCTCGATGCCGTCGCGGCCGTGGTTGCGCCGCTCTGCCGATCGGCGGAGCAGTTGCGACGGTTGGAGGTCAGGTCATCTTGAAGTACGACCAGGCGGTCTGGCTCCCGAGATGATCCGCGTGGTTGGCGAGCGAGAACCGGATCCGCTGCCGGGCGGTCCCTGACTTTGGGGATGTCCGCGGCTACCTTGCAGAGGGGGACGTCGACGAAGGAGATCGAGATGAGGATCGGCATCATCGGAAGCGGCAACATCGGCGCGACGACCGCGCGGCTCTTCGCGGAGGCTGGCCATGAGGTGACAATCGCCAACTCCCGCGGCCCCGAATCGCTCGCGGAGCTGGTCGGGGATCTGGGGCCGAATGCCCGTGCAGGGACGGTCGACGACGCGGCTCGGGCGAGCGACGTCGTCCTGATCGCGATCCCGCTGCGCGCGTATCCCGATCTGCCCGCCGAGGCGTTCGCCGGCAAGGTCGTGATCGACGCCAACAACTACTACCCGCAGCGCGACGGGCAGATCCCGGAGCTCGACCGCGAGGAGACGACCTCGAGCGAGCTCCTCGCCCGCCACCTGGCCGGTGCGCGCATCGTGAAGTCGTTCAACACGATGAACTTCCGGCCGCTCGGGTCGGACGGCCGGCCCGATGCGCCGCGCGCCGAGCGGCTCGCGATGTACCTCGCCGGCGACGACGAGGGGGCGAAGGAGATCGTCGCCGGGCTGATCGACGAGGTCGGCTTCGCACCGGTCGACACCGGCAGCCTGCACGAGGGCGGCGTCCGCCAGCAGCCGGGCTCGCCGATCTACAACAACCCGATGCCGGCCGAGGAGGCCGAGGCCGCGGTCACGTCGCGGCGCTGAGCACCTCGAGGACGACCGGCTCGCGCTCGACGTCCCCGTCGGCGAGTTCGAAGCTCGCCCGCACCCCAGCCTCGTCGGCGGGGCCGCGCGAGTGCACGGTCGCCAGGACGTCGCCGGCCTCGACCCGGTCGCCGCGCTTTCGGTGCACGACGATCCCGACCGCGTGGTCGACGGCGTCCTCCTTGCGCGCGCGGCCGGCGCCGAGCCGCATCGCCGCCTCGGCGATCCCGCGCGAGTGGCAGCGCTCGACGACGCCGGAGCGGTCCGCCCGCACCTCGATCATGTCGGGGGCCGCCGGCAGCGGCGCGTCGGGGTCGCCGCCCTGCGCGGCGATCCACTCCCGGTAGGCGGCGAGCGCCCGGCCGGAGCGAAGCGCGCCCTCCGCCGCGGCCCGGTCGCCCAGCATGAGCCCGGCCGCGACGAGGCACAGCTCCGTGAAGTCGGCCGGACCGTTGCCCTCGAGCGTCTCGACCGCCTCGGCCACCTCGAGCGCGTTCCCCACCGCGCACCCGAGCGGCTCCTCCATCGAGGAGAGCATGCAGGTCGTCGGCAGCCCGGCCGCCTCGCCGAGGCGCATCATCGCGCGCGAGAGCGCCCGCGCCGACTCGACGTCTCCCATGAACGCGCCCTGGCCGACCTTCACGTCGAGGACGAGCCGCGAGGCGCCGGCGGCGATCTTCTTCGACATGATGCTGGTCGCGATGAGCGGGATCGACTGCACCGTGGCCGTGACGTCGCGGAGGGCATAGAGGCGCTTGTCGGCCGGGACGATGTCGGCGGTCTGGGCGGCGACGGCGATCCCGTGCTCGGCCACCTGCGAGACGAGCTCCGGGATCGAGAGGTCGACCCGGAACCCCGGGATCGACTCCAGCTTGTCGAGCGTGCCGCCCGTGTGGCCCAGGCCGCGGCCGGAGAGCTTGGCGACGGGCGTGCCGGCGGCCGCCACGATCGGCGCCACGACGAGGGTGGTCTTGTCGCCTACGCCGCCGGTCGAGTGCTTGTCGGCCACCGGCCGGCCGACGGGCGAGAGGTCGATCCGCTCGCCCGAGTCGACCATGGCCTCGAGCAGGTCGGCCGTCTCGCGATCGCTGAGGCCGCGCAGGACGACCGCCATCAGGAACGCCGCGAGCTGGTAGTCGGGCACGTCCGGGTCGACCAGCGCCCGGAGCTCGTCGGCCGACAGCTCGAGCCCGTCGCGCTTCCTCGCGATCAGGTCGACGATGCGGGCCGCCACCGCCGGGGCTAGCCCTTCACGTACGGCTGCCCGTCGGCGGCCGGCGGGCGGGAGCGGCCCACGAGGCCGACGAGCGCGATCAGCGTGAGGACGTAGGGCAGCGTGGCGAGCAGGTTGGGCGAAACGCCGGCGACAGACTGGAGCCGATCGGCCAGGCCGTTCGCGAACCCGAAGAGCAGGCAGGCGCCGAACGCGCCGTACGGGCGCCACTTGCCGAAGATCACGGCCGCCAGGGCGATGAACCCGCGCCCGGCCGTCATGTTCTGGCCGAACGAGCCCACGAACCCGACCGAGAGGTACGCACCGCCGAGCGCCGCCAGGATGCCGGACAGGATCACGCAGACGTAGCGGACGCGGTAGACCGGGATGCCGACCGTGTCGGCCGCACGCGGGTGCTCGCCCACCGACCGGATACGCAGGCCGATCGGCGTGCGGAAGAGGATGACCTCGGTCAGGATCAGGAGCGCGAACACGATCCAGATCATCAGGTTGAGCGACCCGAAGACGCCGCCGATGCCGGGGATCGAGTCGACGCCGGGCAGATTGACGTTCGGGACGGAGTCGATCGACGGCGGCGTGCCGTTCGAGCCGTAGATGTCGATGAACGCGTAGCCGGTGATGCCGAGTGCGAGGAAGTTGATCGCCGTCCCGGTGACGATCTGATCGGCGCGCAGATGGATCGAGAACACGGCGTGCACCAGCGCGACGACGGCCCCCGCGACCATCGCCACGACCAGGCCGACCTCCCAGTGGCCGCTCCAGACGGTGCCCCAGATCCCGAAGAAGGCACCGGTGAGCATCATCCCCTCGAGGCCGATGTTCACGACCCCCGAGCGCTCGGAGAAGATGCCGCCCAGCGCGGCGTAGGCCAGCGGCGTCGCGTAGACGAGGGTGGCCGCGAAGAGGCCCGAGTTGACGACAAGCGACGTCGACGTGTCGTTCTGGTCCTGCACCCAGATCGCAAACGCCGTCGCGACGATCGCGACGAAGAGCGTCCACAGGCCGAGCTTTCGCTCGTGGCGCGTGAGCGCCCAGATGGCGCATGCCAGCGCGGCGAGCCCGAGCACGATCGGGATCGCCGCGGCCTGCACCTGGAGGGGGGGCAGGGCCAGCTCCAGCCCGATCAGGCCGACGATGATTCCGAGGATGGCGACGCCCCGGGCGCCGCGCGGGATGCGGTCGAGCGCCGTCATGCCCCCGTGGGCTCTATGAGCGTCGTGGGCGGCGGCGCCTCGGCCCGGCGCCCGCGCCGGGCACGCCAGGCGTAGACGAGCAGGAGCTGCGCGCCGACGAACAGGATGATGAGGCCCTGGATGATGATCGCCAGGTTGCCGGCGAGCTGGGGCGGGAAGATGGTGGGGTCGAGCGCCCGCGGAGACGTCCCGACCTGGAGGCCGCCGAAGAGCAGGGCCGCGAACGCGATCCCGACCGCCTCGTTGCGCCCGAGCAGCGCCACGGCGATCCCGATGAAGCCGATCTGGCTCACCGCGATGTCGTTGGTCACGATGTGGAACTCCCAGCCGAGCACGTCGCACGACCCGGCCAGGCCGGCGAAGGCGCCGCCGATCGCGAGCGTCGCGATGTAGCTCCGCGACACGGGGATGCCGCCGTAGCGGGCAGCCTCCGAGTTGTGGCCGACGGCCCGCACCTCGTAGCCGAACACGGTCCGGTTGATGAGGATGTGGTAGACGACGAGCGCCGCCAGCGCGAGGAAGATGCCGGCGTGGAGCGGCTGGAGCACGCCCCAGATGGCGGGCAGCTTGGCGGAGTCCGCCACCTCGGACGACTGGGGGACGTCGCGCAGCGGCCCCTGGAGCGGACCGTTCAGCTCGAACAGGTACTGGGCGCCGTAGATCGCGATCCAGTTCAGCATGATCGTCGAGATGACCTCGTGGGCGCCGACCGCCGCCTTCATCGCCCCGGCGATCCCGCCCCAGACGGCTCCGGCGAGCGCCGCCGCGACCACGGCGAGGGTCAGGTGGACCGGCTGCGAGAGGCCGGCGAAGTGCGTCCCGACGATGATCGACGCGACGATCCCGACCACGTACTGGCCCTGGCCGCCGATGTTGAACATCCCGCACTTGAAGGGCAGCGCGACCGCCAGCGCCGTCAGCATGAGCGGCGTCGTCAGGATCAGCGTCTGCTGCAGGTTGAGCGCGGCGAAGTCCTTGTCCTCGGCCGACGTCCACGGCAGGAGGTAGTTCAGGCCGGTGCCGTCGAAGATCGCCTTGTAGGCCTCG
>Ga0207708_10003667_pt1 | contig 11340 bp, 12 predicted proteins | sample KBSK5101metaG_FD_184340 | JGI IMG/M metagenome (GOLD analysis project Ga0207708, IMG submission 184340) | Corn, switchgrass and miscanthus rhizosphere microbial communities from Kellogg Biological Station, Michigan, USA - KBS K5-10-1 metaG... | ecosystem: Host-associated > Plants > Roots >...
GAATGGCGCCAGCGGCCGAGGCGCCCGCGCGCCGGCGCCTCCTCGCGCTCGCGCAGCCGCTGCCCGAGCCGCCGCAGCCGCCAGGCCGACAGCGCGCCGAGCACGGCGACGAGCACGAACGCGCCGAGGATCGTCGCGGGGCCGTAGGAGGCCAGCCCGATGCTGCCGGCCATCCACACCAGCCAGCCGATCAGCAGCACCCCGAGCACCTTGGCGAAGCCCAGGCCCGCGCCGGGCAGACGGCCGAGCACGAGCGCGGCGAGCGGCGCGGCGGCGAGCCCGGCCGCTTCCATCAGGGCGAAGAAGCCGAGTGCCTCGAGCATTCCAGGCCGCTGAGGCTAAAGGCGCGCCCGGATAGCCTTCGGCCGATGAGCACCTACGAGCGCATCGCCGACCTCCCGCTGACGATCGACGACTACGCGCTCGAGGGGCTGTCGAAGTCCGTCTCGAGCGGCTTCGAGCGTCACACGACGGTGTTCCGTCTGACCGGTGGCGGCGAGGAGGGGCTCGGCGAGGACGTCACCTACGACGCCGAGGACCAGCAGGCCCAGCAGGCGCACGGCCCGCAGCTGCCGCTCGCCGGCGACTGGACGATCCGCTCGTTCTCCGAGCACGTCGGCGGGCTCGACACGTTCCCCGCGCGCGGCCCGCAGATGCCCGTCTACCGCAACTACCGCCGCTGGGGCCTGGAGAGCGCCGCGCTCGACCTCGCGCTGCGCCAGGCCGGCCGCTCGCTCGCCGACGTCCTCGGCCGCGAGCCGCGCCCGGTCACCTTCGTGGTCTCCTCGCGCATGGGCGAGCCGCCGACGCTCGACCCCGTCACGCGCCGGCTGGCCGCCTACCCGGACCTGCGCTTCAAGCTCGACGGGACGCCGGACTGGAGCGACGAGCTGATCGCCGGCCTCGTCGACACGGGCGCCGTGGACTCGATCGACTTCAAGGGCGCCTACAAGGGCACCGTGGTCGACGTCGAGACCGACCCGGCCTTCTACGCCAAGATCGCCGAGACGTTCCCGGACGCCTGGCTCGAGGACCCCGACCTCGACGACGAGGACGCGCGCGAGGCGCTGCGCCCGCACGAGGACCGCATCACCTGGGATGCGCCGATCCACTCGGTCGACGACATCCTCGCCCGGCTCGTGCTCCCCAAGACCGTCAACCTCAAGCCGTCCCGCTTCGGCTCCATCGAGGCGCTGTTCGCGGGCTACGACTTCTGCGAGGAGCGCGGCATGGGCGCCTACGGCGGCGGCCAGTACGAGCTCGGCGTCGGCCGCGGCCAGATCCAGTACCTGGCGGCGATCTTCCACCCCGACGCGCCCAACGACATCGCCCCCGCGGGCTACGACGCGCTCGACCCCGAGCCGGGCCTGCCCGCCAGCCCGCTCGACCCGCAGATCGATGCCACCGGCTTCCGCCGGCGGACGTAGACTGGACCCCATGCCCCCGAAGCAGCGACAGATGCGCGTCGAGTCCAAGTCGGCTCTCGCGGCGATGCAGAAGCTCGAGACCCGCAGCGACGAGGAGCTGGAGGCCGAGACGCGCTACCGCGCGGCGGCCCAGGCGCTGCTCGGCGCCCGTGCCGCGGAGCGGATGGACGCCAAGCGCTCGCGCGAGCACTTCCGCGCCGCGATCGCGGCCGCGCGCCCGCAGGAGCGCCTGCAGCTGCGTCGGATGGCCGAGGCGTCGCTGGCGCTCGCCGAGCGCCGCGCCGGGGATCTGAAGGTCGCGGCCGAGAAGCTCGGTCAGGCGCCGCCCTCCAACCGCCAGCTGCTGCTGCTGCGCTTCATGGGCATCGTCGCGCCGCCGCCAGGCTCGAGCCTGCTGCTGCGCGCCCGCGGGATCCTGCTGATCCTGGTGCTGATCGTCGCCGTGCTGGCGCTCGGCTGGGGCCTCGTGCAGCTGGTCGCGCTCCCGTTCGGCGGCGTCGACCCGGTGCTCTCGATCTTCTGGGGCCTGCTGCTGGTGCTGGTCGCGCTCGGGGTGCTGTTCCTCGTCGGGCGCCGGCGCCAGGCGAGGGCGCGCGAACGGGCGGCCGAGCAGCGGGCGAACCAGCTGGGCACCGGACGGGCGGCGCGCCGCTCGCGCGGCGGCGGCGAGAGCAAGTAGCCCTCACAGGAGCGGCGCGGGCCGCGTTGGAGGGGGTGTGACTGTGAACGCACCAGCGCTCCCCCCGTTCTGGAGCCTCGTCGAGGCCCACGGAGACGAGCTGCTCGCGCACGCGCGCCGGGTGGCCGGCCCCGAGCACGCCGAAGACGTGCTCCAGGACGCCTTCCTGCGCGCCCTGCGCGCGTATCCGCGGCTGCGCCACGCCGAGCACCTGCGCGCGTGGCTGTACCGCGTGACCACCACGGCGGCGATCGACGCGCACCGCTCCCGCCCGCGGGAGCAGCCCGTCGCCGAGCTCCCCGCGGTCGGGGTCGAGGACGACCACGACCCCGGCGGCGAGTTCGAGGCATTGATCGCCCCGCTGCCCGAGACCGCGCGCGAGCCGCTGCGCCTGCGCTTCGTCGAGGACCTCGACTACGACCACATCGCCGGACGGCTCGGCTGCTCCCCGCAGGCCGCGCGACAGCGCGTCTCGACCGCCGTCCGGACACTCCGAGAGAGGCACGCCGCATGACCCCGCTCCCCGACACCCTGCTGGAGGCCGTCGCCTCCGCCGCGGTCCGCGAAGGCCTCGCGGACGCGATCTTCACCCGCCTGAAGACCCCGATCGGCCGCCTGCTGGTCGTCCAGGGCCCGAACGGCATCGCCCGCATCGGCTTCGAGGAGGAGGCCGAGGACGCGCTGCTGGCCGGCGTCGCCGCCGAGCTCGGCCCGCGCGTGGTCGCCTCCGACCGCGAGCTGGCCGCCACCCGCGACACGCTCTCGGCCTACCTCGAGGGCGAGGGCGACACGCTCGAGCTGCCCGTCGACCTGCGCTTCGTGCACGCGCCGTTCCGGCGCGAGGTCCTCGAGACCCTGCACGACACGGTCCGCCGCGGCGAGGTCGTCACCTACGGCACGCTCGCCGAGCGCTCCGGGCGCCCGCGGGCGTTCCGGGCCGCCGCGACCGCGTGCGCCCGCAACCCGGTCCCGCTCGTCGTGCCCTGCCACCGGGTGGTCCCCACCGGCGGCGGGATCGGCAACTACGGCGGCGGCGCCGCGCGCAAGCGGGCGCTGCTCGAGCTCGAGGGTGTCCTCTAGGGCCCGGTGACCTTGACCGACCGGATGACCACCGGATCGGCGGGCTGCTCGTCGGGCGTGGTCGGCACGGCGCCGATCTTGTCGACCACGTCCTGGCCCTCGACCACGGTCCCGAGCAGTGCGTAGTCCGGCGGCAGCTGGGCGTCCTCGGCGGTCACGACGAACCACTGGCTTCCCGAGGCGCCGGGCGGCTCGTTGCCGCCCTTGGCCATCGCGACGACGCCCTTGGTGTACTGCAGGCCGCCCGGCGGCTTCTCGACCACCGTGTAGCCGGGGCCGCCGGTGCCGTCGCCCTTCGGATCCCCGCCCTGGATGACGAACCCGGCGACGATCCGGTGGAAGGTCAGGCCGTCGTAGAAGCCCTTGTCGGCGAGGTACTTGAACGAGCCGCCGGTGCGCGGGGCGCGCTTGGCGTCGAGCTTGATCTTGAACTCGCCGCAGCTCGTGACCACCGTGGCGACGTAGTTCCCGCCCGCCTTCAGGCGCTCCTTGGGCTTCGCGAGGTCGCCCTGCTCCTTCGGGGCGGGCGCCTCGACCTGCTCGCAGCCCGCGCTCTCGGCCGGGGAGGCCGCCTCCTCGGTCGCCGTCGCCTCGCCCTTCGGCTCGTCGGAGCCCCCGCAGGCCGCGATCCCGAGGACGCAGGCCAGCAGCAGCGCGAGGAGTCCGAGGCGTGACATGGGCGGCGATGATAGACAGCGGGCGTGACGCTCAAGCCAAGGATCGCCCGCTATGACCAGGTCCTCCTGGACCTCGACGGCTGCCTCTGGGTGGGTGACGAGGCCGTCGAGGGCGCGGCGGAGGCGGTCGCGGCCCTGCGCGAGGCCGGCAAGGCCGTCGCCTTCCTCACCAACGACGTGCGCCACGCACCGGAGGAGTTCGTCCGCAAGCTGTGGCGGCTCGGCTTCCAGGCCGCGCTGAGCGAGGTCGTGACCGTCGGCGCGACGGTCCAGTTCCTGCTCGGGGACCGCAACGGCGGCGCCGCCTACGTCGTCGGCTCCCAGGCGCTCGTCGATCACGTCGCCGAGGCGGGCCTGCGGATCGTCAACCGCACGGAGTTCGCCTCGCGGGCGGACGTGGTCGTCGTCGGCGCGCACGAGCAGCTGACCTACGACGAGATCCGGATCGCCGCCCAGGCCGTGCGCCGCGGCGCCGAGCTGATCGGCGCCACGCGCGACGCGACGTTCCCGATGCCCGACGGCCCGTGGCCGGCCTCCGGCGCCGTGCTGGCCGCGATCGAGACCGCGGCGGGCCGCACGGCGGACCGGATCGCCGGCAAGCCCGAGCCGCCGATGTACGAGGCGGCGCGCGACCGGCTCGGCGCGGGCCGCTGCCTCGGGGTCGGCGACCGGCTGGAGATCGACGTGCTCGGGGCGCGCCGGGCGGGTATGGACTCCGCCCTGGTGCTGACGGGCGGCGCGACCCGCGCCGAGGCGGAGGCCGCCGAGCACCGCCCCACCCACGTCGCGGACTCGCTCGCGGCGCTGGTGCTTCAGTAGACGCCGACCGATGGACCGCGACCTCTGCCTGATCGTCAACCCGACCGCCGGCGCCGGCCGCGCCGCGAAGCTGCTCGGCGCCGTCGAGGCCGAGCTGCGCTCGATGGGGCTGAGCTTCCGGGTCGAGCGGACGACGTCGATGGAGCACGCGCGCGAGTGCGCGCGCGCCGCCGCGGCCGCCGGGGAGATCGCCGCGGCGATGGGCGGCGACGGCCTCACGGGTGCGGTCGCGGGCGAGCTGCGCGACGGAGCGGGCGTGCTCGCCGTCCTGCCGGGCGGGCGCGGCAACGACTTCGCGCGCAAGCTCGGGATCCCGGCCGACCCGGTCGCGGCGTGCGCGCTGTTGCGCAACGCCGAGAAGCGCATCGACCTGGCCGCGGTCGGCGACCGCACCTACCTCGGGATCCTCAGCGCCGGCCTGGACTCCGACGCCAACCGGCTCGCCAACGAGAACACGCTCCCGCTCGGCACCGCCGTCTACGCGTACGCGGCGCTGCGCGCGCTCGCCGCCTGGAAGCCCGCGCGCTGGACCGTCACCGTCGACGGGGAGACGCGCGAGTTCGACGGGTACACCGTGGCCGTGTCCAACTCGGGCGTCTACGGCAGCGGCATGTACCTGGTGCCGGACGCCGACCTCGAGGACGGCCTGCTCGACGTGGTGATCGTGAGTGACGTCTCCAAGCGGCGCTGGCTGGCGAACCTGCCGAAGGTCTTCAAGGGCACGCACCTGGACGAGCCCGGGCTGGAGATGCTGCGCGGCCGCAGCGTCTCGTTCCAGGCCGACCGGCCGTTCACGGCCTACGCGGACGGCGATCCGATCGCCGAGCTGCCCGCCACCGTCGACGTCGTCCCGGGCACGCTGCGCGTGCTGGCGCCGTGACGGTGCGGCTCGCCGCCGGGCTGGCGGCCGCGCGCGCCGTCGGCGGCCTCGCCCGCGCGACCGGGCGCGGCGGCGGCACGTCGCTGCCCGGCAAGGTGCTCACGCGCGTGGAGCCGCACGCGATCGAGCAGCTCGCCGGCCGGCTCTCGCGCGGCAGCGTCGTGATCTCGGCCACCAACGGCAAGACGACGACCGCCGCGATGGTCTCGACCGTGCTCGAGCGCGCCGGCACGCGGCTCGTGCACAACCGCGCCGGCGCGAACATGGTCGGCGGCGTGGCGAGCGCGCTGGCCGCGGCCGCGCGCCGCGGCGGGCGCCAGCTCGACGGCGACCTCGGGCTGTTCGAGGTCGACGAGTTCTGGCTCGGGCCGGTGGTCGAGGAGCTCGAGCCGCGCGCGATCCTGCTCTCGAACCTGTTCCGCGACCAGCTCGACCGCTACGGCGAGCTGGACATCATCGCCGACCGCTGGGCCGAGCTCGTCGCGCGCCGCGGCCCCCGCTCCGCGCTCGTGCTCAACGCCGACGACCCGCTCGTCGCCGACCTGGGTCGCGCCGCCGGCGCGCTCTACTTCGGCGTCGAGGACGACGCCCTCGCGCTGCCCCAGCTCCAGCACGCCTCGGACTCCAAGCACTGCCGCCGCTGCGGGCACGCCTACGTCTACGAGACCGTCTACCTCGCCCACCTCGGCCGCTACCACTGCCCCAACTGCGGCCAGCGGCGGCCCGAGCCGGCGGTCGTGGCCTCCGCCGTCGAGCTGCGCGGCATCCGCAGCGCCGCCTTCACGCTCTCCCACGGCGGCGAGTCGCACCGCATCGAGCTGCCGCTGCCCGGGCTCTACAACGTCTACAACGCGCTCGGCGCCGCCGCGCTGTGCCTGGCGCTCGACGTGCCGTTGTCCGCGGTCGCCGAGGGCCTGGCCGCCGTCGCGCCCGCGTTCGGGCGCGCGGAGACGATCGACCTCGCGGGCCGCCCCACGTCGATCCTGCTCGTCAAGAACCCCGCCGGCGCCAACGAGGTCCTGCGCACGCTGACGCTCGAGGGCCGCGACCTCGACGTCTTCGGCGTGCTCAACGACCGCACCGCCGACGGCCGCGACGTCTCCTGGGTCTGGGACGCCGACTGGGAGGTGCTCGCCCCGCACGTGCGGCGGATGACCTGCTCGGGCACGCGCGCCGCCGAGCTGGCGCTGCGGATGAAGTACGCGGGCGTGGATCCCGGCCGGCTGCGCGTGGTCGAGGGGTTCGAGGCCGGCCTCGACGCCGCGCTGGCCGACGGCGAAGGCCCGCTGTACGCGCTCCCGACCTACACGGCGCTGATCGAGCTGCGCGAGCTGCTCGCCCGCCGCGGCCAGGCGAAGGAGTACTGGCGATGACCGCCTCGGCGCACGTGGTCTGGCACGACGTCGAGTGCGGCGGCTACGACGCCGACCTGACGCTGTGGCAGGAGCTGGCGCGCGAGGCCGGCGGCCCGGTGCTCGACGTCGGGGCCGGCACCGGCCGCGTCGCGCTGCTGCTGGCCGGCGAGGGCGTCGACGTGACCGCGCTCGACCGCGACGCCGAGCTGCTCGAGACGCTCAGCGCGCGTGCCGCCGCGGCCGGGCTCGAGGTCGAGACGGTGCGCGCCGACGCCGCGGGCTTCGACCTGCCGGCGCGCTTCGCGCTGATCGCCGTCCCGATGCAGACGCTGCAGCTGCTGCCCGACGACGCCGCCCGCGAGCGGTTCTTCGCCTCCGCGCGGCGCGCGCTCCTGCCCGGCGGGCTCGTCGCCGCCGCGATCGCCGACCAGCTCGAGCCCTTCGAGGAGCAGTCGCTGCTGCCCGCGCCCGACGTCGGCGTGGCGGACGGGCTGCAGTACCTCTCCCAGCCGGTCGCCGTGCGCGAGCTGCCCGGCGCGGTCCGGATCGAGCGCATCCGCCAGGTCGTCTCCCCCGACGGCACGCGCACGAGCGAGGACGACGCGATCGAGCTGCGCACGGTCAGCGCCGAGGGCCTCGCCGCCGAGGCCGAGCGGCACGGCCTGCGCGCCGAGCCGCCGCTCGACGTGCCGCCGACGCTCGAGCACGTCGGCTCGACGGTGGTGATGCTGCGTGGCTGACCAGGTCCTGCGCGTGTGCGCGCTCTATCCCGACCTGATGAACATCTACGCCGACCGCGGCAACCTGCTGCTGCTCGAGCGCCGCTGCGCGTGGCGCGGGATCGGCTTCGAGCTCACGGGCTCCGGCCTCGGCGAGGCCGTCGACCCCGAGGCCCACGACCTCTTCTACCTCGGCGGCGGCCAGGATCGCGACCAGGCGCTGTGCGCCCGCGACCTCGCCACGGTCAAGCGCGACGCGCTGCACGCGGCGGCGGAGCGCGGCGCGGTCCTGTTCGGCGTCTGCGGCGGCTTCCAGCTGCTCGGGCACGGCTACGCGTTCGGCGACGAGCGGCTGCCTGGGCTCGGCCTCGTCGACCTCGAGACGGTGCGCGCGGACGGCCCGCGGCTGATCGGCAACGTCGCGATCGAGGTCGAGCTCGACGGCGGCCCGCACGTGCTGGCGGGCTTCGAGAACCACGGCGGGCGCACCCGGCTCGGCGGCGCCACCCCGCTGGGCCGCGTGCTCAAGGGGCACGGCAACGACGGCGCGACGGGCTACGAGGGCGTGCGCGGCGGCCCGCGCGGCACCGTGCTGGGCACGTACCTGCACGGGCCGCTGCTTCCCAAGAACTCCTGGTTCGCCGACTGGCTGACCGCGACCGCGCTCGGGATCGCTCCCGGCGCGCTCGGGCCGCTCGACGACACCCTCGAGGACGCGGCCCATGCGGCCGCCCGCCGCGCCGCGGGCGTCTGAAGGACGGTCGACCGTCCTGCGCTGCCGGTAGGATCGGCGCGCCCCTCACCCGTCCGGGGCCCTCCTCGCCCGATGACGATCACGCGACTGCTCCTGATGCTGCTCGCGCTCGCCCTGCCGGGCGCGCTCGTCTCCGGCTGCGGCTCCGGCGACGAGGACTCGGCGAACGCCACCCCCACGGCCACCCAGGGGGCGGCGGCGATCCAGCGCGACGAGGCCAACGCCAAGGTCGGGCTGACGATCGGCTCCAAGAACTTCACGGAGCAGAAGGTGCTGGGCGAGATCTACGCCCAGGGGCTGCGCGCCGCGGGCTACGACGTGCAGACCAAGCTCGACCTCGGCGACGAGCAGGTGGCCCTGAAGGCGCTGGAGGGCGGAGAGATCGACGCATACCCCGAGTACACGGGCACCGCGCTGCAGTCGTTCTTCGGGGTCGAGCCCGACGCGCTCCCCAAGGAGCCGCAGGCTGCCTACGAGCAGGTCAAGGAGGACTTCGCGAAGCGCGGGATGGTCGCGTTCCCGCCGACGCCATTCACCTCCTCCAACGAGGTCGCGGTCACCAAGGAGACAGCCGACCGACTCCATTTGACGAACATCTCCGACCTCAAGGGCGAGGCCTCGGACCTCACGCTGGCCGGCTCGCCGGAGTGCCGCGAGCGGCTCGACTGCCTGAAGGGGCTGGAGACGGTCTACGGCCTCAAGTTCGGGCGCTTCACGCCCGTCCCGATCCCCCAGCGCCACGAGGTACTCACCTCGGGGAAAGCGGACGTGAGCATCGTGTTCACCACCGATCCGCAGATCCAGCGCGAGTCCGAGGTGCTGCTGGAGGACGATCGCAGCATGTTCGGGCCCCAGAACTCGAGCCTCGTCATGCGTAAGGAGACGGCCGAACGGGCAGGGCCCGATCTGCCGCGGACCCTGGAGCAGATCCAGACCCGGCTCACGGATGAGAACATGCAGGAGCTGAACGCGAGAGTCGATCTGGACGGGCAGGAGCCCGCCGCCGTCGCCAAGGCCTACCTGATGGAGAACGGCTTGATCGCAGACGGCTGAACCGGCACCCAGCCGCTCAGGCCGCCGTTAAAGTCGGCGCCCCTCACCAACGGGAGACCGCTTGTCCACCGAAACCAACGCCCATAACGGGGCCGCCAGCGCGGGCTCCGACGCTGCCCCGCTCGAGCTGCGCGAGGTCGTCAAGCGCTACCCCGGCGCCGAGAAGCCGGCCGTCGACAAGCTCTCGCTCGAGGTCCCGGCCGGCGAGATCTGCGTGCTCGTCGGCCCCTCCGGCTGCGGCAAGACGACGGCGATGCGGATGGTCAACCGGATGATCGACATCACCGACGGCGACATCCTGATCGGCGGCAAGAGCGTGCGCGACCGCCGCCCGGCGGAGCTGCGTCGCGAGATCGGCTACGTGATCCAGCAGATCGGCCTGTTCCCGCACAAGACGATCGGCGAGAACATCGCGACCGTCCCCCACCTGCTCGGCTGGGACAAGCAGCGGACCGGCGCCCGGGTGGAGGAGCTGCTGGACATCGTGGGGCTGCCCGGCGACTTCCGCGACCGCTACCCGACGCAGCTCTCCGGCGGCCAGCGCCAGCGCGTCGGCGTCGCCCGCGCCCTCGCGGCCGACCCGCCGCTGATGCTGATGGACGAGCCGTTCGGCGCGATCGACCCGATCAACCGCGAGCGGCTGCAGAACGAGTTCCTGCGCCTGCAGGCCGAGCTGCGCAAGACGATCGTCTTCGTCACCCACGACATCGACGAGGCGATCAAGATGGGCGACCGGATCGCGATCCTCCAGGAGGGCGGGATCCTCGCCCAGTACGCCACGCCGGCGGAGCTGCTGATGTACCCGGCGTCGCCGTTCGTGGAGGACTTCGTCGGCTCCGACCGCGCGCTCAAGCGGCTCGCGCTGCAGCGGGTGCGCGACATCGACCTCTGGAAGGCGCCGATCGTGCGGATCGGCGAACCCGTCTCCGACGTCAAGGCGAAGCTCGCCGACGCCGACCTGGAGATCCCGCTCGTCGTCGACGACGAGGGTCGCCCGAAGGGCTGGCTGTCCGAGCGCGGACTTCAAGGCGAGCGGGTGCGCGAGGACTTCCGCTCCCCCGCCGAGCCGATCGTCGAGCTCGACGACATCCTGCGCGACGCGCTGTCGGACCTGCTGTCGGCCGACTCGCAGTACGGCCCGGTGGTGGACGCCGACGGCAGGGTCGCCGGGGTGCTCTCGATCGAGGCGCTCTCGCACGCGCTGACGGTCCCGGCCGACCAGGTGCCGAGCGCGACCGAGCTGGCCGCGGAGGCCTGATCGTGGATCTCGGCTACGTCCCGATCCTCGCCCAGCTCGGCGACGACTTCTTCTCCAACCGCGAGGGGGCGGCGGAGAAGTGCCCGGGCAACAACGGGCTCTGCCTCGGCTGGATCGCCGACAACTTCTCGGACTACATCCACCCGTTCTGGGAGCACGTGCTGCTGAGCATCGTGCCGCTGGCCATCGGGTTCGTGATCGCGACGAGCCTGGCGCTCTTCGCCCATCGCTACCGGGTGGCGCAGCCGTTCTTCCTCGCGCTCGTCGGGGCCCTGTTCACGATCCCCTCGATCGCCTTCTACCTGATCCTGCTCAACATCACGGGCCGCGGCTTCGGGACCGCCGTCGTCGTGCTGACGGCCTACACGCAGGTGCTGATCTACCGCAACGTCATGACCGGCCTGCAGGAGGTGCCGGCCGAGACGGTCGACGTCGCCCAGGGGATGGGCCTCACGCGACGCCAGATCCTGTGGCGCGTGGAGCTGCCGATGGCGCTGCCGACGATCTTCGCCGGCCTGCGGATCGCCGCCTCGTCCACGGTGGGCATCGCGGGCTTCGCGTTCTTCGCGGGCGCCGGCGGGCTGGGCGGCGAGATCTTCAGCGACCCGGCCTTCAAGGGCAACGTGGTCACGGCGTCGC
>Ga0207708_10003668_pt1 | contig 11337 bp, 10 predicted proteins | sample KBSK5101metaG_FD_184340 | JGI IMG/M metagenome (GOLD analysis project Ga0207708, IMG submission 184340) | Corn, switchgrass and miscanthus rhizosphere microbial communities from Kellogg Biological Station, Michigan, USA - KBS K5-10-1 metaG... | ecosystem: Host-associated > Plants > Roots >...
GCCCGGCGGAGCTGGTCGAGTCGCTCGAGTTTCCGGAGGCGGTCGGCAACGAGCTCACGCTACGGCGCTCGCTCGGCGTGCTCGTCGACCGGCTGCTCGCCCGGCAGGAACGCGGTGGGCGGGCCCTACGCAAGCTCGCGCTTGCCGGGCGCCTGGTCGGCGGCGGCTCGTGGCGGCGGACGATCACCCTTCGCGATGCCACCGCCGATCCCGCCCGCCTGCGCGCCGCGCTCGGGCCGAAGCTGTCCGAGCTGCCTGCGCCCGCCGTGATGCTGCGGCTGGAGGCGCTCGTGCTCGCGGAGTCGGTCGGGAACCAACTCGAGCTCGTCCGTCCCGAAGGTGACGAGCTGCGGGCCCACCTGAGCGAGGGCCTGCGCCAGGTCCGCGCCGGCACCGGCTCGGGATCTGTCTGCACCGTCGTCGAGGTCGCGCCGTGGTCGCGCCTGCCCGAGCAGCGAGCCCTGCTGGTTCCGCGCGACGACTGAACGCGCCTGTCCACGTGCGCGTCGAGGCGCATGTGGACGGCTCGCCGAAGCGCGTGAACCGCTCGCCGGTTGCGCTCGTGCGGGAGGAGTGGCGCGTGGTCGACCGCTGGTGGACCGAGGAGCCGGTCAGCCGCCGCTACTTCGACGTCGTGCTTGCGGGCGGCGAGCGCGCGGTCGTGTTCCGCGACGAGGAGGTGGGCCGCTGGTTCAGCCAGCGGGGGACGTGAGCTGTCTACTAGGCGCGGAGGCGGTCGACGAAGCCGCCGGGCGGCGCGTGCAAATTGAGGAAGCGGATCGGCTCCGGGCCCACGACGCGGAAGCCATGCACGGTCCCGGGCGGTGCGGCAAGGAACGTCCCGGGCCCTGCGACGCGCGACTCGTCGCCGACGTGGAACTCGACCTGGCCCTCGAGCACGTAGAAGGCGTCCACGTGATCGGTATGGGTGTGCGGGTCGACGCCCTCGAACTCCGGCTCGAAGATCATGTCGATGGCGGTCAGCTGCGGCAGGTCGCAGAGGATCCGGTGCAGGCTTGTCTTGTGACGGAGCGTCTCGGCCTTGTCGAGGCGGGTGAAGACGGCGTCGGCGAGCGGCCGGCCGCCGTCGGGCGGCGGGTCGTGCTGGTCGAAGGACGGGTTCCGCCCGCGGATGTGGTCGCCGAAGCCCGACGACGGGACGTGCAGGTTGAGAAGGACGACGGGCTCGGCGCTCGCGTTGCGAAACGTGTGCAGCGTGTTCGGCGGCGCGGCGGCGAACATGCCGGGCAGCGCCGTCACGACTTCACGTTCGGCTCCGAGCGTCACCTCGAGCTCGCCCTCGAGCACGTAGAAGGCGTCGGTGTGGTGGTGGTGGACGTGCTGCTCCGGCCCCTTCTCGCCGGGCGCATAGCGGAACCAGGTCACGATCAGCTCGTCGAGCTCGCCCAGGATGCGGAGCGTCCGCTCGGGGCGGTCGGTGACGGTCTCGCCCTCGCCGGGCGGGGTTAGGAGCGGACGCTGGTCGTCGAGCTGCACGCCCATTCAGCGTATTCGTTCCTGGACGGCGCTTCGCTGCCGGAGGAGCTGGCGGCACGCGCGGCCGAGCTCGGCTACGAGGCGCTCGCGCTGACCGACCACGACGGCGTCTACGGCTCGCTCGAGTTCGCGCACGCTGCGAAGGCGTTCGGCGTGCGGCCGATCACCGGCGCGGAGGTGACGCTGGCGGACGGTTCGCACATCACGCTGCTGGTCGAGTCGGCGACCGGCTACGCGAACCTCTGCCGGCTGCTGACCGCGGCGCATGCGCACACCCGCGCCCGCCTGGCCGAGCCCTCGCCGCCGTCACTCGACGCCGCCCTTGTGGCCGAGCTGAACGAGGGCCTCGTCTGTCTCTCCGGTTGCGCACGGCACGGGCTTGCGACACGGAGCCCGAACGGCGCGGCGGCGCTGGCACAGGCGTTCGGCCGGGAACGCTTCTTCGTCGAGCTCCAACGCCCATTCGAACGCGGAGACGCTCGGAGGCTCGCCGCGCTGCGCGACCTCGCCGAGGCGCTCGGCGTCCGGACGGTCGCGACCGGCGACGCCCATGCGCACCATCCACGCCGGGCCGAGCTCCAGGACGTGCTCGTCGCGATCCGCTGCCGCACCTCGCTCGACGGATGCGAGCCGGAGCGCCGTGGCAACCACGAGAGCGTGCTTCTGGAGCCCGCGCGGTGGGAGGAGCGCTTCCCGCACGACCGCGATGCGGTGGCGCGCACGGCCGAGCTCGCTGAACGGCTCGAGTTCGACCTGACCGAGGACCTCGGCTACCGCTACCCGGACTTCTCCGATACCGGCGAGCCGGCGATCCGACAGCTCGCCCGCGTCTGCGACCGAGCCTTCGAGGAGCGCTACGGCGACGCGAACGGCCACAAGCGCCGCGCGCGCCAACGGCTCGACGACGAGTTGAAGCTGATCGACGAGCTCGGCCTCGCCGGGTTCTTCCTGCTCCACTGGGAGGTGCTCGAGCTGGCCCGCGAGTGTGCCCTCGAGGTGCGCGGCGGCTCGGTCGCGCGCAACGTCCTGCCGCCGGGCCGCGGGCGCGGGAGCTCGGTCGGCTCGATCGTCTGCTACCTGACCGGCCTCTCGCACGTCGACCCGGTGCGGGCCGGGCTCTCGCTCGGGCGTTTCATCAACCGCGAGCTCACCTCGGTGCCGGACATCGACCTCGACTTCCCACGCGACATCCGCGAGAAGCTGATCGTCGCGGTCTGCGAGCGCTACGGCCGCGAGCACTCCGCGCTCGTCGCGAGCTTCTCGACCTACCACGCACGCGGCGCGATCCGTGACGTGGGCAAGGCGCTCGGCCTGCCCTTCGGCGAGCTCGAGCGGCTGGCGCGCCTGACCGACGGCAGCCCGTACCGCGTCGGCGAGGAGCTGGCGAAGCTGCCGGACGCCGAGGCCAAGCGAGCATCGCCGCGTTGGCGGGCGTTCGCCCAACTCTGCGGCGAGATCGGCGGCCTGCCGCGGCACATCTCGCAGCACCCGGGGGGGATGGTGATCTCGACGCGGCCGCTCGTCGAGCTCGTGCCGGTGCAGCCCGCGGCGATGGAAGGGCGGCAGCTCTGCCAGTGGGACAAGGACTCGTGCGCGGACGCCGGCTTCCTCAAGATCGACCTGCTCGGGCTCGGGATGCTCTCCGCGGTCGAGGACTGCGTCGAGCAGATTGCCATCGAGCATGGCAGGACGGTCGACCTCTCACGGGTGCCACTGGACGACCCGGACGTCTACGACGAGATCCAGGCGGCCGACACCGTCGGCGTCTTCCAGATCGAGAGCCGGGCGCAGATGCAGTCGCTGCTGCAGACACGTCCCGAGAACCTGGACGACCTGACGATCCAGGTCGCGCTCGTGCGGCCGGGGCCGATCCAGGGCGGCGCCGTCCATCCGTTCATCGCCAATCGCCAGCGGCTGCGTGAAGACCCGGAGTTCGTGCCGCCGAGCGACCACCCGCTGCTGGAGGAACCGCTGCGCGAGACGCTCGGGGTGATCGTCTTCCAGGACCAGGTGCTGGCGGTGGCGACGGCGCTGGCCGGCTTCTCGATCGGCGAGGCCGAAGGGCTGCGGCGGGCGATGAGCCGGAAGCGCTCGCTCGAGGCGATCGAGGCGTTTCGCGGCCGCTTCGTCGAGGGCGCCGGCGCGCAGGGCGTGAGGCGGGAGGTCGCGGACGCGGTCTTCGACAAGCTCGTCGGCTTCTCGGGCTTCGGCTTCCCGAAATCGCACGCGGCCGCGTTCGGGCTGCTCGCGTACCAGTCGGCGTGGTTGCGGCACCACTATCCGGCCCAGTTCCTGTGCGCGCTCCTGAACGCGCAGCCGATGGGGTTCTATCCGCCGGCCTCGCTCGTGCGGGACGCGCAGCGGCGTGGGGTGGAGGTGCGATCGCCGGACGTCAACCTGAGTGGAGCGCGCTGCGCGCTCGAGGGAGAGGCGGTGCGGGTCGGGCTCTCGTACGTGCGCTCGCTCGGCGACGAGGAGGCGGCGGCGGTGGCCGGTGAGCGCGAGCGGCGAGGTGCGTTCGCAGGAGTTCGGGAGCTCGCGCAGCGAACCGGGCTCGACCCGCCGCGGCTGGAGGCACTGGTGGCATCCGGGGCGTGCGACTCGCTTGGCCGGCGGCGCGCGTTGCTCTGGGAGCTCGGCTTCGCGCCGCGCGCGCAGACGGTTCCGGGGAGCGGGGGCGAGGAGAGCCAGCTCGCGCTGCCGCTCGACCCGACGGCCGCCACTCCCGCTCTGCGCGAGCACTCGCCATGGGAGCGGATGCTGGCCGACTACCGGACGACGAGCCTGTCGGTGGGCGTGCACCCGCTGACGCTGCTGCGCCCGCACTTGCCGAAGGGGACGCTCTCGAGCCTCGAGCTGGAGGAAGCGCGGGCGGGCAGCTCGGTGGCGGTCGCCGGAATGGCCGTCGCGCGGCAGCGCCCGGCGACGGCGAACGGCGTCGTCTTCATGCTGCTCGAGGACGAGCACGGGCAGGTGAACCTGATCGTCCCGCCGAGGGTGTACGAACGGTTTCGGCCGCTGGTGCGATCCGAGCCACTGCTGCTCGCGCGCGGCCGCTTCGAACGGGTCGACCGAAACCGGAATGTGCTCGTGCGCGAGCTCGAGTCACTCGGCCCGCTGGCCCGCCGCTGCGCCGACGAAGCCGACGTCTTCGGCTCGCTCCCCGCCGCCCACCACTTCGGCCACCGCTAGCCCGCCAGCCCATACCCCCACCCTCCAGGGTGGGGCTGAAACCCGCCTCCCTCGAGGTCGACGCTATTCGGTTTCGGCGCACGTGTCTGTCACGGGTTCATGCCGAATGTGTGTCGACTTGCCCACAGTCGCCGCGGCACGAGGGCCGTGGCGACCGACAGAATCACCGAACGATGGAGCGCATCGACGGCTACGCGCCGATTCGCGAGTACGCGCTCGTCGGCGACGGCCGGACCGCCGCGCTGATCGCCAGGGACGGCTCGGTCGACTGGCTCTGCCTACCGAACCTCGACTCGCCATCGGTGTTCGCGCGAATCCTCGATGCCGACCGCGGCGGCTCGTTCCGTCTCGAGCCGGCCGTCGCGTTCGAGGCCGAGCGGCGGTACCTGGAGGGCTCGAACGTGCTCGAGACGACCTTCGCCACCGCCGAGGGACGCGTGCGCGTGACCGACGCGATGACGCTTACCGAGAGCAGGCGCATCTCCCCGATGCGGGAGCTCGTGCGCAAGGTCGAGGCTGTGAGCGGAACGGTTCCCATGCGGTGGGCCCTGGAGCCGCGCTTCGGCTACGGCCGTGCGGAGACCCGCATCGAGCGCCGGTCGGGCCGCTGGTTCGCGCTCGCCGGCGCCGACGCGCTGGTGCTCGGGGTCAGCGCCGCAGACAAAGGCGATCTCCACAACGGCGCGATCACCGGCGAGCTCTCGCTGGAGCCGGGCGAAAGCGACGTCTTCTCGCTGTCCGCGGCGAACGGGGAGCCGGCCGTGATTCCGGGCCGCGAGGACGCGGAGCGGCGGCTCGAGCACACCAAGCGCTTCTGGCCGGAGTGGGCCGGGCGCCTGCGCTACGAGGGCTCGTGGGCCGAAGCTGTGACCCGCAGCGCGCTCGTGCTCAAGCTGCTCACGTTCGCTCCGTCCGGGGCGATAGTCGCGGCGCCCACGACCTCGCTCCCGGAATGGATCGGTGGCGGCCGCAACTGGGACTACCGCTTCACCTGGCTTCGCGACGCAAGCTTTACGCTCAACGCGCTGCTGAGGCTCGGCTACCACGACGAGGCGCACGCCTTCTTCTGGTGGCTGATGCACGCCACGCGCCTCACGCAACCGCGACTCGACGTGCTCTACCGCCTCGACGGCTCGGAGGACACGCGCGAGCGCCTGCTGCCGGAGCTGACCGGCTATCGAGGCTCACGGCCGGTGCGGATCGGCAACGGTGCCCGCGACCAGGTGCAGCTCGACGTCTACGGGGCGGTGATGGAGGCGACCTGGCTCTACGGGCATGCGGTCGGCCGGCTCGACGGCGACACCGGCAGAGAGGTCGGGCGCATCGCCGACTACGTGGCGAAGCATTGGCGCGACAAGGACAACGGGATCTGGGAGGTGCGGGACGAGCGGATGCACTACATCCAGTCGAAGGGGCTCTGCTGGGTCGCTCTCGACCGCGCGTGCGACCTGGGCAAGAGTGGCCTGATCCCGGATCACAGCGAGCGCTGGCGCGCGGCGGCCGACGAGCTGAGGGCCTGGGTGGACGAACACGGCTGGGACGAGGAGCTGCAGAGCCTCGTGCGCGCGCCCGACCTGCGAGAGGTCGATGCCAGCCTGCTCATCCTTGCGGTGTTCGGGTACGAGAGCGAGCGGGTCGACGCCACGATCGCCGCGGTCGAGCGAGATCTGCGCGAGGGACCTTACGTCTACCGCTATCGCGGCGGCGACGGGCTCGCGGGTGAGGAGGGCGCGTTCCTGGCCTGTTCGTTCTGGCTCGCCAACGCATACGCGAGAACCGGCCGGCTTGACGACGCCAAGGCGCTGATGGAGGAGCTCATCGGGCTCGCCAACGACGTCGGGCTCTACTCGGAGGAGATCGACCCGCGGACGGGCGAGTTCCTAGGCAACTTCCCGCAGGCGCTGACGCACCTCGCACTGATCAACGCGGCGGTCAGGATCGCCGACGTCGAGGCCAAGGGCAAGGAGCGCGCGGCGTGACGCTTTGGGGCGCCCTCGTCGGCGGGGTGGTCGGGACGATCGTGCTCACGAGCGGCCTGCGCGTTGCGCAGGAGCTGGGGGTGACGCGGATGGACATTCCGCTGCTGCTGGGAACGATCTTCACCGACCGGCGCGACCGCGCGAGCGTGATCGGCTACGTGATCCACTTCTTCAACGGGCTCCTGTTCGCGCTCGCCTACTACGGGGTCTTCAGGGCCGTTGGGCATGCCGGCTGGTTGTTCGGCGCTGCGCTGGGGCTTGTCCACGCGGCCCTGGCGGGCGGGTTGTTGCTGACGGTGCTCCTGCCCGCCGTGCACCCCAGGATGGGAACGCCCTGGACCGACGCGGAGGAGACGCCATTGCTGGAGGCTCCCGGGTTCCTACTGGCGAACTACGGGCGCCGGACGGTGATCTGGACGCTGTTCGGCCACATCGTCTTCGGCGCGATCGTGGGCGGGTTCGCCGCTCAGCTGAGCTAGGTGTCCTCGATCTCGAGCCCAAAGCGCGGCAGCCGCTTCTCGACCGCGCGGTTGAACGCCTCCTCGTACTCCTCGGCGGTCTCCTCGTCGAGCGTGGAGGCGAAGTTGTCGCGCAATCCGGCGAGGATCTCGGTCCCGTCTTCGACGAGCTCCTGGTAGTCGCCGAAGCGCTCCTCGGCGCCGTCGCGCTCGGCCCGTTCGTAGTCGAGCTCGGCCGCATCGCAGGCCTCGAGCAACTCGAGGTTGTCGCGCACGAAGAGGTCGAGCTGCCGCGAAATCACCTCGGCGAAGCGGCTCCGGCGCATTGCACCTCCTAGACTAGCCCGCCCCGTGAGCCTGCTCGTCCGCACCTGGAACGTCTTCCACGGCAACGCAAGCCCGCCGGAGCGGCACGGCTTCCTCGAGCAGATGATCCGGCTGGCGACCGAGGACCGGCCCGACGTGCTCTGCCTGCAGGAGCTGCCGGTCTGGGCGCTCAAGCGGCTGAAGGCTTGGAGCGGGATGCAGGTCTTCGGCGCGATCGCCGCGCGCCCGCTGCTGCGGAGCGTCGCGCTCGGCCGGCTGACGACCGCCCTCCACCAGGGCCTCTTCCGCTCGGCGCTCACGGGCCAGGCGAACGCGATCTTGCTGCAGCCCGAGCTGCGCGCGGTCGGCGAGGATTCCGTCGTGCTCAACCCGCTCGCGTTCCGTCGCCGCATCTCGGGTGAGCTCCACCTCTCCCGCCGGATGCGCGCCAAGTGGGCCAAAGAGCGCCGGGTCTGCCAGGCCGTCCGCACGGATGGGCTGACGGTGGCGAACCTGCACGCGACCGGTCTCCCCGGCTGGCTCGTCGCCGACGCGGAGCTGCTGCGCGCCGCCGTCTTCGCGGACAGCGTCGCCGAGCCAGGCGACGTGCTCGTGCTGGCCGGCGACTTCAACGTCATCCGCGAGCGCTCGACGACGCTGCCCGAGCTCGCCACATGGGGCTTCTCGAAGCCGATCTCGTGGATCGACCAGGTGCTCGTCCGCGGCGCCCGGAGCGGGCCGGCGCACCGCTGGCCGGACGAGCGCCGGCGTGTAGACGGCAGGCTCTTGTCCGACCATGCCCCGGTGGAGGTGACGATCGAGTGACGTGGGAAGACGCGCGGGCGCAGTTCCCAGTCTTCGAGCGTTACGCCTACCTGAACGCGGGCACGAACGGGCCGCTCGCCCGGACGACCGCCGACGCGATGGCCGAGCAGGAGCGGCTGGACGCCGAGTGCGGCCGCGGCGGCGGCCCGTACTTCGAGCGGGCGCTCGAGCTGCGCGACGAAGTGCGAGCGAAGCTGGCGGCGGCGGTCGGCGCGCCGCCTGAGCTGCTCTCGCTGGCAACTTCGACCACGAACGGCTGCAACATCGTGCTCGCCGGGCTCGACCTCGCCGCTGAGGACGAGGTGATCACGAGCGACGGCGAGCACTTCGGCCTGCTCGGGGCGCTCGCCGTCTCGCAAGCGCAGGTGCGCGTCGCGCCGATTCGGGAGCTGCCGCCGGAGGAGTCGCTCGAGGTGCTGCTGGGGCTGGTGACGCCGCGCACCAGGCTGTTCGCGCTCTCACACGTCTGCTGGATGAGCGGCAACCGCTTTCCGGTCGAGGAGCTGAAGGAGGCCACGGGCGTCCCCGTCCTGGTGGACGGCGCGCAGTCGGCCGGGGCGCTCGACGTCGACGCGACGGCGTTCGACTTCTTCGCCTTCTCGTGCCAGAAGTGGCTCTGCGGTCCCGACGCGACGGGCGGCCTCGTCGTCCGCGACCCCGAGGCCCTCCCGGTGACCGCGCCGAGCTACCTCTCGCAGCAGTCCTACGAGCCGACCGGCGCGTTCACGCCGCGCGACGGCGCCGCCCGCTACGACTCGAACTGGACGCCCGTCCCATCGCTGGCCGGCCTCTCCGCGGCGCTAGACCTTGCGCCGGAGGGGCGCTTCGAGCGCGCGCTGCAGATGGCCGCGCGCTGCCGCGAGCTGCTCGCCGAGCGGGTCGTGACCGCGCCCGCGCAAGGGACGCTCGTCGCCTTCCGCGTCGAAGGCGACTCGTCCGAGCTCGTGCGGGAGCTCTATGAGCGCGGCGTGATCGTCCGCGACGTCCCCGGGCAGGGGTGGATCCGCGTCTCCTGCGGCTGGTGGACGAGCGACGAGGACCTGGAACGGCTAGTCGACGGACTGCCGTAGACCGAGCTCGCCGGCGATCGGGCGCATCGCCTCGATGACGAACCGGATGTGGTCGTCCAGCTCGACCCCGAGCTCCTCGGCACCCTCGTAGACGTCCTGCCGGTTGACGCCCGCCGCGAATGACGGCTGCTTCAGCTTCTTCTTGACCGACTTGGGCTCGAGCGTCGCGATTCCGTCCGGTCGCACGAGGCCGCAGGCGTGGATGAAGCCCGCGAGCTCGTCGCAGGCGAAGAGCGTCTTCTTCAACGGCGTGTCCCGCGGCAGGTTGAGGTGGGAAGCGTGCGAGAGGACGCCCTCGACGACCTCGTCCGGCCAGCCTTCCTCGCGCAGGATGGGTGCACCGTCCTGCGGATGCTTGTCGAGCGTCGGGTGCATCTCGTAGTCGAAGTCGTGCAGCAGCGCGGTCGCTCGCCAGAGCTCCTCGTCCTCTCCGAACTTCTTCGCGTAGGCCCCCACGGCGGCCTCGACGGCGAGCGCGTGGCGGAGCAACGCCTCGCTCTTCGTGTAGCGATTCAGCGTCTCCCAGGCCTGCTCACGGGTCGGCTCCAAGGAGGGCTACGATAGCGCCCTCGTATGGCCCAGACCGCCGTCACCGACGTGCTCGCCGAGTCATTCGTGATCGAGGGCGGACAGCCCCTGAGCGGGCGGGTTCGCGCTGCCGGGAACAAGAACGGCGCCCTGCCTGTCCTCGCGGCCTGTCTGCTGACGAGCGAGCCGGTCGTGCTCTCCAACGTGCCGCGGATTCGCGACGTCGACACGATGATGGCGCTGATCTCGGCGCTCGGCGCCGAGGTGGAGTGGACCGGCGAGAACGAGGTTCGCGTCCATGCCGCCGACGTCTCCTCGCACGAGCTGGACCCCGACCTGGCACGCCGGATTCGCGCCTCCTTCCTGCTCGCCGGCCCGTTGCTCGCGCGCCTCGGCCGGGCGAGCGTGCCGCCTCCTGGCGGTGACGTGATCGGCCGGCGCCGCCTCGACCCGCACATCCACGCCCTGGCGGAGCTGGGCGCGGAGATCGACATCGGCGACCGCTTCGAGCTGCGCACCTCCGGCCTGCGGGGCAAGCACATCTTCCTCGACGAGGCAAGCGTGATGGCGACGGAGAACACGGTCATGGCCGCCGTGCTGACCCCGGGCGAGACCGTGGTCGGCAACGCCGCCTGCGAGCCGCACATCCAGGACCTCTGCCGGTTCCTGGTCACGCTCGGCGCGCGGATCGAGGGCATCGAGTCGAACGTATTGCGCATCGAGGGCGTCGACTCGCTCTCGGGCGGCGAGTGGCGCATCTGCCCGGAGCACATCGAGGTCGGCAGCTTCATCGGCCTCGCGGCAGTCACGGGCGGCGACGTCACGATCGACGGAATCGACGCGAAGGACCTCACGGCGATCCTGCCGGTCTTCGAGCGGCTCGGCATCCACTGTGAGATCGAGGGCACCAGCCTGCGAGTGCCACCCGACCAGGAGCTCGTGATTCAGGACGACCTCGGCGGCCAGATCCCGAAGATCGAGGACGGGCCGTGGCCGGCCTTCCCGGCCGACCTGACCTCGATCGCCGTGATCGTCGCCACGCAGGCGCGAGGGACGGTGCTGATCTTCGAGAAGATGTTCGAGAGCCGGCTGTTCTTCGTCGACAAGCTCGTCTCGATGGGCGCGCGGATCATCCTCTGCGACCCGCACCGCGCCGTCGTCACCGGGCCGGCGAGGTTGTTCGGCCAGCGGATGGCGAGCCCCGACATCAGGGCCGGGATGGCGATGCTGATCGCCAGCCTCTGTGCCGAAGGCACCTCGACGATCGGCAACGTCGGCGAGATCGACCGCGGCTACGAGCGGATCGACGAGCGGCTCAGGTCACTCGGCGCGCGGATAGAGCGCGTCGAGGGCTAGCGAACCCGGAGCGTGACCTTGCGGCTCGTTGCGGGCGCGAGGTCGTCGGCGCCTGCGTAGCTCGCTCGAATCCGGTAGCTGCCGCGGCTGAGTACCAGGGTCCACGTCGCGACGCCGGTCCTGCCC
>Ga0207708_10003676_pt1 | contig 11329 bp, 11 predicted proteins | sample KBSK5101metaG_FD_184340 | JGI IMG/M metagenome (GOLD analysis project Ga0207708, IMG submission 184340) | Corn, switchgrass and miscanthus rhizosphere microbial communities from Kellogg Biological Station, Michigan, USA - KBS K5-10-1 metaG... | ecosystem: Host-associated > Plants > Roots >...
GGTTGCGGGCGGCGTCCTTGCGGAGCGGCTTGTCGTGGGTCGGTGCGGACATGGAAGTGGAGGGTGCCTCCGGTTTGTGTTAGTCTTCCGAACCGGAGGGTTCCTCCGATACAGTGTAGGACCTAAGGGAAGGATGCACCACCATCTCCGCCACGATCCACCGCAGCACCGTCCCGGCCCCCGCGATCTCCCGCCGCCCGGGCACCGTGCGCAGCGTCACCCGCGCCACCGCCCCGCGGCCGCGCCCCAGCGCCAAGCGCGGCTCGCTCCGCCGCGCGCACCTGCTCGAGCAGGAGGTCACGCTCGCCTACCTGCGCGAGCTCGCCGCCAGCGCCGCTCCCCGGCGCTAGCGGCGCGCCCGGCGCTAGCCGCGCTTCCGCTTGTCCGGATAGCTCTCCGACCACGGGCCCATCACGGCCCGGTCGAGGTTCATCAGCGGCGTCATCGTCGTCGTCTCGGCGTTGCGGCGCTCGTGGACGAGCTCGGGCGTGTCCTCCGGGGCGCGCCCGCGCCCCAGCAGGCGCCGCATCCAGTTCGGCATCCGCAGCTCCCCGCCCCATGGCTCCAGCTCTCTCGGCATGACGGCCTCCGTCGTTCTTTTCCCGTCCTTCGCGGCAGGCGACCGGTTTGTGACCTAGCCCTTCACCGACGCGACGAAGCCGCGGACGTCCCCCGCCGGCTCCGAGTACGCCTCGCCCAGCGCGGCCTCGATCCGGCTCATGTACGCCTCCGCCCAGTCCGGGAACGGGTAGTCGATCGCCCGCAGGAACTCGAGCGTCGCGGCGAAGCGCATGTCCGCGATCGACGGCTGGGCGCCCCCGATGAAGTCGCGGCCGTCCAGGAAGAACGCGCGGTAGACGTCGAGCGGCTCGGCCAGGGCGGCCTCCGCGTCGCGCTGGGCCTGGGCCTTGAGCTCGTCGGATGCGTCTGACGTCGCGACCTCGCCCGGGTACTGCGGGAAGCCGAGCGCCGGGTAGGTGGCGCGCGCGACGAGCGGATAGAGCGTGCCGATCAGGTAGAAGTTCGCGCTGTCGACCATCGCCCGCTCGCCCGGGTCGGTCGGGTAGAAGCGGTCCAGCCCGTGCTTGTTGCACAGGTAGGCCATGATCGCGCAGCTCTCCCACAGCGACCCGCGCGGGAGGCCCTCCTCCTCGAGCATCGGCGTCAGGTGCGCGGGGTCCTTGGCCAGGAACTCGGGCTCGCGCGTCTTGCCCCACACGTCGCGCTCCTCGAAGTCCAGTCCGGCCGCCCGCACGAAGATCCGCGCGGTCAGGTTGTTCACGCTCGGCTGCAGGATGCTCAGCGTGTTGGCTGCCATGTGATCCCTCCTAGGTGTACGGGTCCTTCGGTGAGCGGTCGTCGGACAGCGTCTCGCGCGTCTCCGCGACCAGCTGCTCGATCGCGTCCGCGAGGTGCTCGCGGTCGATGTGGTGGTCGCCGCGCTCCACGCGCAGGTGGTGCGCGAGGAACAGCACGTCGACGTGGGTCAGCCCCTCGGGCGGCTCGAAGCGGTAGGACGCGAGCTCGATCAGCAGCCCGAGCGGGTCCTTGAAGTAGATCGAGTCCATGAACCCGCGGTCCTTGACGCCGCTGTGCTCGATCCCGCGCTCGTCCAGCCGCGCGACGGCCTGGGCGAACGTCACCTGGGAGACGGCGAACGCGATGTGGTGCACGCAGCCGGGGTCGGTCGGCGTGCGGTCGTAGGAGCCCTCGCGCGACTCGTCGGTGAAGATCGTGATCAGCCGCCCGTCGCCCGGGTCGAAGTACAGGTGGCTCTCCGACTCGCGGTCCAGGTTGGGCTGCTCGAACACGAACGGCATGCCGAGCACGCCCTCCCAGAAGTCGATCGACGTCTGCCTTCCGGCGCCGACGATCGTGATGTGGTGAACGCCTTGGCTCTGGAGCTTGCGCATCAGTCCTCGATCAGCTTCGACTTGTACTCGCTGCGCCGCAGGCTCCCCCACGGCACGAGCTCGACGTCCGCCTGCACCACCAGTACGTCGCGGACCCGGGCGCCGATCGCCTCCGCGAGCGCCGGGTCCTCGCGGCCGCCCTGCGCGAGCTCGACGCGCACGGGGAGCGGCGGGTCCTGCTTGACGCCCGGCGAGCGGCGGCGGATCGCGATATGGCCGCTCACCTCGGGCGCGAAGCCGCCGACGACCTCGCGGACCGCCGACGGGAACACGTTGACGCCGCGCACGATCAGCATGTCGTCGGTGCGGCCGATGCAGCGCACGCGCGGGCCGGTGCGCCCGCACGGGCACGGCGTCGCGCGGACCTCGACGTGGTCGCGCGTGCGGAAGCGCAGCAGCGGCGCGGCGCGGTGGCGCAGGTGGCTGAGCACGAGCTCGCCGGTCGCGCCGTCCTCCATCTCCCGCGCCTCGCCGGTCTCGGGGTCGATCAGCTCCGGGTGCACGATCCCGGCGCCGCCGAGGTGCATGCCGTCCTGGTGCTCGCACTCGCCCCACAGCGAGACGCCGATGTCGCCGATCCCCATCGCCTCGGTCACGCGCGCGCCCCAGCCCTGCTCGAGCGCGGCGCGGAACGCGGGCTCCCCGCCGCCGGGCTCGCCCGCGAGCAGCACCCGCCGCACGCTCGAGCCGGCGAGGTCGGCGCCCCGCTCGAGCACGTAGGCCGCGTAGGACGGGGTCATCACCACCGCGTCGGGGCGCAGCAGCTCGATCGCCCGCAGCAGCCGCTCCGTGTTGCCGGTGCCGACCGGGATGTGGCAGAGCCCGATCCGCTCGAACGCGGCCAGCGCCGCGCCGGCCGCGAACGGCCCGGCGTTGTAGGTGGAGACGATCCGCTCCCCCGGCTGCACGCCCGAGGCCGCGTAGGAGCGGGCGGAGGTCTCGACCCAGTTCTCCAGGTCCGGCGCCGTGAGCGGGATGTAGCTCGGCTGGCCGGTGGTGCCGCTGGTGGAGTAGGTCCGGACGATCTCGGCCGGCTCGGCGCACAGGTGCGCGCCGAACGGGCGCTCGCGCGTGACGGTCGCGCGCAGCTCCTGCTTGGTCGTCAGCGGCAGCTCCGAGATCCCGGCGAGCCCGCCTGTCGTGTCGTGGCCGGCCAGCTTCTCGCGGTAGAACGCCGAGCGCTCGAGCACGTACGCGAGCTGCCGGTCGTAGGCCTCCGCGTCGGCGGTCATGGCGCCTCGTAGGAGATCGCGTCCTCGGCCGCGCCGGCCATCAGGAAGCCGATCGGCTGCTCGCGCTCCTCGGCGAGGTGGGCGAGCAGCGACGCCGTGCGGGCGAGGATCGGCACCGACTTGACGGTCGACACCGGGAAGCCGAGGTCGAGCATCACGGCCGCGATCGGCATCGAGACGTTCATGGTCAGCGGCCGCCCCCACGCCTCGGCGGCCGCCTCCCGGAACGCGCGCGCGAGCGCCACGTGCTCCCCCGCGACGCCGCGCTCGTCCGCGAGCTCGAGGATCCGCTCCGCGCGCGGGTCGAGCGGCTTGTGGACCGGATGGCCGAAGCCCGGGAGCTTCTCCCCCGCCGCGCGGATCTCGCGCGCGAGCTCGCCGGGATCGCGCTCGCGCGCCCGCTCCAGCAGCCGCGCGCACGCCTCGGCGGTGCCGAGGATCACGGGCCCGCAGCCGAGGATCCCGGCCGCCACCGCGCCCTGCAGCGACTCCGGGTCGGCCGACAGCGTCATCCGCGCGGCCACGTTGGTCGGCATCATCCCGTGCTCGGCGATCGCCACCAGCAGCAGGTCGAGGAAGAAGCGCTGGTCCTCCGTCGGCTCCTCGCCGGTCAGCAGCAGGTGGAAGTACGCCGTGAAGCCGAGGCGGCCCATCACGTCGCCGGTCAGGTCGCGGCCGCGGACCTCCACCCGGTCGGCGTGGGCCTGGCTGATGCGGCTGATGGGGTCACCGGCTTTACCGATCATGCGGCCCGATGAGCACGCTATGGGAGGGTGGTTGCGCGGTCAAGGGCGCGACGGCAGCGTCAGCGCCAGCTTGCGCAGCAGGCCGGCGAGCTGCTCGCGCTCGTGGGCGCTCAGGCCCTCGAGCAGCCGCGCCTCGTTGGCCATGTGGGCCTCCGTGACGCGGTCGATCAGGGCCCGGCCCTCGCCGGTGAGCGTGATCGTCACGCCGCGGCGGTCGTCCGGGTCGGGCGAGCGGGCGATCAGGCCGGCCCGCTCGAGCTTGTCGAGCCGCTTCGTCGTGCCCGAGGAGGTCAGCATCAGCGAGCCGGTGAAGTCGCTCGGGCGCAGCTGATGCGACGGGGTCCGGCGCAGGGTGGCCAGCACGTCGTGCCAGCCGGGCTCCAGCCCGTGCTGGCGGTAGACGGGCTCCAGCCGCGCCTCGAGCTCGCGCGCGAGCCGCGAGACCCGCCCCACCACGCCGATCGGCGAGTGGTCGAGGTCGGGCCGCTCGCGCTGCCACTGCTCGATGATCGTGTCGACGCCGTCGGTCTCGGAGGGCACGCCGAAACCGTATCGGAAGAATCTCGTCTGAAGAAGTTGCGTCCTAGGAAAATATGTACTAGGATGCAATCCATGATCAAGCACCTCTTCACCCACCGCCGCCGCCAGGCCCCTCGTTACCCCGCCGGCCTCGAGGAGCGCCGCATCATCCGCGAGCCCGCCCCGCAGCCGCGGATGCGCTGGTACTAGCGACGAGAGACAGACACAGGCAGGCACGCGCGCCGGCGGCCCGGGGGAACTCGGGCCGCCGGCGCGTCGTGAGGCGGGGTGGGCCTCAGGCGCCTGCGGGCACTGCCGGGAGCGCGTCGTCGGAAGGGACGAGCGCGAGCAGCGCCAGGTAGGCGAGCAGGCCGACGCCGCTCGCCAAGGTGGTCACGACGAAGCCGACGCGGACGAGGATCGGGTCGACGTCGAGGTAGGCGGCGAGGCCGCCGGAGACGCCGGAGATCTTGCGGTCGGTGGTGGAGCGGGTGAGGGTGCGGGGGGAGGTCGAGTTCATGCGCACAGCATCCCGCCGCGCGCGCCTCGTGCCTATCGGGAATGACCCCGAGGCGTCCCTAGGCGGACCCTGCCCCGCCCCGGGGGCTCAGGAGCCGGCGGAGTCCTCGCGCTCGGCGCCGGGGTCGGCGTCGGCGGGCGCCTCGACCTCGACGGGGGTCGGGTTGGCCGCCTCGAGCTTGCGCGCCTCCTTGCGGGCCGCCTTGCGGATGCGCTTCTCGCGCACGGCGTTCTCCCGGTTCATCTTGGCCATCGTGGTCCGCTTCTTGGAGCTGGACGCCATGGGCACCCCTTCGTTCGTAGATATCCGGGCAGCGCGAAAAGACCACCGGCCCGCATAAAGCGGGCCGGTGGTGAAGGTCGCGTCGTGTGGCTCGCTTAGAGCGGCTGGACGTTCGCGGCGTTCGGGCCCTTGGGCCCGACCTCGGCGTCGTAGCTGACCTTGGCGCCCTCGGCGAGCGACTTGAAGCCGCTGCCGGCGATGCCGGTGTGATGCACGAACAGGTCCTTGCCCTGGTCGTCGGGCGTGATGAAGCCGAAGCCCTTCTCGTCGCTGAACCACTTCACGGTTCCGGTTGCCATTTCGTGTTCCCTCCCGGGAGGTCTGTGCGGGCGAAGCGCGGGAGGTGCGAAGAGCAACTACTACGAGACGCTGGCACTGCTTTGCCGGGCACCATTGCCCGGCCGTGTCCAGTAAGTCTAGCTGGAGACGTCCGCGAGCGCTCGCAGCTGGCGGACCGCGAGCGTGAGCCCGGCGAGATCCGGCTCGCCCTCGCGCGAGAGCGCGCGCAGAAATGCCGCGAACCTGCGCGTCGCGGCGTCGCGCGTGTGGAGGAAGCCCTCGACGGCTTCGGCCGGCGAGCGGCCGCCGGCTTCGTCGAGCGCGGTCTGGGCGAGCGCGCGGCGGGCCTGGGTGGCGTCCTCGCGGACCGCGAGCAGCGCCCAGCGCTGCATCCGCGAGCCGGCGCGCAGGTCCGTCAGCTGGGTCTCGAGCCAGTCGAGCCGCAGCTCGCCGCCGATGGCGAAGAAGACCTTGGCGACGTCGTCGAGCTCGCGGCCGGTCGCGGCGGCGACCGCGACCATGTCCGGCGAGTGCTCGAGCTCGCCGCTGAGGGCATGGGCGGTCGCGATCTCGGCCGGGACGCCCGCGCCCACGAGCCGGTCGACATCGGCCTGCCGGCGCGCCCGGCGCTCCTCGGTGCCGAGGCCCGGCAGCGCCTCGGTGAGCCGCTCGACGCCGTTGCGGCCGGCGGCGATCACCGTCGCGAGGTCGCCCTCGGGCTCCCAGGACAGGTACCAGCGCGTGGCGCTGTCCACGACCGCGTCGACCCCGGCCATCAGTTCCGCCTGGATCTCGGGCTCGACCCCCTCGAGCTTCTCGACCGCGTCCCAGCGCGCCGCCGCCCCGGTGACCGCGCGCGCGATCCGGTAGGCGCGCACGACGTCGGCGGCGTCGCAGCCGCGCTCGGCGACGACCTGCGAGACGAACGTCGGCCCGAGCGCGTTGACGACGGAGTTCGAGCTCGCCATGCACAGCAGCTGGCGCCGCAGCGGGTGCTCGGCGAGCAGGTGCGAGCAGCGCTCGATCACCGCCGGCGGGAAGTAGCCGTGCAGGTCGCGCTCCAGCCAGGGGTCGTCGATGAACTTCGACGCCTCCAGCGAGCGCGCCACCCAGCGCTTGGCGTAGGCGACCAGCACCGCGAGCTCCGGGCGCTCCATGCCGCGCCCCGCGCGCCGCCGCTCCGCGATCTCCTCGGAGTCCGGGAGGTTCTCCGAGGCGCGGTTGAGCAGCAGCCGCTCCTCCTCGAGCAGCCCCATCAGATCGTCGTAGGCGAACAGCCGCGCCGCCGAGCGCTCGACCTCCTGGCCGATGATCTGCGCCTGCAGGAAGGAGTCGTAGAGCACGTGGTCGACGACGTCCTGGGTGACCGCCTCCAGCAGCTCGTCGCGCTGCGGGCGCGTCATCTCGCCGCGCTGCTCGGCGAGCCCGAGCAGGATCTTGAGGTTGACCTCGTGATCGGAGCAGTCCACGCCGGCCGAGTTGTCGATGAAGTCGGCGTTGATGCGCCCGCCCTGCGCGGAGTACTCGACGCGCGCGCGGCGCGTGAAGCCGAGGTTGCCGCCCTCCCCCACGACCCGCGCCCGCAGCTCGCGCGCATCGACGCGGATCGCATCCGAGGAGCGGTCGTGGGCGTCGGCGTCGGTCTCGTCGGAGGCCTTGACGACCGTGCCGATGCCGCCGTTCCAGAGCAGGTCGACCGGCGCGCGCAGGATCGCGCGGATCAGGTCCGTCGGCGCCGCGCGCTCCTCGTCGGTGCCGAGCGCCTCGCGCGCCTGCGGCGTCAGCTCGATCGACTTCGCCGTGCGCGGGAACACGCCGCCGCCCTCGGAGATCTTGTCGCGGTCGTAGTCGTCCCATGAGGAGCCCGGGAGCTCGAACAGCCGCCGGCGCTCGGCGAACGAGGTGGCCGCGTCCGGCGAGGGGTCGATGAAGACGTGCCGGTGGTCGTAGGCGGCGACGAGCCGGATCTTGTCGCTCAGCAGCATCCCGTTGCCGAACACGTCGCCGGACATGTCGCCGATCCCGACGGCGGTGAACTCGTCCACGGCCGGATCCATGTCGAGCTCGCGGAAGTGGCGCTTGACGGACTCCCAGGCGCCGCGCGCGGTGATGCCGAGCTTCTTGTGGTCGTAGCCGACCGAGCCGCCGGAGGCGAACGCGTCGTCGAGCCAGAAGCCGTACTCGCGCGAGATCGCGTTGGCGGTGTCCGAGAACGTCGCGGTGCCCTTGTCGGCGGCGACCACCAGGTAGGTGTCGTCGCCGTCGAGCGCGCGCACCTGCGGCGGGTGCACGACCTCGCCGTCGACCAGGTTGTCGGTGACGTCCAGCAGCGAGCGGACGTAGGTCTTGTACTGGCGCTCGACCTCGGCCTTGAGCTCCTCGCGATCGGCCGGGACGCGCTTGATGATGAAGCCGCCCTTGGCGCCGGCGGGCACGATCACGGCGTTCTTGGTCAGCTGCGCCCGCATCAGGCCGTAGACCTCGGTGCGGTAGTCCATCCGGTCGCTCCAGCGGATCCCGCCGCGGGCGATCTGGCCGCCGCGCAGGTGGATGCCCTCCATCTCGGGCGAGTAGACGTAGATCTCGTACAGCGGCGACGGCTGCGGCATCGCGGGCACGTCGGCGGAGCGCAGCTTGAACGCGGTGGCGGCGCGGCCGTCCTTGAAGGCGCTCGTGCGCAGCGTCGCGTCGATCAGCGACAGCTGGTTGCGCAGGATGCGGTCGTGGTCGAGCGAGACGACGGCCTCGAGGTCGGCGAGGATCTCGTCGCGCAGGCCGGTCTCGGCGGCCTCGTCGCGCTCGCGCGCGGGGTCGAAGCGGGCCTCGAAGTAGCGCACGAGCTTGGCCGTCAGCGCGGAGTTGGCCACCAGCACGTCGTTCTGGTAGCCCTCGGTGAAGCGCGAGCCCACGCGCTGGCGGTACTTGCGGTAGGCGCGCAGGATCGCGAGCTGGCGGCGGTCGAGGCCGGCGGTGACGACGAGCCGGTTGAGCGGGTCGCTCTCGGCGTCGCCGCGCCAGACGGCCGCGATCACCTCGGCCACGCCGGGCCCGCGCGACTCGACGTCCAGCGGCGCGCCGTCGGGGCCGAGCACGCGGAACTCCTGCACCCAGACCTCGTCCTCCTCGCCGGTCAGGCGCGTGGAGAGCTCCTCCAGCACCCGCAGCCCGAGGTCCTCGAGCATCGGCATCGCCTGGGAGAGCTCGACCTTGGCGCCCTCCTTGTACAGGCACACGCGCGTCTGCTCGCCGAGCGGCTGCACCGAGACGACGTGCCCCTCCCCCGCCGCCAGGCGGCCGAAGCAGGCGATGTCGTGCGCGGCCGAGTCGACCGACGTGTAGCCCTTGTAGTGGCCCGGGAAGCGGTGCAGCCAGGCCTCCGCCAGCCGCCGGCCGGTCAGCGGGCCCTGGGTCGTGAGCAGCAGGTCGCGCAGCTCGTCGTCCCAGGTGCGCGAGAGCGCGATCACCTCGGCCTCGAGCGCGCGCAGCGCCAGCTCGGGCAGCTCGCCGGGCGCGTGGACGAGGAAGTGCACGCGCGAGCGGTCGCTCTCGTCGAGCACGTGGTGGGTCTCGACCTTGCTCGTGCCGAAGCGGCGCCGGAACAGGCCGCGCACGCGCTCGACCAGGGAGGCGTCGTAACGGTCGCGCGGCAGCGTCAGGATCAGCGACGCGTTGCGGCCGTCGACGTCGCGGCGGCCGAGCAGGCGCACCCGCTTGGTGCCCTCGAGCGCCAGCAGCGAGTTCAGCGCGCCGCGCAGGTCCTCCACGCGCGCGGCGAACAGCTCGTCCTTCGGGAACGTGTCGAACAGCGCGACGGCCGCCTTGTAGTCGTGCGAGCCCTCGATCAGCCCCAGGCCCTCCAGGCACTGGCGCAGCTTGCGGCCCAGCAGCGGCGTCTCGGAGGCGGGCTCGGCGTAGGCCTTGGTCGTGAACAGGCCGAGCAGGCGCGACATGCCGATGATCTCGCCGGCCTCGTCGACCCGGCGGACGCCGATGTAGTCCATGCGCTCGCGCCGGTGCACGGGCGCCGGGGCGTTGGACTTGTCGACCAGCAGCAGGTCGCCGTCGAGCGCGCTGCGGCGGATGTAGGGCGGCAGCTCGTCGAAGCTGACGCCGCCCGGCTTCGCGAACGCGGACTTCTCCTCGTCGGCGAGGATGCCCAGGCCCGAGCCGTGGACGAGCTTGATGCCCTCCTGGCTGAAGTCGTACTCGCGTGCGCCGAGGAAGACGAACTCGCCGCGCTGCAGCCAGGCGAGGAAGTCGACGACCTCCTCGACCTCGTCGGCCTCGTAGCGCGAGGCGCCCGCGCGGGCCAGCCGGGTCAGCGACGATGCGCGCTCGAGCATCGCCGGGAAGTCGCGCACGACCGCGCGCACGGCGGTGAGCGTCGCCCGGACGGCGTCCTCGAGCTCGGCCAGCTCGCCCTCGTCGAGCCGGCGGTCGAGGTCGTAGTGCATGACCGACTCGCGGTGCGCCGCGCCGCGCGGGTCGCGCACGGAGCGGATGCGCCCGGAGCCCTCGCGCTCCGTGGCGATGATCGGGTGCAGCATGCGCGACACGGCGATCCCGCGCGAGGCGAGCTCGCCCGAGACGGAGTCGACCAGGAACGGCAGGTCGTCGGTGTTGGTCTCCAGCACCGACCCCACCGGCTCGTAGCCGTGCTCGTCGCGCGTCGGGTTGAAGGCGCGCACGGCCATCGCGTCGCCGTCGCGGGCGCAGGCGAACTCGAACAGCGACCGGATCTCGGCGTACAGCGCCTCGGGGGCGATGCCCTCCGAGCTGTCGCCGCCGCCGAGGCGCCTCAGGTACGCGCGCGCGAACGCCCGGACCGCTGGTGCGCGGTCCGGGGGTTCCTGCTCGTCGATCAGCTCAAGCAGCCGTTCCTCCGGCCGAGAGCTCGCGATTGGGCGCGCGGAGCTCACGGCTCCCCATCATGCCGCTCCTCGGAGCGGAATGCACGGCGGGTGCTCAGCTGAGCCGCGCCTCCAGCTTCTCGAGCTGGCCGCGGACCTCGGCGGGCAGGTCGTCGCCGAACTTGGCGAGGTGCTCCTTGACCTGCTCGATCTCGGACTTGAGCTTGTCCTCGTCGACGGTCAGCAGCGCCTGCAGCGCGTCGTCGGAGAGGTCGAGGCCCGTCGTGTCGAGCTCGCCCGCGGCCGGCACGAGGCCGATCGGCGTCTCCACCGTCTCGCCCTCGCCGTTGCAGCGGCGGAAGACGTAGGCGAGCACGCGCGAGTTCTCGCCGAAGCCGGGCCAGAGGAACTTGCCGTCGTCGTCCTTGCGGAACCAGTTGACGTAGAAGACCTTCGGCAGCTGCGCGCCCTCGCGACGGCCGACCTTCAGCCAGTGCGCGAAGTAGTCGGCCATGTTGTAGCCGCAGAACGGCAGCATCGCGAACGGGTCGAAGCGCAGCGCGCCGACCGCGCCGGCGGCGGCCGCGGTGGTCTCCGAGCTCATCGTCGCGCCCATGAAGACGGCGTGCTCCCAGTCGAACGCCTCGCGCACGAGCGGCACGACGGTCGAGCGGCGGCCGCCGAACAGGAACGCGTCGATCGGCACGCCCTTGGGGTCCTCCCACTCGTCCGCGATCGAGGGGCACTGGGCGGCGGGGGTCGTGAAGCGGGCGTTCGGGTGCGCGGCGGTCTCGTCGGAGGCCGGCGACCAGTCGTTGCCGTGCCAGTCGACCGCGTGCGCCGGCGGCTCCTCCGTCATGCCCTCCCACCAGACGTCGCCGTCGTCGGTCTTCGCGCAGTTGGTGAAGACCGTGTTGGACGCCACCGTCTTCATGGCGTTGGGGTTGGTCGTGTAGCCCGTGCCGGGCGCGACGCCGAAGAAGCCGGC
>Ga0207708_10003679_pt1 | contig 11322 bp, 8 predicted proteins | sample KBSK5101metaG_FD_184340 | JGI IMG/M metagenome (GOLD analysis project Ga0207708, IMG submission 184340) | Corn, switchgrass and miscanthus rhizosphere microbial communities from Kellogg Biological Station, Michigan, USA - KBS K5-10-1 metaG... | ecosystem: Host-associated > Plants > Roots >...
AGCCGCGGCTGGTGGGCGCCGGCAAACGAGAGATACGGAGCCGTCGAGAGATAGACGCGGCCGTCGCGCGCGAGGACCCTGGCGCACTCGCGCAGGTAGAGCGGCGCGTCCGCCACGTGCTCGATGACGGCGTGAGACAGCACGAGATCGAAGGCGGCGTTGTCGAAGGGCAGCGCCATGCCGTCGGCGAGGGCGAAGTGCAGGTTGCCGATCCCGCGCTCGCGCGCCAGCCGCACGCCGGCGTCGCCGAAACGATCGATCGGATCGATCCCGACCACCTCACGCGCCTCTTCCGCGAGCGACAGCGGCATGCCGCCGCCGCCGCAGCCGGCGTCGAGGACGCGGCCTGCCACGCGCACGCCGGCGCGCTCCAGGAAGGCGATCACCTTCGCGCTCCGGTAATACTCGAAGAGCGCGTAATCGTATTCGGAACGGAACCGGCGGTCGGCGTGCGCCTTGATGGCGCGCTCGTCAATGGCGCGCACGCTTCTCGATCAAGGCTGCGGTATCGTGTCCGCCTGGCGTTTCCGCGACGTCGAACGTCATGATGACCCGCCAGCCCGGGTAGGCGGCGAGCACATCCTCGATCTGGGATCCCTCGTAGCCAATCTCGGGCGCGGTGTAGGTCAAAATATACCGCACATCGTCGCGCTGAAGCCGATCCGCGTAATTGCCGAACCCGTGCCCGATGAAGATCGGGCGGATGCGATTCTCGAGTGCGAGCCCGTTGGCGAGCTTGCCCTGGACCAGCGTGCCGGGCGGCAGGACCCGTCCGAGCGCACGCGAGGCCTCGTAGTTGTGCGAGGTCCGCCCCGCGGCCCACTGTGCGAATTGCACGAGGTCGGCGCTCATCAATACGGCGGCAAAGGCCAGCGCGACGGCCGGCCCGACCGTTCGGCGCGTCAGCCGCGGTCGCACTCGCGGCCAGGAGACGACCAGCGCCGCGGCCAGGAGCATCGCGCACGCTGCCGCGAGCCGCACCGGCCGCTTGACTTCGTAGAGGAACGCCAGGCGCGCGATCGGACCGCAGATCACGTACGCGCTGTAGACGAGCAACGGCGCCGCGACCAGCAGGCCGGCGCGGGGCGTCGAAGCGGCGGACTCCGGCAGGACGCGCCCGTCGGCGAGCACCATCGTCGCCAGCGCCACCGCCGCCGGAATCAGGAAGACGAACCGGCGCTCGTTGCCGACGTCGTGCAGCAGCATTTCCAGCGTGCCGACGACGACCCACGCCAGCAGCAGCCGCTCGGCGTCGCCCGCGCGCCGCCATCTCAGCGCGACCCCCCACGCGCCGGCCACGCCCAGGCAGAGCACCGCCCACATGCGCGTGAACGTGTCGTGCAGCACGGGGAACCACGTGACCCGATCGAACAGCGACTTGAGGTCGTAGGACGGTTTGCGCGTCACCGACATCTGCCAGTTGTAGAAGCGGTAGTCGCTCCAGTGCGGCAGCACGAAGACGATCAGGACGGCGGTCAGCGACAGCGCCAAACCGGCGAGCGTCCACATCGCCGCGCGACGCGGCCGGACCTGCTCTTGACCCTCGGTCCCGTGGCTTCCGCCTGCAGCCGGCAGCACAATCCGCGCGACGGCCACGAGGCCAAGCGCCGCGAGGTAGAACGCGGCCGCGGCCTTGGTGAAAAACGCCAGCGTCGCCATCAGGCCGGCCGCCGCGCCCCACGCCGGCTCCCGCTCCGCGCGCGCCGAGCAGTACCACGACGTGACGATGAAGGCCGTCATCAGCGCCTCCATGATCGCGGCACGGTCGTACATCACGTAGACGTAGTTGGTCGCCAGGAGCCCCCCGGCGATCAGCCCGGCGGTGGTGCCGGCGATGCGGCGCAGGCCCAGCGCGAGCAGCAGGACCGAGAGGACGCCGGCCGCTTCCGACACCAGCCGCGCCTGCCGCACGCCGACGCCGAAGGCCGCGAACGAGACGTACTCCAACGCAGTGAACACCGGAGCGATGAACACAGGGTTCCATTCGTCGAGCCGCCACTGCCCGAAGAGCGCCTTGTTGCGCGCGTTGTGGACCCAGGCGCCTTCGTCGTGCCACACCACGCCGACCGTCGTCCGCCACGGCGGATCCGCCGCGGGGAACACGCCGCGCAGCACGATCGCAATGAGGACGACGGCGGTCAGCGCGACGCCGAACTGGCGCGGCGTCATGGTCGGTTGCGCCGCCATGCTTCGAAGCCGTCGATGGCCGGGATCGGGTGGTAGTGGCCGCGCAGCCAGCCGTCGAGCGCCTGCTGCGAGTGGAAGAACGGCGCCGAGTCCTGCACGTCGGGCGACCAGTCGTGCTGCTGCAGGATCACCATCGCCGGCTCAGTCCGTTGGAGATCCGCAAGGAGCCCGACGACGCCGTACCGCGAGTCCTCGTGATTGAAGTCGAGGATCACCGGCCGGCTCCAGAAGAACCGCGAGGCGCTCCGCCGATCGGCGTAGACGTAGGCGCCCGCCGAGAATCCGAACACGTAGACGGTATCGGCGCTCGACGTGGTCGACGCGAGAAGGGCGCCCAGATCCAGGTTGTCGAGCGCCGAGTACTTGTCGGCTTCACGCGCGCCGCCGTAGCGCGACAAGTAGGCGCGGCGATCGAGGCGTCCGAGGACATACTGCGTGTCGTGCCAGACGGTCGCGGCGAGCTTGGGGAACGGATCGCTTCCGGCCCGCCAGACGCCAATCGCGATCAGGGCGATCAGGCCGGCGCGGAGGAGCCGCGGCAGCGGCGCGAGGCCGACGGTCAGGCCGATGCCGGCGGCCAGCGCGAGCGCCGGGGCCGCCTGCAGGAAGTACTGTGGCAGGCCGCGCGATCCGTTGATCGCGATCGACAGGCAGGCCGCCGCCGTCCACGCGACGGGCAGCCACAGGGTTCGCTGCGCCCGGCCGCGCGCGAGCAGCACGAGGCAGCCGAAGCCGCCGACGAACCACAGCGCGTCGACACGGGCATGCCCGACCGGGAAGCGGATCAGATAGCCCACCATGTCCCAGCGGCTCGCGTACGTCTCCCCCGAGTAGCGCACGTTGTAGGCAATGGTCGCCTGGTAGAGATCGTTCAGCGCGCCGCCAGACCAGAAGATCACGAACAGGACCACCGGCACGATCGCCGCGCCGGCGAGGATCCACGCGATCTCGAGCAGCGTGAGGCCGCTCGTCAGAGCCAGCGCGGCCAGGACGACGAGGCCGTACAGCCCCGCGTTGTACTTCAGCGCGAACGCGACGCCGATCAGCAACCCTGCCGCGAGGAGCCCGACGGTAGCACCCTGCGCACCGCGAGCACCCTTGGCACCAGCACCTTCAACGCCATGGGCACCTCTAGCACCCGTAGCACCGAGAGCAAGGGCGATAGCCCCCGTCACCGCCAGCGCGATGAATGTCTCGCACTGCGCGCGGACGCGCACGCCGCCGTAGCGGGCAAAGCTGGGATCCGACAGCAACAGGAAGATCACCGCGGAGACGCCGCCGGCGATCGGACCCGCGAGCAACGTCCCCAGCCGCCAGAGCAGCATCGCGACCGCGGCGGCGGCCGCGAGATCGGCGGCCGGGACGATGACGTCGCGATGCGAGATGGCGCGCAGCGCCGCGTAGACGTAGTGGATGCCCGGCGGCTTCTGATCCCACGCGTCACGGTAGGCCAGCTCGCCGTGCAGAATCCGGTCGCCGACATACGCGTAGAGTCCCTGGTCGGGTCCCATCGGCTGCGCCAGCGACGGCACGCGGAGGATCAGCAGCGCGGCGGCGATCGCCAGCAGCAGGCGTGTGGGCATTCAGGGGATAGGACAGCCGAAACTGCTTGAATTATAGTGCTTGGCGAGCCTGATGCCTTGCCCGAGCGCCCCGCCACCGCCGCCACGCTCTCGCTCGTGGTGCCGACCTACAACGAACGCGATCGATTGCCAGAGCTGGTGCGCACCATTGCCGACGCCTTCGCCGCCGGCGGCCTGCACGGCGAGCTGGTGATCGTCGACGACAACTCGCCCGACGGCACCGGCCCGCTGGCCGACGAGCTGGCCGCGCACTACCCGATCACCGTCGTGCACCGTCCCGGCAAGCTCGGACTGGGCACCGCGGTCATCGACGGGTTCAGCGCCTCGCGGTCGCGCCTCGTCGGCGTCATCGACGCGGACCTCAGTCATCCGCCGGAGCTGGTGCCGCGCATGGTCGACGTGCTGCTGCGCGAGCAGGCCGACGTGGTCATCGGCAGCCGCTACGTGCCCGGCGGCGGCACCCGGAACTGGGAGCTGTCGCGCGTGCTGATGTCGAAGTTTGCCTGCCTGCTGGCGCGCGGACTGACCCCGGTGCGCGACGCCACGTCCGGGTTCTTCGTCATGAAGCGCGAGCTCGCCGAGGGAGTGACAATCTCGGCGGGGGGGTTCAAGATCTGCCTCGAGCTGCTGATCCGCAGCGCGCCGGCGAAAGTGATCGAAGTGCCCTACGTCTTCACCGGACGCACGGCGGGCGAGAGCAAGATGAACCTGAACGAAGCGCTCGGCTATCTCACGCAGTTGCGCGATCTCCACGCCTACCGGCGGACGCACGCACTCGCCAGGCCGCGTCATCTCGTCATGCGCTGAGCCGGCGGCGCCGCGGCGGCGACCCGCTCAGCTCGCGGTCGTGACCGACTTGGGTGAGGGGCGCGGCGGGTCGGGAATCCGCGCGCCGAAAATCGTGCGTGTCGCGATCTGGCCGAAGATCGACGGCTTGGTCGTGGCCAGCTTGAACACGTCGCCCAGGCGGCTGGCGATGTACTTCGGCCGTATGAAGAAGCGGCGCTTGGCGCGGTTGATCGCGTCCATCACCACCTGCTCGTCGAGCCCGTTGCCGCGCAGCAGGTAGTAGGAGTACTCCATCCGCGACCAGTCTTCCTCGACCAGCAGCCCCTCGCGCACGACCTTGTTGTACAGCTCGGTGCCGGGATAGGGCACCGCCGGGTAGAAGTTCGCGAAGTCGGGGTTGAGCGCGATCGCGTAGTCGATCGTGTGATGGATCGAGTCGAGCGTCTCGCCGGGGTAGCCGAAGATGAAGAAGGCGAACGAACGGATGCCGGCGGCGCGCATGTTGTCGATCGCCGTCTGGATCTTCGGCCGCTCCAGACGCTTGACCATGTCCTTGCGGATGTCCTCGGACTCGGTCTCGATCCCCATCGCCAGCATCCAGCACCCGGCCTTGCGCAGGCGGTGCACGAACGCCGGGTCGGTCAGGTTGTCGGCGCGCGCGTTGCCGAACCACTGGATCGGCAGGTTGCGCGCGATGAGCTCGTCGCAGAACGCGGTGAAGGACTTGACGTTGAGCGTGACGGTGTCGCCCCAGAGATAGAAGAAGTCGATCCCGAACTCGCGGTAGCCGCGCTCGATCTCGTCGACGATCGCCTTGGCGCTGCGCTCGCGGAACTTGTGCCCCTGGTGGATCGGCGCGACGCAGAAGTCGCACGAATACGGGCAGCCGCGGCTGGTTTCGACGATGGTGTAGGGACGGTTGACCAGGGGCAGGCTGTAGGAGCGCAGCGGCACGAGGTCCCACGCCGGATACGGCATCTGCAGGAAGCCGGCGAACTGCCCCTGTGCGGTGTGCGGAACGATCGCGCCACCTGCCCCGAGCCCCGTCGAGGGGTTCCGGCGCCACGTCAGGCTGGGGATGGCGCCGAGCTGATCGAGCGACTCGAGCTGCGCCAGCTGCACCGCCGCGTCTTCCGGCTCGCCGACGAACATGCCGTCCACCGACGGCGCCCGCTGCATCGACGCCGCCGGCGTCGTCGACGCGTGCGGCCCGAAGCAGAACATCGGCGCCCCGAAGCGGGCCTTGAGCCGCGCCATGGCGTCGACATCCGCGTCGAGCGTCGGCGTCGTGCTCGGGAACAGGATCAGCGTCGGCTCGAACGACTCGCGATCGAGCTGCGCGATGAGATCGCCCGCGTCGCGCCGCTGCGCCGTGAGATCGACCAGGCGCACGTCGCAGCCCGCATCGCGCAGCAGCGAGGCGATGAGCGCGAGCGTGTAAGGGGGCTTGGTCGTGCCGAGGACCTCTTCACGCTCCTGGCAACGCCCCTGGCGCGTGAAGGCGATGCCGTTCACGAGCGGCGGATTGACGAGCAGGGTCCGGCGGCCCAGCCGCTCCGGCGACGACATCAGCTGTGCACCGGCGTCAGCGGAATCGCGCGCCGCTTCGGCAGATCGGCCGTGGCGACGGCCGGCCGCGGTGAGAGCTCCACCTTGCAGCACCGCCGGCACACCGGGAAGATCCCGTGTTCGAGCAGGCGGCGGCGCATCTCCACGTACTTCTCGCCGTTCCAGATCTCCTCGAGCGACTGCTGCGTCAGGTCGCCCACTTCCACGCGGATGAACGGGCAGAAGTACACCTTGCCGGAGAACGACACGCGAGCATGCAGGAACGGATAGAGGCAGCGGCCGTCGAGCTTCGTGCCCGGCGTGTAGTAGCTGTCCATCAGCGGCGCGTGGACCTTCGGTCTGAAGTCGAACAGGATGTTCTTCTCGCGGCAGCGCGCGGCGAGCGCCGCCACCTTCGCGCGCACTTGCGCGACGTCGAGCCCCGGATCCGGCGTGACGAACGTGGCGATGGCGGACGCGTCGGCAGCGCCGATGATCCTGACGGTCTCGGCGACCTCCTCGGGGGTGCTGAACATCAAATGGTTGAGGCCGATCGCGTCCACGCCCAGCTCTTCGGCCACCTCGACCATCCGATCGAGCGCCTCGAGGCTTTGATGCGCGACGGTGGTGTTGATGCCGACGCGGAGGGGCGCGCCGCGGCGCCGGGCGGCCTCCTGCAGCCGCTTCAACCCTTCCGTCGTCCGCTCAAACGTGCCCTTCAGTCCGCGCGCCGCATCGTGCAGGTCCTTCGGACCGTCGATCGACACGCTGATGTGCTTGAGGAAGCCCTGCGCCGCAAGCTCGGCCAGCGCGTCGGCGCGCTCCTCGGTGATGATCGTCCCGTTGGTCGTGAGGTAACCGCAGGCGTACCCCTTCTCGCGGAAGAGATTCAGCACGGACAAGATGTCCTTGCGCATGAAGATCTCGCCGCCGGTCAGGTTGATCTGGAAGTCCTTCTGTTGTGGAAACGCCTTGGCGAGCGCCTCCAGCGTCAGCTCCTGGCGCCATTGGCCTTCGATATTGAGCAGATCCCCGACGTAGCAGAACTCGCAGTGCAGGTTGCACCGCATCGTGGCCTCGTAGACCGCTCCCATCGGGAGCCGATCGGCGCGGCCGGTGCCTTCCTCGATGAAGTGCTGGATCCGCTCCTCGTAGCGGCGCCGGCGATAGCGCGCCCAGGCATGGCGGGCCGCCGGCACTGCGCGTGCCGTGGTCTTCAGGCGGTCGCCTAGTTTGCGAATCAGGACCATCGATGTGTCAGATCTCCCTCGGGCGCCAGCGCCGACGAGCGCTGGCGGCCTCGGGACCCCGGGCTTGTACTGGAAGGCTCAGCGTGTCGCTGGGACCTCTCATTGTAGCGTTTCGAAACGCTCCGCGCCAACCTCAATCGGCCGTTACCGCCGAGCTGGCGGCGGCTCCTGTGGTACTTCCATATCGGTCGCAACGATCTCGCCCGCCATCTCGACGCTGTCGGCCGCGCGGGTGGCCCCCGCCGGCGCGACGCCGAGTCGCCGCCGCAGGAGCGCCAGGCGCGCCAGTTCCTCCGGGTGGAAGAAACCGGTGACCGCCAGCAGCGCCGCAAAGACTACGACCACCGTGGCGCCCCGGGTGAACACGTCCGGCAGGTGCGCCATCACGGATCGCGGATCGACCGGCAGGCGAACGGCGGGCAGCATCCGTGCGGCCAGGCACGCCACCGCGGCCGAGCTGCAGGCGCGCGCGATACGTCCCCACTCGTAGGCGATCGGATAGAACCGCTGCGACAGCCGCAGGCCGAGCGCCGCCTGCACTGCGTAGGCCGCGCCGTTGGCCCAGGCGGCGCCGACGATGCCAAACCGGGGAATCAACAGCAGGTTGAGCCCGATGTTGGTCGCGGCCGCGGCGATGGTCGCGACGGGATAGTACTGCGTCCGCTTCGTGATGTTGAGCCCGATCGACGTCAGCAGGTAGATCCCCTGCAGGAACACGCCGATCGACGTCCACGCGATGACCGTCGCCACGTCGCGCCAGCGTGGATCGTCTGGCGCCAGCAGCCGGCCGTGGAGCATCGCGGCCGCGGCGTCGCGACCGACCGCCGACAGGCCGGCCGTCAGCAGCGCGAGCACCGCGACGCCGTACGTCGTCACCACTCGAAACACGCGCGGCGCGTCCGGCTCGCGAACGGTCGAGTAGTAGAACGGCGCCCAGGCCGACTCGAACGCGCTGAGGAAGAGCTTCTGCGTCAGCCCGAACGACACGGCCATGCCGTAGATCCCGACCTCCGTCAGCGTGGTGAAGAACGGCAGGATGAACTTGTCGCCGACCGCCGTGACCTGCTGCGCCGCCGCGTGCGGCACTCGCGGAAGCCCGAACACGAGCGTCTCGCGCAGCAGCGCGGGCGAAAACATCGGGCGGATCAGCGGCGCGAACCAGCGCGCGAGCGCGGCCATGATCGCCAGCGTGACGAGCAGGTCGGCGAGGTACAGCCCGGTGACGCCGAGATCGAGCCGCGTGACCAGCACCAGCCGGACGACGATCGTCAGCACCGAGCGGGCGAGCGTCAACAGGCTGAACGTCCTGGTCCGCTGCTCCATGCGCAGCACGTGGAACGGAATGAAGGTGAACCCGATGGCGAAGGTATTGAGCAGCATCAGCCGCAGCGGCGTCGCGTAGATGCTGTGTCCGAGCAGGGACGCGGACAGCGACGGCGAGGCGACGAGCAGCGCCGCCAGCACGCCGCCGTCGAGTGCGAGCAGGAAGAAGAAGATCGTGCTGGCCAGCCGCTTCCGCTCGCCCTCGTCAGCGGCTTCGTAGTAGAAGCGCATGAACGAGCCGTCGAGGCCGAAGCGGAAGACGATCTTGGCGAGCACCTCGAGTCCGCCGAGGACGCTGATCACGCCGTAGTCGGCGGCGCTGAAGTAGGTGACGTAGACGCCGAGGAGGAAGAAGTTGACGATCGAGACGGCGACGTCGCCGAGGCCGTAGACGGTGATGTTCTTCGAGAGTTCGCGGACCTTCGAGAACAACGCGCGCGCTCAGGCCTTGCGGAACGTGAGCAGGTTCATGAAGCACCAGCCGGGAATCGGGATGAGGCGCGTGAGCGCGCGGTGCAGCGGCGCGAGCGCGCGGGGGTTCCTGCGAATCAGGTGCGTGAGGACCGGCACGGTCGGGAAGATGCCGCGCCGGGCGGCGAGCGTGAATCCGGCGGCGCGCGCCAGCCGCAGGTACTCGGCGACGGGACGATCGCCCGGATGCTTGAACTCGGATGCGGTGCGGATGAGCCGCCCGAGCAGCAGGAAGTGTATGCGCGACTGCAGGTGCGCCAGGTTCGGCACCGAGACCAGCAGCTCGCCGCCCGGCCGCAGCACGCGATGGAGCTCGGCGAACGCGCGCGGCTGCTCCTCGTATTGCAGGTGCTCGAGCACGTCCAGGCACAGCGTCCGATCGAACGTGCCCGCCTCGAACGGCAGCGCCGTCACCGATCCGTGCCGCACGCGCGCGGAGGCGTAGTTGGCGTCGACGCCAGTGATGGCCAGCCGCTCGGCGTACTCCTCGACGATGACCCCCTCACCGCAGCCCGCGTCGAGCACGCGCGTCTCCGGCGGCAGCGCGTCGAGATAGCGCCGCACCGCGGTCAGCTTCGCGATGTAGGTCGGGTAGTACTCCCAGGACGGATCGGGAGTGCGGTGATAGTCGCCGCGCGAGGCGTACTCGCCGCGGCGGACCATCTGCGGGCTGGGCATCGGCTGAATTGTAACGGGTTCTAAGGGTACCAGGGGTTTCTTAGAACCTTAGAACCCCGAGAGCGCTCAGTGCCCGCCCGGGCCGCCGCCACCAGGTGGACGGACGACGGTCGGCTGATACGGGTTCGGAACGCCGCCCTGGCCGGCCGGCGGAATCACCATGCCGGGGCGCGGCGCGGTCATCGGACCCTGCGCGGCCGGCGGCTGTCCGTTGCCCGGGTTGAAGCCTCCGGGCGGCACCAGGTTGGCCGGGTTCACGACGACCTGGTTGTTGTTGTTGCCGTTCGGGTTGAACGGCATCGGCTGCCCCTGCATCATCGGCTGCGGCTGCGGCATGACCGGCTGCGCCGGCATCGTCACACCGACCACCGGCTCGTCGCTGTCATCGACCACCGGCATCGGCGGGCGCTGGAAGGTCGGCGGCGGGGCCGACGCGCTCATCGGCGACGCGGCCGGCGCCTTGCTCGTGGCCATGATCGTGATGCGATCGTAGGCCGCGGCGTTGGCGACGGCGACTGCACGCGGCGCCGCGATGTAGCCGCTGGCCGAGCGAAGCAGGATGTCGAGGGCGTCCCTCTCGGGCGTGTCGATCAGCTGCAGCGTCATCGACGGGCCGTTGAGCTTCTCGGCGTTGATAATTCGGGTCTGGCCGACGCGCGCCCATTCCTGCAGGATCTGCCGGAGGGGGACGTCTTCAGCGATGAGCGTGACCCGCCCATCCTTCATCGTCAGCTTGAGGCCGCCCGCAAAAGCGGGGGTGGCGAGGCCAACGGCCAAGGCCGCCAGAAGCGCGCAGCGCAGGAAGTTCTTTTTCATTGTGTTGGCTCGCCTTCGAGTATACGCCTCTTAGGACGCTCGTGCGAGCACAACAGCCGGGTATGGCCCCGCTCGACCCGCTCCGCTCGCTCGCGGCAGGTCAGGCGAGCTTGGTCACCCAGAGGGGGGAGTCTTTTCGCGGTAAGTCACAGGAACGGCAGACTTCCGGGCCGCCGCTTTCGAGGTGCTCGCGGCGGACCGCGCGGTAGGCGTCCGAGTTCCAGATCTCCTTGATCGACTGGGTGTTCAGGTCGCCGAGGATGGTCTTGCCGTCGAAATCCGCACAGCACAGGGAGACCCGGCCGTCCCAGAGCGCGGTGAAGGTCAGCCAGGGGCGGTAGCAGGGGTAGCTGACGTCGGACTCGTGGTTGAGCGTCCCGCCCCAGTTGTGCAGCTCGGTGATGTGAATCTTATCGGCGACCTGGCGCCAGTGCTCGATGAACGCCTGCTCGTCGACCGAGTTGTTCTGGCGGACGAACGACAGGATCAGCTTCGGGTGCCGCTTGCCGAGCTCGGCGCGGATACGGACGAGCCGCTCGACGTTGGCGATGACCTTGTCGTAATTGAGGCCGATGCGCGTCTGCTCGAAGACGTCCTTGCCGCCGGCGTCGACGCTGATGTTGATGGCGTCGAGCCCGGCTTCAATCATCCCGCGCGCGATCTTCTCGGTGATCAGC
>Ga0207708_10003680_pt1 | contig 11321 bp, 10 predicted proteins | sample KBSK5101metaG_FD_184340 | JGI IMG/M metagenome (GOLD analysis project Ga0207708, IMG submission 184340) | Corn, switchgrass and miscanthus rhizosphere microbial communities from Kellogg Biological Station, Michigan, USA - KBS K5-10-1 metaG... | ecosystem: Host-associated > Plants > Roots >...
CCGCCCCCCGGCCGTCCGCCTCCACCGCCCCCGCCCCCGCGTCCCTGCGACAGCACTGGTGTCGCGAGAGCGATGACGAGACTGAGAATCGACGCGGCGACGAACACAATCCGGGTCTTGCTGGTCACGGGGCACCTCACGAGGATGAAGTCCTCGTTGCAATGGGAATACCAATGGTGCGGCCGTAAATGGCCGCCATTCGCGCGAAACCCGGTGTCATTCGAACGAGACACCGCCCTGATCTCAGATCGCTCCAGAGCTATGGTCTAGAATCCTCTGGCCGCTGGTGGCTGTGACGCCAGAGCTGAGGAGGACGACAACATGCGATGCGCACGTCTCGTGGCTATCTTCATCGGCCTTGCCCTGTTTGCGGACACCGCTCGCGCGCACCACAGTCAGGCCGGGATTTTCGAGTCAACGAAGACGATCGAAATCACCGGCGTGATCGAGTCCGTGTCATGGCGCAACCCTCATGGACAAATCCTGCTGTCCGTCACAGACGAGGCGGGCAAGAAGACGGTGTGGGACGCGGAAACGGCCTCGGTGAGCATCCTGCGGAACCGCGGCGCCGACGGCAGCTCGATTCGCGTCGGCGATCGCGTGACGATCGCCGGCTCACCGTCGAGCCGCAACCGCCCCGAGATACTGGCCCGCAGCGTGCTGCTGCCGACCGGCTATGAATTCACGTTCGGCTCGCCCAACGCCTACTTCCCGGCCGGCAAGGCGGGGCGCGTCATCGGCCGCGCCAAGATCGAGGGCGACGTCGCCGCCGCGACGAAGCGCGCCGACGGCCTCTTCCGCGTGTGGTCCACGAACATGAGCGACCCGGCCGCCTTCCCCATGTTCAAGGGCGGCTACCCGCTGACGGCCGCCGGCAAGGCCGGACTCGCGAAGTGGAACCCGCGGAACAACGTGCTCCTGAAGTGCGGCACGAAGGGGACGCCGCTGATCATGATCTCCCCGCTGCCGATGGAGTTCGTCAAGGACGGCGACAAGATCGTCATGCGCCTCGAAGAGTACGACACGGTGCGCACCATCCACATGAATCCGAAGGCGGTGGCGCCGGCCGCGCATACGCTGTTCGGCTTCTCTCGCGGCCGCTGGGACGGCACCACGCTCGTCGTGGAAACGGACCATATCGCCGCCGGCTACTTCGATCACGAAGGAACACCGCAAAGCGACCAGGTCAAGACGGTGGAACGTTTCACCCCCAGCGCGGACTACAGCCGGATTGACTACACGTTGACCACCACCGACCCGGTGAACTTCGAACGAACGTTCACGTTGACGCGGTACTTCGTCTGGAAGCCGGAGAACTCTGTACACAAGTACGAATGCCTGGATCGGTTCTGAGCCCGACCACAGCGCGGCTCCTGCAGCCGCTGATCCTGGCGCTGGCGATCGTCGCTGCCTATTGGAGCGGCCTGCACGCCCCGTTTCAGTTCGACGACGCCGCCGCCATCGTCGAGAACGTCGCGATTCGCCACTGGTGGCCGTTCGCACGAGAACTCCCGGCCGCCACGCAAGTGGCCGGCCGGCCGGTCGTCGCGCTCTCGTACGCGCTCAACTTTCAGTGGGCTGGCCTCGACCCCTTCGGCTATCGGGTCGTCAACCTCCTCATTCATTTCGCGTGCGCGTGGCTGCTGTATGCGCTGGCGCGGGAGGCCCTCTCTCGGGCGCACGGCCCGAATCATGCGGAGCGAATCGCGGCGGCCATTGCCGTGCTGTGGGCGGTCCACCCGCTGAACGTCGGCACGATTACCTACGTGTCGGCCCGATCCGAGGCGCTGGTGTCCGCGGCTTACTTGAGCGTGCTCTACGCGTCTCTCCGAGCTCACGGTGCGACGCACCAGCGGGCATGGAGCGCGTTCGCGATCGCCGCCTGCGCGATCGGGATGGCCACCAAGGAAACGATGGTAACGGCTCCGCTGCTGGTCGTGTTCTTCGACCGTGCCTTCTACTATTCGTCGTTCCGCGAGGCGATTCGGGACCGACACAGACTGTATCTCGCCCTTGGCGCCACCTGGGTCGTGCTGGTCGCGGTGTCCTGGTCGGCTCCACGAGCGGCCTCGGCCGGATTCAACGTCGGAGTCTCACCCTGGACGTACTTGCTGAACCAGGGACCGGTGCTCACGGACTACTTGCGGACCGCGGTCTGGCCCGACCGCTTCGTCTTCACGTATGGCGAACCCGTGCCACTGGATTTCCTCAGCGCCGCACCCTTCCTCGCGCTGATCGTGCTGCTCCTCGCCGCAACCGCCTGGGCCTGGTGGCGGCAGCCGTCGATCGGCGTGCTCGGCGTCGCGTTCTTCCTGGTTCTGGCACCGACCTCGACGTTGGTTCCGATCGCCACCGAAGTGGGAGCCGAGCGCCGGATGTACCTGCCGCTCGCGGCCCTGATCACCCTCATCGTGATCGCGTTCGCCAGGCTTCCCAGGTTCAAGACCGTGAGCGTCGCGATCGTGTCGATTGTGCTGATCGCCCTGACCTCGCGCCGGAACGCCGAGTATTTGACCAGCGAGGCGCTGTGGCGAAGCACGGTCTCGCATTGGCCTTCCGCGGTCGCGCATCGAAACCTTGGGACGTCACTGAAGCTGGCCGGCAAACGGGACGAGGCGCTCGAGCAGTTCAGGATTGCCGCGCAGGAGCGCCCCGAGGTTCGCCGGATCGTTGGCCAGGAACTGTTCGAGCTCGGTCGCTTTGCCGAAGCCGTCGACGAGCTCCGATTCTTTCTGGCCACCGCCGATCCGGGCAGTGATGGCACGCGGGACGCCCGCCTCCTCCTGGGACGATCGCTGGCGTCCCTGGCGCGCACTGGGGAGGCCGCCAATGAATTCGACACGATCGTCCGGGCGCGTCCAAACGATCTCGCCGCACTACGCGCTCTGGCCGATGCCCGTCTTGACCTTCGCGAATTCGACCAGGCCGTCGCCACGTATCGCCGCTATCTCGGAGGGCAGCCCACCGATACGAACGCGGTGATCAATCTGGGAATCGCCCTGCTGTCGCGGGGCGACACGTCACAGGCCGTCCAGACGCTGACGCATGCGACGCAGCTGGATCCGGCCAGTCAGAAGGCGCACCTCAACCTGGCAGTGGCCTTGGCACAACAAGGGGCCCTGGCCGATGCGGCTGAACACGCGTCACGAGCCGTGGACCTGGCGCCGAACGACGGCAGGGCGCGCGACTTGCTCGCGCAACTTCGCAAGTCTTCGAACTAAGGGCGACCGCTCACCTGCACGTCGGTGTCGGACCAGCCGACGACGATGTAGGACGGCGTGGCGTCTGGAATCTGCGGCACGCGCACCCGGTAGGTGCCGGGCGTGACGGCGGGAAACTCGAACGAGCCGTCTTTCCGCACCCGCGCCTCGAGCGTGCCGATCACGCGGCCCGTCAACTCGACCCGCGCGTCCGCCAGGGTCGCGGCCGGAACACCGACGATCCGACCACGCACGCGCGGGAGCTGTGCGGGAGCAGCAATCGTCACCACCACCCCCGAGATGTCCTCCGCGCCGATGACGAGTCCATTGGTGACGTCCCGTTGACCGACGCGAACCGAGCGCAGCGAATAGCCTGGCGGCAGGCCGGCCGGCGCCACCGCATGGCGGGCTGGCTGGAGCTGCACGCGGAACGTTCCGTCGCTCTCGATGCGCGCCGCCACGTAGCTCGTGTCGGTGGAGAAACCGAGCGATGAGTACGGAAGCGGGCCGACCGGTACGACGACACGTCCGCTGATCGTGCGGAGCGCCGGCCGAACCAGATCGACGCGCGTATCGGCCTCCCCCACCGTGAACGCCCGCGACGACATGCCGGGAGGCTCGGGAAACAGACTCAAGAGGTACGACCCTTTCGGCAGGTGGCCGAAGGTGAAGCTTCCGTCGGCCCCGACCGGCGTCTCGATCAGCTCGGCGAGCTCCAGCCCGGACAGGACGGCCCTCTCTGGGCCGGTGGGAGGGATGTTCACGCGTCCACTGATGCGGCCGCCGGGGGGCATCCGCACGGTGAAGTCGATGCCCTCGGCCGGCGCCCCCGGACCGACGGTCACGACGGTGGCCGCGTCGAGGCTCGTCGTATCCGGGTAGAAGGTCGAGTAGCCGAAGACGGTCGCGACGATGAAATAGCGGCCCGGCTCGAGATTGGCCAGACGGTAGCGTCCGTTGGCGTCGGTGAGCGCGGTGCTCGCCGGCCCCCGGGCCGAGTAGTAGTTCTGACCGTCGGACGGCCGGATGTTCGGCGGCGGGGCCGGCACCGCCGCAATCCGGATTGCCGCGGCGGGGCTCCCCTCGGGTGTCTGAAGTCTGCCGAGCACCACGCCGGGACGGGGAGTCGTGGCTGCCGCACCCTGCAGCAGCAACATCAACGAGAGAATCGCGTGCACCATGAGTCCGCTGCTAATCCTAATGCCCGAATCGCGTTCGGGTCGAGCGACGTTGAATCACGCGCGGCCAATCGCGATGTTGGTGGCGAGCGGAAGCTGGAACATGCCGTTCGTCGTGCCCCGTGCAATGAGGTCCTGACTCTCGGCGGCGACCTGGCCGGCGAGCTCGCCGCGCTCCGCCTCGCTCATCGCCCTTCCCTTCTCGCTCATGCCGATCACCGCCATCGCGTTCAGACGGGCGAACAACGTGCCATCAGCGAACTGCACGTCGTGGGCGTGCGTGTCCACGGTGACGTCGCTGAAACCGGCGCCCGTCAACAGCGCTTTCAACGCGTTCGCATCCCCGAAGCTGTGGCGCGAGTCGGCGATTCGTCCGACGTGCCGCTCGGCCACCGCGTTCAGTTCGACCACCTGTGGCAGATCGTCGAGCGGGCGCCACGTCGCGATGGCCGCACGGCCGCCCGGTGCAAGCACCCGCCGCATCTCGCGGACAGCGGCGGGCTTGTCAGGGATGAACTGCAGCCCTTGATGGCAGGTCAGCACCGTGAACGACTCGGCGGCGCCCACGGGAAGCGACATCGCGTTCCCCTCCCGCCAGTCGATCGACGAATCGACGCGCTGTGCCACGGCGAGCATCGCCGGCGCGACGTCGACACCGACGACTCGCGTGCCGGCGCCAAGCCGCTCGCGCGCGAGGCGGGCCACGATGCCGGTGCCGCACGCGACGTCGATGACGCTGTCGCCGTCCCTCAACGCCACGCGCGCCAGCAGCTGCTCGGCGAACGGCCGGAAGAGCGGCGCCACCAGCAGGCGCTCGTACATTTCCGTAAAGGTCGTGGCCACGAAGAGTTGCGCCTCTGACATCCGCCCTCCTCTACCCCGTGCCGCCGTTCGCGGCGGCTTCTCCTGTTGACATTCTAGAGAAGATGACGGACATTCCTCTTGAATGCCTACAGAAGTCCTTCAGGGTACGCTCGATCTCATGGTACTGCGCACCCTCGACGCGATGGGGACGCAGCACGGGTTCGGACTCGCCAAACGCATCCTCCAGGTGTCGGAGGGGCTCCTCGACCTCAATCAGGGCACGCTCTACCCCGCGCTCCTCCGGCTGGAGCAGCGGCGGTGGATCAAATCCCGCTGGGGCCTCTCGGACAACAACCGGAGGGCGAAGTTCTACGAGCTCACGCCCCTCGGACGCCGGCAGATTCGCGAGGAAACCGCGAGCTGGGAGCTGACCGTCGCGTTGATGGCCAAATTCCTGGCCAAGCCGGCGGGCGAGCCGTGATCTGGCGGCGCGTCGTCGATCTCTTCCGCCGGCGCCGGCTCGACGCGGATCTGGACGCGCAGCTCGCCTACCATCTCGACGCGCTCGAAGCTGAGTACCGCGCCACGGGGCTGGCGCCCGACGACGCCCGCGCCGCCGCTCGCCGGGCGATGGGCGGCCTCACGCAGGTGAAGGACGAGTATCGCGATCAGCTCCGGATCCCGATCGTCGACACGATCCGCCAGGACGCCCGGTATGCCCTTCGCGCCATGCGCCACAACGTCACCTTCACCCTGGTGGCCGTGTCGACGCTGGCCATCGGGATCGGCGCGAACACGGCGGTGTTCAGCGTGGTCAACAGCGTCCTGCTCAAACCGTTGTCGTATCCGCGCGCCGACGATCTGGTAGCGCTGCGGCTTACCGCGCCCGGCGCGCCAGGGTTGGCGGACGGGCTGCGTCTCTCCCCGTCGATGTATCGCACGTTCGCCGACCACAACCGCGTCTTTCAGTCGCTCGGGGTGTGGATCGCGACCCGGGGAACGATCACCGAGGTGGGCGAACCGGAAGACGTTCGCGCCATCGGCGTCAGCGATGGCCTCCTCGAGACCTTCAACGTCCCGCCCGCGGCCGGCCGCTGGTTTGTTGCAGAGGAGTTCCTCGGCCCACAACGGCCGCCGCCGACCGTCCTCAGGGTGTACACCACCATGATGCTCAGCTACGGGTATTGGCAACGGCGTTTCGGCGGCGATCCGTCGGTCGTCGGACGCACGCTGACCGTGGACGGGCTCCCGAAGAAGGTCGTCGGCGTGATGCCGGACGGATTCCGCGTCGTCAACGCCGACACGGAGATGATCTTTCCGCTGTCGTTCGACGTGAGCCGGTTCACGCTGGACGGCTTCAACTATCAGGGTGTGGCGCGGCTGCGGCGCGGCGTCACCATCGCCCAGGCCAACGCCGACCTGTCACGCCTGATCCCGACGTGGATGCAGTCGTGGTCCGACGGGCCGGGCACGAGCCCCCGATCCTACGAGAGCTGGAACATTGCCGCGGCCCTCCGCCCGCTCAAAGACGACGTGATCGGCGGCGTGACGGACGTGCTCTGGGTCGTCATGGGCACGATCGGCGTGGTGATGCTGATCGCCTGCGCGAACGTCACGAACCTGCTGCTGGTGCGAGGCGAGGTCCGCCAGAAGGAGCTGTCGGTGCGGGCGGCGCTCGGCGCCAGCCGCGGGCGGGTGGTCGGGAGCCTGCTGGTCGAGAGCGTGCTGCTCGGTCTTCTCGGCGGCGCGCTCGGAGCCGCCCTCGCCTACGCCGGCGTGCGCGTGCTGCGGACGATCGGGCCGCCGAATCTGCCGCGGCTCGGCGAAATTGCCGTGGATGCGCGAACGCTGGCGTTCGCGGCCGGCCTGTCGCTGCTGTCGAGCGTGTTGTTCGGATTGATCCCCGCGGTGAAGTACACGACGCCGCGAATCGCCGCCGCGCTCGGGAGCCTGGGGCGCACGACGAGCGTGAGCCGCGAGCGGCACCGCGTCCGCAGCGCGCTGGTCGTCGTGCAGGTGGCGCTCGCGCTCGTGCTCCTGGTGAGCGCCGGCCTGATGATTCGCACGTTCCAATCCATACGAACCATGGATCCCGGCTTCACGCAGCCTGACCATCTGCAGATCCTGCGGATCTTCGTCTCGTCGGTCGCGCCCACCGCCGAACAGGCGACACGCATCGAGAACGCCATTCAAGACTCGCTGGCGTCGATCCCGGGGGTGACCTCCGCGGCGTTCGGGAGCGCGATGCCGATGGAGGGGTTTGGCCCCAACCTGGGCGTCGTCAACCTGGGACGCATCCGCGCGCAGGACCAGACGGCTCCACCGTCCGACAGTCCCCCCGTCCGGCTGTTCAAGTACGCGTCGCCCGGGTTCTTTCGTACCGCCGGCACCAGGGTCGTTGCCGGCCGCGAGATCACGTGGGCCGAGGTCTACGACCTCCGGCCCGTAGTCGTCGTGTCCGAAAACCTGGCGCGTGAGCTGTGGGGCACCGCGAGCGCCGCGATCGGGAAACGGATCCGCCATCTGCCCGAGATGCCGTGGCACGAGGTCATCGGCGTCGTGCAGGACGTCCGCGAGAACGGCGTGTACGAAGCGGCGCCGCCCACCGTGTACTGGCCCACCATGTCGGCGTCCCTGAACGCCAGGCCCGGACGGCCGAATGCCATTCGCGGCGTGAGCTTCATCGTCCGCAGCGACCGGCCCCTCACCGCGGCCTTTCTGAACCAGATCCGGCAGGCCGTCTGGGCGGTGAACCCCGGGCTGCCGGCGGCGCCGCGCACAATGCGCGAGATCTACGACCAGTCGCTTGCGCGCACGTCCTTCACGCTGGTGATGCTGGCGATCGCCGCGTCGATGGCGCTGCTCCTGGGCATCGTCGGCATCTACGGCGTGATCGCCTACGTGGTCTCGCAGCGGCGGCGCGAGATCGGCATCCGCGCCGCGCTCGGCGCCCAGCGCGGCGAGCTGCAACGGATGTTCGTGCGCCACGGCCTGGCGCTGGCGGGCATCGGCGTTGCTGTGGGGCTCGGCGCGGCCGCGGCGCTCACGCGGCTGATGTCGACGCTGCTGTACGGCGTCACCCCGCTCGATCCCGTGACCTACCTTGCGGTGCCGGTGGTTCTGGTGGCGGCCACGGTACTGGCGAGCTATGTGCCCGCACGGCGCGCAGCGTCGGTGGATCCGGTCGAAGCGCTCGTCGGCGAGTAGGTCTACCGGGCGTCAGGCCGCCGGCGACTCTGCCCCGGTGTCGGCCTCGCCCGTGCCGCGCGGAATGAAGAGCACGGCCACGAAGGCCAGCGCCGTATACACGGCCATCAACAGGAAGAGCGGCTGGTAGCTGCCCACCAGATCGAAGATGCCGCCATTCACTGGATCGCCAATCACGCCGCCGAGCGCCATACACAGCAGAAAGAGCGCGGCCAGAATGCCGCGCCGTTCCCTGGGAACCGGTTCGACGAAGAGCGGATAGGCGTTCACGGTCGGCAGCGTCCAACTCGCCGAGGCGAGTGCCAGGAGCGGCACGGCCTGTGTGATGGTGGCGACGCGGTTGAGCGCGAACAGGCACGCGGCCATCAGCGCGAAGCCCAGGAGCATGGCGTTCCGCCGGCCCAGGCGGCTGCCGATGAAGCCCGCCGGCAGCGCGCCGATCACGCCACCGACCGCCCACGCGATCATGCCGATGGTCACGTCCTCCGGCCGAAGGCCGAACCGTTCGGTCCCGTGCAGCGCGAACCACGTGGTGAAGGTTTGAAACGTCAACTGCAGGAGGAAGGAGGCCAGGAAGATCGCCCGCATTCCCGCGACCTCCCCACGCACGGCTGTCCACGCCGCATCGAAGAGCGAACGGTACGTGGCTTCCGCGGCGTGCGACTGCGGCGTCGCCGGTTCCCGAAGGCCGAGCGCAAACGCGCCGGCTATCACCAGCACGGTGGCCGACGCGATCAGAAACGCCGGCCGCATCCCGAGCATCTGCCCCAGCATCAGGAAGACGATGGCGCCAACGCACATCTGGAAGGTGACCGAGCCGGTCGCCAACGATCGATGCCGGGACGGCACGACATCGGCGACGAGCGCCTGGAAGGGCGCCCGCTGAACGTTGATCCCGGTGTACAGCAGGACCATCGACGCAATCAGCCCGGTTGCCCCCGCCAACACCGGCGAGGCAAAGAGCGCCATGCCGGCCGACGCCATCACGAACCCGGCGAGCACGATGAGGAGCCGGCCGCGGCCGCTGGCGCTCGCGCGATCCGAGGCCGCTCCGGCCCAGGGCACCAGCAGGAGGAGCAGGACGTTGTCGATCGCCATCACCCCGCCGATGGCGGTGCTCCGGTCGCCGATGGCGGCCCGCACGAGCAGCGGGACGAAGGCGCTGAGGAGCGGGCCGGTGGCACCCGCGAAGAGTCCTCCCAGCCCAAGGACCAGACACGTGCCATAGGGCACTCGCGCTGGAACGACACGTTGAGCCGGGACGCTCCCAACCAGCGTCGCCGTTGAACGAAGGGAACCCACCGGTGGCGACTCTACCGGCGGCCTGACAGGGCCTTCAATAGTATGGATGCACTAACGCCCGCTATTGCGCCGCAATACGTGCGCGCGCGACGTAGCGATGGCACTGGACACAGCGCATCGTCAGGGTGACGTAGGCCAGCGGCGCGCCATCGGCATCGCGGCGCGCGGCCGCGTCCACCAGGTCGTTGACCGCTCGCAAGAAGGCTTCGCCCTGTTTCGCGTACTCCGGGGTCCTGAGCACGAGCCATGCGGGATCCTCGGTGGCCTTCGCCAGCGCCTTGCTCCGGCGATCGAGCTCACCCCAGTTGCTGGTCACGACGGCAGCCATCACGCCCTGCGCATCGACCAGCTTCTGGCGCATCACCCGGGCCGTCGCCGTCGTCTGGGCGTTCGCGTTCCCGATGGTCGCAATCATCAGCAGAGCGATTGTCACGAATGTCTTCATAAAGTGGAGTATATAGGGCGGCTTCATGGAGATAGTCCTTGCGGAATGCACCCTGCGTGACTGGCGGCCGAGTGATGCGGCCTCGCTGACGCGGCACGCCAACGATCGGCGTATCTGGCTCAACATGCGCGATGCATTTCCTCATCCGTACACGATCGCCGACGCCAACGTATTTCTGGCCAAGGCGGCCGCGATGAGGCCGCTCACCTGGTTTGCCGTGACCGTGAACGACGAGGCCGTCGGCGGAATCGGGTACACGCCCCATGACGATGTCGAACGCATCTCCGCCGAGATCGGTTACTGGTTGGGAACCGCCTTCTGGGGGCGCGGCATCATGACGGCCGCGCTCAAGGCGGTGACGGCCCACGCCTTTCGCGCGCATTCCGACTTGCGGCGAATCTATGCCGTGCCCTATGTCACGAGCGCAGCCTCGACGCGCATTCTGGAAAAGGCCGGATACCGCCTCGAGGGGCGAATGCGGCAGAGCGTGGTCAAGGACGGTCAGGTACTGGACCAGTTCATGTACAGCATCATTCGCGACGACGCCTCCGCGGGGGCGTGAGCCGTCCGAGCGGCGTCGACGCCGGCTACTTGGCGGCGGTCCCGTCCTTCATCTTCGACATCATCTGCCCCATGTTGCCGTGCATGGTCTGATGTTGCTTCACGAGCGCGGTCAGCAGCTCCGCCATCGCGTCGATCTTGGCCTGGCCCTGCGCGCTGTTCATCTTCGCGACCAGCTCGTCGAGCTTCGCGTCGGATGCTTTCATGTCCATGCCCTTCATCCCGGCCCTGGCTTTGGCCTGGGGCGCTGGCGCCGGCTGGGGCGTGGGCGCCGCCTTGTCTGCCTGCGCGGCGGGGTGATGCGCCGCGTGCTCGTCGGGGCTCACTTGCCATCCGTGAGCCGGAGCACTCGAGAGAGCGGTCACCAGCAACGCACCGAAGAGAACGGTACCAGGCGATTTCATGAACGTGCCTCGATGAAGAGAATGCCCTGGGCACCGTGGGGGCTCCCATGACGGGCAATACGCGCACTCGGCTTCGTTGACGACGCGCTCGGCGTCAGGAATGCGCTGGCAGACCGCGTACTCGAATCCCTCGATCGCGCGGCGCGAGCCGCGGGCGATCCAGAAGCAGTTGAGTGGCGACGTGGCGGTGGTGACGGTACGGGCCATGACATCCTCCAGC
>Ga0207708_10003681_pt1 | contig 11318 bp, 9 predicted proteins | sample KBSK5101metaG_FD_184340 | JGI IMG/M metagenome (GOLD analysis project Ga0207708, IMG submission 184340) | Corn, switchgrass and miscanthus rhizosphere microbial communities from Kellogg Biological Station, Michigan, USA - KBS K5-10-1 metaG... | ecosystem: Host-associated > Plants > Roots >...
ATTCGCTAGTGTCCGTCATGCAACGTCAGTATTCGATCGTTCTAAATTTGAATTGATTTAAAGAAGAGCGGGCGGGCTGCCGAGAAATCAGAGGCAGCGCAACATTCCTCCGCGGCACAACGCTTTCCGAATGCATCGGCTTTCGCACGAGCACCGGGATGCCCTGTAACACGCCCTGCATCGCCGGCGTTGGGCGCGGATCGACGCCAGCAGCGGACGCGGTAGCCGTCCCGCCTGTTTCAGCGAAGCGGCCAGCGAGACCGCTGGCGCTGAGCGCGCCCGGCCATCATTTCAGGGATTCGGCGAAGCCAGAATCAAAAACGGCGCTGATCGACAATCGCGATCAGCACCGTTGTTTCGCCAGACGCGGCGGAGGAGCCGCACCGGAATCTCAGACCTTGACGAGTGGCACCTTGGGCACCGAGCCGCGCGGAGACGGCGGGCCGCCGCTGCCCTTGGGGCCGGACGGCTTGCGGCGGGGGCTGCGGCGCTTGGGTTTCGCTTCCGGGATCTTCTCCGGCTTGGGCGTGACCGGCCCCTCGAGATATTCGAACGCGAGCTTCTCCGCGCCGGTTTCTTCGTCCTTGGCCGCGATGACGCGCACGTGCCCGCCGGTCTTGAGCTTGCCGAAGAGAACTTCGTCGGCGAGCGCCTTCTTGATGTTCTCCTGGATGAGGCGCGCCATCGGCCGCGCGCCCATCTGCTCGTCGTAGCCGTGGTTGATCAGCCACTTCGTGGCCTCTTCCGACAGCTCGATGGTGACGTCGCGGTCGCCGAGCTGGGCCTCGAGCTGGAGCACGAACTTCTCCACCACCTTGGCGATGATCTCGGGTGTGAGATGCGCGAAGGTGATGATGGCGTCGAGCCGGTTGCGGAACTCCGGCGCAAACAGCCGGTTGATGGCCTCGACGTCGTCACCCTCCCGCTTGATGCGGGTAAAGCCGTAGGCCTGCCGCGCCAGGTCGGCCGCGCCGGCATTGGTGGTCATGATCAGGATCACGTTGCGGAAGTCGACCTGCTTGCCGTTGTGGTCGGTGAGCTTGCCGTGATCCATGATCTGCAGCAGCACGTTGAACAGATCCGGATGCGCCTTCTCGATCTCGTCGAGCAGCAGGACGCAGTGCGGGTGCTGGTCGACGCCGTCGGTGAGCAGACCGCCCTGGTCGAAGCCGACATAGCCGGGCGGGGCGCCGATCAAGCGCGAGACCGTGTGTCGTTCCATGTATTCGGACATGTCGAAGCGGATCATCTCCACGCCCAGGGCGGTGGAAAGCTGCTTCGCCACCTCGGTCTTGCCGACGCCGGTCGGGCCGGAGAACAGGTAGCAGCCGATCGGCTTTTCCGGCTCGCGCAAGCCCGCGCGGGCGAGCTTGATCGACGAGGACAGCGCGGCGATCGCCTTGTCCTGACCGTAGACCACCTGCTTGAGCGTCTGGTCGAGATGCTGCAGCACCACCGCGTCGTCCTTCGACACGGTCTTTGGCGGAATCCGCGCCATGGTGGCGATCGTGGTTTCGATCTCCTTGAGGCCGATCGTCTTCTTGCGCCGGCTTTCGGGCAGGAGCATCTGTGCCGCGCCCGACTCGTCGATCACGTCGATGGCCTTGTCCGGAAGCTTGCGGTCGTGGATGTAGCGCGCGGACAGCTCGACCGCCGCCTTGATGGCTTCGGTGGTGTATTTGAGCTTGTGATAGTCCTCGAAGTACGGCTTGAGCCCCTTGAGGATCTCGATCGCGTCCGGAACGGTCGGCTCGTTGACGTCGATCTTCTGGAACCGGCGCACCAGCGCGCGGTCCTTTTCGAAGTACTGCCGGTATTCCTTGTAGGTGGTGGAGCCGATGCAGCGCAGCGTGCCGGAGGCCAGCGCGGGCTTGAGCAGATTGGAGGCGTCCATCGCGCCGCCGGAGGTCGCGCCGGCGCCGATCACGGTGTGGATCTCGTCGATGAACATGATCGCGCCGGGATAGGCCTCGAGCTCCTTGATCACCTGCTTGAGGCGTTCCTCGAAGTCGCCGCGATAGCGCGTGCCGGCGAGCAAGGTGCCCATGTCGAGAGAGAATACGGTGGCGTTCTTGAGCACGTCGGGCACTTCGCCGTGCACGATGCGGCGCGCCAAACCCTCGGCGATCGCGGTCTTGCCGACGCCGGCGTCGCCGACGAACAGCGGGTTGTTCTTCTGCCGGCGGCACAGCACCTGGATGGTGCGGTTGATCTCGGATTCGCGCCCGATGAGGGGGTCGATCTTGCCCTCGCGCGCCTTCTTGTTGAGGTTGATGCAATAGGCTTCGAGCGCGTCCCCCTTCTTCTTCGCCTCGTCGCCGCCCTTGGCATCGGTGTCCTCGTCGGAGCCGCGCACGGGGCGCGCTTCCGACATGCCCGGCCGCTTGGCGATACCGTGGCTGATGTAGTTGACCGCGTCGTAGCGCGTCATGTCCTGCTCTTGCAGGAAATAGGCGGCATGGCTCTCGCGCTCGGCGAAGATCGCGACCAGCACGTTGGCGCCGGTCACCTCTTCGCGGCCCGACGACTGCACGTGGATGACGGCGCGCTGGATCACCCGCTGGAAGCCGGCGGTCGGCTTGGAATCCTCGTTGCCGTCGCTGACCAGATTCTCGAGCTCGCTTTCGAGATAGGCGGTGAGACTGCGCCGCAGCTTGTCGAGTTCCACATTGCACGCACGCATGACCGCCGCGGCATCCTGATCGTCGATCAGCGCGAGCAGAAGATGTTCCAGCGTGGCGTATTCGTGATGGCGCTCATTGGCGAGCGCCAGGGCGCGGTGCAGAGATTGTTCAAGGTTGCGCGAAAACGTGGGCATGTGATGTCTCGTGTTACCGCGTTTATATAATCCCGGCGTCCCGCATTTCCATTGTCGTCACTTTTTTTCCATGACGCACTGCAGAGGATGCTGATGTTTGCGGGCAAAGTCCATCACCTGCGTCACCTTGGTTTCGGCCACCTCGTACGTGTAGACGCCGCATTCGCCGATGCCGTGCTGGTGCACGTGCATCATGATCCGATGGGCCGCCTCCTGGTCCTTGTTGAAGAAACGTTCCAGGACGTGCACCACGAACTCCATCGGGGTGTAATCGTCGTTCAAGAGCAGCACGCGGTAGAGACTGGGGCGTTTGGTCTGCGGCTTGGTCTTGGTAATGACCGCTGTGCCCGGCGCGCCAGGGCCCCTGCGCTTGGTGTTGTTATTGTTGTTGGTGTTGTCATCGTCTCCCAGACGAGGCCCCCCTGGCAGCCCGGCGGTCGCATCCATTTCGGTTCGTTCTCGGATCATGGGAACTTTACAGGTCACGACGTGGCAGCTTTGGGGCATTCAACTCAAAACCGGGTGGATGAAACATAATAAAGACGCCGACGGCCCGGTTCCAGACCAACGTTTTCCTTCGAATCATTGAGGATTCTGACACGTTCTGCTGCCTGTCCCCGTTTCGCTCCCGGTTTAGCAAGTCCCGTGCCGGTACGCTCCGTTGCGACGATCACGACTCATTACGGACAATTCGCGGCGTTACCTGGGGCGAGTCGCGGATCGTCCGACGGGCATTGCGCTTCGCCGCCGCCCCCATCATCGGCAAAAACCAGAGCCATATCTGCGGAGGGGAGCGGCGAAATACTATTTGATCGCTAATTTCACGTTCGCAAGGGAGGCGCGGCCGCTCCCGTGTTTACGGGCATTGGCGGCCCTCGGTGAACGCGCCTCGCGTCGTACCTGGCGATGCGACGCTGCACGCTCGTTCGCACGATGCGCTTCAGGTGTCAGATCGCGCTTTCAGCTGTGAGATCTCGAGCGACGCGCGGTCTTCGGCGCGCGCTGCGAATGCCGCACCCAAAGGCACGCCGGCAACTATATGATCGCAGTACGGCTTTGGCGTTGCCGCGAACGGCTCCCGGCCATGCGGGCAGGAACGCCTGATCCCGACGCCGGACACGACAAGGCCCGGCTGTACCAGCCGGGCCTTGTCATTCCACCACTTACGCCGACGTCACTTCGCCGTGACAACCTTACCGAACTGGCTCTCGAACGGCTTGTAGACTTCCCGCGCGAGGTCCGCATAGAGCTCGCCAAGCTTGGTAGCTTCCGCGACAAAGCTCTCGTACGAGCTCTTGACGTAGTCGCTCTGCACCTCGACCGCCTTTTCGAGCGACTTCGCGCCGATGAGCTTCTCGGTGGCGGCAGTGCTGTTCTCGAACATCTTCTTCGAGTAGTCCGCAACTTCCACCGCGATCGCCTGCATGCTCTTTGAAAGCGATCCAAACGACTTCATCGTCGCGTCCATGTTGTCTTTACCGAACTGCTGCATGTCTTCGATGTTCTTGACCATGATCCTCTAACCTCTCCGGCAGTCTCGCCGATTGCGTGTGACGTTCCCCGCGTGGCTCCGGCCATCTAGCCGGTATGCGGGAAATATATTGCGATGCACAAAAATGTCAAGCCTTATTTTGCAGTGCAATATAATCGTCGGTCGGAACGCTGCTTAACCCTTTGGCAATCGCCATTCCCGTAAGCTTATCGGCCGTGCCGGATGGGCGCAGGCGGGGACGAAAACTCCCGGCCGCGGCCGGAGGGATCGCGGGACGGCGCAAGAAAAGGTCGGGAAAAGTTCAGAAAACCGCCCTTTTTACCTCGTCCAATCGCTCCACCTCGGCACGACAGGGGTGTCGGCGCTCCGAATGGGGCGTCTAGGGACGAGGACGGGGGAACTATCATGCTGCGGATCCGGACCGGAGCCCGTCACGGGCTTCGTGGGGGTATGTTCGGTTTTGTTGCTGCTCTTTTCACAATCTCAGGCGGTCCATCGCACGCCGCGCCTTACGCCGACATCGTCGTCGACGCCAATTCGGGCACCGTGCTGCATTCGACGAATCCGGATGCGCAGCGGCATCCAGCCTCGCTCACCAAGATCATGACGCTTTATCTGCTGTTCGAGCAGCTCGAGGCGGGCAAGCTCAAGCTCGACTCGCCGCTCCAGGTCTCGAAGGAGGCCGCGGGACAGATGCCGACCAAGCTCGGCCTCAAGCCCGGCAGCACGCTCGCGGTCGAAGATGCCATCAAGGGCATGGTCACGCGTTCGGCCAACGATGCCGCCGTGGTGGTCGCGGAAGCGATCGCCGGCGATGAGGACGCGTTTGCCAAGCTGATGACGCGCAAGGCGCAGGCGCTCGGCATGAGCCGCACCATCTACAAGAACGCGTCCGGCCTGCCCGACTCGGGCCAGATCACCACGGCTCGCGATCAGTCGACGCTCGGCCGCGCCGTGCAGGAACGCTTCCCGCGCTATTACAAATATTTCTCGATCCGCACCTTCGTCTTCCGCGGCCAGTCGATCGGCAACCACAACAATCTCCTGGGCCGCGTCGAAGGCGTTGACGGCATCAAGACCGGTTACGTCAACGCATCGGGGTTCAACCTGGTGACGTCGGTTCATCGCGGCAATCGCTACCTCGTCGCCGTGGTGATGGGCGGCAGCAGCGCCGGCAGCCGCGACGCGAAGATGCGGGATCTGATCAGCGACAAGATTGCCCAGGCTTCGGTCAAGCGCACCGCACCGATGGTGGCGGAAGGCTCGCCGCCGCCGGAGGCAAGACCCGAACCCAAGGCCGTCGCCAAGGTCGAGACCGCTCCCGAGCCGAAGGTGGCCGCCAAGGTCGAAGCAAAACCGGAACCGAAGGTGGCTGCCAAGACCGAGGCTGCCAAGACCGAGGCGAAGCCGGAACCCAAAGCCGAGGCGCGGTTCGCCGTCGCCAGCGCGGTCAGCTTGCCCGTGCGACTGAATTCCGCGCCGGCGGCGCAGGCCGATCCCGCCGCCACCACCAGAACGGAATCGATGGCGGCCGCGGCGCAACCGCGCACCGCTGCCGGCTCGACCGATCCGATCCGGCCGGTACTGGTGAAGACGCTGTCGGTGAAGGCGGGAACGACCGCGTCGCTCGCCCCGATGCAGGTATCGGCGACGGCGCCGACCGAACCTGCGCCGGTCCGCGCGGCCGCGCCGGTCGCGGCGTCCGCGCCCGTCGTCGCGGTCAAGCCTGAGCCGGCACCGCAACCCGCTCCCGTCGTGGTAGCCGCGGCCAAGCCGGAGCCGGCACCCGCGCCGTTCCCGCCGCCGATTGCGGCCAAGATCGAGGCGCCGCTCCCGGCTCTGGTGACGGCCAGCAAGCCGGACGTGCCCGCGCCCGCGCTTTCCTTTGCTCCAATTGCCGCGAAAGCGGAGCCGGCGGCAGCGCCGGTCGCGGCGCCGGCACGGGTCGCGGCGGCAGAGCCCGCCCCTGCCCCCACGCGCGCTGCGCCGGCGGCGAAGCCGCAGCATCGCAGCGGCTGGATCATCCAGGTCGGCGCCTTTCCGGGAGAGCAGGAGGCCAAAAAGCGTCTCGCATCCGCGCAGACGAAGGCGGCCAAGCTACTCACCAAGGCCGAAGCGTTCACCGAAACGGTCGAGAAGGGTGGCACCACTCTCTACCGCGCGCGTTTTGCCGGTCTCGACAAGGACTCGGCCGAAGCCGCCTGCAAGCATCTCAAGCGCAACGACGTCGAATGCGTCACCGTCAAGAACTGACGTCGAGCGTGAAACCGGATAGTCGCGTCGCCAGGAGCCGCCCCATGCGTCGAGTAAAGGAGTTCAGCGATGGCGGCGCAAAAGCACGTCCTTGGCCTCGTTCACGCGAGCCGCAAGATACGTCGACCCCCCTTGATCGGGATGCAGTTTCTTCATGAGCGAACGGTGGGCGAGGCCGATGTCCTTGGCGCTCGCCCCCGGCTGCACGCCAAGGACCTGATAGGCCTCCTCCTCCGTCATTTTGCCGGTGCTCCAACCCCGGCGGCTCGAGCCCGCTGTCGCGTCAGCGTGCGTGTTTTCACGCCAGAGGGGCTCCCGGCGGTCAAGATACGCCATCAGTAGCGCGCGGCTTTCCTCGTCGATATCGGGGAGGAAGCCAGCGAGCGTCGCCACGTCGAGCGCGTCGAGGGAGGCGCCTTCATGCCGCCCGGCGAGGATGCGTCCGTGCATGGCGCCGGTGTCGTGATCGAGCTCCATCTCCACGAAGGCCGAACGCACCCGCGACACCTGGCCGGTGCTCTTCTGGGTGCGCGCGCCGAGCCCAGGAATGCTCCAGGGCAACCATCCCAGCAGCCCGAGACCGGTGAGACCAAGCGGGATTGCGATATCGAGCCGGCCGCGCGCGCCGAGCAGCCCGGCGACGGCAATGGCCCCCAGCCCCCCTCCGGTTTTCAAGACCACCGCGGCCGTCTGCGGTTTGACCTTGGTGAAAGCATGGAGCGCCCACAGCAGCAGCGCCAGCAGGACGAGGCCGAAGATGAGCGTCATTACGATCTCATCTGCTCGAGGAGCTTGAGGGCGCCGGCCTGGTGGCGCGCGGAAAGGTCGGCGAGCGCGCGCATTCCGCCCGCGGCATAGGCGGCGGCCGCGCGCAGGAGCTCGGCAAGTTGATGCGCCGCGCCGGGGTCGAAGCGGCAATACGCGCCGCGCGTCAGCCGCGCGATCTCGCGGAACGCCTTTTCGGTGATGGGATCGGCGCCCTCCTGGAACATGAAAGCCGGCACCCCGAGCAGCCCGAGCTCACCTGCGGCGTGGCAGAGGTGGTCGAGCTTCTCCTCCATGGCATCGCCCACGAATACCAGGGCCTGCACCTTCGTCACCTGGGTCTCACGCTTGGCGTGCGCAATGATCTTGCCGATCTGGGTGTGGCCGCCGCGGCAATCGATTCGCTCCATGAGGCTGCCGAGCCGCTCGGCCTGCGAGACCCAGCGCGAGGCCCGGCATTCGGCGAGCCCGCGATAGTAGACCAGCTGCACGTCGAGCCCGCCGATCGCCGCCGCCTCGCGGAACATGTCTGCCTGCAGGCGGCAGGCCGAATCCCACATGGGCTGCCGGCTCATGGTGGCGTCGAGTGCAAAGATGAGCCGGCCACGCTGACCGGCTGCGGTCGTCGGCGCGAGGCCTTTCACCTGGGCAAGGAACGCATCGATCTCGGCACGCGTCGCGCCTGCCGCCGGCGTGCGGCCGGCGTCAGTCGGTGGCCGATTCTCGCGATCATGGGCCATGGGATAGGCACTTCGATTGGCGGCAATCCTGCCGGCCCTAAGGTGGCCATACCGGGCGACGGGTGCAATGCCCGCCGGCTCGTGTAGTGAACACAAGGCGGCACGCGGCCGCGGCCCGTGGCCTCGACGCGGCGGTTTTGGTAGCTTGCGCGCGGCCTTGCGATCCTCAATCAAAGCGAAGTCCCTCCTCATGGCCCCTCGAGTCGTGCGCACGGTGGCGGCGTTGCGCCGCGCCGTCATGCAGTGGCGGGCGGCGGGCGAGCGGGTCGCGCTGGTTCCGACCATGGGTGCGCTGCATGCCGGCCACCTCGCGTTGGTGCAAGCGGCGCGGCGCCGGGCGCGGCGGACCGTGGTCTCGATCTTCGTCAATCCCACGCAGTTCGCACCCCACGAGGACTTCGGTAGCTATCCGCGCACCCTCGCCGCCGACCTCGCCGCGCTTGCGGCATTGCCCGTCGACCTCGTCTGGGCGCCGTCCGCGGAGGTGATGTATCCGGCGGGATTTGCGACCCGGATCATGCCGGAAGGTGCGGCCACGGCCGGGCTGGAGGACAGGTTTCGCCCGCATTTCTTCTCCGGGGTCGCAACCGTGGTCGGCAAGCTCCTGATCCAATGCACGCCCGACTTCGCGTTGTTCGGCGAGAAGGATTACCAGCAGCTCAAGGTGGTGACCGGATTGGCGAGGGACCTCGACCTGCCGGTCAGGATCGTCGGGGTTCCCACCGTGCGCGAGCCGGACGGCCTCGCCCTGTCCTCGCGCAACGGCTACCTGAACGCGGTCGAGCGCGCGGCAGCGCCGACCCTGCATCGCGTGCTCGCGCATTGCAGCGGCGAGATTGCGCGCGGGCAGCTGCTCGCGCGCGTGCTCGATGAAGGCGGTACCGAGATCGAACGCGCGGGCTTCGCGCTCGATTACCTTGAAGCCCGCCACGCCGACACGCTGCAACGCGTCGCATCGCTCAAGGACGGCCCGATGCGGCTGCTGGTGGCCGCCCGCATCGGCAGGACGCGGCTGATCGACAACATGGCGGTGAGCCGCGGCCGGACCGCCAAAGGCGCGAAACGCCGCACCGGCTGAGCGCGGGAATCATTTTCGCGCCCTTTCTCGCGCCCTGGACGCATGTCGCCTGGGCGCGCAAGTGCGCGCCCGACGTCGCTCACTTCTTCACTTTCAGCGGATCCTTGACGTCATCGAATTTGGCAAACTCCGTGTTCCACAATTCGCCATTCAGCTTTTCGACCCTGCGAATGTAGATCGGCTGCACGATGTCGCGCGTTTCGGGATCGATCGACATCATTCCGCGCGGACTTTCCCAGCGCATGCCCTTCATCGCTGCGAGCAGAGTGTCGCCGTCGGTCTTCCCGCCGGTCTTCTTCAGCGCCTCATAAATGAGATGCATGCCGTCGTAGCCGCCAACCGAGACGAAGTTGGGACGAAAATTGTTCGCCTTCTTGAACTCCTCCACATATTTCTTGTTCAGGGCGGAGTCGTGGGAGGCGGAATAGTCGTGCGCCGTCACCATGCCGAGCATCTGGTCACCCATGGTGTTGAGCTCGTCGTCATCGGTGAGGTCGCCCGGCCCGATGATCTTGATCCCCGAATTGGCAAGGCCGCGCTCGGCGAACTGCTTGGCAAAGATGCCGGCCTGCGTACCGGGGAAATAGATGAACGCCGTATCCGGATTGATGTCACGGATGCGCTGCAGGAACGGCGCGAAATCGGGGTTGGCGAGCGGAATGCGGATCGATTCCACGATCTGCCCGCCGAGCTCGGTGAAGCGTTGCTTGAACGCGGTCTCAGCTTCCGTGCCCGGAGCCCATTCGTTGACCAGCGTCACCACCCGCTTGCTGCCGTTCTTCGCCGCCCACTCGCCCATGATCCATGACGACTGCGCCAGGATGAAACTGGTACGCACGAAGTAAGGCGATGCGGTCGTCGTGACCGAGGCGCCCGAGATCATGACTACGGTGGGCATCTTCGCCTGGGTCACCAGCTGTCCATAGGCGAGCGCGGTGGGCGTGATGCCGCCGGCTATGATCTGGACCTTGTCGTTGACGATCATCTCCTGGACGAGGCGGCGCGCATTGTCGGCCACGCCGGCGTCGTCGCGCAGGATCATTTCGATTTTCTTGCCGGCGACCATGTTGCCGTGCTGCTGAACATACAGTCGGGCGCCAGCGTTGGCCTGCCGACCCGCGGCGTTGAAGCCCGCGCCGGTCATGGAAAAGCTCATGCCGATCTTGACCACCTCTTGCGCGCCCGCATCCGCTGGCGCGAACGCGAGCAGGCCGGCGGCGGCAAGTCCGATCGTGACGTGTCGACGTTGCATCTGATTCCTCCCACATCCGACCTCCCGGGCTTACCCGGCGTCGGCCATTTGGATTGGCCGAGCCGGACAGATCCGACCGCGGCCGTGACGCTCGCCGTCTTCGCGGCTTGAGCTCAGTCTAACACATGGAGGACGATCGATGGCACGCGGCCGCCTGCGGCCTGCGGCGCCACGTCACAACGCCGGCATCACAGGAGTCCAAGCTCCCTGAGCTCGCGACGGAGCGTTTCCGGCATGTTCCGGGCACCGGGCGCGGCCCGGTCGAGGTCACGCGGGACGTCCTTGTGCCCGAGATAGCGCCAGCCCTGGAACGCGCGCCAGGTTCTCGGCTCGACTAGAACGAGCTTCGGCTCCAGCACCAGATGGCAGCGGCCGATTCCGCCCTTGTCCACGAACGGCCGCACATCGAGGAGCCGTTGCCGACACATCACCTCGCCGCGGATCACCCAGTAGAGCGAACCGCCGTCGCGCAACTCGTCGGCGCGTTTGGGCACCATCCGCGTCTTGTGCATATGCTCGCGCGAAAGCCCGCGCTTTTTACGATCCCTGAGTTTCTCGCGGATCCAGTCGTCGAGGTCTTTGACCGAGTCACAGCCGACGCAAAGCTTGATGAGGTGAAGGGCCACGGTGTTGTGCCGTATGTGTCGCGTTTCGGGAGAAGCCTGTCCGCGAGGTGGAATTCCTCGCCGCAGCGAACCTGCCGACACCGTATCGCAGGCAACTGCGGCGGCATCGCAACGGCAACAACCCCTCGGGCTGGAAATCATAGCAAGCGCGCGGCACGCGTTGCTACGTGGGAGCGATGCTTATCCTCAGAAGAGGTCGCTTATTGCGGGGGCGCCAGCGGCGTCGGGGGCGAACGCGCCGGCGCAGCACCCGCCGCCGGCTTGCGCGCGGACGTGCCTGCGGCGGCGCCGGTC
>Ga0207708_10003683_pt1 | contig 11315 bp, 8 predicted proteins | sample KBSK5101metaG_FD_184340 | JGI IMG/M metagenome (GOLD analysis project Ga0207708, IMG submission 184340) | Corn, switchgrass and miscanthus rhizosphere microbial communities from Kellogg Biological Station, Michigan, USA - KBS K5-10-1 metaG... | ecosystem: Host-associated > Plants > Roots >...
TTGTTCGTGATCGTCTTTACTTCCTGTAGTGCATCCTGATTTGGCAGCACCGCGGTCTCGTTCCACGCCGAACCCTGAATGCTAACTCCGTCGAGCATAATGTCATTCGAAAATGCGGAACCTCCGTTAATGCCAACGGCCGACGCTTGGCGTCGACCGTCAATTCCGATTCCAAAGGACGTTGTGTTCTGCGTGTTGCCAAACAAGCCGCGCGGCACTACGCCGGGTTGAAGGGCCGCATATGAAAACGGGTTGTGCGTAATATTCGGAAGAGTTTCTACCGCACGTTCGTTTATGGTGCTTTGTACTGTGGCGCTAGACGACTGCAAAACCGCAGTTTCTGCGGAAACGCTGACAGTAGCCGTCACGCCGGCCTCCATTTCCACATCGATGTGGACCGTTTGCGCAGTCGAAAGGGTGATATTGGTTTTTGTGTATTTGGCAAAACCAGAACCAGGTTTCTCCACGTTCAGCGTGTACTTGCCCGGCGCAAGATAGGGCACGGTGAAGTTTCCGCTGTCATTCGTGACTGTGTTAATCGATACGTTGGTGTCTTCGCCCACAACAGCTATCGAAGCGCCGGGTATCACCGCGCCGTTCGCATCTTTCACTACTCCAGTAAGAACGGCCGATTTAATTTGCGCTACGACGATTCCGCTCAATGCCAAGCTCACTGCGAATAAGCCAAAAAGTGCCGCAGCTCTCTTGAAAGCTTTCTTTGTGAACATTCGCATCGTCCTCCATCGGGAATTCGTACAAGATTCAGAACTACGCAACCATCGGCGCTGCGAACGCGGGCGCTGCAACCAGTGCAACTGCACCTCGCAAACGCGGATGTTCTTCAGCGGGCACTACGTGAATTTCAGTAGCACCTCCGAAATCTGTGAGCGTCCGCTCCTTCAAAGCGCTGCGGACGATTGGTTCGATCAAGCTCCACGCAGTTGTAATCTCACCGCCGATGTAGATTCGCGCGGGATCGAGTGCATTGATGATTGAGGCCAGACCAAGGCCAAGGTAACGCGCGGTGGAATTAACCGCCGCTAGGGCCTTCGCGTCCCCTGCGCGCGCACGCGCAATCAAGTCCTCAACAGTGAACGTTGTTGTGTCTGCGCCACGCGGTTTTGCCTCAGTTAAATCGCGACTGAAATAACGCGATAACGTGGCGATGTTTGATACGTAGGCTTCCCAACAACCGGTAGCGCCACACGAACAACGTGGTCCATCAATACTCAAGGGTACGTGACCGAATTCACCTGCGGTGTTGTGCCGACCTCGGAGCAACTCTCCATCCACGACCACGCCAACGCCAAGACCGTCAGAGACACTGACAAAAACTGAATGGCCCGAAGCGACAACATCGCTGCGTGTGGCCCAGAGCTGGGCCAGTGCACATGCTTTACCAGAATTCTCGATGTGAACGGGAATTCCCGTTGCAGCTGCCAGGGGCTCACGCAAATTCACGTCGCGCCAAGCAAGTGTGGGGGCGTGCAGAACACGTCCGCCGGTTGGATCGACCATGCCGGGAACAACTACACCAACGCCTTCGCATGCTCCGATCTCTTTGTGATCCGACAGGACTTGTCGAATGCGTCGCGCAAGCTCGGGAATCAAAACGTCGACATCTCTGTTTGTCTGAAAACTGCTAACTACACCGAGCTGGTGTCCGAGCAGATCCGTGACCATGATGAAGGTTCGCGATGCGCGAATATCGACACCTACGACACATCGCTGCCTGGAATCGATGTAAAGAAACGTCGGTCGACGGCCACGGCCCACAGCTTCACCAACGGCACCTTCAAAGATCAGCGCTTCGTCGAGGAGTTCGCTGACCAGAAGGCTCGCGACGCCGCGCCTCACATTCATCAATCGCGCCAGGTCAGCGCGGGAAACCGGCTGATGCGCGCGAATAAGATTGAGAGCGATTTGGCGATTGATCTCGCGGCTGGTTCCACGCCTCGCTACTGTGAAATCGTGCGGATTAATCTTTCTCATGGCTATTAGTTTGTTTTTAGGACTTATTAGAGCTACTGGCCGAATGCGAGATGAACTCGCCACGGGCTGCTATTAAGAATTCAATCGATTAGCCTTGGACTTTGTGGAATCTCTGGCGTTTTTGGGCTGTTTTTGCGAATGATAGTGGCTACCCTTTGCGTTCTCGAATCGGCGATGGGCAGCCAGTAGGATTACCGCTGCAATGAATTTGTCCCAACGGCGAACATATACATCTACCGGACCACTGAGGTCAAGGGTTTTCTTCGGAGGGATGGGATTTTTCTTCGCTGACCGGCAGTGTGAAGCGTAAGGAGTTAGCCTGCTAAAGGGCTTTCCAAAGAACTCAGCTCCAGAGAGTCGGAAGTTAGTTTTGGTTCGTGTTTAATTCGTGTGGGTTAGTGGATCGCGTCTTTGTTCTCCTGGACAAACGGAACGATCCACGAAATCACATCTAAACACAAAACTCATTCCACGGATACGATTTTTGACCCAGTCTCCGCGAACCAGAGGCGACACTACTTCCCTCGTTTCAGACTCGAAGCAATGGCAGCCTCAGCCAGGGGATTCATGACCGCATATCCGGCAGGGTTCGGGTGGAGGCCATCATTGCTGAGTTCGTCTTTCAGAAAACCTTTTTCGTCGACCATTGCAGAGAAGTAATCGAGGTAGGTCAGACGATGTGTTGCTGCATAAGCTTTCATCCATTCATTAAGCGCTTTGATTTGTTCAGGCGGTCGACGTTTGGTTTGAATGATCGGTTGTCCGTTTCTTACTTCGTAATCGCTGACGGGCAGCAAGGAAGCAAGGACAACTCGGATGTTATGAGCACGAGCAAGTTCTGCCATCGTCATCAAATTATCTTCAATCGCCTCCAGCGTCGTTGGACCTGTGTTGCCGGCAAGATCGTTAGTGGCCGCGAGGATCACAACAACTTTCGGTTTCAACTCGATAACGTCACGACGAAACCGGATAAGCATTTGCGGTGTTGTCTGTCCGCTGATGCCCCGATTGATGTATGGCTTGCCCGGAAAGAAGCCACCATTATTTGGCGCGTCCCACGAATCAGTAATGGAGTCGCCCATGAACACAACACGCTGTTCGTTTTTCAGCGGAGCTAAGACCTTCGCGTTGTCGTCACGATAACGCGCGAGGGCCGGCCAATCGCTTAATCGTGTTTGAGCTCTTTCGAGTTGCGTTTTCAGGTCGGCCAGTTCGTTGGGTGTTGGTGTTGGACTCGCCGCCGGTGTTGCTGAGCCAGACGATGGTTTTGGACCGGGACGCGGGTCAGCAAAAACTTTGATCAATATCATCGTGAAGTTCTGTCCCGTCGTACTGCGTTGATGGGGAGTACCACGGGGAACGATTATTAGATCACCTTTGTTGATGACAACCTTTTGTCCTCCGGTTATTTGAGGAGCGCGCCATTCTCCCGGCTCAATTTCCTTCGCGCCTTCGAGTGTCCCTCCAAGCGTGAGAGTTGCCGAACCATCCAGCACGTAATACACGTCGTCTGAAGCATCGTGCACTTCGCCGTTCGCCGCGGCCGTATCTTTCTCGTGTTGAATTGCGACGCGCAGCTCCATCCCTTCGCCGCCAATCAAATCTTCAGCTTTGTTCGACGGTTGCAGCTTTTGTTCAAGATCTGCGACAGACTGGCCCGTCATGACAACGAAAGGCCGAATCGGTTTTACAGGCTTGCGCTCAGACGTTGACGGTGTTTGAGAAAAGACCGGAACACTGACAATAACGAGTGTTGTTAGAGCCATCAGGAATCTCTTCATCATCTCTCCCTCGAAACTGAATCCGAAATCAAATTCACATTCTTCCGTTACCTCGCCACGCCTCGCCGTTCGGGTATTCATATTGATCGAGCGATGCCGGCTTCATCTCAATACTGAAGCCGGGCGTTGCTGGCGGCATATACCTCGCGCGGCTGATTTTCACCGGATGAATAAAGTGCTCGTGCAAGTGATTGACGTATTCAACAATTCTATCGTCAAGGCAAGCACTGACGGCGATGTAGTCGAAAATAGACAGATGCTGAACATACTCGCACAGGCCGACACCACCAGCGTGTGGACAAACAGGCACGCCAAACTTCGTCGCCATCAGTAATACTGCCAGCACCTCGTTCACGCCGCCCAGACGACAACTATCAATCTGGCAAAATTTGATAGCGCCCGCTTGCAGCAGTTGTTTGAACATCACACGATTTTGACAGTGTTCGCCAGTCGCCACTCCGATCGGTGCAATGGCGCGGGCGATTTCCGAGTGGCCTAACACGTCGTCAGGCGAAGTCGGTTCTTCAATCCAATATGGATCAAATTGGGCGAGCTCTTTCATGTAACCAATCGCTTCGCTCACATCCCAAACCTGGTTGGCATCCATCATCAGTTTCAGATCCCACCCGATCTCTTCACGAATGATCCGCGCCCGTCGCACATCTTCCTCCAAACTCCGACCAACCTTCATCTTGAAATGGGTCCAGCCTTCATCGAGACCAGCCCGTACAAGCGTTCGCACTTTTTCATCGGAGTAACCAATCCAACCAGCGGATGTCGTGTAGGCGGGGTAACCGGTCTTCAGGATCTGCCGCTCACGCTCTTGTTTGGAACTTTCATTACGGCGAAGAATCGCCAGCGCCTCTTCAGGAGTGAGTGCGTCAGTGATGTAATGAAACGGTATACACTCAACAACTTCCTCCGGTGACATATCGACCAGCAGTTTCCAGAGCGGCTTCCTTTCAATTTTCGCGTAAAGATCCCAGAGAGCATTGACGATGGCAGCCGTCGCCAAATGAATGACGCCCTTTTCTGGTCCAACCCAGCGAAGCTGACTATCGGAAGTTAAGCGACGCCAAAAATCCCCCATGTTTGCTCCGCTGCTAACCGTTAGTCCAACGACCAAAGGTTTCAGCGCATTCATGGCAGCAACACACAGTTCATTACCGCGACCGATCGTAAACGTGAGGCCGTGTCCTTCGAGACCGTCCGCACTGTCCGTCTTTAGAACGACATACGCCGCTGAATAATTCGGATCCGCGTTCATCGCGTCTGAACCATCCAACGATTTTGCCGTTGGAAAACGAATATCGCGCACGACAATATCTTTGACAGTAACCTGCATCTTTTGTGTTAGCGGAGGTGGAAACAGCGCGGATTCGGTCATCGTTTAAGCGACTACCCTTGAACTACGCCAGCGGTCGACGGCCACGGCAATAACGATAATGGCGCCAATAATGATTTCCTGAATGTAGTTAGGCCATCCAACCTGCTGACAACCGTTGCGGAGGAACGCCATGATCAAAGCGCCAATCATGGAACCAAGAATGCTTCCGACGCCTCCGTTCAAACTGCCGCCACCTATAACAACGGCAGCGATGATGTCGAGTTCGGATCCCGCGGCAACAGTTGGATCACCCTGTCGCAGTCGAGACATCTGCATCACACCTGCGAGGCCAAAGAGCAAGCCGGCGATGCCATAGATCCAGATCTTGAGACGATCAGTTGCGATGCCGCATGCCCGCGCGGCGGCTTCGTTCGAACCGAGGGCAAATACTCGACGCCCAAACACAGTGTTGCGTAGCACGATCGCCGCGGCCACAGCGAGCACGATCGTGATCCAAACTCCCGGGGCAACAAGTAACCAGGGTGGATTCGGAAACATCACGAGCAATTCGTTCAGCCAGTTGTCGGGCATGTTCACTGTCTGTTGATTGGCAACCCACTTGGCTGTTCCACGCGCGACGCCGAGCATGCCCAACGTGGCGATGAATGGAACGACTTTCAAACGTGTAATCGCCAGGCCGTTAACGACGCCAACAAAACCGCCAACAAGAATACCGGCAATCAACGCCGACGTAGGTGACCATCCGTGATTGATCCCGAGTGCTGTAATCACTCCTGTTAAAGCGATGGTCGAGCCCACAGAGAGATCAATGCCGCCGCTAATGATGATCATCGTCATGCCAATAGCGCCGATAGCGACGATCACTGTTTGAGCGAGAACTACTCGTAAATTGTTCGGCGACAAAAACCGTCCCGGTGTCTCCATCAAGAAAGAGAAGATCACGATAACCAGCACAAGCCCTAACACCGGACCCAGACGGTTCAGCCAACTCTGAATCCATGCCGAGCTCGCGACGATTCGGTTTTCTTTTACTTCAGCAACCATGATGCGCCAGGTGCCAAGCCAAGGGCTAAGTGCCAAGTGCTAAGAGCTATGGGCTTCGCTCTTTGCGTTTTGCCTCTACTACTTCAAGTATTGATCTAACGGCGGATGCAACAGCGTTTGAATCTCTGGAGAATTGAGATTGTCGCCAGTTACCAAAGTCACCCCGGTATCCGTCTGTTTTTGCACTGTCTGTCCCATCAGGTGATCCACCATCGTCTTGACTCCGAGATATCCCATGTTGAAAGGATTCTGAACTACGATTCCGTTCAACTGATTACTCTTCATTGCGTCAATAAATGTCTGGCTGGAGTCGAATCCGACGAAGAAAACTTTGCCTGCCTTGCCGATATCCTGGAGTGCCAGCAACATACCCGCGGTAGATGATTCGTTAGGTGTAAAGATGCCCTGCACCTGATCCCCGAACCGATTCAATAAGTTTTCGGATGCGCGCTTAGCTGTGTCGCGCGTGGCGCCAGCGTATTGATCGGTAGAAATCAATTCGATGTCAGGAAACTTCGCTTTCATCTGACTCAAAAAGCCTTCTTCACGTTCGTTCGTGCTCGCCGATCCTTCTGCGTAACGAAGCAACAGCACCTTTCCTTTGCCATTCAACAGTTGGCCCAAGCGGTCTGCCGCTAACATGCCGCCCTTACGATTGTCAGTAGCAACAAAGCTCACGAATGAGTCGGAGACAAGGCCTGAATCGATGATCACTGTCGGAACACCGGCGCGCTTTGCGTCGTCGACAGGTCGAGCAAGTGCTCGATCATCGAGTGGCGCCAGCACGATGCCGCTCACTCCCTGCGTCGTGAATCCTTCGACGACTTGAATTTGTTGCTCGCGATCGTCCTCACGCAGCGGGCCCTTCCAAATCACTTCTACCTGATTTCCCTGCGCTGAAAGTTCGGTTGCGGCCTTGTTGGCGCCGGCATGAATGCTCTTCCAGAATTCATGCGTAGTGCCCTTCGGAATCACAGCGATCGTTAATTTCTTTTTCCCATTCGTTCCCGCGCCATCTGGTTTGGTGCAACTCACCGCGACAATCGCGATGACACTCAATGCCGTGAACCAAAACGCTATCCTTCGCATAAAGTATTTTCCTCCGATGTCCGACACACTTTAGTTTGTCGTGACGCGTCAGTGATTCAATCCAGTCGTAACTTGATCGTTCGGAACTCAACGACAAACTGAAGTGTATCGGACAAGTGTTAATCAGCGGCGACGATTGGATTACCCAACTCGCCGATTACTTCGATCTGAACCTGCATAACATCACCCGGACGCAGAAACACTGGTGGTTTTCGAGCGAAACCCACGCCCGAAGGAGTGCCGGTAGCAATTACGTCACCTGGTTCGAGCGTGATCGACTCAGTAATGAATTCGATTAATCGCGGAACACCAAAGATCAGTTGATTGGTGTTTGAGTCTTGCATCGTCTGGCCGTTAAGAACGAGTTTGATTGAAAGTTTCTGCGGGTCCGGAATCTCGTCAGTCGTTACGATGGTTTGGCCCATGGGCGCAAAGGTGTCGCACGACTTACCTCGTTGCCATTGGCCATCAGCAAACTGAAAGTCACGCGCGCTCACGTCGTTGAAAGCTGTGTAGCCAAGGATATATTCATATGCATCTGCTGCGCTGACGTTCTTCGCTCGTCGGCCTATGACGACGGCGAGTTCTGCTTCGTAATCGACCTGACTGCTGGTGACGGGGATTACGACAGGTTCGCCGGGCGCGATGACGCAGGTCGAAAACTTCGAAAACAACACAGGGCGTTCGGGGATCGGCATGTTGCTTTCGGCAGCGTGGTCACGGTAATTGAGTCCAACACAAATAATTTTTCCCGGACGAGGGACCGGTGCATGCCAATAAGCATCGCTGCTTCTCACCAACCATCCTTTTTCCTGCGCGCGCGGAAGTTCGCTTGGATCGTTGATCAGTGTTTCGTACGTATCTCGAGCCTTGCGAAACCACGGCCCATCCATGTCGAACCAGGCGAGAGGGTCAGAAGGACGAGCTGAAGAATCAAACAACTTCTCGCAGTCCAGGCGAAACCCGGTATCGCGATCTCCTTTGGCCAGAAGAATGCCAAAGCGCGGTGACTGATAGTTCGTTTCTTCATTAGAAAAAGAGATTATTCGCATCGAAGTGCACCTATGACATCAACGGTGGCCCGTCATAAATGATTACGTAAAGCTCCTGAGGCCCGTGTACGCCAATCGCCAGCGTCAGCTCGATATCGGCGGTACGAGATGGACCAGTAATAAAAGTGACGATAGGGCTTATCTCTTGGTCACTTTGTAGTAACGACAATGCTTCGCCGAGTGTGGAGTAGATATTCGACGCCTCAACGATCGCGATATGAACCGGAGGCACAAGGGAAATCAACCGGTGTCTCTCGCGCGACGAATCGAGGACCAACGTTCCTGTTTCGGCGATCGTGGCTTGCGCGGTGGTGATTCCAATATCGACATCAAACATCTCTGCTGACGATGGCGTGACCGCAACCTCATCAATCTGAACAGCGACAAGCCGAACCAATCGCTCTAATCCTTTGGCATCAGACAACGCGATGCGACGCGGATTGAGTTGTGTATGCTTCAGCTCACTGATAATCCTGGTAAGCGCGTGAACAATTTCTAACTCGGTTCGGGCAATAACGCAGTGTCCGTTGACCGCCTCCAGATTTGTTTTGAAAAGCTCGATGTTCGACTGCGCCGCCGGAGGCGAACCTTTGACCGCTGGCAAAGCGGATTCAGTACCGTTCGCGATAGCGGACGGCCAAGACTCAAGATTGGTGGCGAATTGCGTCTGGCCGTCCGCTATCGCGAACGGTACTGAATCCGCTTTGCCACCGTTTGATTGAGGAACTACTGCGGCCGCGCTGCCGTGAACGCGAAGCTTCTCATCGTGTTCTCTCGACGCGGCCAGGTGCTCGCGAATCGAGGCGAGAATGTGTCCGCGCGCGTTGCTCGTGTTAGTCGTTTCCATCGCCCTTTAACTCATTCCGCCATCGATCACGAAAACTGGTTGCATCCAGCGGCCTCAAGTCACGCGCGGCCGTCCATGCCGCCAGCGGGGGGAAAATCCGAGTTGTAGGCTTGTCGCCGATCTTTCCTTCCCGCACAAATAGACCTTGAAACATGCGACCTAAACGAGTGCTCAGGTTGTAGAGACTTGGACTCGTCATGATGCGAGCCCAAACCTTGAAGGTCAGGCGTTCGCCCATGCTCTTCTTTGCATTACCCGGCGTGTGCTCGGTGATCTCAGCGCGCAGATGCAAAAGCAATTGCGGTATATCGATCTTGACCGGACAAACTTCACGACATGCACCGCACAAGCTCGACGCATAAGGAAGTTGCGCGGCCTTCTCGAGTCCGATCAATTGCGGCGTGATAACTGCCCCAATCGGCCCGGGATACACCGACCCGTAGGCGTGACCACCGATCTGCTGGTACACCGGACACGCATTCAAACAAGCTCCGCAGCGAATGCACGCGAGCGATTGTCGAGTTGTCGGATGGGCCAACATTCGCGATCGGCCGTTGTCGAGCAATACAACGTGGACCTCTTCGGGGCCTTCATCTCCGGGGTTTTTCTTCACTCCGGTTATGAACGACTGGTACGCGGTCAGACGCTGACCGGTGCCCGAGCGTGGCAGAAGTTTCAGAAACACGTCTACATCGGCAAACCGCGGTATCACTTTTTCAATTCCCATCACGGCGATGTGAATTCGCGGCAAGCTGGTTGTTAAGCGAATGTTTCCTTCGTTCTCGACGATGAGAATCGTTCCCGTTTCGGCTATGCCAAAGTTGACGCCGCTGATACCCACATCCGCCGCTGCAAAGCGATCTCGGAGCGTGTTGCGAGCTGTTCGTGTGAGTACGGCAATGTCGTCAGTTGGCGCTATGCCTAGTTCCTCAGTGAACAACTGAGCGATCTGTTTTTTTGACTTGTGAATGGCCGGAGCGATTATGTGCGAAGGGGTTTCATGCGCGAGCTGGATTATGTATTCGCCCAGATCTGTTTCGACGACCTGCAGCCCCGCATCTTCAAGCGCGTCGTTCAGGTGCGTCTCTTCGGTCGTCATGCTTTTGCTTTTGACAACCGTTCGCGCGCCACGCTTCGACATAATGCCGCAGATTATTGCGTTCGCATCCGCGGCGTTTTCGGCCCAGTGAAACTGAACTCCACGCGCCTCAGCATTCGTGACGAACTGCTCGAGATATTTGTCGAGATGACTTAGTGTCTCGTCTTTAATCGCGCGCGCGTGTGACCGCAGATCCTCCCAATTAACAAGACCAGCCGCCGCCTCCCGCCGACGTTCACCAAACAACGATGTGGCATTCCGCAAAGCTCCGCGCAACTGCACATCCGTTAGTGCAGCCTTTGCGTTCTGGTCAAACGTCTCAGTTGTGAGATGGTTCATACTAAGTCTTTCGACACGCGTTGACCGAGATCAGCATGCATTCTTGGCATTCTCATTCACCCCAGGCTTCAGCCTGGGGTTAAAGCTCGTCTGAGAAGCAAAACCGTTTCAACCGTTTTCATTCAAACATTGATCGGGTTGGTGATGCCTTTCGGAAACCGCTAAAACGGTTTCTCAAAGCCAATCGACGCCTGACCCCCAAGCTAAAGCTTGGGGTGAATGAGAGTCATTACCACTAACGCGACCCTAAGCTTGCGATGCCAGCAGCTCTGCGATATGCATCACTCTGACTTTCGACCCTTTGCGCGAGAGTCGACCACCAATCTGCATCAAACAACTCGCATCTCCGGATACAACCGCATTCACACCCGCACGTTCAATCGCTTCTATCTTCTGATCAAGGATCGCGACTGAAATCTCGGGATACTTGACTGAGAACGTACCGCCGAAGCCACAACATGCGTCAGCATTCGAAAGCTCGACGAATTCAGCGCCACGCACCTGCCGAATCAATGCTCGTGGTTCGCTCTTCAGATTCAGATCTCGCAAGCCGTGACAGGCATCATGCCATGTTAGGCGGCCACTCCAACTCGCCCCAACGTCTTCGACTTTCAATACGCGTACGAGATAAGAACTGAGTTCATAAGTCCGGGCCGCGACAGCTTCTGCTCGCTTGCGCCACTCGTCGTCATCCGCAAACAGTTCGGGAAAGTGGTGGACCATC